>Ga0316217_10003735_pt1 | contig 17002 bp, 15 predicted proteins | sample 1anoAmetaG_FD_203633 | JGI IMG/M metagenome (GOLD analysis project Ga0316217, IMG submission 203633) | Freshwater microbial communities from Trout Bog Lake, Wisconsin, USA - 1anoA | ecosystem: Environmental > Aquatic > Freshwater > Lake > Hypolimnion/Profundal zone | place: USA: Wisconsin...
ATAAAAGGACCCGCCATGTATCAGCCGCAGCGGGGGGGGGCAAGCAGCCTCGCGAGCCCCCGATCCCGCGGCACCATGGGTGCGCCGGGAGGAGTCGACACGAACGGCAAAAGGACGGAAAGGATCCTGGATCCCACCTTCCGATTTCCCGTTGCGGCTCTGACTCCCCCCATTGAACCGCCGGGCTGCGGGAATCCGCAGCGGCGCCCGGCTCAGCCGGAGGAGGGAGGGAACATCGACGCGATATCATCCCCAGGGATGACGACGGCGCGACTCAGCCGTGGTTTCTGTCGGTTTCTGAGGAAGCGCCGTCGCCGCCTGCAGGTCGAGGGGGCGCCGGACGTGAACTCGACGCCCTGCGGGGAGGCGTGCGCACCGGTAACCCAGAGAGAGCGATGCCCCGCGACGGACGAGCGAAGGAGGAGAGTCGAGACGCGTTCCTGATCGTGGACGACAGCCTCACGTTCGCCTCGAGCCTGCGGCGCCTGCTGTCGCCCTACGGGGCGGTGACCATGGTCCACTCGGTCGCCGAGGCCGTGGCGGCGCCCCCCCCGGACGGCGGCTGGACCGCGCTGTTCCTCGACTTCGAGCTCCCGGACGGCGACGGGCTCTCGGTCGTCGACCAGCTCCGCGCCCGCGGCGAGCGATCGCCGGCTCTCATCATCACGGGGCACCTGCAGGACCACGTCGCCAACCGGGCCTTCGAGCTGGGGGTGAAGGTCCTCGCCAAGCCGATCGGCCCCGAGCACGTCCGGATCTTCCTCGACGGGGTGCGCGGCGACGACGCCGTCGGCCATGTCCTCGAGGTGTGGCGCACCCGCTACGAGCTGACCGCGGCCGAGACGAGCATCCTCCGCGACGGCCTCGACGGGGTCGATCGCGGCACGCTCGCCCAGCGCCGGGGGATCAGCGAGACGACCCTCCGCACGCACGTCCGCCACATGCTCCAGAAGACGCAGGACGTCAGCCTCTCCGACGCCATCCAGCGCGCCCTGCGCGAGGTCATCGTCCGCAAGGCCACCTGACCGGGGACGGGCGGGCGCGCCGTTGAGCCGGCCGTTGAGCGACCGCCCCCCCTCTGCTACTCGTCCGCCCCATGACGCAGCCGCACGTGCCCGCGAACGGACCCCGCCTCCGCTTCGCCCCGTCCCCCACCGGGTACCTCCACATCGGGGGGGTGCGGACGGCCCTCTTCAACTGGCTCTGGGCGAGGAAGATGAAGGGGAGCTTCGTGCTCCGCATCGAGGACACCGACCAGGAGCGCTCGACCCCCGAGAGCAGGCAGGTCATCCTCGACTCGCTCGACTGGCTCGGCATCGACTGGGACGAGGGGCCGCGCAAGGGGGGCGCGTACGGGCCGTACACGCAGATGGAGCGGCTCCCCCTCTACAAGGAGCACAGCGAGCGGCTCATCGCGGAGCGGAAGGCGTACCGCTGCTACTGCACCAAGGGGGAGCTCGAGGCCCAGCGCGAGGCGCTGAAGCAGAAGGACGCCAAGGCGACCTTCCGCTATCCCGGGACGTGCTGGGATCGGAAGGACGAGCCGGACCTCCCGTTCGTCGTCCGCTTCCGGATGCCCGAAGGGGGCGCCGTCACGTACGTCGACAAGGTCTTCGGCGAGGTCGTCACCCCCAACGCCGCGCAGCAGGACTTCGTCCTCGTCCGGGCGGGGGGCGTCCCCCTCTACAACTTCGGCGCCGTCGTCGACGACGTCACCATGGGCATCACGCTCGTCGCGCGCGGGCGGGACCACATGGTCAACACGCCGCCGCAGATCCTCCTCTACCGGGCGCTCGGCGCCCCCCTCCCCGAGTTCGCCCACCTGCCGATGATGCTCGCCCCGAGCGGCGAGAAGCTCTCCAAGCGGCATGGCGCCGTGAGCGTCACCGAGTACCGCGACCAGGGCTACGCGCCCGGGGCCGTCCTCAACTACCTCGTCCGGTTCGGCTGGTCGGCGGGCGACCAGGAGGTCTTCTCGGTGGACGAGCTCATCGAGAAGTTCGACTGGGCCCACTGCGGCAAGGGGGACGGGAAGTTCGACACCAAGAAGTTCCTCGCCATCGAGCACGAGCACCTCCGGAGCGCGCGCCTCGTGCCGGACGACGAGTACGTCACTCGGGTCGCCCCGTTCCTCGCGAAGCGAGGGATCGAACGCCCGAACGCCGACCGGATCCGCGCCTCCCTCCCCGCCATCCGCGACCGCGCGCACACCTTCGCCGAGGCGGCCGATCTCCTCGACTTCTTCCTGCGCGAGGAGCCGGTCATGGACCCGAAGGCCGTCGAGAAGGCGCTCGTCCCCGCCGCCGCGCCGATGCTGCGCGGGCTCGGCAAGGCGCTCGAGGCGACGAGCCCGTGGACCGACACCGGCGTCGACGAGGCCATCAAGGCGTGGGCGGCGGCCGAGGGGCTCGCCTTCAAGGACATCGCGCAGGCCGCGCGCGTCGCCCTCACCGGCCGCACCGCCAGCCCGGCGCTCCACCAGGTCATGGTCGTGCTCGGGAAGGACGCCTCGCTCGCGCGCCTCGCCCGCGCCGCCACGCGCGCCGAGGCCCAGGCCTAGCCTCACCCCGTGCTCTTCCCGCTCGAACGCGCCGCGTCGGCCTCGGCGCCCGCCCTGCCGCCGGCGTTCGACCAGTTCCTGGTCGCGTGGAGGCCGCTCGTCCCGATCCCGGGGCTGCTGCTCATCCTGCCGCTCGTCTATTTCTTCTTCCGCTCGACGTGGCGGGAGATCGACGAGGAGTCGCACCGGTACCGCGCCGACCTCCTCGCGCGGGGCGAGCAGGACATGCGACCGATGGTCGCCATGGTGATGGCGGCGGTCATCCTGACCATGCACGAGTACTTCGGCGGGCGCGCCTACTTCGACGACGCCCTCCGCCCGCTCCTCGTCGAGTGGGACGCCCGGCACCACGACAAGCTCCTCAAGATCGGCCGCTACAGCGAGCTCTACGGCTTCGGCTGGTGGGCGTTCACGCGCGTCGTCGGCTACACCGTCGTGCCGTTCGGCCTCTGGAAGCTCATCTACCCGAAGGACTCCCTCGCCGACCTCGGTCTCCGCACGCGCGGCTTCCTCCGCCACGCCTGGATCTACGCGCTCTTCCTCGCGTTCGTCCTCCCCGCGATGTGGGTCGTCAGCCGCCAGCCCGACTTCGGCAACTACTACCCCTTCTACAAGACCTCCTCGCGCAGCTGGTTCGACTTCCTGGTGTGGGAGGCGATGTACTTCGCCCAGTTCTTCGCGCTCGAGATGTTCTTCCGCGGCTTCTGGCTCGGGGTCCTGCGCAGGAGCTTCGGCTCGGGGGCCATCTTCGCGATGGCCGTCCCCTACTGCATGATCCACTTCCAGAAGCCGTACCTCGAGGTGAACGGCGCCATCATCGCCGGCATCGCGCTCGGGTCGCTCAGCATGAAGACGAAGAGCATCTACCAGGGCTTCCTCGTCCACATCACGGTGGCGGGGCTGATGGACTGGCTCTCGCTCGCCCACCGGCACGCGCTGCCGACGGTCTTCTGGGCGCCCCCCTGACGGCGCGGCCCGCTACTTGACCGGGGGCGGGACGGGCGGCGCCTTGTCGTTCTGCACGCAGGAGGCGAGGTCGAAGAAGAGGAACTCGAGCGCCAGCTCGTTGGGGGCGTGGTCGTTGTCGCTCGGGTTGCGCGGGCAGTACGTCGGGAACTGCCCCCGGGGGGCCAGGCTGTCGAGGTGGACGTCGGAGAAGATCGCCCGGCCGCACTGCGTGCAGGGGAGGGTGCCGATCGGCGTGTTCACGCTCAGGTAGTAGGAGTCGTAGCCGGAGGCGAGGTTGCCCGAGTAGAGCCACGGCGTCGCGGTCCCGGCCGCCACCAGGTTCTTGGCGAGCGCCCCCATGTCCGCCCGGATGTCCGTGAGGCCGACGTAGCCGAAACGCTCGCCGCCGCCGACGAGCAGCTTCGGGTTGTTCGTCTGGTACCACTCGGCGAACGCTGTCCCCTTCGGCGTCGTCGTGTCCATCTGCACGCACCAGGCGCCGGCCTCGAGCGGGGCGTTGGCGCTCGCGAGCTCGCTGTTCTTCGGGCAGTAGGGCGTGTCCGGGGCGAACGCGTGCCCCTGGTTGCCGATCCACGCGCCGACGTGAGGGAGCCCCCCCTGGCCGTAGCAGGCGGTCGGCGCGGGGACGTTGAAGGCGTGGGCGCACTCGGCCCCGTCGGCGAAGAAGTTGTAGAAGTAGTGCGTCGTGAAGACCCGCCCGCCGGCGTTCAGGTACCTGAGGAAGTTGGTGTAGCCGACGTCGCTGCCGCCCCCCCCACCCCGGTCGTACGGCGCGCACTCGCAGGCGTCGAAGACGATGTCGTACTTCATCCACTCCGCCTCCGAGCTCCAGAGGCTGCTGGCGTGCCCCGCCCCGCCGGGGAAGCTCTGCCCGTCGTCGTTGCCGCTCTTGTAGACGTGGACCCGGCCGTTCCCGGTCGGCCCGGTGAACTCGGCCAGGTCGATGCCGATGCGCCCGTAGAAGAAGCACTCGGCCGCGTCGCAGCCCGTCGTGAAGGCGATCTTCGGGATGTTGTCGTCGGGTGAGGTCTCGGCCTGCCGGCGCGGGAGGCGGAAGAACCCGTCCACCGAGGGGTTGGTGACGCAGGCGCTGACCTTCGGCAGGGTGAGGTGCCGCCGCCATTTGCCGAGCTGCAGCACGACGGGGATGTCGTCGCCGGCCGGCACGTTGGTGAGGGTGAACGTGCCGTCCGAGAGCGTGGAGGTGCTCGCGATGGGCGTCCCCGAGGCGACGGCCTGGCACTGCGTGCAGCTCGGGCCGGACGTGATCGGCTCGAGGGGGCCGTTCGGGACGTAGACGAGCACGTTGTAGAGCCCGTTCACCCCCGCCGGATCGTAGACCTTGCCGGTGACCGTCGTGGTGGCGCAAGTCTGCTCGCAGACGAGGCCGACGCAGCTCGCCACGTCCGCCTCAAGCCCGCTGTCGTGGAGCGTGGCGTCCGGGCCGTGCCCCTGGAGCGTGGCGTCGCCCGCGTCGCCGGCGTCCCGGTGGACGGTCGCGTCGCTGGCGTCTCGCGGCAGCGTCGCGTCGCCGCTGTCGCTGCGGAGCGAGGCGTCGCCGCCGTCGCCGAGCGGCGAGGCGTCCCCCGCGTCGACGGGAGGAAGAGCATCCGGGTGCGAGGCGGCGTCGACGTGCGGCGTCGCGTCGCCCTTCGGGGAGGCATCGACGCGCGGGGTGGCGTCGACGCGAGGCGCGCCGTCGACCTGCGGTGAGGCGTCGACGACGGGGGCTGCGTCGACGTGCGGCGCGGCATCGACGTGCGCAGCGGCGTCGAGGCGTGGCGTGGCGTCGACGGCGGCCTCGGCGTCGTGGCAGCCGCCAAGGGAGGAGCCGTCGGTGTCGCCGAGCGGACCGGTCTGGAGCGTCCCGGTGTCGACGATCCGGACGTCCGGCGTCCCCCCCCAGCCGGCGTCGAACTCGCTGGAGGTCCCCGGACCGCAGGAGATCAGCAGCGTCGCGAGCCCCGCGAACGCCGCGGCGACCCCCGCACCCAGAACCTTCCGCATGCCACAGCGTCCCGCCGATCGGCCCGGTGTTCAACCCCGCCCGTCAGAATCTCGCGCGCCGTCAGTGCACCACGACCGCGCGCACCACGACCGCGTCGATCGCCTCGCGGGGCCCCCGCGGCTCCTCCGACCGGGCCCGCTGGACCGACAGCCCGACGATCGTCCCGGCCTCCCCGCGCAGGCGTTGCAGGGCGTCGGCCATCGACATCCCCTCGGTCGTCTCGCCGTCGATGCGCGTCACGAGATCGCCGGCGCGGAGCCCCGCCCGGTCCGCCGGGTCGCCCGGGAAGACCGAGCGGAGGACGATCCCCTCGCGCGTCCGGTCGATGGTCGCGCCGATGCCGCCGAGCTCGAGGCCCCCTCCGCTGCTCGACGGGTTGAGCGTGATGTCCTGCGTCAGCGACCCCCCCGACTCGACGCGCAGGCCGGCGACCATCCGCATCCGGAAGCCCTCCTTCTCGGCGCGCACGGTGAACGGACCGGCGGGGGCCCCCTCGAGGCGGAAGGCCCCCCGCGCGTCGCTCTCGGCGCGGGCCGTGCTCTGCACCGCGCTGCTGACCTGGTCGAAGCTGAGGGTGGCCCCCGCGATGGCGGCGTGCTGCGGGTCGTAGACGTGACCGGTCACCACGCCGCCCGCAGACAGCACGATCCGCACCCCGGTCGTGGCGGCCCCGCCGCTGACGGCGACCGGATCCGATCTCGTCGGCGGCTTCCCCTGGCCCGACGCCGTCAGGACGTAGGTGCCGGGGGCCAGTCGCTCCAGGCGGAACGCCCCGCGAGGGTCGTCGACGCTCCGCTGGCCGCCGGAGCGGACGCTCTTGCCGCGCGACGCCGAGAACGACTCGATCCCGATCATGAAGGGCCGGACCGCGGCCCCCCGCTCGTCCACGACTACCCCCTCGATCGATCCGCCCGGCTTCAGCCGTAGGGTGAGGCGCTGCCCCTCGACGGCGACGACCGTGTCGCTCGCGGCGGACGTCTCGCTCAGCGCGACGACGCCGCAGCCGATCGCCCTCGGGGGGAGGCTGAAGCGGCCGTCGGGGCCGCTGGTCGCGATCGACTCCGACGGCTCCCCTTCGCAGGCGATGACGCGGGCGCGGACCGGGTGGCCGTCGAGATCGCTCACGTCCCCTTCGACCGCCGGAGCCGTCGCGAGCCGGACTCGCACGACGCGCTCGGCGGGCGACGCGCCCGGGGTCGTTAGGCTGATGGTGGCGGTCCTGAAGCCGCGGGCCGCGACGACGAGGGCGGTCGCCTCGTGCGGGACGGTCGCCAGGCGGAACGCGCCGTCGGCGTCGCTCGCCGCGCCGCTCACCGCCCAGGGCATCCCATCGATGGAGAGCGCGGCCCCCGCCACCGGGTAGTCATTGGTGTCGGCGACGGTCCCGCGCACGGCCTCGGCCGCGGTGAGGACGAGCTCGACCTCGCGCCCTTCGTCCGGCCGGAGCGTCAGCTCGGCGCTCGTCACGACCCCCTCCGGCTCGTGGCTGGCGACGACGCGGACCGTCTCGGTGCTCGCCTGCGGAAGGGCGGCGCCCCCTTGCGCGTCGCACGCCGCCTCGTGCAGCAGCCGGAAGGGGGGGCGCGGCGAGACGACGCGGACGGCGGCTCCCGGGACCGGATCGCCGTTGCCGTCGAGGACCTTCACGCGCAGGGCGTGGCCGCGCTCCCTCGCGTCGGGCGGCGCGGGGGCAGCGGTGGCGGGGCCGGAGAACAGCCGCTCCAGCCCGCCGAGGTCCGGGAGGAGGGAGCGGCCGACGAAGAGCGCCACGACGGGAGCGGCGAGCATCGCCGCGACGACGACCAGCGCCGTGACCCAGCTCGCGCGAGAGGCGCCGTTGCCGGAAGGCGGAGGGGCGGGGGGCCGTGGTCGAGCGGGCGGCGCAGACACCGGCGCTTAGCGTTAGCGTCGATCGGTCGGGCGTGCACGGGAAGACGCCCGGTCCACGCCCCAGGGGCCGTCCGGCGCGTCCTCGAGCGTGACCGCCGTGGGCTTCGGCCTCGACCGGGCGACCGCCGCGACCGCTCTCGCCTGGAGCAGCGCGGCGAGCAGGATCACGACGGCGGGGAGGAGGGTGAGGGAGCGCGCAGCCAGGGGGCGAAGCTTCACAGGTGGGGGCTCTCCGATGCCGCAACGGCGGCAGGCCGGGGCCGCCACGCGCGACCCGACGGGGAACAAAGCGAAGCCCGTGCCAGCTCCCCCGGGGCCGGATCTGCGGGCGAACCGTCGGGTGACGGCTGTCCGCTGTGACAGGTTGTCGTCGGGAGTCCGTCACCCGCTGACAGCGTGGCGGCGCGCGGTGACGTCCTGACCGGGAGGCTACGCCTGAGGTGTGGTCTTGGTCGCGCCGGGCTTGAGGCTCGCGCGCTTCTCCCGCACGAGCGGCTGCCCGAGGGCGGCCAGCGCGTTCGCGACGGCGTTCGCCCGGAGGCGGTTGCGCAGGGGGCCCGCGTAGACCCGCTCGAGCTCGGTGAGCGCCGTGACCGCCGCGGCCCGGTTCGCCCCTTCCCAGGAGGCCGACCCGAGGCGGCGCCAGAGGAGCGACTCGACCGTGCGGGGGCGTCGGGCGAGGCCGCGCGCCGCCCGGCTGATCGGCTCGGTCGAGGTCGGATCGCTCCGCATCGCCCTCAGGTAGTAGCCGAGCGCGCTCGTGAGCCCGCCGACGCTCGAGGCGTGGGCGTCACCGGCGTCGCAGAGCGCGGCGGTCCGATCGGCGGGGGAGGTCGCCGCGGCCATGCGGGCCTTCGCCTCGGCGATCGCCTGGCGCCGGGCCTTGCCGACCTTCCGGGGACCGAGCGACGGACGGACACGCCAGACGATGAAGGCGCCGAAGAGCGCCGCGGCCACTGCGAGCGCGAGCTGCCAGGTCATGGGGATCGGCCGAGAACCTAGACGAAAGCGGGGGCTCTGTGGGCGAATTCCGGTCCCTGGCGGCGTGCCGGCTGCCGCGTGGCTCGCCACCGCCGGAGCCAGCAACTTGCGGACCGGGGGAAGATTCGGCACGATCCGACTGTCGTCCCCGCAGAGCCTCCGCGGACGATGCCCCCCGAATGCCCCACCCTCCCGCTCGCCGCCTCGCAGCCCTGGCCCTCGCCGTGGGCGTCGTCGGCCTCGTGAGCCAGGCGCGCGCGGACATCTACCAGTACACCGACGCCGACGGGGTCGTGCACTTCACCAACACCCGCCCCGCCAACGGGCAGGGGCGCGTCTACCTCCGCGGCGAGGGGCGCCACGCGTGGACCGGGACGCCGGTTCCGCCTTCGGATCACGACCCCGGGCGCTACACCCGCTACGACCAGTACATCCGCGAGGCGGCGTCGCTCTACCAGATCCCCGAGCAGCTGGTGCGGGCGGTCATCAAGGTCGAGAGCGACTACGACCCGCGCGCGGTCAGCCGCTCCGGCGCCTGCGGGCTCATGCAGCTCATGCCGACCACGGCGGAGATCCTGCAGGTTCACGACATCCACGACCCGCGCGAGAACATCTTCGGCGGGACGCGCTTCCTCCGCATCCTCGCCAACTCCTTCAACGGCGACCTCTCGCTCACCATCGCCGGCTACAACGCCGGGGAGGACGCGGTCGTCCGCGCGGGGGGGATCCCCAACATCCCCGAGACGCAGGACTACGTCGTGAAGGTGACGCGCTTCTACCGGCGCTACCGGACGATCCCGGAGCCGATCGAGGCGAGCATCGGCTCCGATTAGCGAAGTCTCACGATGCGCTCTTCTCGCTGGCTCGCCGCGCTCCCGCTCCTCACGCTCTCCCCGTCCGTGGCGCTCGCCGAGCCGCCCCCCCTCGAGGTGCAGGAGGTCGCCGACACCGGGTCGATGCCCAAGGGGGCGCTCCTCGCGCGCGACGGCTCGCGCTTCTTCGTCACTAACTTCGGCAACAAGAACAGCGGCAACGTCACGGTCTACGACGTCGGGACGCTCAAGCGGCTCGCCACGATCGACGTCCCCGGCATCGTCGTCGAGAGCGTCCTGTCGCCCGACGGCGCGACGCTCTACGTCTCGAACTTCGAGCGCAACGGCGTGCAGGCGGTCGATCTCGCCACGCGCCGGGTGAAGAAGGAGTTCCCTGCCGGCCTCCACCCGAAGGTGATGGTCCTCTCGGCCGACGGCGCGAGGCTCTTCGCCGCCAACTGGTCGGGGGAGTCGGTCACCGAGATCGACACCGCGACGGGGAAGACCGTCCGCACGCTCCCCGTCGGCCTCCACCCGCGCGGGATGGCCCTCACCCGCGACGGCAGGCTCTACGTCGCCAACTTCGACGGCGCGTCGATCGACGTCTTCGACGGCCCCGACCTCGGCCACACCTACCGCCTCGCGGTCTGCCGCATCCCCCGGCACCTGGCGCTCTCGCCGGACGAGAAGACGCTCTACATCTCCTGCTACCACGACTCCGAGGTCCACGCGCTCGACCTCGCCACCGAGCTCGTGACCCACACCGTCAAGGTCGGCACCAACCCGAAGAGCCTCGAGGCGTCGCGCGACGGGCGCTACGTCTTCTCGGCCGACTACGGCGAGGACGCCCACGGCGTCTCGGTCGTCGACACGACCGACTGGACCTCGCGTATCTTCTCGATCCCCGGGATGGACCGCGGCAGCGGCGTCGCCGTGACCCCGGACGGCCACCACGCGCTCGTGACGGGCTGGTACGACAACCACGTCTACCTCGTCGGCTTCGAGGGGAGCGGCGGGCACCCGGCGGAAGCGCTCCGGCGGATCCAGGCGTGGGTGAGGCACCCGCACTACCACCCGCCGAAGGCGGCGGGGGAGTGACGGGCGGCGCCTCGCCGGGGGCCCGTCGACGGCGAGCGGTCGCTATCGCCTCGCCGCGGGCCCCGGGCCCGGGGCTGTCGCGCCGGCGCCGTCGGCCCTGTCGAACGGCAGCGGGGAGGGGCCGTACAGCGCGTGCTGGCGCGCGAGCTCGAACGCCGCGCGATCGCGGTAGGCGTGGGCGTAGCCGCGGGTGAGGAGGTGCGTCGCCTCGATCGCCAGGTAGTGCAGCGGCGACGTGACCAGCGTGTGGGCGCCCCGGCACGCCCGCCGGTTCAGGTCGCGCCGCTCGCCGAGCCAGCGCGCGAACGCCACGCGCGCGTCCGAGCTGAACGAGGTGAGCCCCGCCCAGTCGTGAAAGATGTCGACCTTCGCGGGGGCCGCGTCAACGAAGCCGTGAAATTGCCGAATGTACCAGTGGACCATCGCCGGGGAGCCGACGCCGCGTATTGACGTGGCGAGCAGCTGGGCCGTCAGGCGCCGGACGGTCATCTCGCCTTCACGGTCCTGGTAGATCGACTCCGCCTGGCTCGCGTCCCCCATGCACTCCGAAGGATAGCCCCACGCGGCCCGGAGGTGTGGGGCGGGTTTGCTACCCCCCAGCGTGCCCCCGCATCCGGCGCGGTAGCCCCTCTTCGGTGACGCCGTCTCCATCCGGGGCCGCGACGACGAACGTGGGCGAGGCGCAGGGGGCTCCCGACCAGCATCGGCGGCGCCGTCCAGGGCTCCCCCCGGTCCAGACGGCGGACATGGGCGTCGGCCCGGAGAACACGTCCGAGCTCGTGACGAACACGGACGTCCGTGAGAAGCGCGCATCCGATCTCGTGACGAACGCGAGCGTCCAGACGACGAATACACGCGTTCAGGTCGAGAACGCGGAGGCCCTCGCCCCGAACCCGCCCCCACCGCCTTGACTCCCGACCCTGGCGATGCGCTGTGTCGCTAATGATCCCTCGTCGCCGATCTGGCCCGGTTCACGTGCGGCTCGCCGGCGTCGCAGCCGTCGCCCTCGCGCTCGCCGCGTGCAGCTCGTCCACGTCGCCGACAGGGTCGTCGTCCACCCCTTCCGACGCGGGGACGGTCACCGACAGCGGCCGCCGCATCCCGGGTGCCGGGAAGGACGCCGGACGCCGCGGAGCCGACGGCGCGTCCGGCGACGCGGGCATCGCCGCGCCGAGCACAGATGGGGGCCCCGTGTTCTTCGACGGCGGGTCGACGAACGTGCGTGGCCAGCGCTACTGCGAGATCCTCGGGGCGACGCTCAGCGGCACCGCGCTCAGCGTGCAGGTCTACAGCACCTGGGGCCTAAGCGCCTGCCCGGAGACCCAGTGGGCCGCGGAGGACACAGCCGCCCTGAAGACGCAGCTTGGGGTCACGGTCGTCGAGCTGAACGGCCCCCGCTACTGGGTGATGGACACCCTCGTCGGGACCCTCATCAGCACGGCCCAGGTGTCGCTCGGTGGCATCGACATGCGCCAGGCTGGCGCTATCACCGGCACGTACAGCGCATCCACGTCGCTGGGGACCCCCTACGTCACGCACCAGATCACGCGGAACACCGTCGTGACCTTCCTGGCCGGGAAGACGGTCTACGAGCTCGTCGACCCGACCGGCAAGATCTACGACATGCAGTCCTACAGCGTTCAGAAGGTGACGACGCAGACCGAAGCGACGCTCGCAAACCTCGGCGCCACGCTCTCCCTCCCTGCGGGGTGGAGCTGGCGAACGCGAGTCCTCACGGCCGACCTTGTGCTCGATACTCCGGGCAGCATCGGCATCGTCGTCCAGGACGACAACGCCAACACCTACCAGCAGTCGCAGCAGTGAACGGTGCCGCGACGACGGACAGCCCGCCGGAGCGCCGGTCGGGCGCGTTCCGGGTGGACAGCCGCGCACCCGGCCGCTACGTCCCGGGCCATGCGGACGCTCCTCGCTCGTGGCCTCGCGGTGCTTGTGGCAACCCTCGCCGTCGTGGCCTGTCAGGACAAGGGGCCGAGCCTTCAGCAGCTCCGCAAGGACGGCTACGGGTGCACGAAGGCCGGCAACAAGGGGGGCTTCGTCGTGCAGCCCGGCGAACACTGCTTCGTGTGCCCGGATGACATCTCGCTCGGGAAGTGCACGACGAACCCGATCGCGGCCGGGTGCCACGAGGGGACGGCCAAGGACTGCTCCTCGTAGAGCCCGCCGGTCGCCTTCGTGGAGGACGGCGGACGCGGCTCCGAGGTCCCCCCCGCCTGCCATCGCGCGGCGCTTGCGGACGCGCTCGGGGTCGTCCATGCGGGCGACCGTGGTGACGTCCGATGGGCGGTGACCGGTAGGCAACCGCTGCGGGAGGGGGCTAGACTCCGCGCCCGGGGTGACCATGAACCTGGATGAACTCGCGAAGCGCCTGTCGGACACGACCCGCCTCGGCATGAACGCCGAGCTTGCGGAGAGGCTAAAGCTCAAGTCCGAGGAGGTCGTGCGCGGACAGCTGATGGCCATCACCGACGGCGACCGGGGGCCGCTCGGCGTCTACCTGCTTGCCATCTACGTCGTCGACGACACCGACTTCTGGGACGACGGCGAGATCTACTGGTGGTCGGTCGCGGCGCTCGTCGACAAGGAGGGGCAGGCGAGCTGGAGCCCCGTCTCCGGACTCCCCGCCGGCGGGGCGCCCCACAAGTGCGGCTCCCTCGAGTGGATGACCAACCTCCCGCTGAACGATCCCCCCCTGCTCGCCGTCATCCCGGCCGACGAGGACACCGCGTCGTGCGTCGTCCGGCTCGGCGTCTACGACGACGACAAGCAGCCCGCGAACATGGGGGCGGCGATGTCCGCGGGGTACGCCGCGCTCGCCGGCTGCAAGCGCGACGGTCTCCCACACGCCTCGCAGATCATCGGGCCGGTCGCCGACGCCATCTTCAAGTCGCTGAAGGCCGAGGACGACGACGTCCTCATCGACGAGGAGGTCACCATCCGGAGGGGGGAGGCGCTCCGCTTCGGCGTCGGCTTTATCGGGACCATCGTGACCGCCAACGCCAGGGCCTACTACCTGGTGAAGGACGAGCTCCGGACCGAGATGGCCGGGCCGGTCGTGCTCCGCAAGGGGGAGGCGACGCGGCTCGTCTTCCCGTGCGATCTGGTCACCGGCGGGCGCGTGGCGATCTTCGCGCGCGGCGGCGACGTCGAGTGCCCCCTCTTCGGGACGCTCTCGACCGACCGACCGTTCGCCGGCAAGGTGCTCGACCCGGCGCTGGCGAAGAGCCTCGCCGCCGGCTTCGACGTGACCGGCAAGGGGTCCGCCAAGGTCGTCGCCTTCTACACCCCCCCCTGACCGTCCGCGGCCGGCGCGGCCCCCCCTGTCCCTCGCCACGCGCTCGCGTGGCCCGGACACGCGGATGCGCCGACAACCCGACGAAATGCGACGGGGTTTTGCTCGGCCTGGCTCCTGCTTCTGTCGGGTGTCACACTGACACGCGGAGAAGCCATGTCCGCCTCGGACCCTACGATCGAGATCCTCAAGGACATCCGCGCCGAGAGCCGCGCGAACGGCGAGCGCATCGACCAGACCAACGAGCGCATCGACCTCCTGACGCGCCGGGTGGTCGAGTCGGAGATCCGGATGTCGACGGCCATCACCGAGCCGGCCGGGACGGTGAAGACGATGACCGACGTCCTCCGCCAGTCCCACGATCTCCGCCCCCGCGTCGAGCGCTGCGAGCGCGACATCAAGGAGCTGCAGGCGCGACGGTCCTGACGCGGGTCCCGTCCGAGAAAGGACCCCGCCGCCTCCGTCGCTCTGTGCTATCGAACCCCGCCCCATGCCGCCCGGAGACGACGCTCACCTTCGGCACGAGATCGCCAAGCGGAAGACCTTCGCGATCATCTCCCACCCCGACGCCGGGAAGACGACCCTGACCGAGAAGCTCCTCCTCTACGGCGGAGCCATCCAGCTGGCCGGCGCGGTGAAGGCGAAGCGCGGGCGCGCGTCGGCGGTCAGCGACTGGATGGACATGGAGCGCGAGCGCGGCATCTCGATCACGTCGAGCGTGCTGCAGTTCGACTACCGCGGCCTGAAGATGAACCTCCTCGACACGCCGGGTCACGCCGACTTCAGCGAGGACACCTACCGGACGCTCCACGCCGCCGACGGCGCCGTGATGCTCCTCGACTGCGCCAAGGGGGTCGAGGCCCAGACGAAGAAGCTGTTCCGCGTCTGCCGGCAGCGGAGGCTCCCCATCTTCACCTTCGTGAACAAGATGGACCGCCCCGGCCGCGAGCCGCTCGACCTCATCGGCGAGGTGGAGGACGTGCTCGGCATCGGCGTCTACCCCATCACCTGGCCCATCTACTCGAGCGGCGTCGCGCGCGGCGTCTACCACCGCGCCGAGAAGCGCGTCTACATCCTCGACCTGAAGCGCTCCCACGGCGGGGCGGGGCGCGGCGCCGAGATCGCGCCGGTCAAGGTCGGCGGCCTCGACGACCCGTGGCTCCGCGAGGAGCTCGGGGAGGAGGGGTACGGCCGCCTGCGCGAGGAGTCGGAGCTGCTCGAGGCGGCGGGGGACGCGTTCGACGAGGCGCGGTTCCTGGCAGGCGATCTGTCGCCGATGTTCTTCGGCAGCGCGATGAACAACTTTGGGCTCGAGGCCTTCCTCGAGAGCTTCTGCGCGATGATGCCGCCGCCGGCGCCGCGTACGAGCGATCAGGGGGTCGTGACCACCGACGCCGCTTTCAGCGGCTTCGTGTTCAAGATCCAGGCGAACATGGACAAGGCGCACCGCGACCGCCTCGCCTTCCTCCGTATCTGCTCGGGGCGCTTCGACCGCGGCATGAAGGTGCTCCACGTCCGCACCGGCAAGGAGATCCGGCTCGCCAACCCGACGACCTTCATGGCGCAGGAGCGCACGATCGTCGAGGACGGCTACGCGGGGGACGTCGTCGGCGTCTACGACCCGGGGATCTTCGAGATCGGCGACACCCTGACGGCGAAGGGCAAGTTTCAGTACGAGGCGATCCCGGCCTTCTCGCCCGAGCACTTCGCGCGCGTCGTGATGATGGACCCGATGCGCAGGAAGCAGCTCAAGAAGGGGCTCGACCAGCTCGCGCAGGAGGGGACGATCCAGCTTTACCGGACGCATTTCAGCCGCGAAGGGGAGGCCGTCCTCGGCGCCGTCGGCCGCCTGCAGCTCGAGGTCGTCACCTACCGCCTCGCGCACGAGTACGACTGCGAGGTGCGCCTCGAGCCGATGTCCGTGGAGTTCGCGCGGTGGGTCTCGAAGAAGGACGGCACGCCGGTCGACCTCGCCGCCTACGATCGCGAGCGCGTCGGCATCTCGGCCCTGAACGTCCGGAACAAGCCGGTCGTGCTCTTCGCCGGCGAGTGGCAGCTGAACAGCGCGAAGCGGACGTTCCCGGACCTCGTCTTCGACGACACGGCGCGGCCGTAGTCGCCTCGAGGCGGGCGCGTCAGTCGACCACCACGAACTTGAACGCATAGACGACGTGTCCGGCCCCCACCGAGCGGGCCGCGTTCATCGTGTGCCCCGCGAGCGTCTGGACGACGCACTGCGCGACCTCGGCGCTCGTGAACGTGGACGCCTCGAGCGTCGCGTGGCGCGGGAGCTGGTCCATGATGTCGAACGAGAGGCGGACCGTCCCCTCCGGAAGGTCCTTCGCGCCCCCGAACGTCCGCTGGTAACAGCGGATGTACTCCCAGGACGACCAGTCGACAGCCCCCCGCACGACGCCGTCGGCGACGTTGCTGGCGTTCGACACGAGGCGCGTGAAGAGGCGGACGTTGTGCCCCTGGACGCTCATCACCGTGCTCGTCCGTCCGCTCCCGGACATCCTGGCGCCGTCCTCCGGATCGCTGAAGCCGTCACGCGGAGCGGCGCGCGGCGGGGAGGGGGGCGTCGGCACGGGCGGCGCGGCGGCGGCCACGGGAAGCAGCGCCGGGACCGGCGCCGGGGGCGGAGGGGCAACGACGACGGGGGGCGACGGGACGGCGGGGGGACGGGACACGCTCCCCGCGACGACGGGGGTCGGGGGCGGGCCGACGGGGACGACGGGGAGCGGCGGCAGCGGGAAGTTCGCGGCGAGGGGGACGAACGCGGGGGGCGAAGGCGGCGCCGTCGCGACCAGGGCCGTGGGGCCTTGCGCCCGACGTGCCATCGCGAAGCCGCCGAGCAGGCCGGCCGCCCCGAGGCCGAGCGCCACGCCGACGATCACGCGAGAGCTCCTCGGGGAGACGTCGACCGGAGCCACGGACCGGGCCGGGGCAGGCGTCGCCGGTGAGACGAGGGCGAGCGGAGTTTCGGCTCCGGGGCGCGGCGCCGGGGCCCCCTCCGACCCGAGCGCCACCTCGGTCGCTGCGAGCGCCTCCGGGGCCGTCGAGACCGGCCGCACGCTCGCCGAAGAGGCGCCAGCGGCGGAGGAGAGGAGCGGCTCGAGCGCCCGCCAGAGGGCGCCGGCCTCGGCGAACCGCGCCGCGGGGTCGCGCGCGACGCAGCGGGCGAACCACGCGTCGAAGCCCGGAGGGAGGCGCCCGCCGCCGCGCTCGCTCGCGGGGGGGATCGGCTCGATGACGATCTCGCGCAGCAGGTGCATCGGCGTCGCCGTGGGGAGGTGCGCGGCAAGCCAGAAGCTCTCCCCCGTCAGCAGCTCGAACGCGATGAGGCCGAGCGCCCAGACGTCGGCGGCCGGGGT
>Ga0316217_10003736_pt1 | contig 17001 bp, 14 predicted proteins | sample 1anoAmetaG_FD_203633 | JGI IMG/M metagenome (GOLD analysis project Ga0316217, IMG submission 203633) | Freshwater microbial communities from Trout Bog Lake, Wisconsin, USA - 1anoA | ecosystem: Environmental > Aquatic > Freshwater > Lake > Hypolimnion/Profundal zone | place: USA: Wisconsin...
TCCTTCTACATGGCCTGCGAGCAGGAGGCCGATGTCGCCGCGACCTGCGACTACGGACTTCCCTTCCACGCGGCCGTCGCCCACCGGAACATCCATGGCGTGCAGTTCCATCCGGAGAAGAGCCACCGGTTCGGCATCCAGCTCCTGAAGAGCTTTGCGGAAATCCAGCATGCTTAGGCCACGGATCATCCCCTGCCTGCTGGTCAGCCGCGGCGGCCTGGTCAAGACGATGCGGTTCGACGCCCCCACCTACGTCGGGGATCCCATCAATGCCGTGAAGATCTTCAATGAAAAGGAGACCGACGAACTGGTGGTGCTGGACATCGACGCCACCGCGAACCGGGCTGAGCCCGACCTCCGGATGATCACCAACCTGGCGGCCGAATGCCGGATGCCCTTGTGCTATGGCGGCGGCATCACCCGGGCCCACCAGGCGAAAAGGATCATCAACCTGGGCGTGGAGAAGGTGGCCCTGAGCTCGGCGGCCATCGCCGACCCGAACCTCATCTCCCGGACGGCCGAGGAGATCGGAGCCCAGAGCGTGGTCGTCGTGCTGGACGTGCGCCAGGGGCCCAGGGGCTATGAGGTATGGACCCATAATGGCCGGGTGGCCACCGGCCGGTCCCCCCTGGACCTCGCCCAGGAGGCGGAGGCCCGCGGCGCCGGCGAGATCGTCGTGAACACCATCGATCGCGACGGTTGCGGGGTCGGCTACGACCTGGATCTGGCCAAGGCGATCCGCCAGGCGGTGGCCCTGCCCATGACCATGCTCGGAGGCGCCGGATCGCTTGAGCACCTGGGGCGCCTGTTCCAGGCCTGTGGCGTGGTCGGGGCCTCGGCGGGCAGCCTGTTCGTGTTCAAAGGGCCCCGGAGGGCGGTCCTGATCAGCTACCCCGACCAGGGCACGAAGGATGCCCTCCTCCAGGCAAGCCTGGCGCCTGCCTCGCCCTGGCCCTGACCCCGCACCCTGCCATGAGAATCCTCGTCACCGGCTCCAACGGCTTCCTCGGCACCAACCTGCGCCACCGGCTGCGGGAGACGCCGGAGCACACGGTGGACCGGGCCTGCCGGGACACCCCTGCCGATGCCCTTGAGCGCATGGCCGCCACCGCCGATTTCGTGTTCCATCTGGCCGGCGTGAACCGGCCCCCGGATCCGCGGGATTTCCAGACCGGGAATGTCGATTTCACGGCCGCCCTCCGCGCGGCCCTGGCGCGGGCGGGGCGCCCGATCCCGATCGTCTACGCGTCCTCGACCCAGGCCGCCCTGGACAATCCCTACGGCCGGAGCAAGAAGGCCGCCGAGGATCTGCTGCTCGGCCATGGCCGGGCCACCGGGTCGCCGGTCCACATCTGCCGGCTCCCGAACATTTTCGGGAAATGGTGCCGGCCGGACTACAACTCGGCGGTGGCCACGTTCTGCCACAACCTGGCGAGGGGCCTGCCGATCCGCGTCGACTCGCACCCGGCCCCGCTCCGGCTGGTCCATGTGGACTCGGTCATGGAGGCGTTCCTGGCCCTGCTCGCCCAGCCCGGCCGGCCCGGGGGCCCGCTCCCCGTGGCCCCGGTCTACGAAACGACCGTGGGCGAGGTGGCGGGCCTGCTCCTGAGCTTTGTGGGAGGCCGGACCAGCCTGGCGGCGCCCCGGGCGGGCACCGGCCTGACCCGCGCCCTCTACTCCACCTATGTGAGTTATCTGGAACCCGACGACTTCGCCTACGAGGTGCCCGTGCACCGGGACCCGAGGGGCGAGTTCGCCGAAATGCTCCGGACCCCCGATTGCGGCCAGTTCTCCTATTTCACGGCCAACCCCGGAGCCACTCGGGGCGAGCACTACCACCACGCCAAGACCGAGAAGTTCCTGGTCATACGTGGCCAGGCGCGGTTCCGGTTCCGCCACGTGGAGACCGGGGCGACCTTCGAGACGACCGTGCGCGGCGGTGACGGGCGCATCGTCGAGACCGTGCCGGGGTGGACCCACAACATCGCCAACACCGGCATCGACGAGCTGGTGGTCATGCTCTGGGCCAACGAAATCCTGGACCGGTCCCGGCCGGACACCTATCCGATGAAGGTGATTCCATGAAGAAGCTCAAGGTCCTCACCGTGGTGGGCACCCGCCCGGAGATCATCCGCCTGTCCCGGGTCATCGCCCGGCTGGACGGGCATTGCGATCATGCCCTGGTGCATACCGGACAGAACTACGATTTCGAGCTGAACGAGGTGTTCTTCCGCGACCTGGAGGTGCGCCGGCCGGACCACTTCCTCCACAGCGCCACCGGCAACGTCGCCGAAACGATCGCCAACATCATCCAGGCCACCGATAAAGTGCTGGCCCTGGAGCGGCCGGAGGCGCTCCTGGTGCTGGGGGACACCAACAGCTGCCTCGCCGCGCTCCCGGCCAAACGGCGGAAAATCCCGATCTTCCATATGGAGGCCGGCAACCGCTGTTTCGACCAGCGGGTTCCCGAGGAGATCAATCGCCGGATCGTCGACCATACCGCCGACATCAACCTGACCTACAGCGCCATCGCCCGGGAGTACCTGCTGCGGGAAGGGTTGCCGCCGGACCAGATCATCCGGACCGGCAGCCCCATGTTCGAGGTGCTCAACCACTACCGTCCCCGGATCGAGGCCTCCGACGCCCTGGCGCGGCTCGGCCTGGCTCCCGGCGGCTACTTCCTGGTCAGCGCCCACCGGGAGGAGAACATCGACCCGCCCCGGGCGTTCGGCAAGCTGGTGGAGGTGATCAATGCCCTCGCCGCGGACCACGACCTGCCCGTCATCGTCTCCACCCATCCCCGGACTCGCCGGCAGGTCGCGGCCTCCGGAGCCGTCTTCCACCCGCGGGTAAGTTTGATGAAGCCTTTAGGATTCCATGATTATGTGAAACTCCAAGGATCGGCGCGGGCGGTGCTCTCGGACAGCGGGACGATCCATGAAGAATCGTCCATCCTCGGCTTCCCGGCCCTCAATCTCAGGGAGGCGCACGAGCGGCCGGAGGGCATGGAGGAGGGCGCGGTCATGATGGTCGGTCTTGAGGTGGACCGGGTCCGCCAGGGTCTGGCCATCCTGGCCGCGCCGCCTGCGGGCCTCCAGCCGGTCCGGCCGGTGGCGGACTACTCCGTGCCCAACGTCTCCGAGAAGGTACTTAGGATCATCCATAGCTACACGGATTACGTTAACCGGGTGGTATGGCGCCGCCCCAACTGAGCCGCCGGCCATGCGGCTCCTGATCGTCTCCATGTATTTCTGGCCAGAAACCTTCCGGATCAACGACCTGGCCCAGGCGCTGGTCGCCCGGGGGCACCAGGTGACCGTGCTCACCGGCCGGCCCAATTATCCAGGCGGCGCCGTCTATCCGGAATACCGGCGCGACCCCGCCGCGTTCAACGATTTCGAGGGGGTGGAGGTGGTCCGGATCCCGTTCCTGGCCCGCGGCCAGGGGGCCCTGCGGCTGGCCCTCAACTACCTCGCCTTCGTCTTCTCAGGTCTGCTGTTCGGTCCCCTGCGCCTGCGCGGGCGGTCCTTCGATGCCATTTTCGTGTACGAGGTCTCCCCGGTCACCGTCGCCCTGCCGGCCATCCTGCTGCGGCGGTCGCAACGGGCACCCCTGTTCCTTTGGGTGCTGGACCTCTGGCCGGACACCCTGGCCGCCCTGGGCGTTCTCCGGTCCCCGCGGCTGCTTGCCTTGGCGGATCGCCTGGTTGGCTGGATCTACCGCCAGTGCGACCGGATCCTGGTGCCCTCCCGGGCCTTCTCCGCCCAGGTGGCGCGGCTCGGCGGCGACCCCGCCAGGATCCGCTATTTCCCGGCCTGGGCGGAACCGGTGCTGCAGACCCGGGACGCGACCCTGGCACCGGAAATGGAACCCCACCGGGACCACTTCACCATCCTCTTTGCCGGCAACATCGGCGAGTCCCAGGACTTCCCCGCCATTCTGGACGCCGCGGCGGAGCTCGCGGATCTGCCCCAGGTCCGCTGGCTGGTGGTGGGCGACGGCCGCGCGGCCGGCTGGGTCCGGGCCGAGATCCAGCGCCGGGACCTGGCCGGGCGGGTGCGGCTCCTGGGCCAATACCCGCTGGACCGCATGCCTTCCTTCTACCGGGGCGCCCGGGCGCTCCTGGTGACCCTGAAGCCGCACCCGGCGATGGCCATGACCATCCCCGGCAAGGTCCAGGGCTGCCTGGCGGCGGGCCTGCCGATCCTGGCCATGCTGGACGGGGAAGGCGCCCGGATCCTGGCGGAGGCGGGTGCCCTGGTGGCCCCTTCCGGCCAGGGACGGACGCTGGCCACCCAGGTCCGCCAGCTGGTCGCCATGCCGGAATCCGAGCGGCAGGCTCTGGGTCAGAGGTGCCGGGACTATTGCGAACGGGAATTCGGCCGGGAGCGGCTGCTCCGGTCGCTGGAGACCTGGATGGAGGAGCTGCGTCCGGAGAGCCGTTCGTGAGCCCCGCCCGGCTCTGGGCCCGCTTCCAGGCTTCGGCCTACTGGAAGGACATCGCCTGGCTGGTTTCCGGCAACAGCGCGGCCCAGGCCATCACCCTCGCGGCGATGCCGATCTTGTCCCGGCTCTACAGGCCGGCCGATTTCGCCACCCTCTCCCTGTTCACCTCGGGCTTCATGTTCACGACCCTGGCCGCGTCGCTCCGCTACGAATACCTCGTCCAGCTGCCCCGGGACGATGCGGAGGCGTGGCAGGTCTGCACCTTCATTTTCCGGACCAGCCTCCTGGCGATCCTGATCCTGACCCCCGGGGCCTGGCTGCTCCGCTCCCGGATCGCCACCTGGGTTGAGGCGCCTGGGTTCGGGCCCTGGGTGCCTTTGCTTCCGCTGGCGGGAGCCTTGCTCTCGTGGTCGGTCGCCGGCCAGGGATGGATGCAGCGGCAGCAGCGGTACCGCCGATCGGGGCTGGCCGAGGTGCTCGAGAAGGCCGTCCGGAACGCCCTTCCACTCGGGTGCCGGGGGCTCCTGGGGGGGCCGGGGGGGCTCCTGCTCGGGTCCCTGGCCGGGCTGGCGGTCAAGGCCTCCTTCCTGTTCGCCCCGGCCACCCACGGGCCGCCCCGACCCCGGGCGGAGGGAGCGGCCCGGCGCTACGCCCGGCTGAGCTTTTCGCTGGTGCTTTCCGCCCTGCTCCTGGCCGGCGCGGGGGCGATCCCCCTGGTCTTCATCTCCAGGCGCTACGGTGCCGAGCAGCTCGGTCAGTACGCCATGGCGAACATGGTCATCGCGCTGCCCTCGGTGCTCCTGGCGGCCGCCGTGGGCAGTGCGTTCTACCAGAGGGCCGCCGAACACTGGGCCCGCGGCCTGTCGTTCCTGCCCTTGTGGTGGGCGACGGCGCGACGGCTGCTGGCCATGGGGCTGGTCGGCTACGGGATCGCGATCCTCGCCCTGCCCCGGCTGGTCCCGGCCCTGCTCGGGCCCCCGTGGCGGGAGGCCGGCACCCTGGCCGCGATCCTCGCGGTCAGCGTCTGCTTTTCCTTCATCACCACCCCCATGGACAAGAGCTGCCTGGTGGTCGGAGCTTGGTGGTACCTTCCCGCCTGTCATGCCGTGCGGCTGCTGACCATGGCCTTGGCGACCGGGGCGGCGCATCGGTGGAGTCTTGCGCTCATCCCCTTCGTCCGGCTGATGGTGGCCTTGCAGACGTGCACCTACCTGCTGGACGGCTGGGCCCAGTGGAGCTTCGCCGGGCGAAAGCCACCCCACGTGCAGGCTGGCGAAGGCCCCTATCCGATTCAGGAATGATCAGGCGCGGCCCCGCGGCCCTGCGGCGGTTTTCCGGAAGATATCCAGCATCCGGGCGCCGTGCAGATCCACCGTGAAGCGGTCCCGGGCCTGCGCGTGGTTGGCCAGCCCCATGGAGCGGAGCTGCGGGAACTGGCCGACGCACCGGGCCAGGACCGCCTGGATGGAGGCCGGCGAACCGGGCCGGATGGAAAATCCATTCACCCCGTCCGCGAAGATATCCGGGATCCCGCCCTGCAGGGTGGTGACCACCGCGCAGCCGGCGGCGTAGCCCTCGAGAATGGCCAGGGGCTGGCCTTCGAGGAGGCGGGTCGGCAGGCACAGCAGGTGGCTGGACGCCAACAGGCCCCGCTTGACCTGGCCGGAAACGAGGCCGTGATATTGGACGTCCGGCCGGCCCGCGCATCGGCCCAGAAAGTCCCGTTCGCTGGCGGGCGATTCGAAGGCGCCGGCGAAATGGAGCATGACCTTGCCGCGCAGGCTGTCCGGCAAGGACAGCAGGGCCTCCAGCAGATCCTCATGGCCCTTGCCGGGGATGAGGTTGCTGAGGAAGAGCACCTGCAGGGGCGGCCCCGAGGCGAACTTGGCCCGGATCTCGACCGGGTCGAGGAACCCTTCCGGTTCGACGAAATTGGGCACCACGAACAGCCGGTCTTCCGGGATCATCCCGGCCAACATGTTCCGGTGCGATTCTCCCAGGACGATGGCCCCGGCCACGCGGCTCAGGAAGAACCGGTTCAGGCCGCGCAGGAACCGGTGGCGATCGAAGATCTGCGTGCGCAGGGAGCCACCGTGGACATGGACCACGACCCGGCCGAGCCGGCCGCTCCAGAGGACATACAGGACCAGGTCCTTCAGGTTCCCGGCGATGGATTCCGAAACCGTCAGGTAGAGGACCTCCGCATCCCGGGACCGGCGCAGGACCCGCATGAGCATCCGGCCCACCTCCAGCAGCCGGCCACACGATCCGAAGCCGTCGCGGAAGGAGTTCTTGGCCATGTCCACGACCTCCACCACCACCCCGTCCCGCCGTTCCAGGTCGTCCCGGAGCCCCCGGGCGGCATGGGACTGGCCGGTGACCGGTGGTGGCAGGGGCATGACCATCAGGATCTTCATCGCCGGCCCTCCCGGGATCCCTGGAAGCGCCGGGCGGACTCTTCCAGGATGTCGGTGAACTTCTGGGCGATGGGCACATAATCGTAGTTCTCGACGATGAGCCGGCGGGCCGCGGCCCCCATCGCCGCGAAGTCGCCGGCCGCCATGGCCTCGGCCCTCGCCAGTTGTTCCCGGAAATCGGCCACGTCGCCCGGCTCGAACAGCATCGCGTTGCCGAACCGGGAACGCTGCAGGTTGACTTCGTTGTTCTCGAACAGGACCGGCAACCCGCACGCCTGCGCTTCAAAAAAGCTCATGCTGCACTGCCGCGGGAACAGGGCCAGGTCCGCGCCCTGGTAGAAGGGCAGGAGATCCAGGTAGGCCTGGGTCGGGAAGCGGCGGATCGCGTTCTCCGAGTGCTCCAGGGTGGCTTCGACCGCCGCACCGTAGGGTCCGATGGTGTTGCCGACGAGCAGGAACCGGATCCGCCGGCCGGTCCGGGAGGGCAGGCGACGGAACAGCGCCTCAGCCAGGAAGGCGCCGCCCTTCTCCACATCCAGCTTGCCGGCGTACAGCACCAGGAAATCGTCTTCGGCGAAGCCATGCGCCTGCCGGAAGGCCGCCCGGCCCGCCCGGTCCGGCTTGAAGGCGTCCGTATCCGTGCCGAACCCCAGCAGGACCGTTTTCGAAAGGGGGATGCCCAGGCATTTTTCGACAAAATCCACGTCGACGACGCGGATCAGGGGGATCTGGTGGCGGAGGATGCTCGGGGTGACCAGGTGCCGGTACAACCAGCGGAAGGCGCCGCGCAACCGGTTCCGGGAGGCCATCTCGACCATGTGGCAATCCAGCACGATCGGGTAGTCGAGCCGGGCGGCGCGGAGGATGAACCCGATCCCCATCAGGGTGTCTTCCCCGTGGACCATGGCCACATCGGGCCGGAGGCCATCCACGACCCGCTTCAGGCCGGGGCGGTAGATCGCCCTGCCACTGTAGAAGCCCCAGAGCGGGACCCGGATGATCCGGACCCCGGTCCTCCGCTCGAATCGTTCGTCCCGCTCCCGCAACCGGTCCTTGCCGAAGAACTGGACAAGGTGGGCCGGAACCCGGTCCAGTTCGGAGGTCACGACGATCACCTCGTGGCCTTGACGGACCTGCAGCCTGGCCAGCAGGTTCACCTGGTAGCCGGCATCCGGGTGGATGAAATCCTCCACATGGACGATCCTCACGGCCCCTCCTCACCGCCAAACTCGAACAGCGTGAGCATCGCCAGCAGGGGGAGCCCCGCGCCGGACCACATGGCCGTGAAGAACGGGATGTTCAGGAGGGTGATGGCGAACTGCGCGAAGACCAGGATGGTGAAGGTCAGGTCGAGTCCCTCGGTCACCCGGTTGCTGAACCACAGGAACACCGCCATGAGCCCGCTTGCGACCAGGACCCCCAGGCCACCCGCGGCGGCGATGCCCTCGGTCGACCAGAAATTGGCGTTGAAGTTCGCCAGCTCGGAGCCTGAGACCTCCAGCCCGAGCACCTGCCCGGGCTGGAACGGCCCATAGGGATAAGGGGCCGTGAGCCACCTGGCCCAGCTCAGGTGGGAATACCAGGTGAAGCCGTGGGTCGAGAAAAATTCGAAGTAGAGCTTGTTGCTCCACCCGTTGACGCTCAGGGTGCGCATGAAGAACAGGGACCGGGACCATTTGAGCACGAGGGGATCCTCCGGAAGCAGCAGGAGGGCGATCGACACGGCGCTCAGGCCGAGGGCCAGGGCCGGGAGCAGGGCCGGCCTCGGGAGTTTCAGGAATCCGAACAACAGGAACACGATCACTGGGGTGAACAGGCTCGCCTTGGCCCCGGTGGCCATGTAGATCAGGACCAGGCCGGCGCAGGCGGCCAGCACGCGCCAGAGGCTCCGGCGCATGAGCCCGATGGCCAGATGCAAGGGATAGAGGCACGAGGTGAGCCACATGACCAGGTAACCGACCAGGGTCCCGCCCACCTTTTCCAGGTTCTCGGAGCGGAGGGCGTAGACCTCGTCCAGGGCTACGAAGCGCAGATTGAAACCATAGGCCTGGATGACATAGAGCGTCGCGAGGGCGGTCAGGAGGGTGAGATGCGCCAGCGGCAGCCGCCGTATCCTGCCGGCCGCGGCATTCCCCTCCGGGAACCGGTCCATGCAGAACAGGAGCACCATCCCGGCCAGGAAGGCGCACTGCAGATCCAGGACCTGCTCCATCCCCCCCGGCAGGGCCAGGCCGAGCGTGAGGATGGTCGGGACATAGCACAACAGGTAGATCAGGTACGCCATGAAGCTGGAGATCCGGGTCAGGCCGCCGCAGGCCAGGACCGGAACCAGGGCCAGGACACCGGTGAGCGCCAGGAAGGGCCAGGGTCGGTCGATGAGGTTGTAGCGGGCATAATCGAAGACGGGATGCAAATAGCATGTATAAATGAAGTAATAAATAATGATGTACGCGGCGGAAGCGAGCAGCAGCACGCCGGAGTCCCGCCGGGCCCGGGGGTTCACCGAAGGCCTCCGGATGGTTCGGGATACAGCCAGGCCCGGATCCGGCCATGGCTCCACCAGAGCCACGATCCGAGGGCACCCAGGAGGAAGGCCAAGAAGGTCCACCGGGTCCGGGGCGGGTTGGCCTTGTTGATCGGCAGGTTGGGCGGATCCAGGACGTTCAGGATCGGCATATCGTCCTTTTCCTGCAACAGGGCCTGTTCCATCGCCAGGGCGAGGTTGGTGACCAGGGTCTGGCGGAGCCGCAACTCGGCTTCCAGCCGCGTGCCTTTCAGGCGGACGGACGGATCCGGGCTGGATTGGTAGTTCCGATTGACTTCAAGGAAGGTGCGCAAGGCCGTTTCGGCCTCCAGGGAGGCCGCTCGGGCCTCCCCCAGGCGCTGGGAGGTGAACTGGGCCTTCTGGCTCCCCCGGGTCCGGCCCTTCGCCATGAGATAGGATTCCAGGGCCTGCAGGGTCTTCTGGACCAGCTGCCGGGAAAGCTCGGGGGACCTGGTTTCGGCCGTGATGTTGATGACCTTGGTCTTCATGTCCCGGGACGCCCGCACGTGTTGGCCGACCTCCAGCACCGCGTCGTCCTCGCTCCGGGCCTTCAGGAATTCGGCCAGGGTCAGGTCCATGGCCACGGGCCGTCCGAAGGGCCAGGGGCGGAGCTGGAAGGCGAACCGGTCGTGCAGGAGCCGCAGCCGGATCCGGCGGCTGGCCAGGATGTCCATGAAGTTCGTATCCGGGGCATCGCCCAGGGGAACCGGCACGCCCATGGCCGCAGCGGCCGAGGCCAGGGCGGAGGTGCCGCCACTGGCCCGGTTCTCCAACGGCAGGAGCACCGCCTCGGATCGGTAGGTATCGGGAACCAGCAGAAGGACGCCCGCCACCACGGCCGCGACCGCCAGACCGAACCGGAGGGGCCGGCCGCATTCCCGGACCAGGAACCTTTGGCATGCGGAAGGTGGCAACCGTCGTTTCGGCATGGCGGGGGAAGGGCCTTCAACCCAGGGCCGCCGCCACCAGGCCGGCCAGTTCAAGCTCCAGGTCGGGCCGGGGCAATCGGGGAAAATGGGCTTCGGCCAGCCGGATGTCGGCGGCGCTATGGAGGATGTCTCCATCCCGCGGGGCACCGAAGACCGGGTCCGGCAGGGACAGGCCCAGCCGGGCCCGGATGGCCCCGCGGAAGGCGGCATGGAGTTCGAGCATCGTCACGGCCTGGCCGCTCGCCACATTGTAGGCGCGGTTCACCGCGCTCGCGGGCAGGCCGGCCGCCAGGAGGTTGTAGTCCACCACCCGGCTGACCGGGACGAAATCCCGCACGGCCGAGCCGTCGCCGAGGATCCGGCAGGGCTGCCCGGCCCGGACCGCGTTGATCCAGACCTGCAGCACGGAACTGTAGGGCCCGGAGAACCGCTGCCCGGGCCCGAAGACGTTGAAGTAGCGCAGGGCCACCCACTCGACGCCATGGCACCGGGAATATTGGCCGGCCATCAGTTCCGCCAGCCGTTTGGATTCTCCGTAGGGGGACATCGGGTCCAGTGCCTGGGATTCGACGTTGGGGGTCGCCCCCCCCTCGCCGTAGACCGCGCTCGAGGAGGCGAACACCAGCCGCCCGCACCAGCCCTGGCGCAGGCCTTCCAGCAGTTCCATGGTGGAGAGGAGGTTGTTCCGGTAGTACCTTCCGGGATCGGCGATGGACTCCGGCACGGAACAGAGAGCAGCCTGGTGGAGCACGTGATCCACCGGCCCGATCTCGCGGAAGCGGGCAGCCAGGTGCGCCGCATCCGCCTCGAGGAAATGGAACCTTTGCCACGGCCGCTCCCCCAGGGACCGGTGCAGGGCCTCCAGCCTTGAGCCGTCGCTGGTGGCGAAATTGTCGACCCCCACCACCTCCTGATCCATCGCCAGAAGCCGTTCCAGGAGGCAGGAGCCGATGAAGCCGGCCACCCCCGTGATGAGCCATCGCGCCCGCGCCCCTTCCATGCTCATCCGTTCTCCCAATCGGCGGGCCCGCCCAGCAGGGTGGCCAGGATCCGTTTCGCGCACTGCCCGTCCCCGTACGGCGTCCCCGGGCGCCCGGGCGGCCCTTCCATGGCCGCCCGCAGGTCCGTCACGATGGACCCCACCGCCACCGGCGGGGAAAGGTGGTTCCAGCCCATCTCCACAAGCTCAGTCCATTCCGTTTCATGCCGCAGGGTGACGCAGGGCACCCGGTGGAAGAAACTCTCCTTCTGCACGCCGCCACTGTCGGTGGCCACCGCCAGGGCATTCTCCTCGAGGCAGGCCATGTCCAGGTACCCCACCGGCGGGATCCGGAGGATTCCGGGCGGGACCTGGATGTGGCGGTATCTCGTATCCAGCAGCATGGCGGTCCGCCGATGCAGGGGGAGCACGACCGGGACCGCGTGGGCGATGACGCCCAGGGCCTCGAGGATGATCGCCAGCCGCCCGGGATCGTCGGTATTTTCGGCCCGGTGGACGGTGGCCAGGACATAGCCTTTGGAAGGGAGCCCGCAGGCCTCCAGGATCCGGCTCCGGGCCCGCGCCCGCGCCCCGAAGGCCAGGGCGGCATCGTACATGATGTCGCCCACCAGATGGATGGCGTCCTCTGGCAGGCCCTCCCGGGCCAGGAGATCGGCCGCATTCCAGGTGGGCGCGAACAGCCAGGTGGCGACATGGTCGGTCAGCACCCGGTTGACCTCCTCCGGCATGTCGCGGTTGAACGAGCGCAGCCCCGCTTCCACGTGGGCCACCGGAATATGCAGCTTCGCCGCGGCCAGGGCGCCGGCGAGCGTGGAATTGGTGTCGCCGTACACCAGGACCGCATCGGGCGACTCCTGGCAAAGGATGGCCTCCACCGCCTCGAGCATCCGCCCGGTCTGGGCGCCGTGCGGGCCGGAACCGACCCCCAGGTGCGCGAAGGGGGCGGGAATCTCCAGTTCCTGGAAGAAGATCTCGGACATTTCCGGATCGTAGTGCTGGCCGGTATGCACCAGCAGCTCCGTGATCCCCGGGGTCCCGGCGATCAGCCGGGAGAGGACGGACGCCTTGATGAACTGGGGCCGGGCGCCCACCACCGTCACCAGTTTCATGGCAGCCCCGCCAGGATGCCGGCGAGGGTTCCGGCCACCCTCGCGATCGTGTCCTCCCCGATTTCCGGCCAGAGCGGGAGGCTCAGGACCTCCTGCGCGGCCGCCTCGGCCACCGGGTAGGTGAAGGCCCGGTGGGATTCCCGGTAGATCCTGAGGTGATGGAGCGGGACCGGATAGTAGACCATGCTGCCGATCCCCGCCGCGTCCAGCAGGGCCTGGACCTGGTTCCGCCGTCCGCCCCCGATCCGGACCGTGAATTGATGGAAGACGTGCCCGTCCACGATGGCCGGCAGGACCAGCCCAGGGACCGCCGCCAGGTGACGGTGATAGCTGGCGGCCGCCTGGCGCCGGCCCTCGTTCCAGGCATCGAGCCATGGCAGCTTGACCCGCAGCAGGGCGGCATGGAGTTCGTCCAGGCGGGAGTTGTAGCCGACGCACTCGTTGTGGTACTTCATCCGGCTCCCGTGGGCGCGGAGCATGCGCGCCGACGCCGCCAGGGCCTCGTCGTCGGTCACCAGCATCCCGGCGTCGCCGAACGCGTTCAGGTTCTTGGTCGGAAAAAAGCTCAGGCAGCCGAAGGCGCCCCGGGCTCCCGTGCGGCGGCCCCGTTCGACGGCGCCAAGGCTCTGGGCGCAGTCCTCGACCAGCGCCAGACCATGGCGGTCCGCCAGCGGCTGGAGGCGTTCCATCGCGCAGGGCCGGCCGAACAGGTGCACCGGGATGATGGCCCGGGTGCGGGAGGTGAGGGCCGCTTCGACCTGGTCCGGGTCCAGGTTGAAGGACCCCGGTTCGATGTCGGCGAACACCGGCGTAGCGCCCAGGTGGCTGATCGCCTCGGCCGTGGCAAAGAAAGTGAAGGGGGTGGTGATGACCTCGTCCCCGGGGCCGATGCCCAGGGCCCGCAGGGCGATGGTGAGGGCATCGGTGCCGGAGTTGAGGCCGACGGCGTGGCGGACGCCGAGGTAGGCCGCGATTTCCGCCTCCAGGGCCGCCACCTCGGGCCCCAGGATGAAGTGGCCCGACTGGAGGACGCGCTGGAAGGCCGCGTTCAGGGCCTCCCAGTGGCGGCCGATCTGGGGCGCCAGGTCGAGGACCGGGATGCGCGAGGTATCTTCCCGAGGATTCATCCTGGACTCCTGCCCGCTAGAGAAGAATGAGGTTGGGCTTGGGCCCGGGAACGGCCCGGGTGGCGTTCCGGGTATCGAGGACCACCTTGGCTTCCGCGACGACCCGCGCGTAGTCCACCTGGGAATGGTCGGTGAGGATGAGCACCAGGTCGGCCCGCCGGAGTTCCTCGGTGGTCAGGTCCCGGGACCGGAGATCGAGGCCGTGCTCCTGGAAGCGCGGGATGTGGGGATCGTGGTACTGCAATTCGGCGCCACGTCCGGCGAGCAGCCGCATCACTTCGGCGCTTGGGCTCTCCCGCGGGTCATCCAGGTCGGCCTTGTAGGCCACCCCCAGGGCGAGGATCCTGGCGCCGCGAAGGCCCAGGCCCCGGTCGCTGAGGATCCGCATGGTCTTCTGAGCGACGAACTCCGGCATGCTCCGGTTGATTTCCCCGGCCAGGGCGATGAACCGGGTGTTGAAGTTGTACTCCCGGGCCTTCCATTCCAGGTAATGGGGGTCCAGGGGGATGCAGTGCCCGCCCACCCCGGGCCCCGGATAGAAGGGCATGATCCCGAAGGGTTTGGTGAAGGCCGCATCCAGCACTTCCCAGACATCCAGGTCCATCCGGTCGCACAGGAGCGTGAGTTCATTCACGAGGGCGATGTTCACCGCCCTGAAGGTGTTCTCGAATACCTTGGTGAGTTCGGCGGCCCGGGCGCTGCTCACCTCCACCACGTTCAGGATGGTCTGGGAGTAGAACGCCACCGCCGCCTCGCGGCTGGCGGGGTCGCTGGCGCCCACCACCTTGTTGGTGTTGCGCGTGGTATAGCGCTGGTTGCCCGGATCGACCCGCTCGGGACTGTGGGCGATGAAGAAATCCACCCCCGCCTTCAGGCCCCCCGCCTCCAGGATCGGCCGCATCAGTTCATCCGTCGTTCCCGGGTAGGTGGTGCTCTCGAGGCAGATCAGCTGGCCCGGCTTCAGGTGCCGGGCGACAGCCCGGGTCGAGGCTTCCACGAAGGACAAGTCGGGCATCAGGTTCTTGTTCAGGGGCGTCGGCACGCAGATGATCACCATGTCCACTTCGTCGAGCCGATCCAGGTCGGTGGTGGCCTCGATCAGCCCCTTCTTCACCAGGGCGTAGAGGTCCTGGGTGGTCACATCCTTGATGTAGCTGGCTCCGGCGTTCACCGAAGTGACCCGCCAGGCGTTCCGGTCGAAACCCAGCACCTTGAACCCGGATTTGCCCTTCTCCGCCGCGAACGGCAGGCCCACGTAGCCCAGCCCGATGATGCCGACGACTGCGGTCCTGTCCTCGATCCGGGAGAGCAGGTTGGCAAGGAGATTGACCTTGGATTCGATCATGGGCGGGTTCCTTTCGATCCTTTTCACCGTCCCAGGGGGACACGATCCGGGACGTATTGCAGGCGGACCTCCCGGCCCGTGAACGCGGATTCATAGAGGGCGTTGATGATCTCCAGCGACTTCCGGCCCTCCAGCCCGTCGAGCATGGACCGCCGGCCCGATTCCAGGCACATCAGCATGTCCTCGTAGAACGCCTTGTGGCCGAAGCCATAGACATCCGGAGGGTCGCTGATCGCCTGGGCGGCCACGGCATCTTCCGGCTCCGCTTCCGCGAAATTCCAGGTGACCATGCGGTTGACGCTGAAGCCGCCGATGACCACGGCGGCCTTTTCCCCCAGTACCGAAAGGCTGCCCTCGAGGTCCCTGGGCCGGGTGGCGGTGGTGGCCTCCACCACGCCCAGGGCGCCGTTCCTGAACTTCAGGACGGCGACCCCGGTATCCTCCGCCTCGATCCGGACCAGGCGGGTCGAGATGTAGGACTTCACGGACTCCACCGGGCCGAGCAGCCACTGGAGGAGGTCAATGTGGTGGCTGGCCTGGTTGGTGAAGACCCCCCCATCCAGCTTCCAGGTGCCCCGCCAGGGGGCCTGGTCGTAATACGCCTGGGTCCGGGCCCAGCGGACCCGCACGGTGCCGAGCACCATCTTGCCGAAACGGCCCTTGGCGATGGCCTGTTTGAGCAGGACCACCGGCGGGTTGAAGCGGTTCTGCTTGACGACGAAGAGCCGGGTGCCGCTCTGCTCGCAGGTCTCGATCAGGCGATCGGCATCCTCCAGGGTGAGGGCCATGGGTTTCTCCACCACGAGCACCGGCACCATGGGGGCCAGTTGGCACCCGATCCCGGGGTGGGATCCGGAGTCGGTGAGGACACTCACGATATCCGGCCTTTCCCGTCGGACCATGGCCACCGGGTCCAGGTAGGAGGGCAGTCCGAGGGCGGCCCCCGTGGCCCGGGCCCGGGCCTCCTGGATATCGCACACCGCAGCCAGCTCAAGGTCCGGGATCTGGGCGAGGACCTGGACGTGCCGTTCGGAAATGCGGCCGCAGCCGACAATGCATACCTTCTTCAAGATGCCCTCCCGGGCCGTACACCTTTCCTGGCCAAACAGGTACTCCCGCATGGCGTTTCGGTTTCAGAATCCAGGGCTGCATGGAATCAAATCAGTAAGGCATTTGATAACACACACTTATCGCCAACCGATGGCCATCTCCCACGGCAAAACACTCATCATGCCGGCAATGGAGGGATGTTCATCATTGAAAACATCGGTTCCTGCCAAGCAAAAGTCAACAGCTATTCATTTTAATACGTCTCATGCGTTGACTTCAAAATAGGGTAAATATTAATAATAATAACTATTTCCATTATCTTATGATCGAGTCGGTTGACAACACGACAATATGATTTATGATTTATTTGTTTTATCACGTATTCCCGTCCGGCGCCCGCATCCACCAGCCGATACCTGAAAAATTGGTAACATATGAAATACCTCCTGACCTACGACGCTCCCCATCGCAAGACCCAGGACCTGCTGAACCTGCTCAAGGCCCAGGGCCACGAGGACATCACCGTCCTTGCCAGCCGCTGGCAGGAGCGGGCGGGGTTCTCCCCCCTCGTGCCGCATCGGCCGCCGCTCCGCTGCCGGATCGAGGCCGAGCCGTTCACCCGGCGTTTGGGCTACCGGTTCGAGCGGGTGGAGACCCGGGACCTGCCGGCCTACTTCGACCGGAACCCGCCTGAACTGGTCCTGATCGGGGGCGCCGGGATCCTGCCGGCCGAAGTGGTGGAGTGTGGTAAGGTCATCAATTCCCATCCGGCCTACCTGCCCTTCGTCCGGGGCCTCGACGCCTTGAAATGGGCCATCTACGACGCCCTGCCGATCGGGGTCACCACCCACATCGTGGACCGGGAGACGGACGCCGGATTCCTGCTGCGCCAGCAAATGGTGCCCATCTACCACTGGGACACCTTCCACAGCCTGGCATTCCGGCAGTACGAAATGGAGATTGAACTGCTGGCCGGGAGCATCGCCGATTTCCAGGACCCGGCCATGGACCGGCCCTACCTGGATCCAGGCAG
>Ga0316217_10003737_pt1 | contig 17000 bp, 13 predicted proteins | sample 1anoAmetaG_FD_203633 | JGI IMG/M metagenome (GOLD analysis project Ga0316217, IMG submission 203633) | Freshwater microbial communities from Trout Bog Lake, Wisconsin, USA - 1anoA | ecosystem: Environmental > Aquatic > Freshwater > Lake > Hypolimnion/Profundal zone | place: USA: Wisconsin...
GGAGCACCGCGGGAAGCTGTCGGTCTACCGGGGGCGTCCCTCGGTACGGCGAGGGAGTCTCTCGGCACGGCGAGAGCGTCCGTCGAAGTTACGAAGGAGGGCTGTCGGAACACCGGGAGACGCTCTCTGTATTTCCGGGGCAGCTCTCGGTACGGCGAGGGGGTCTCTCGGCACACCGGGAGCGTCTCTCGGCGCGTCGAGCGCCCGCTTTCGATACACCGACAGCGGAACTCGAAATTCCGGGAGCGACTCTCGGTGGACCGAGGGATGCTCTCGGCATTCCCCGGGACGCTCCCGGGACTTCGAGAGCTGCTCTCGGTCGATCGAGAGACGCTCGAGGAATTCGCCGGGCGCAACTCGCTGGATTTGCTGACGCGCGAGGGATGGGGAGTGCCCCTGTCGACGCGGCGAGGGGCGCTCTCGGTGATCCGGGAGTGGCTCTCGGAAGATCGAGAGCGCCTCTCGGCGGACCGAGAGCGGCTCCTCGAACGCCCAGAGGCGCGCGGCGAAGGCCGGGAGGCGCCCGTCGAACACCGAGAGGCGCGCGGCGAAGACCGAGCGCGCCCCCCCCCGCTACTTCAGCATCCAGCCGAACAGCAGGTGCTTGGTCGTCGCCCGCCCCATCGCCGCGATGGAGTCGACGAGCGGGATCTCCTTCGGGCAGACCTCGACGCAGTTCTGGGCCTTGCCGCAGTCGGCGATGCCCCCGGCGCCCATGATGGTCTCGAGGCGCTCCGCCGCGTGCATCTTGCCGCTCGGGTGGAGGTTGAAGAGGCGCACCTGGTTGATCGCCGACGGGCCGATGAAGCTCGAGTGCTCGTTGACCTGGGGGCAGGCCTCGAGGCAGCAGCCGCAGGTCATGCAGCGGGAGAGCGGGTAGGCCTCCTCCTGGTTCTCCTGCGACTGGCGCGGGCCCGGCCCGAGCTCGTGCGTGCCGTCGAGCTGGATCCACGCCTTGACCTTCTTCAGGTCGTTGAACATCCGGGAGCGGTCGACCATCAGGTCGCGCACCAGGGGGAACTTGGTCATCGGCTGGAGCGTGATGGTCTCGCCGTTCGGGGCGATCTGGTCGACGAGCGCGGTGCAGGACTGCCGCACCTTGCCGTTGATGACCATCGTGCACGCCCCGCAGACCTCCTCGAGGCACACCGACTCCCACACCACCGGCGTCACCTTCTTGCCGGAGGCGGTCACCGGGTTCTTCCGGATCTCCATCAGCGCGCTGATGACGTTCATCTGGGGGTGCCACTCGATGGCGAACTCCTCCCAGCGCCGCGTCTCGGGGCGATCGCCTGCGTCTTGCCTCTGAATCTTCAAGGTTACGGTCTTGGCCATTTGGGATCTCGCCTCAACTACGCGGACGCGGTCTTCTCGGGCTTGGCGTCGTCGGGTTTGGTGATCACGCCGGTCGCCGCCGCGCTGGCGGCCCCGGCGGTCTCGTACTTGCGGGGGCGCGGCTTGACCAGGCTGATGTCGATGGCGTCGGTCGCGTGGATTCGCTCGCCGGCGATCGAGTAGTCGAGCTCGCGCACGTACTGGATGGCGTCGTGTCCGGCCTTGCCGGCGCCGCTCTTGTGGAACGCCATCGTCGTGCGCTGCCAGTTCTCGTCGTCGCGGTTCGGGAAGGCAGGCTTGAAGTGGGCGCCGCGCGACTCGTCGCGGTTCCTGGCCCCCTGCGCGATGACGCGCGCGAGGACGAGCATGTTCCGGAGGTGCCGTACGAACGCGGCCCCCTGGTTCGAGTGTCCGGCGGTGTCGGTGACTCCGACCTTCCGCGTCCGCGCGTCGAGGTCCTCGATCTTCCCGAGGACGGCGTCGAGCTTGTCGTTGTGGCGCTCGATCGTCACGTCGACGAGCATCATGGCCCCGAGCTCCTCGTGGATCTTGTACGGGTTCTCGTCGCCGTCCATCTTGATGATGGCGTCGTACTTCTCGCGCTCGCGGCGCTCGGCCTTCTCGAAGAGGCCGCTCGGCAGGTCCCACGAGCTCCTCCCGAGGTTGGCGCGGTAGGTCGCCATCGCGGGGCCGGTGACCATGCCCGCGTAGATGCAGGAGAGCAGGGAGTTGGCGCCGAGGCGGTTGGCGCCGTGGTACTGGTAGTCGACCTCGCCGGCGGCGTAGAGCCCCTCGAGGTTCGTCGACTGGTTGCGGGGCGACCCCTTCACCAGCCCGCCGTCCGCGGCGCGCTCGAAGTCGACCCAGAGGCCGCCCATCGAGTAGTGGACCGCCGGGAAGACCCGCATCGGGTTCTCGTACGGGTCCTCGCCGACGAACTTCTCGTAGATCTCGAGGATGCCCGCGAGCTTCTTCCGGAGGGCGTCCTTCGGGATGTGCGTGAGGTCGAGGTAGACCTCGTTCTCGTTCTTGCCGCTCTTCGTGTTGAAGACGCCGGCGTGGCCGTGGAAGCACTTGAGGAAGAGCTCGCGGCTCGCGATGTCGCGCGGGACGAGGTTGCCGTAGCCGGGGTACTTCTCCTCGAGGAAGTAGTCGCGGTCCTTCTCGGGGACGTCCCGCCCGCGCCGCTGCTCCTTCGGGTCCTTGGGCACCCAGACGCGCCCCCCCTCGCCGCGGGCGCTCTCGGAGATGAGCCGGAGCTTGTCGGCCCCCGGGATGGCGGTCGGGTGCACCTGGATGCACTCGCCGTTCGCGTAGCAGGCCCCCTGCTGGTAGACGGCGCTCGCGGCCGTGCCGGTGTTGATGACGCTGTTGGTCGAGCGCCCGAAGATGATGCCCGGGCCGCCCGTCGCCAGGCAGACCGCGTCCGCCGGGAAGGAGCGGATCTCCATCGACTTCACGTCCTGGACGACGATGCCGCGCGTGACCCCCTCGTCGTCCTGCACGAGCGAGAGGAAGTCCCAGAACTCGAACTTCCGCACCATCCGCTCGCCGGGGACGACGCGCCCCTTGTCGTCCTCGTAGTCGACGGTCTCGAACCGCCGCACCTGCTCGTCGAGCGCGTAGAGGAGCTGCTGGCCGGTGGTCGCCCCCGCGAAGGCGGTCCGGTGGAAGAGCGTCCCTCCGAACCGCCGGAAGTCGAGGAGGCCCTCGGGCGTGCGGTTGAACGGGACCCCCATCCGGTCGAGCATGAAGACGATGCCCGGGGCCGCGTCGGCCATCCCCTTCACGGGGGGCTGGTTGGCCAGGAAGTCGCCGCCGTAGACGGTCTCCTCGAGGTGGACCTGCGGGGAGTCGCCCTCGCCCTTCGTGTTGACGCTGGCGTTGATCCCCCCCTGCGCGCACACCGAGTGCGACCGCTTCACGGGCACCAGCGAGAACAGGTCGACGGGGACGCCGGCCTCGCAGAGCTTGATCGTCGTCATGAGCCCCGCGAGCCCGCCGCCGACGACGGCGACGCGCCGCACCTTACCGGACGTACTGAGAGAGACGCTTTTGGCAGCCATTCGAGATCCTTCAGTCGAGCAAACGGGGGGGCGATTCCTGCTGGCGTGAACGGGGTAACCCCCCGCTAGGGCGGTCGCTTCGTGGGGGGGCAGGCCATCGCGTGCGGGTGGGCAGAAGAGACCAGCTCGCTCCGCAGTCCGAAGCGGGAGCCGGTTGCAAAGAAGAGGACCGTGACCGCCCCCAGGCCGAAGAGGGTGAGGCCGACGGCCCAGCTCGCGACGGCCGCCCGCTGCTGGGAGGCGCGCGTCGCCGTGAGCCCCCAGGACATCGCGAACCCCGAGAGCCCGTTGGCGAAGTGGAACACGGAGGCCGCCAGGCCGACGAGGTAGAGGATGGCCGTCCAGGGGACGCCCCAGTAGGTGGCCGAGAGGTGCGCCTCCAGCGTCGGGTAGAACGCCTCGACGCGCATGCCGTAGAGCCACTTCTGGAGCCGGAACTCGCCCAGGTGGTAGAGGATGAAGACCAGCGCCACCATCCCCGTCATGCGCTGCAGGAAGTAGAGCCAGTTGCGGGCGTACCTGTACTGCAGCGCGTTCTGGCGCCCCTGGACCGCGAGGTAGACGCCGTAGAAGGAGTGGAACGCGAGGGGGAGGAAGATGCCGAACAGCTCGATCGCCGGGAGGAGCGGCAGCGACTGGATGTCGTTCACCGCGCCGGCGAAGGCGGCTTCTCCTTGCAGCGCAGCGGCGTTCGTCCAAAGGTGCTCGACAAGGAAGACCCCGACGGGGAGGACTCCGCTCACCGAATGCAGCCTCTTGAGCAAAAAAGCCCGGTGATCGGCGCGACCGTCGGCGACGGCGACAGATGTCCCTGGGGCGCTCAAAGCAGTGGAGTAGTAGGAGACCGCGAGGGGTGCCGTCAAGGTAAGGGTCGCCGCGCGCCGGACGCGAATTTGTTGCGCCGGTCCGCTGTCGCCGTCGCGCTCCTCGCCGCGCTCGGACCCGCGAGCGCCTGCCGGCCAGGACCGGCGCGCGTCCGGCCGGTGGCGAGCCTCGCCGACACGACGGCGGCGAGCCAGGCGTTCGAGCGGATCCGGGTCGCCTGGAGTCGCAACGACCCCGGCGACCGCCCTCGCCTCCGCCGCGAGCTCGAGGCCTTCACGCAGGCGTTCCCGACGGACGGCCTGGCCCCGCTCGTCCGTACCTACTGGGTCCTGAGCCTCATGGAGGCCCCCGCGGACTGGTCGCAGGCCGAGCGCCGGCACCTCGCGCAGCCGCGACCGCCGCCCGGCTCCGCGCTGGACGTCTACCTCATCGCCGGGGCGAAGCTCCTCCGCTACCACCACCAGCCGGAGGCCGCCTTCGAGCTCCTCCGCCCGATCGTCGGGAGCGTGGTCGACGCCCGGGCGCGCGCGCTGCTCCAGGAGGAGCTGACCTTCGACGCGCTCGAGGCGCGCGAGCCGTACGAGGCGATCGCCTACATGGACGCGTGGCTCCGGGGGGCCACGGAGGAGGACCGCGCGACGTCGGAGGCCAAGGTGGCGATCGCGCTCGGAGCGGTCCCCGAGTCGACGCTCCGGGGGTCGCTCGAGGCGATGCGCGCCAGCAGGAAGGTCGGCGAGTCGCACGGCTACGGCATCGCGATCGAGCGCCTGCTCACCGAGCGCCTCGGCCAGATCGCCGTCGACCGAGGCGACGCGACTCTCGCGCGCTGGCTGCTCGACCCCGAGGCGGGGGTCGCGCTGCTGGGCGAGGAGGTCTCGGCGGCGCTCGGGCAGCTCGCGACGAGCCGGCGGGGGGTCGGCAGCGTCGCGGGGCGCACGCTCGGTCTGGTGCTCCCCACGAGCTCGGCGGCGCTGCGGGACGAGGCCTCCGAGGTCCTGCGTGGAGTGCTCTGGGCGATCGATCCAGGCAGGGACGACGCCGCGAAGGACGCGCCGGTGCGCCTCGTGACGCGCGACGACGCCGGCGATCCGTCGCGGCTGACGGCGAGCCTGGAGGAGGTGGCAGGGGAGGGGGCGAGCGTCATCATCGCCGCGCTCGACCCCGAGGCCGCGAGGCGGGCGCTCGACTGGAGCGCGCTCTCGTCGCTCAACGTGATCGTCCTCGCGCTGCCGACCGGGACGAAGGGGGGGGCCCCAGGCGGCGGCCCCTCGGGCTTCTCGGTGGGGGAAGACTGGTCCGCCGAGCTCGACGCGCTCGCGGCGGCGCTGACGAGCGCGCCAGGGGGCGCTTCGGCGGCGGTCGCGACGCTGGCCGACGTCGAGGCGCAGGCGAGCCTCGTGGCGGCCGTCGGGGCTTCAAGGCCGCTCTGGCGCCAGCCGGTCTCCTGTGACACCCCGTCCTCGCCACGCGTGGGCGAGTGCCGCTTCCCGCTCGCCGAGTGGGACAGGGGGGGCATCCAGCGGTGGCTGGTCGCGGGGGCGGCGAGCTGCGCGGATGATCTGCTCCGGGGGCTGCGTGATCGGCCGCGAAGGGGCGTCGTCGCGCTCAGCCTCGAGGCCTCGGACGCGCGCGAGCGGACGTCGCCAGGGATCCGCGTGATCGGGGCCGCGGCAGGCGTGGTCCCGATCGCCGCGGCGCGGGCGGACGATCCGCGCCTCGGAGACGTCACGGCGATGGTCGCTCGGACCGGGCTGGCGGCCAGCTGGTGGGCGGCGCTCGGGCATGACGCCGCCGCCCTCGCCGCGCGAGCGCTCGCGAGCCTGCCGGCGAACAGCACCTCGGACCCCGAGGCGATCGAGCGCCGCCGCGCGACCGCGCGTCAGGGGCTGGTCGACGCCCGGGCGCCGCTCTGGACGAGCGACCGCGACGGCTTCGACGCGACGCGGGCCCTGCCGCGGACGATCCGGACGGGCGAGCTCAAGCGCTGAGGAGCTGCCTCGCGCGGCGCGAGGTCGGCCCCGGTGAGGGAATCATGTGACGTCGGCCCCCTCCGGCGGCATGCTACGCGGCATGCAGACTCCGCGGTCGCGGTTCGGTGTGGCCTGCGCGGCGGGCGCGGCGGTGCTCGTGGGGCTGGCCTTCGGGTGCAAGAAGGAGGCGGCGGCGCCGCCGGTCGTCCAGTCGGGCCGTCCGTCGGGGGCCGGGGGGAGCACCGCTCCGGACGCGTCGACGGGCGGCGAGGCGGACGCGGCCTCGCCGGCGCCGGTCGGCTCCGGGGTCACGACGCTGGCGGCGGGGGTCTTCTCCCCGCAGTCCATCGCCCTCGACAGCGCCAGGGTCTACTGGACCACCTCGAAGGCGACCGGGAGCGGAGCGCGCGTCGGAGACGCCGCGGCGGGGACCGGGAGCGTCGAGAGCGTCGCCCGCGCCGGGGGGGCCGTCGTGGAGCTCGTCGACGGGCTCGACGCCCCGGGCGCTCTCTCCATCTCCGGCACCACGCTCGTCTTCGCGCAGGGGGTCTCGGCCGCCGAGACCATCGACGCCTTCACGATCGGCGCCACGGCGCTCGTCCCGCTCGCGGTCGGGCTGACGGCCCCCGCTCCGCTCGTCGTCGGCGCCGGGACGGTCTACTGGGCGAGCGGCCCCGGCGCCCTGCTCGACGTCCGGTCGGTCGCGCTCGCCGGCGGCTCCGTGTCGCAGCTGGCCACCGATCCAGGAGCCTTCAGCCCGACGGGGATCGCCCTCGTCGGGGAGGCGCTCTACGTCCTCGCCAGCGTCGCGGGGGACGGCGGCTACCTCATTCAGGTCCCCGCTGGCGGGGGCCCCGGCACCCAGCTCTGGCACGAGCCGGGGGTCACGCCCGTCGACCTCGCGGCCAGCGGCCAGACCCTCTACTGGACGCTCGGGACCACGCCCGCGGACGGCGGCGAGCTCCTCTCGATGCCGGCCTCCGTCGGCGGCGTCGTCGTCACGCTGGCCTCCAGCCTCGACAGCCCCGCCAGGCTGGCCGTCGACTCGACCAGCGTCTACTTCACCTCGAACGTGGCCGGAGGCGCCGTCCTCTCGCTCGCCCTCGGAGGGGGGGCCGTCACGACCCTCGCCAGCGGGCTCGACTACCCGTACGCGATCGCCGTGGACGACGCCGTCTACTTCACCACGGCGAGCTCGGTCGCGCGGGTGCCGCGGTAGCCCGACGCCCCGCCGAACTTTCCGCGACGTGCGGGAATAGAAGGGCGGCTCGCGTGTTCCGGCGCGCAGATGGGCAACCTCGACCCCGACGGGCTGCCGCGCAGGGCGGCGTTGTTGACAGGCGGTGCCTCGTCGCTAGGATGCGCGCGCCCAACGGCCGGGTCGTTCCTCGTCCGGCCGGAACGCAGTCTTCCCTCCCGCGGAGACGCGGGTGGGCGCTCGGAGCTCGCTTCGAGCAGTACCTCGAGAACACCGGGCGGTCGCCGCTCGGCCCTGTCCTTTCCTCTACTCCCCTCATTTTCAAACTAGCTGGAGCTCGGATGTCCACCGACGTCATGATTTACGCCAACGACCTCTCGAAGAGCTTCGGGTCGTTCCGGGCGGTCGACAAGATCAGCTTCGAGGTGAGGCGCGGCGAGGTCGTGGGCTTCCTCGGTCCGAACGGGGCCGGGAAGTCGACGACGATGCGCATCCTCACGTGCTTCATCGCTCCCACGAGCGGCACCGTGCGCATCAAGGGGTTCGACGTCTTCGACCAGTCGCTCGACGTGCGGCGGAGCCTCGGCTACCTGCCCCAGCGCGCGCCGCTCTACCTCGAGATGAGCGTCCTCGAGTACCTCCGGTTCGCCGCCGATCTCCGCCACCTCGACAACGGCACGTTCAACAAGCGCGCCCGGAGCGTCGTCGAGGTCTGCGGCCTCGCCCAGGTCCTCGGCAAGGAGATCCGCCACCTGTCGCACGGCTACCGTCAGCGCGTCGGGCTGGCGCAGGCGCTCATCCACGACCCGCCGATCCTCATCCTGGACGAGCCCACGAGCGACCTCGACCCGAACGAGAAGGCCGAGTTCCTCGAGTACCTGAAGCAGATCGGCAAGGAGCGGACGGTCCTCCTCTCGACGCACAACCTGGCCGAGGTCGAGGCCGCGTGCGCGCGGGCCATCATCGTCTCGCGCGGGCGCATCGTCGCGGACGGCGCCATCGAGGAGATCCGCGCCAAGAGCGGCAAGGTGCGCAGGTACACCATCGCCATCCAGGAGGCGGGGGCTGTCGAGGGCTACGCCGGCAAGGGCGACGCCCCGAAGGCGACCGAGATCGAGGCCGCCCTGCGGGGCGTGTCGGGCGTGAAGACGGTCGCCGTCGTGACGGGCGAGGACAAGTCGTCCACCTACGAGATCACCACCGAGCGGAGCGTCGACCTCCGCCCCGAGCTCTTCCGCCTCATCGTCGACAAGGGCTGGGTGCTGCTCGAGCTGCACAGGGACACCCAGAAGCTCGAGGACGTCTTCCGCGACCTCACCATCGGTGACGAGCGGCGCAACCGCGTCGTGGGGGGTGGCAAGGCCGCCTCGGCGCGCACGGAGGCCGAGGACGAAGAGGATGATGATGACGACGAGGACGAGGAAGGCGAGGAGAACTCGTAAATGAAAGACACGACCGCCACCGCAGAGCCGGGACTCATGGGCACCAGCGAGAGCCACGGGATCGCCGGCGCCACGGGCTCGCAGAACAACGTCCTCACCATCGCCCGGCGCGAGCTCCGCGCCTATTTCGACTCGCTCGTCGCCTACGTCGTCATCGGCGGCAGCCTGTTCGCCCTGGGGCTCTACTTCTTCCTCTTCCAGGGAGGGGGCTTCTGGCAGGTCGACCGCGTCACGATGAACCGCATGTTCGAGTTCATGCCGCTGACGCTCACGATCCTGGTCATCCCGCTCGTCACGATGCGGGCCCTGGCCGAGGAGAAGCGCGCGGGGACCATCGAGCTGCTCATCACGCTCCCCGTGACCGACGCCGACGTCATCCTCGGCAAGTACCTCGCCGCCCTGGCGATGATCACCATCCTGCTCGGGGCGACGCTCGCGTACCCGATCGCGATGTTCGTCTGGCCGTGGCACCTCGGCGCGCTCGACTGGGGCCCGGTCTGGGCCGGCTACCTCGGCCTCTTCCTCTACGCGGGCGCCGGCACGGCCGTCGGGCTGCTCTTCTCGAGCATCACCGAGAGCCAGATCATCGCGTTCTTCATGACGGCGTTCGTCCTCGTCCTCATCCACGTGCTCGGCTACTTCGTCGAGTTCCTCCCCGGCATCCTCGGCGACGTCACCTCGTTCCTGAGCTTCCAGGCGCGGTACGCCCCGTTCGCGCGCGGGCTCATCGACACGCGAGCGATCGTCTACTTCATCTCGGTCGCCGTCATCTGTCTCCTCGTCGCCTTCCGCTCTCTCGAGAGCCGGAAGTGGAGCTGACCTCGTCATGGCCATGGAAAAGAAGCAGCGCGCAGCCGCCGAGAGCGGCGTCCTCCTCCTCGTCGTCGCGGGAATCCTCGTCGCGATCAACGCCCTCTCCGCCCTCGGCGGCTACAAGCGGATCGACACGACCAAGACCGAGCGCTACACGCTCTCCAAGGGGAGCGGCAACCTCGTCCGCACCCTGAAGCAGAACATGCAGGTCGACGCGTACGTCGCGCGCGGCCTGCCGAAGCTCGACGCCTTCGTCCGCGACCTGCGGGACATCCTCCAGGAGTACAAGGAGGCGAGCGGCGGGCACTTCGACTACCGCCTCATCGAGGCCAAGGACGAGGACCAGAAGAAGGAGGCGAAGGAGGCCGGCATCCAGGAGCAGCAGATGGGTGAGGCCAGCGCCACCGAGGACGAGAAGGGGGCCGTCACGCAGGGCTACATGGGCCTCGTGTTCAAGTACGGCTCCGAGAAGGACACCATCCCGAGCCTCTCGCCCGACCGCACCGACGGCCTCGAGTTCTGGATCACGAACAAGCTCCGGGAGATCCGCGACAAGGCGGACAACATCAAGCACAAGGTCGGCGTCCTCACCGGCCACGACGAGATCAAGCTCACCGAGTCGAACCTCGTCCCGGCAGGGCCGCGCGGCAAGGGGCCGAGCGTCCAGGACATCGTCGCGCAGAACTTCAAGTTCTACGAGTTCGTCAACGTCGACCTGAAGAACGGCGACAGCGCCATCGACGAGACGCTCGACGGGCTCATCGTCACCCAGCCCGCGAAGGACCTGACCGAGAAGGAGCTCCGCCGCATCGATCAGTTCGTCATGAAGGGGAAGTCGCTCGCCGTGATCGCCAGCGCGGTCAACGTGAAGACCAGCGACGCCACGATGAACGCCAGCCTGAGCACGCACGGGCTCGAGAAGCTCCTCGAGGGCTACGGCATCGAGATGCACAAGGACGCCGTCCTCGACTTCAGCCACGCGTTCACGGTCCTCGTCCCGACCGAGTCGGGCATCGCCCGCCTCTCGTTCCCGCAGTTCCTCCACGTCACCGACGACTCGCGCTTCACGGGCGAGGAGGCGCTGCTCGACACCGCGTTCCCGGCGTTCTTCCGCCTCGACGAGCTCATGTTCCCCTTCGTGTCGTCCCTGACGCTGCACAAGGACAAGCAGCCGGAGGCGAAGACGATGAAGGTCGTCGCGCGGACGTCGCCGTACTCGTTCCACGAGACGAGCGACACGGTCGACCTGAAGCCCTTCCAGCACTGGAAGCCGAAGGCCGAGAAGCCCGACCAGTACAACGTCGCGGCGACCGTCGAGGGGACGCTGGCCACGGCCTTCCCGAGCGGCGACAAAATGGGCGTCGACGCGCCCGAGAAGAGCGCGCAGCCGGCGCGGGTCTTCGTCCTCGCAGCCAGCCAGTACCTCGCGAACCCGTTCGCGCGGGCCGGCGAGGGGCAGGACATGTCGAAGTACGGGATGCAGCAGATGGTCGGCGGCGACAAGGAGCTGCAGCAGCTCGCGCAGAGCTACCTGTCGAAGACGGTCCTCACCGCGATGATCCTCTCCTTCAAGGACACGCTCGACTGGCTCACCGGCGACACCGACCTGCTCGCCGCGTCGGCCAAGCTCCTGGCCGAGCCGAACCTCTCCTACGACATCGGCAAGCCGAAGTTCGACCCGAACGAGACCGAAGAGCAGCTGAAGAAGCAGCTCGAGGAGCTTCGGAACACGCGCAAGCGACAGCAGTACTGGGTCGAGTGGATCCTCATCCTCGGCGTCCCCCTCCTCTTCGGCGTCTACGGCGTGACCCGCTGGCGCATGCGGCTCGCCGCGCGCGAGAACATCTCCCTGGCGTGACCCCGGACCAGAGTCCGGGGCGCCCAACCAGCTAGGTCATAAGGATTCGACAATGGCACTCTCTCGGGACAAGCAGATCGGCGTTGCGCTCGTCGTGCTCGCGGGGCTCGGCGCCGCGGTTTACTTCCAGCAGAAGAAGGACGCTCAGGTCGGCACGGTCGCCAGGTCCGGGACCGACCTCCCCACCCTCAGCGGGCCGGAGGACCTCGACAAGATCAGCGTCACGAACGGCGACAAGGGGGAGTTCGTGCTCGCGAAGGAGGGGGACAAGTGGATGCTCACGAAGCCCGTCCACGCCCTCGCGAACCAGGGCAACGTCAAGCAGCTCATCGACAACCTGAAGGAGCTGAAGGCGAGCGAGGTCGTCGCGAGCGCCGCGACCGACGACCTGAAGAAGAGCTACGACCTCGACGCCGCCCACGCCGTCCACGTCGTCGCCTGGAAGGGGGCCGAGCAGAAGGTCGACGACACCTTCGGCAAGAGCGGCAGCCGGGGCGAGATGGTGATGGTCGGCGACAAGCCGGCGATCTTCGCCGCCAAGGGCTTCTCCGTGTCGCTCTACAACCGCGAGCAGAAGGGGTGGCGCGACACCGAGATCTTCAAGTTCGACGACGCCAACGCGAGCTCGGTCGCGGTGGAGACGGCGAACGGATCGTTCTCCTTCACGAAGGGGGACAAGTGGGCGGGCACCTTCAAGGGGCACGCCATCGATCGCTACGACGACGCCAAGGTCGGCCAGCTGCTCACAGCGTTCAAGTCGCTCCAGGCGGACGACTTCGGCGACGGCAAGGCGCCCACCGAGACCGGGCTCGACAAGCCGGCCGGCACCGTCACCATCTCGCTCAAGGACGGCGCCGGCAAGTACGTCCTCCATGTCGGGAAGACGGCGACGGCGACGACGTATTACGCGCAGAAGGACGGGGAGCCGACGGTCTACACGATCGGGAAGGCCATCGCCGACTGGGCGACCGCCGACGAGGCGAAGTTCCAGAAGCCCGCCGGCGACGCCGGCGCCGCCCCCGCGAAGCCCGGTCCGAAGCTGCCGCCCGGTCACCCGGCTCCGCCGAACTGACCGGCGCGAGCCCTCGCGAGCACTACGGCCCCGCCTCCTTCGGCGGGGCCAGGTAGCTCGTCACGACGTCGAACGGCGCGTCGCCGAAGGCGAGCCAGCGGGTGGCGCGGTCGCGCTGTTCGCCGGGGCCCTCGGCGTCGAGGATCGCGACGGCGACGCCCGGCGCGATGGCGCGCGTCGGGGAGACGAGCGCCGCGCGCGCGAGGCGATCCTGCCGATCGGCGGTCACCGCCGAAAGGAGCGGGTGCGCCGCGCGGGTGGCGTCGAGATCGGCTCCGGCGCGGTCGAGATCCAGCGCCCAGAGCGCGACGGCGACGTCGTCGTGGAGCGTCACCGTGGCGATGAGCTCCTCGAGCGGGAGGTTGGCGGAGGCGACCAGGTGAAGAGCGTCGCAGACGAGCGCGCGCTCGGGAGGGGGGCGGAGGGCGCGCGCGGGCGGGGCCCCGGCGTCTGGCGGGCAGGCGAGCTCGGCCCCGACGTGCGGCGCGGCCGCGGCGAGGACCTCGTTCGCGGTGTGATCGGGGAGCTTCGCGAGGCGGTGCTTCACGTCGCTCCGCAGCGTCGCCTCCTCCTCCCGCAGGCGTCCGCGCAGGCTCGCAAGGTCCCCCTGGGGACCGAGGAACGCGTCGAGCCGGGCCTCGAGGCTCGGGGCCGCGCTCGCGCTCCGCGGCGTCGGGTGGGCGTGGGCCTTCCCCAGCTCGACGCGGAGCGAGGTGATCGCCTCGGTCGCGCCGGGGTAGCCCGCCGGGACCGCCAGTCGCTCGAGCGCGTCGAGGGCGTCCTCGAGCTCCGTCGCCCGCGGCCCGAGGAGCCGCCCGGCCCTCGCGTCCTCCAGGACGATCACGAGCCCCCGCTGGACGAGCCGCTCGCGCTCCTGCACGTCCCGCGGCGTGGCCGGTCGCCCCCAGGTCGCGACCACCGCGCGGACGAGCTCGCTCGCCGAGTCCGCCGACTCGCGCTCGGTAGCGACGCGGCTCTCCTCGCCGTCGAGGAGCCGGCCCAGAAGCCGCCGCTCTTCACGGCAGGCGGGCGTCCCGTCGTCCGGCCCGCGTGTCAGCTCGGCGCGGAGCGACCGCAGGTGGAGCGTCCGCTCGCCGAACGAGAAGAGGTCGATCGCCCCCCCGACCACGCCGAGGTCGCTGTCCCCCCGGATCACCGCCGCGGCCGCCACCTTCTCGAGCGTCTCGGCGCTCGGCCTCACGGGGAGGCGCATCGCCAGGCGAGGGTCGGTCGCCCCCAGCTCCGCGAGCCAGCGCCCCTCCCACTCCGCGAACGCGACCCCCGCCGCCTGTCCCGCGCGCGGCGAGTCCGGGGCCGGAACCGCCTCGTTCGCTCCCGCGCACCCGGCGAGGCACCCCAGGATGCCCGCCAACCAGAGGAGGCGCACGCGTCACTCCCCCATCGTCTTGACGATGACCCGCTTCTTCCGCTGCCCGTCGAACTCGGCGTAGAACACCTGCTGCCAGGGGCCGAGATCGAGCTTTCCTGCCGTCACCGGGACGATCACCTCGTGGTGGATGAGGAGCGACCGGAGGTGGGCGTCGCCGTTGTCCTCGCCGGTGCGGTGGTGGTGGTACTCCTCGCGGAACGGGGCGAGGCCGTCGAGCCAGGTCCAGATGTCCTCGTGCAGCCCGCTCTCGTTGTCGTTCACGAAGACCCCCGCCGTGATGTGCATGGCGCTGACGAGCATGAAGCCCTCCTTGATCGACGCGCGCCCGAGGATCTCCTCGAGCGTCGGCGTGAGGTGGACGAGCTCGCGCCGCTTCTTCGTCTGGTAGGTCAGGTACTCGGTGTGGCAACGCATGGGCGGCAGTCTAGGGGTCTAACGCCAGCCTGTCAGGACGCGGGAAGCGCGCCGCCGCGCCATTTCCCCCCTTCCCTTCTGCCCCGCTTCCTGTTTCCTGTGCTGCTTCCCCCATGAGTCGGCGCCTCCATCTCCTGAACGCCGCGGCGCGGCGCGTCCAGTCTTCGCTCTCCGGCGCCGCGAGGGCCGCCTGGCCGCTCGTCCAGCGCTTCAACACCACCTTCGAGCGACCGGCGCCGAAGCCCGGCTGGGCCCCCGCCCCGCTCCTCAAGCGACGAGAGCGCACCTTCCCGGAGCTCGGCTGGCCCCGGGAGACCGACTCGCTCTGCCCTCGCTGCGTGAAGGAGGTCCGCTCGCAGATCCTCTCCGGGCAGCGCGACCTGTCGACGCTCACCCGGGGCAAGCCGGGCGAGATCCGCGCGAGCATCGTCGAGAAGGACGGCAAGGTCGTGATGGAGAAGACCTGCGAGGCGCACGGGCGCTTCGAGGACGTCCTCTCGATCGACCCGGCGTTCCTCGCGCGCATCGAGAAGCTCTACCCGGGGCGCGACTTCCTCGCCCCGCTGACCCACCTGCGCGACCACGGGTCGTCCAGCGTGAAGTACGGGCGCGGCAGCGTGCTGACGGTCGATCTGACCAACCGCTGCAACATGATGTGCGACCCGTGCTTCATGGATGCGAACCAGGTCGGCTTCGTCCACGAGCTCGAGTGGGAGGAGATCGCCAAGATCCTCGACGACTCGCTCACCGTGAAGCCGCGGCGGCAGATGAGCGTGCAGTTCTCGGGCGGCGAACCGACGCTCTCGCCGCACTTCCTCCGGGCCGTCGAGTACGCGACGCAGAAGGGGTACTTCTGCGTCCAGGCCGCGACCAACGGCGTCCGCTTCGCGCAGGAGCCGGACCTCGCGAGGAAGGCGAAGACCGCGGGGATGCGCCTCGCCTACCTCCAGTTCGACGGGATGACGAACCTCGCCAACTCCCACCGGAAGGTCGGCAACCTCTTCGACGTCAAGCTCCGCGCCATCGAGAACCTCCACGCCGCCGGCATCGACGTCGTCCTCGTCGTGACCCTCGTGAACGGCGTGAACGACGCGCAGGTCGGCCCCATCGTCGACTTCGCGGTCGCCAACGCCGACAAGATCACGGTCGTCAGCTTCCAGCCCGTCAGCTTCACGGGGCGCGACGAGGACGTGACCGACGAGGTCCGCGCCGCGCAGCGGTACACGCTCAGCCACCTCGCGCACGACGTGAAGACGCAGACGGGCGTGACCGAGCCGCTCCGCGACTGGTTCCCCCTGAGCGCGCTCGGGCCGTTCAGCGACCTCACCGACACGCTGATGGGCGAGCGGAGCGACTGGGGGGCGCTGAAGTGCGGCTGCCACCCGAACTGCGGCGTGGGCACCATCCTCTTCGTCAACAAGCGGACGAAGGAGATGGTCCCCCTCACCCAGTTCCTCGACCTCGAGCAGCTCCTCTCGGACGTCCAGGACATCACCGACGGCGCGCAGGGGCGCAAGGTGAGCCTCGCCCAGGTCGCGCTGGCGCTCGCCAAGAGCTTCGACGCGGCGAAGGCGCCGGCCGGCTTCACGCTCTACCACCTCATCCGGCAGTTCATCAGCCAGACCGGGAACCGGGGGGCGGCCATCGGCGAGTTCGGGAGCGACGCGCAGGAGTTCGAGTGGCGCGCGCTCTTCGTCGCCGGGATGTGGTTCCAGGACCTCTACAACTACGACTTCCGACGCACCGAGATGTGCATCATCCCGTACGGCACGCAGATGGGGGAGATCAGCTTCTGCGCGTACAACACCGGCGTCGGGTGGCGGAACATCATCGAGAAGATGAAGGCGAACGCCAGCGTCGCCGACTGGTACCGGACGAAGGGGCGGCACGCCGTCTACGCCAAGGACGAGGAACTCCCGCTCGGAGCCCCTATCGGGACGATCGTGATGCCCGAGTCGGCGCTCCGGATGCAGGAGCGCGACGACGCCCCGCCGATCTCGAAGGTCCCGGAGAAGCGGCGGCTGCGACTGGTGAGCTGACAGCCTGAGCGATCGGGGCGGGCAGGGCGACCTCCACGACGTCCGCGCGGCGGGCGGCGTCCGGTAACCGTCCCAGGCCGAGCCCGCGTCTCGGCCGGCGCTGGTCTAGCGCTCCAGGGCGGATTGAACTATTCTTAGGAGTCCTGCGCTCGAACCTACACGCGGGGCCTGCCGCTGCATCGAGTCACGACTGACCGCGTCAGTCTCCGAGCGCTCGACACGTATGTCGTCTTTCCGGGAACGGAGGAGCTTGTCATGAAGAGTACCGACCGCTGGTCCATGGGGCGTTACCTGACGGGGGCTGTGCTGGGCGTGGTGGTGCTCGCCGCCTGCTCCGCAGCCCCTCGGTCGACGGAGTCGGTCGGGACGACCGGCCAGCGGATCGTCGGCGGCCTGGGGAACGTGACGGTCACGACCGCGGGGACGATCGTCAACCGGTACTCGGCCCTCACGCAGGGCCGGCGCATCTAATCCCGCTGTCCATGGGGTCGGTGATGTGCTCCATGGCCGGGGGTGAACGCACCGAGCACGAAGACGCCTGCCGGGATCGCCGAGTTCTTCGCTTCGCTGAGAGACCC
>Ga0316217_10003738_pt1 | contig 16994 bp, 15 predicted proteins | sample 1anoAmetaG_FD_203633 | JGI IMG/M metagenome (GOLD analysis project Ga0316217, IMG submission 203633) | Freshwater microbial communities from Trout Bog Lake, Wisconsin, USA - 1anoA | ecosystem: Environmental > Aquatic > Freshwater > Lake > Hypolimnion/Profundal zone | place: USA: Wisconsin...
GGCCCGCACACTTGCGCGGCGTCTTTGATCCAGCCTTACAACAACACGTTCTTGATGGCACCTCAGATTTCGACCGGCGTGATCTGGCAATCGGACAGCGTGCAGAACTCGACCTCGCAATACACCGAGAATGGCGCGCAGCTTAATTGGGTTTTTCGAACGACAATGCTGCCGGACAACATGCTGATGACCTACAACGCCCTTATGGAGACGACGGTAAACGTCGGCTTCGGGTCGCCTTCGCAGCAGTACACGGCATCGGTCGGCGATCAGAACGGGCAGCTCTTCTCGTCTGCAACTTTCAGCTATGGTAGCCAAGCGTCGAACTGGGGCTCGATGACTTGGGGATCGAGCACATGGTTGGGCATACAGGCCAACCTATACCCGATCCGCGTCAAATGGCCTAACCCTATTGTGTTCAAACGGCTGTTCTTCGACCTTCGTGGCGGTGCCGAAGGTGGCGTTAAGATCGGGGCTGTCTATGGTAAAATCCGCCCGCTTGGATATGTGGAGCTCTCATGAAGAAAATTCTTTTGGCAATCGCAGGAGTGTTCGCTCTTGCTACCGGCGCGCAAGCGCAGTCGATTGTGTCAAGCGTTCCTTATACGTTCCAAAACGGAACGCTCGCGGACGCAACGCAGGTCAACGCAAACTTCAACGCGATTGTGACCGGCGTGAACGCCAACGCGGCGCACAACGGGTCGAATGCTGACATCACGTCATTGTCGGCGCTTGCAGTCCCTTTGACAGCGGCTCAGGGCGGGGAGACTTATTTCCGTGGTGGCACTTCAGGTGGCTCGGCCAACGCTCAGACAGTGGCAACGGTAGCCCCTAGCAACTATCTTTTGGTTGCGGGCAACGCGGTTCGTTTTGTTGCTGGCTTCACAAACACCGGTGCTACGACGTTGAACGTGGCGAGCTCAGGCGCTCTCCCGCTCGTGAAAGACACATCTGCCGGTCCGGTCGCTTTAACCGGCGGCGAAGTCTATGCGGGGAATGCGGTCGAAGCGCTTTACGACGGCACGCAATATCATCTCATCAGTAACCCTTTGAACAACCCGTTTCCGAGCGGCATCTCCTATTCCAATTTGCTCTTCGGAGCGTGGACCAGCGTGGCGTCGGCGACGACAACAGACCTTGGCGCGCAGCTCTCGCGCAACCTCATTATCACCGGCACGACGACGATCACCTCGTTCGGTTCGACCGCAACGCCTGACAACATCCCGTTCCATGTCCGTTTTGCCGGTGCGCTGACCTTGACCAACGGATCGAACCTGATCCTTCCGGGGGCTGCTAACATCACGACGGCTGCGAACGACGAAGCCATCGTAGTTCAGGAAACAACCGGCACATGGCGCGTTACGAGCTACCAGATTGCTGCCAACCCGCCGAGCAAAGGCTTGACCCAGATGACGGCGCAGACCGCATCAGGGACTAACGTCGATTTTACCAACATCCCGTCTTGGGTGCATAAGGTAACAATCGCGATGACTGGGTTAAGCGTGAACAGCAACAACCCTATCATCCAACTTGGGACAGGATCGACGCCTGCTACAAGCGGTTATTCGAGCAGCGATTGGCAGCTTCAAGGTGGCGGCACAAACAGCTCGACGAGTGGGTTTGTTTTTGGTTGTAACGCGAACGTAGGCGCTACTCTTGTCTATGATATTGTCAACGAAAGCGGGACGACATGGGTGGGCAAATTCAACGGTAACACTTGCTTACCGACAGTTGGTTATGGAAACAGCCCAGCGCTCGGTGGACCCCTCGGAATAGTGCGCATCACGGGCGGCACTTTCTCTGGCGGGACTGTCAACGTCCTGTATGAATAATCGTAAAATCATGTTAGGTTGCGCCGGTTGCAACCTAACTCTTTAAGAGGAGAAGACCATGGCTTCCATGAAAGACGAAAGCGGCCAGCGCGGCATGAAAGGCGGCGCGGTCAATGACCTTTATGCGGGTCTCAAGAACACGAGCCCGAACGCTTCCGACAAGTCTACGACGCTCGGCGGCGCAAGTGTAAATTCTGAGGCGGTGCGTAACAGCACGTCGAAGGCAGCAGCAACCCTCGGTCCGCGCGTTGCCTAAACTCTCCTACCAGTGGGAGCTTCTCTCTGCGGTGGTGAAGGAGGCCCTGCCCCTTCTTCATCGTCACGCTGAAGAGATCGAGGACAAGCGGCTAGGGCCGCTCGACCCTGACTGGGACGTGCTTTACGCGTGGGAGCGGAGTGGCATGTTTCAGGTTCTCACTGTCCGCGACGAAGGACTTCTCGTCGGATATTGCGGGTGGATGATCTTCACTCATCCCTTTTTCCGAACCAAGAAGCTGGCACGGACACAACTCTTTTGGCTCAGCCCCGACTATCGGTCAGGCTGGACCGGTTATAATATGTTTCGCATCAGCCGAGATGCTTTCAAAGCCATCGGGGTTGATCGTGTGGATTACATACCGAAAGACTGGTATGCTGCGGATCGTGGCGGCGTTGCGGTGCTCTTCAAACGTCTGAAAGCCGAGAGAGACGAAACGCAGTACACTTCATGGCTATAGGAGAACTAAATGAGCTCGGGATCACCTCCTCCAACCTATCAGCTTCCGGGCCAATCTCAGGTGGCGACGGGCGCGCTCGGCGACATTAACACGCTTCAGAACTCGCCAAACTATGCGGCGCAGACCTACGCTCAGATGGCTCCGGGCTTTCAGCAGCAGATCGGCGCAGCGTCGCAAAACATGGCTCAGACCGGCGCGGCGGAACAAGCCGCCGTTGCTGGCCTTCCTGCGTATGCGCAGCAGATGCTTCAAACGGGCTTCGACCCGCAGAGCGCGCTTTACAGCCGGACATATCAGCAGCTTCAAGATCAGACCCGCGCGGCGCTCGAAGCCCGTGGTATCGACAGCTCGCCCTATGGCGCTGGCGTTGAAGCGAACGCTCTTGGCAACTTTAATATCGACTGGCAAAACACGCAGCTTGGTCGCGAGCAGACAGCCGCGCAAGGTGCCGAAGGTCTCTATGGGCAGTATCAGACAGGCATGACCAGCGGATCGCAGCTCCAAGCTGGCGGTGCCGAGCTTACCGGACAGGGACTTGCGGCGCTTCAAAACGCTGGTGCAATGACTTACGCGCAGCCACTAGCCGCCGAACAGGCAGCTCTCAACTATCTCGGGCAAGCGAACCAAAACACGCAGACAGCGATGTCGGGCTACAACGCGCAACAGCAAGCCAAAGGCTCCGGCATTGGCGGCATAGCAGAAGGTCTTGGGTCGATTGCGGCAGCGCCGTTTACTGGCGGTACAAGCCTCATTGGCGCTGGCTTGAGCACATTGTAGGATAAATCATGAGCACAGGTGTAATCGCAAATATCGGCGCTGGCGTCGGCGGGTTCAGCCAAGGCTTCCAGAACGGCTTGCAGCAGCAGCAGCAACGCCAAATGCAGCAGATGCAAATGGAGCAGATGCAGGCCAAAACTCAAGGGCAACAAATCCTTGGGCAAGCAATCTTTGGCGGACAAGGTGCGCCCGCTGGCCAGCAATCTCAACAGCCGCAGCAGCCCCAGACCATTGGCGGCGCGGCTTTGGGCGGTCTTGAAAACTTCGCGAAAAGCATCTTCGGCGGCGGAGCTCCTGCCGGTGGCCAAGCTCCCGCGCTCGGTCAAAGCTCTGCCCCGCAAGGTGCTCAGCCCATGCAAGCTGGTGCGGCTCAGACTGCCGGAGCTCCCCCAACTTCGCCCGTTCCCTCACGCGTCGCCGCGCCGCAAGGATTGGGCAACAAGGCTTTTAACTATCAAAACATCACGGCGGCTTTGCGCTCCGTGGATGCACCCATGAGTGCAAAAATGGAAGCGCTTCAACTTGCTTTGCCGCTTATCAAAGAACAGGATCAGACTGCAAATCGCCTACAAGCGCAGCAGATTGCCATCGAAAAGATGAACCTCAAGAATACTATCGACCTTCGTAAGCTCGACCAAAACGATATGAAAATAAGAGATGCGCATGAGAACATGACTTCGCTTGTTCAAGCTCGTGCTAAGGCGGGGGAAATAGCTGACCAGAAAGAACGAGACAGACAGCAACAAGAAATTGACAGACAAATTGAAGAACAAAGAAAAATAATCAAAGACAATTTGGCTGAAAAAGACAACGTGATTAAGGAAAGCATATCTGCCAGCAACACTATGCTTACTGTTGACCCCAACATTAAAAAGACGTTGGCCCAACAGGCTACCGAAGCTCTCAAAGGAAGAACGCCCGGCGCTGCCCCGCAAGCGACGCCGCAACAGGGGCAGTATCCTCAAGCACCTGCGGCGGAAGCACGCGAGAACAACAAAATTTATATGACACAACGAGGACCGATGAAGTGGGTTGCGGGACCACCTAGCGGATGGGCTCCCGTGGACGGGCAATAATTTTCAACGGGGCGTTTCATGGCTGACCAATTACTTTCTGACGCGGACGTTGGTCTAGCAACTCCCGTTAAACCACCTGTCAAGCTCTTGTCCGATGCAGATGTTGGTCTGGCGTCCAATAAACTTTTGTCCGATGCCGATGTCGGGCTTACAACACAACAAGCCGCGCCAGCGGCCCAAGCTCAGGTGCCACCTTCCCCGGCACCTGTCAGCGCTGCCGCCACTGGCGGGATGGCAGCAGCGTCACCCCCTGCCGTTGTTGACCCTTCGGCGGCAGGGGGACCATTACATGATATGCAGCGCCCGATGCCGCAGCAGCTTCCTCCGCAGCCGGGGCAAGCATCACAGCCTATGCAGAAGCCTGTTCAGCCACAGGTCACAGGTGATCCGCTTGTTGACGAACGCATCCGCGCGGGGCTCGTCGATCCGCTTCACGACGTGCAACGCCCATTGCCCAAGCAACAAGCTGATGTGTTTGGAACCAACTACCTTAAAGATTTTGCGCAGCAAGTGGCCGACGTGACAGAAGGCCCACGAAAAGAAATTGTTCAGTCGCTTTCAGACGCATGGAGCAAGATCGCCGCGCCCAAGAACGGATGGTTGTCGGGCTATACGGATGCCGAGAAAGCGCGCAACCGCGATGCACTTAAGGATGTCGGCGTTGCCGGTCTGTCCACTGTGGACTTCGCCGCAAGTGTGCCTCCGGCCCTTGTATCAGGCGTGGCGCGCGCTACTGGTATGTCGGAAGCAAACGCAAACAGCGCAGCGCGCGATGCGCGTATGCTTGAAGATGTGTTTCTCCCTGAAATGTTCGGCAGCGAAACAGCGGCAATCGCACGCGCTAATCGTATGCGCGCAGCGGAGCTTCGCCCTGTTGAGGGCGCGGGTACGCCCAAGATGCCAGTGGCGACACCACCTGAGTTCGGCACTAAGCCACCGGAGGGCGCGCCGTCAGCAGAGCAGTTGATGGAGCAACCGGCAACTGCCAGAGGACCTGAAACAGCTATTCCGGTGCAGGCTGATTACGCTGACCAAAGATGGCAAGCGCTCAAAGAAAAAGGAAAAGAACTTAGCGAACGCTTGAACCAAGTTGTTGGGGAACCGCAGAAACCCGTCGCACGTTTGCCCGTGGACCCACGCGATGCGGAGGCTCTTATTAGCTCACGCATTGGCGCTGCCGAGCGTGAGACGGCTATAACGAATGCCGAGCTAGAGCCTTTTATGGCGCAATTCAATGCGTTGTCTAAAGACGAACAGCTTCAGTTTTATGCGGACTACCAAAACAGAAGCAAGAACGAACCAATCGGATATGTAGATGGGAAACCGATTTATCCAGGGGTGAAAAATCCCGCGCTGCAACCGCTCGCTGATACGCTCCGCAAAGGTTACGCTTTGCGTGAGGAGAAGTTGCGCAATCTTAATTCAACAGCCGAAATGAATTTCATTACGGACTATCTGCCGCAAATGGTGAAAGACCCAAAAAAAGGCGAAGAGTTCATAGCTAATTGGGTTGGCGGAAAACAAGGCTCGGGCACATCGCTTAAAAAACGCAAGTACCCGACTATTGCGGATATGATGGCCGCCGGTCTTGAATTGAAATATCCTAACGCGCTTGAAGCGGCGAGCGTCTATAACGCGAACATGGATCGCTTCATCGCCATTAACAGCGTGTTTGAAGAAGCTCGCGCGGCTCAAGAAATAAAATATGTATCGCCCGGCAATCAGCCTGAAGGTTGGGTGCCGCTCAACGGACGCCTCGGGGAGAAGATGACCCCTGCCGGTAAAAAATTGGCGTATGCACCGCCGGAATGGGCAAACAAATATAACAATTTCATTTCGACGTCGCTTCAGGGCGTTAGCCCGGGGGTTAGAAATGCCGTTGATAATATCCAAGCAGCTACGAATAGTGTCACCGCGCTTGAGCTAGGTCTTTCCGCGTATCACGCAGCGACAATGGCGCAAGAAGCTATGGCCAACGATATTGCGCGCGCCGTGAACGAAGCGTTTTCAGGTATGCCTCTCAAAGCAGGTGCATCACTTGTGTCGAGTCCTGTCGCGCCAATTCGTTTGGCCATGATCGGGAAAAAGGCGAAAAACATTTATCTCGGAAAAACTATTGGTACAGAAGCGGATAAAGAGATCATTGACCTTCTGACCAACACAAACGCCAAAATGACTGGCATGGACAAGACGCTGCGAAGCAGCGCCATGGGCAGTTTGTTCACGGCTTGGAAGCGTGGCGCGTTACGTATTCAGGCGCTTGAAGAAGCATCAAAATTCAAAAATGCGCCTACTCCATTGAAGAAAACAGCTTCCGCCATAGGGACGATTTCAAGGACGATGGGGCGCGTCATGGATACAGTGGCGCAGCCTTTGTTCGAGCAATACATCCCGTTGCTCAAAAACGGCGCGGCCTATGACAACTTAAAAAGCTGGATCGCCGCGAACCCGAAGGCTACGCAAAGCGAAAAACTTTTAGCGGCCAAAAAGATATGGGACAGTATCGACAACCGGTTTGGTGAAGTGGTGCAAGATCGCTTGTTCATGGACGCTACATTGAAACAAGCGTTGCAGATCGGTCTTCGCTCTTATTCATGGAAACTTGGAACGATCCGCGAGATTGCGGGCGGCGTGTATAAAGGGATAACGAAACCGCAAAGCCTAAGTATGAGGTCAAAAGATTTTGACCCTCGCTCAGCGTATGTGTTGGCGCTTCCGATCACGTGGGCTATTTGGTCTTCGGTGTATCAAAAAGTTAAAACAGGTAAAAACCCTGAAGGATTGCGCGACCTTGTGCAGCCTCAGACGGGCGGGACAAATCCAGATGGTTCTCCAGAAAGGCTTAACCCGATAGGGTACATGCGAGACGTGCTCGGATGGGCAACGCATCCTTATGAAGAAGCGGTAAATTCAATAAACACGGGGCTTCGCGTGCCTAAAGAACTTGCATCTTCGCTTGACTACGGCGGCGGCGAGGACGCTCTTGGACTTCCTATACGCAATCCTTCCCCAGATGCAGGGATGGTGGAAATAATCAAAAATTATTTTGATTATCTGGCCAGAAATTTAGGACCCATATCGGTGCGCAACCTTATGGAAGGCGGGAAAGAAGGCTCAAATGTGTCTTTGGTCGAGCGCTTTATGGGTGCGAGCCCTGCGGGCAAACAATCTATTTTTGAGGGCCCATCTCCGGGCGCGCAAAGATATTATGAGAAAAAGTGGAATGCAGAAAAAAGACTTTATGGAGGCACAGGCCAATGAGAGTATTGATTGTTGACCCTCAAGGTGCGGGCCTCGACATCGCTATCCGCGCGCAGCGCGATGGCCATGACGTTCGCCATTTCATTCGCCCGAATGACAAGACGAAGAATATCGGCAAGGGCTTTGTGCGGTTGGTCGATGACTATCGGCCATGGCTCTTGTGGGCTGACCTGATTATCAACACCGACAATACCTACTATCTGCGCGATCTCGACGCGTTCAGAAAGCGTGAGCCGAAGGCGCGCATCATCTCGGCGTCCGAAGAGACGGCCATGTGGGAGCTTGACCGCGAGTATGGCCAGAAGATCATGAAACGGGCAGGCATTCATTTGCCTCCCTATAAAATGTTCAACGACTACGATAGCGCGATCAAGTATGTGAAAAAGGAAAACCGCCGGTTCGTGTCGAAGCCTTCGGGCGACGCCGACAAGGCATTGTCCTATGTCGCCAAGTCGCCTGCCGATCTGGTCTACATGCTTGAGCGCTGGAAAAAGGCTGGCAAAAATTCGCAGCCGTTCATCCTGCAAGAGTTCATCGGCGGGATCGAGATGGCGGTCGGCGGCTGGTTCGGTCCTCACGGTTGGAACCGTGGATGGTGCGAGAATTGGGAATTTAAGAAACTGATGGACGGCGATCTCGGCGTGAACACCGGGGAGCAGGGCACCGTCATGCGCTATGTCAAAAAGTCCAAACTGGCAGAGAAGGTGCTCGTGCCTGTCACTGAAGACTTGTTGCGCGCAGGGTATGTGGGGTATGTTGATGTCAACTGTATCATTGACGAAGACGGCAATCCTTGGCCGCTTGAGTTCACGATGCGCCCCGGCTGGCCCTGCTTCAACATCCAGCAAGCGCTTCACATTGGAGATAGTGTCGAATGGCTGGCGAATTTAGCGGACGGGAAGGACGCCCAGAACACCTTGCTGGATTACATAGCCTTGGGCGTCGTCTTGTCGATACCGGATTATCCGTACAGCAAGTTCACACGGAAGGACGTGACGGGGATACCGATCTACGGGATCAAGCCGACAACGTGGAACCATCTGCATCCTTGCGAAATGATGATGGGCGAAGCGCCACAGGACAAGGACGGCGAAATAAAAACCGGACCAATCCCAGTGACAGCGGGGGATTACGTTTTAGTTTGCAGCGCAGTGGCGGAGACAGTGTATCAGGCCAAACAGAAAGCCTACCGCCGCCTGAAACAACTGGTGGTCCCAAACTCCCCGATGTACCGGACGGATATTGGGGACCGTCTTTCCAAACAACTTCCGCAGCTTCAGGCGATGGGCTACGCGATGGGGATGGAGTTCTCGACGGCTCAGGAGAGCTAGATCATCTTGTCGAGCTCTCGCTCGGGAAATACAGGGAGGTGCTCAGCCTTCCTTTGATCCCCGGCGATATGAGCTTCATGGCGATCATGAAGCAGCAAATAACAGTGGCCGACAGCGTGTTGCGGACGGCCACTAAAGTCGATGAGACCAAGCTCAAGAAGAAGCAGGCGGACGTCCTGCCAAGACTTCTCGATCTGTTGCGCGCAGAGAGTGCGAAGCTGATTGACGTTCAAGCGAACGAACAATTAACGTAGCGTATCCGGCAATGTCGAGCCAATGGTCGGCATAATCCGGGTTGCCTGATATGATCCTGCCGATCTTGTGCAGGATCATGTCGATGCTTTCTTGTTGTTGAAAATTCAACACTCCCCCGCGTGCTCTAAGTTCGGATCGAACAACCATCTTAAGTCGCTGAGTGATGCGCGCATGTTCTTCGTAGTCGCCGTGTGTCTTCTGACGCTCATCAAGCGTGGCGTTCACTTGGTCGTTTGTTGGATGGATCACTTCGCCTTTCAAAAATTCAGCGAGCTCGGCTGGCTCCATCGGGATGCACTTGTCGCGGGTGTATCCGACAAGCTTGTCGGCGGTGTCAGCAGCATCCTTTGTGTGATGCAAACTGAAACCCTCTTTGTAAATGTTCGCCCATATCCTCATCGTCTCATCTCCACGACATTCGATTGTACATAATCCGTCTGCTCAACCGCGCCGACGACCAAGGGGTGCGAGGCGTCGATCTCGATGCAAGTGAGCGTGACGGATGGCAGGTCAGTCCCCTTGGTCAACTGGTATGGCACGCGGGCCTTCTTGACGATGCCGTGCATGGCCAGATTGCCGATGGTCTCGCGTGAGCCCATCTCGTTCTTCAAGAGCCAGTTACGGAACTCGCGCTCGCTGATCCAGAGCTTGCGCTGTGGCTTGTCATAGCGGGCAACGACTTGGCGCTGCGGGAGCTTGCCAGAATAAGGAACGATCAAGATGTCGCCGACATGCTCCAAGAGGAAGCGCGAGAGCGCGTCCGGCGAATTGTCGCCCTGTGCCGTCGTGGTCATGCTGTCGTCGCGATAGGACACGGCCTTGTCGATGGCGAAGTCGATGATGCGGTCGATGTTGAACTCCAACAGACCGAGATGGCTTACGATCTGCGAAGCAGTCATCGTTGCGCCGAGGAGGCGCGTCCAGAAGCGGTGCTCAGCGCGGAAGCGCCCGCGGGTCGAGACGATCTCGGTGTTGCGCTCTAAAGCATCCTTCGCCCAATTCAGCGTATCGGGGCGAGTAAGGTAGCGGAGGAAAATGTCTCCCGCGTGGCCATAGTTATACTCGAAGGTTTTCCTGATCTGATCGCCACGGGAATGGCTCAAATAGCTCGAATTGACGACCGGCAATTCCAGAATGCGAAAGCCCGCTGCATCGACGTTGCTGGTCGTCACAGTGTCCACGACCGAGACGTTCGAGGCGCACATGAGGATTGTCGCCCAACGGCTCACGTTGTCCTTTAGATTGCCCTCTTGTGTGGCGCGGTTCTTGTCGCGGCCATTGGTGAACATTTCGATGAACCGTCGCGCCGCATCCGGGTCGCGTGTCGGCAGCTCGTCGAAGATCACCGGCAGGTTGGCCAGCATTCCGAGGATGATTGCTTTGGAGATTTCGGTGTCGGTGCGGTTGATTTCCAGACCGGCGTAGCGGCCCCAGACCGAGCACGCCCCATAGAGAGACGTGGACTTGCCCTTACCCGACCCCGACGTGACAAGAGACAGCACAGCGCCGCCTTCGTTCTCGCCGTGGAACTTCATAAGCGGGGCTGCGAACGAGGCCAGCATAGCGAAGGCTTGGCTCTCGACATCCTTGGCAAAGAGCATGTTCGCCGCGTCGCGCCACGCCGAGAGATTGCCCGCAGGCACAAGGAGGGGCGCGCGCTTGGCAGGGCGGTCCGATAAGAACACGTTGCCCACTTCGCCCTTGCCATAGACCCGCGAACCATAAACGAAGGTGTCGCCCTTCCAACCGAATTGATCGTACCGCACTTGCTTACCCCTATCGCGCGCGATGGCGTCCACTTGCTGCGTCATGTATTGCCTGAAAAGAGAATTGTCGTGGATGTTGACGCCCTTGGAAGCGAGCGCAGCCGCGCTTTGCGCCCCGTAGAGCATTGAGGCAGGCACGTTGATTTCGCGCCAAGCCTCGGTCGGTGCCTTGTATCGCCAAACATAACTGTAGTCTTCCTGTGTGGCCTCTGAGGCGAGCTGAGCTGCCAAAAAGATCGGATAGCGTGTGACCATCGCCGTGACCGGCTTGCCTCGTGCATCCTCGGAAACGAACAGCAGCTCACCGTTTGCGCCCCACCGGAATGGGGGGTCGAGCATCGGCAGTTCGACCGCGCCGACTTCCAGCTTCTTGTCGCCAGCGAACAGCTTGTGTTCCGGCTGCGGAGCTTCGGCACGGGGCGCGTTCGGCCTTCCGGCCTGCACCGGCGAGGTGATGCGGTTCAGCAGCGGGCAGGAAGCGCAAGCTTCAGGGTTGATGCTGGCGAAGTGAGCGCAGGTTGTGGGGCCGCCTATGGAGCGGGCGCGCTCAAGCCGCTTCTGCGTCTCGTCAGGGCTGTATTGCGGATGCCCGGAAGAATGTTGCTGCGCCCATTCATCGCCGCCCTCACAGAAGGCCATGACACCGATACCGGCATACCAGTTGGGTTCTGATATGTTGCCCCGCGTGTCGCGGAACTCGCGCATCTGCGCGCAAGCGTTTGCCACAAGGACCGGATCGGACGGTTGAGACATGACAACATTTGTCGCCCCTGCCAGCAGGGAGCGCTTTGCCGACCCAAGCTGAGCCACAAAAACAGGGCGAGAGTTATCCACAAGTTTTTTGAAATCCAAAATGTCGTAGGGTCCGACGAGCGGTCCGACGCGGACTTCGATCTCTTTGCCGCCTTTGCGGTTATGCGACCCGGCAGGACGCAGGATGCTGGCAACGTCCGTGGCGCGTGAAGGGTCGATGGCGAGGTTATGGACCTGTGCCGCTGTCTTGAGACCGGCTGCGTATTGCTTCCAGTCCTGTGGCGTCAGGTCTTCTTTGAATGGCCAATAGCAATGGATGCCGTGGCCACTGGAAACCACAATAGGGAACGGAAGGCCGACCGCCTCGATAAAAGCGCGAACGGCCTTGTAGGCTTCTCCTGCGTCGGCGTAAGGCTTGCCCTCGCCCGCGTCGATGTCCATCCAGAGCGAACGGACTGCCTGCACATTCTCGCCCTTGCGGTTCTTGCTCGTCGAATAGCCCGCGCACGCATGGTAGACCGTGAAGCCCGCCGCGTCCTTGAGGTAGATAAATTTGGCGAGGTCTGCGTTCGTCTCAAAGAAAGTGTGCTTGAAGAACGTGCCTTCAAGAACCGCTGCGCATTTTAGCCCCTGTTGAGGAAGGATTGCTTTCAGGAACGGCTCTATATTTTGTCCAGAAGTCATGGGTCTGCCTGATCTCTTGAGGGCGTTTGTTTAGCGGAACTTTGTCGAGGTTGGAGAAGGCACCCTTTCGGATGGCCCGCTCCAACAAGTCCAGCTTGTTCTCAAATCTAAGAGAGGTCGGCGGTAAGCGCGGTTCCGTCCCTCTTGTGACCCAAAAGTAAACGGTATGGTAGCTTCGCCCGAACCAAACGGCGAGGTCCGCAACGGTCAAACCGCCGTGATACATCGCTGTCTGGAGACGAAGCTGGATCGGGCGAAGCTCAGTCATTGTTTAGACTTTGAAATTGAGGGCTTTGGAGATGGCGTCGTCGAGGTCGGCGCTGGCCACGGGAGGAGCGGCTTGGATGCCGAACGATGGCTGTTGTGTCTCGGCTGCCGGTGCCGAAGCCAAGAACGACTGCTCTGGTTCGGAAAGTTCTTTAGGCTTGCGGGTGCGCTTAGGAGCTTCCTGAACTTCTTCTGCCGGTGCCGGAGCAGCAATCGCTTGTGTCGGCTGCGCAGCAGCGCCGAGAGCGACAGCCTTCGGCTTGTCATTGCGACCGACGATAGCGGCAAGCTTTTCTTCCTGAAGGCCGAGGATCGTCTGAACCTGATGCTCTTCAATCCAGCCGACCAGCTCGAAGTTGAGCACGCCCTGTGTCTGCTCGTCGAAGCGGATGCGCATCTTCACCATGTTCAAATCGACATTGTGCGACGCAACCATCTGGCAGACCACTTTCCAATTCTTCAGCGAGGCTGGCGGAATGCGGAGCAGGAACACCGTTGGCTTTTCCTCGCCATCGAGGAGAACACCGACCTTCTTAACGTCGTTGCACGCCTTCGTTTCTTTGCCGGAATTGTTGATCTGAGAGCCCCAAGCATTCATCGGGCAGGAGGCGCAGGTCGAGGACTGTGGCGATTGAGCCTGTTCGGATGGGCCAATGCCGTTGTCGGACCAGCAGTCAGGCGCTTTGAACTCGGTCGCTGACGGATCGAACTTGGAAGCGTAAAAGACCTTGGAAACATTCGGGTTGAGATCGACCACGATCACGTCGGCGTAGATACCGCGATTGTCCATCTTGCCGACGACGCGCTGATCGCCCACAGCGTCGATAGCCGTGAACTTCTGCGCCTTGATCGAGAGATAAGGAACCGAATTGCCGCCAAGGCCGCGCTGGCCTTCTTCGGCCAATTTACGGCTTGTTTGCAGTTGAGACAGGAAGGCAGGGACTTGCATAGACATAGATTGTCCTTTCGATTTAAGAGCGGAAATTGATGCTGCGGATAGGAACCACGTCCACACCCGGCGGCACATGGCCGCCGTTCTCGGCCATGAACTCTTTGACTTGATCCTTGGAAACGCCCGCAACCAACAGGTCAAATTTGCCGGTGCGCTTCACATACTCGAAAAGCGCTTGGCGGTCTTTAACTCTCGTGCTGATCGTCTCGGAGACGTAGGCGGTTCCCTTTTCAGTCTTGATGTTCTTCATATTGCCAGCAAGCAGAAATTTGTTAACTGCGTTTTCGAGGGTCTGCATTGCTTCGGTGTAAGGCTCATATTGTTTGGCGTGTTCTTTTTTGAGCTCGGCGAGCGCGTCGCGCAGCTCAATATATTTCCCCACTATGGCGGTAAGGTCCATATCATTCCCCTATTTATCCTCTGCGAGCTTGAGAATTGACCCCTGCAAGCTCTCGTTGGCCTCAAGTCTGCGGTAGATTTCACGCTCGATTGGCGTCGAAGCGATCTGCACCACCGTCGATTTATGCTTCTGGCCGGGGCGATGAATGCGCTTATTGGCCTGAAGATAGGTTTCTGTCCGGTCTGTCGGGCCATACCAGACAATCGTCGTAGCCGATGTCAGCGTAAGACCGTGGCTCATCGTGCCGGGATCAGCGATAAGAACGCGAGGATGCGTGCTTTCTTGGAACCGATGGAATATATCCGACCTGTTCTTGTCCGATACCGACCCGTTGATGACCTCGCAAGAGTATTTTGAGAGTTTTGATTTAAGCGCCAAAACAACCGATGTCAACGGTGCAAAAACAATTACTTTATGCGGGGCTTCGTCGAGGATGTTTTCGAGCTCTTTCAGGCGAGGCGAGGCGTCGATGTGCACCACCTTGCGTTCGTTGTCATAAATTGCGCCACAAGAGATTTGGATCAGCTTGAGGCGAAGCACTGCTTCATTCGCTGCGTCGATCACGCCGTTCGGTGCGAGGATGCGAAGCTGTTTTTTCATTTCAGAATATAGCTTTTGTTGCTCTGCCGAGAGCTCGACTTCGCGCATCTGGACGGTGCATTCCGGTAGGTCAACGCAATCTTCAATCGCGAAGCGGATCGAGGGCGAAAGAATTTTTTTCACTTCTTCATTCGCGCCATGCTTCGGCACCCATTTGAACTGCGAGATTTGGTGCATCACACGACTGCGGAAGCTTGTCATGCTTTCGCCGTAAGCATTATTGATGAGCTTTGCGATGCCGTAAGCATCGGTCGGGCCATTCGGTGTTGGCGTTCCGGTCATGCCCCAAAGATATTCGCGCTGGCCAATCAGCAGCCGCGCTACTTTGTGTCTGCGCGTTGACGCATCACGATACGCAGAGACTTCATCGACAATGGTAAGTCTAATGTCGCTGCGTTCCGCAAGCGCCTTCGCGAAGCCCTTAAGTTCAATCTTTGATGTCTTAACGTCTGCACCGACTGCAAGACCATCATGGTTGATAATGTAAAAATCAGCATCTTGCGCCAAAAGCTCTTCGCGTTTTTTAGCGTCACCATGGAGGACGATTGCCTTTCGTTTGCCTAGGAAACCTTGGAAGATCGCATCGCCCCACACACGTCGGAGTGTCGAGAGCGGCGCGACGATGAGCGCACGGAACGTGCCGGGCTTATGGATCGACATAAGAAAGTCGGCAGCCCACAACGCGCTGTTTGTTTTGCCGGTGCCCATGTCCGACAAGACCGTGGCGCGCTTGTTGAGGGCGAGGAAATTCGCCGTGACGAGCTGCGCATGAAACGGTTTGAATTTGCCCGGCCATTCATAGCCTGCAACCTGCGTCGGCGGGACAACAGGAAGGTTGGCCATGGCAAGTCGCTGCATGTTTGTGAGTGAGAGCGGGATCGCGACCGACTGGTTAACCCGTATCGCGTCTGGACATTGTTGCGCTGCCTTAAAACCCTGTTCCCCGTCATAAAGCAGCACGTTATTCTTTTGTGAGTATATCACTTCCGATTGCCTCTACATCGACCCAGTTATCTTTTAGCGCTTTCTCAAGGTCCGCGACGCTGCGCGCGACGAGTGCCACACCACCGGCCTTTCGTATGTCCTCGATCACTTTGCTTTGGCGTGGCGTTTCTTTCGCCGCTTTGTCCCGCCTCTTCGTTTCGACCCCGACAAAAATGCCGTTAATGCAGCAAAGAAAATCGAGAGTGGAAGCGCCAAAGCCTGTCTGCACCGGCATAAAAAAGTATGCGCCGCGTGCTTTGAGGTAAGCTTTGATTTCATCTTTCACAATCCCTTCGGGCGTTTTCAATTCATCTTCTCCCTTGGCGGTTGCTCGATCACGGGTTCTTCGCGCATCAGAAGCACGGCTGCGACGTTGGCGCTCGGCACAAATAGGCCGTCGAGAATGAGAGACGCGCCACGATTTACGTCGTTAACGACCTGCCGGAAATGTTCGACGGATATATCAGCGCGGTGATCGAAATAAGAGACGCTGCCGGTGCGAAGATAAATTCTCACTATCATTGCTCGAAAGCTTTCTTTTTAAGGATTTCGCCATACCACAAATAATCAATGGGAGAGAGGTTGTAAGTGTTGATGATTGCGTTGGCCCCGTTTTCGTTCTGCTCAAATGTGATGAAGATCATCGCATCGTGCTTGCTCTCTTTGGCGAGCGCAACAGACTCGTCCATAAAGTCATGAAGGTCTTCGAGCGATGGGCGCTCATCTGTGATTTGCGCTTGACGGGTCTTGAGGTCGATGATCTCGGTCATTGCCTATTCCTATTGTGGGGGCAGCTCTTGACTGGACACCAGCCGCAGAGGCCATTGGGATTAGGCGGGAAGTGGTTCTCTTTAGCATTCAACTTTATACGTTCTAAGACGGCATTTACGTCGTCCTCGGCCTTCGCCGGTTCAAGCTCATGACGCGCGCCGATCTGCATGTTTTTAAGCCACACATAGTGCCCGCTCCACTTCTTCAAGAAGTTAAAGCTCTTTGACCCTAAATAGCAAAATACGCTGAGCTCGAATGGGTCTTCGCGCACTGAGCCTGTCTTCCAGTCCAATATCGTGCCCGCATCTGTGGCCCACAAGAGCACGTCGATCTTGCCGCGCCCTGCAACATTCGGGTCGAAGAAGCCGCATGGTTTGCCGTCATGATTGACCGCGACTTTCACCTCGACATCATAGAATGGAGCTTTCTCCACTGACTTGGCGAAGGGCTCATATTGAACCATCGTATCCGGCAGCGGCTTTTCATCGCGCAGCCGGTTCTCAAAGCTCTCGTGAACGTCAATGCCCCACGTCATTGCTGGCGATGCAGGCTCTTTTGGCAGGTCGCGA
>Ga0316217_10003739_pt1 | contig 16993 bp, 13 predicted proteins | sample 1anoAmetaG_FD_203633 | JGI IMG/M metagenome (GOLD analysis project Ga0316217, IMG submission 203633) | Freshwater microbial communities from Trout Bog Lake, Wisconsin, USA - 1anoA | ecosystem: Environmental > Aquatic > Freshwater > Lake > Hypolimnion/Profundal zone | place: USA: Wisconsin...
GCGGCGCGCCCCCCGGGCCACGGTGGCGAGGCGTCCCCAATCCGGCGTGAGCCAGTGGATGATCAGGCTGGTTTCCGTGAGGGGCCGGGTGCGCAGGATCAAGCCGTGGGTGGAGTGGGTCATGGTGCGGAAGAGGAGGCGGGATGGAGGGTGGAGGATGGCATGGCGCAGGGCGGATCCAAGAACAGGGGCGGGGACGGCTCGTCACCGTGGCCGCCTGAACAAAGGTGAAAACGTGGGGACGAGCCGTCCCCACCCCTGGGTGCGCCTTTTCTTGAATCCGTCCTGGGCATGATGGGCGGTGCGTTCTTCCATCTTCTAGCTTCGATCTTCTATCCTCGTTTGGCGGCTTCCGCCGGCAGCCCGGGCGTGATGGAACCGAGGCTCACGATATATTTGATGCCGTCAGCGACGCTCATCTCGAGTTTGGTCAGTTTATCCTCCGGCACTAGGACAAGAAAACCGGAAGTGGGGTTGGGTGTGGTGGGGATGAACACGCCGACCAGATTTTTTCCAGCCGGTTGCAGGAGGCCGGTCTGGGATTCCGTGGTGATGAAACCTACGGAATAGCTGCCAGGACGGGGAAACTCCACCAGGACGACGGTTTTGAAGGAATTGCGATCGCCGGCGAAGGCTTCGTTCACCTGCTTGATCGCGCCATAGAATTTGTTCAGCAACGGCACACTCATCATCAAGGTGTCCAGCCACTCGATCATGCGCTTGCCGATGTAATACTGGGCCAGCACGCCCACACCCGTGATCAGCGCCGCCGCCAGCGCCAGGGCCAGCAGGCTCCAGTACCAGAACATGGGGCCGGACTGGCCGTTTTCATAAATTAAATCCGGTTTTAGGAAATATTGCAGAAAGAACAGCAGCGTGTCGGTGAAGCTGGAGATGGTGCCAAAAATCCATTTCACCGCCGCCAGCGTCAGCAGCGCCGGCAGCGAAATCACCAGGCCGGTCAGGAAACTCCGGCGCCAGCGGGCAAACAGTGTCTTTCTCACGCGCCTAGTGTAACTGCGCCAGACCGTTGCGCGAGTTTAAACCGGCGTTCCAGCCGTCGGACCAGCCGGTTTTCCTCGCGTTTCATTTTGCGCCGCAAGGCCGGTTGCAAATCATCGTGGCCTAGCAGATGCAGTACGCCGTGTACGGCGTAGCGCACCACTTCGGATTGCCAGGTGGTTTGGAATTCCCCGGCTTGCGCCACCGCGTCGTCCACGCAGATGAACAGCTCGCCATGCAGTTGCAATGACGACGGACGACTGATGACCGACGAATTCAGCGGGTCGAAGGAATTCGCGGGCGAGCCGCCCGCGCTCCGATGGTCGAAGGTGATCACGTCTGTCGAGCCTTCGTGGCGGAGAAACTGCCAATTCACACGGGCCATTTCCATGGCGCCAACGAGCCGGATGCCCAGCTCGGCGCGCTCAATTTGCAACTCCCCCAACAGCGCAAACACGATTTGCTTGAGCCCTCGGGCGTTGATTCTTTTCGTCCGCTGGCGGTTGGCGATGACGATATTCATGCTTTTACCTGTGGGAGCCGACGTGAGGAGGCTTTGAATTTACGATTTACGATCTGCGATTTGCGCGATTCGGCCCAACTCATGCCGGGATCGCCAATCGCCAATCACATATCATAAATCGCAAATGAATTCATTCCGTCTTCGCCTTGCCGCGATGTTCCTCGTAGGCGGAGATGATGCGTTGCACCAGCGGATGCCGCACCACGTCGCGTTTGGAAAACTCGAGGATGGCGATGCCTTCCGTATGGTGGAGCGCGCGGTGGGCCTCGGCCAGGCCGGAGTGCTTGTGCGGCGGCAGGTCAATCTGGGTCTCGTCGCCGGTGATCACCGCCTTGGAGCCGTGGCCGAGCCGGGTGAGAAACATGAGCATCTGCTCGGTGGTGGAGTTTTGGGCCTCGTCCAGAATGATGAATGCGCCGTTCAGCGTGCGTCCGCGCATGTAGGCGAGGGGGGCGATCTCAATCGTGGCGCGTTCCATGTGCTTGGCGATCTCCTCGGCGGGCAGCATGTCGTGCAAGGCGTCGTGCAGCGGACGGAGATAGGGCGTGATTTTTTCCAGCAAGTCGCCCGGCAGAAACCCCAGCGCCTCGCCGGCTTCCACCGCCGGGCGCGTCAGGATGATCCGGGACACGGCGCCCTCGCGCAGCGCCGACAGCGCCATGGCCACCGCCAGATATGTCTTGCCCGTGCCTGCTGGCCCGATGCCGATCGTGACATCGTGTTTGCGGATGGCGTCGAGATATTTTTTCTGGCCGACGGTTTTGGCGGTGACGGCCGGTTTGCGCTCGTGAGTGGTTACGCGGTCGCTGACCATGTCTTTGAGCGTGGACCCGCCCTCGTGCTTCACCACATTTAGGGCGTGGGTGAACTCACGGTTCCTCACCGGCGAGCCGGCCTTGACCAGGTTTTCGAGCGAGGCGAAAAGCTGCTTCGCGCGTTCCACGTCCTCGGCCGTGCCATCGAGCTTGATCCAGCCCTCGCGGGCCGTCGCTTTGACGCCGAGTTCGGTCTCGAGCGCCTGCAAATTGCGAGGCTCGTGGTTGAACAGTTGCTGCGCGAAACGCGCGTTTTCAAAATGGAGGGTTTCAGTAGGCATAATCACCCTTTGCAAATATCATGCGCTCCTATGTCCACGGTGACCACCGAATTCCCCTCAATGAAGAATACGGCGCGAAGATCACTTTCGACGTCAACCGCATAAGCCCTTTGCCCATCTAAGGCTGAAAGGCGGTGGATTGCTTGCGTTTGCAATCGCGGGTCGAACGGATTCTCTTATTTCTGTCGCACTCATGCGGTAATTTCACGCCAGAACCGCCCCAAAGTCAAGCGGGCGGAACGGATTTGGCGGAATGAACTATTGGATCATCGTTTCCAACTGGAGGATCTTCGCCGGTCTTGTTCCTCGCAACCCCTTGGGCTGCTGGACACAATTAGCAGCCGGGCCGGATTCGTCGCTGATTCGCCAACATTTGTCATACCTGGGAATGCTCCCAAAGGCATTAGTGCTAACGGGCGCATCTTCCAAATACGACATTCGTCGTATGGCGGGAAGGGGCGCGCTGCGTCATATTGCCGGAGTTCTCCATGTTGCCAAAAGACGCGTTTATATGAATTTTCTCCACATTTTCCGCCAGCTTGGATGTGGTTTGGCCGCGTCGCTTATGCTGGTTCTGGCCGGCTGCGGAAAACCTGCCCCGGCCAAAGACACCTCCGGTCCGCCCGCTGCGCCGGATCACCCGTCCTCAATTGCGGCGGATCCTGCCGCTTCGTCTCGCCCTGCCGGACCGCAAGCTCCGCCCGGCACGCCGACCAGCCAGCCGCCGCAGGGCATCAGGGACATGGAGCGCGTGCTGGTGGGCTATGTCATCCGCACCCACCACCGGCCAAAAACTTTTGAGGAATTCGTGGCCGCCACCAATCTTCAGGTGCCGCCGCCACCGGCCGGAAAAAAGTACTCCCTGGCCAGCAACATGCATATCGTCTTGGTCAATCAATAGGTTCTTAATCTGAACTACGGCGGCGTGCTCAACCTGGCCGGCCGCTTCACCCCCGCGCAACGGCAGGTGGCTTATGGCTTGGAATGCTAAACCATCGCCCTTGCTTCGCCTGCTGGTGGCGCTGCTGATTGTCGCGGCTGCCAGCGCGTGCCGGGTGCTGTTCTCCGGTATGGCCGGTGGTTTGAGGCGGCCTAGGACGGCGTGTAGATCCTCGATGCGGAGACGGGGTCAGCGCTGAGGCGGAAATGGAGCAGGATGAATTGCATACCCAATTGGTTTGTGCCACCCTTTGGCTCTGCATAAAAAACATTTGAAAAACAAAACCTTCCCAACCAAGCCCTTGTTTGATTGTTCCGGCAACCGGTTGGCTGATCCAACCATTGTCTCGAAAGTTGCCATTGAGACCGCTATGAACGCCATGACGGCGAAAGAACAGGCGGCTATCACCCCGCGTCAGAAATGGGACGCCGTGGACTTGCACCAAGGAGGCCGAATTGACGAAGCCCTGGCATTATTGAGTCGGTCAGTTTGACTGTCAGGTCGGTTTGACTTGCATTTTGGCTTCTGCTGGCCTTGCCGGTCCGGACCTGCTTGGGATGCTGTCACTTTGGGATGCGGTGTGGCATTGGGTTTGCTGCTGGCCGGCGCGTGAGCCAGCCAGGGTGGCGTAAGTGTCCGCTGAGCTCTGCGGCCATGCCGCGCGCGCATTTTCTTGCGAAGAATTGGCCGTTTGGCCTCACCTCAGCAAGAAAACATTTCCTGTGACGGACGTTTCATTTTTGAAAGTCAGCGGGAATTACGATGCGGAAGCATGTCGAGGCACCGTCGCTTGTCTCCAAGGCCAATTCACCGCCGTGGGCGCGAATAATTTCGCGCGACAAGCTGAGGCCAAGCCCCGCGCCATCCACGCGCTGGCTCCGGGATTGATCCACGCGGAAGAATCGCTCAAAGATTCGTTCGTGGTCTGCTGGTGGTATTTGCGGGCCGGTATTCACAACGCGCACAACTACATGATCCACCTCAGTCATCAACTCGAAGCGAACCAAGCCGTCGGCATGATTGTATTTGATTGCATTGCTGGCGAGATTTTGCAGCGCTTGTTCCAGCAAGTCGGGATCGGCGTGGACCTGGAGGTTGGCCGGAATCTGGTCTTCCATTCTCAGCTCCGGGGCCTGAGCGTGGCAATCCTCGACGACATTGGTGAGCATGGCGCTCAAATCTACCGGCTGGAGTTGGAGGCGAAGCCGTCCGGCATCCGCCAGCGATAGCAGTAACAATTTCTGTACGATGGCCTTCAGGCGGCAAACTTCGTCGAGCAGGCTGCTGAAAATCTCCTGCTGCGGTGAACCAATAGGCGCGCTGTCCAAAGCTTGCTCCAGTTCCACCTGGAGCCGGGCCAGCGGGGTTTTCAATTCATGCGAGGCGTCGGCGCTAAAGCGGGTGGCCTGCTGAAAACTCAGTTCCAGCCGGGCCATCATTTCGTTAAAGACGGTGATGAGCCGGCTGAATTCCTGTTCGTGGGCCATCGCAGCGAGTCGCTGATCCAATCCTCGGGCGGTAATGCGTTCGACGGTTTGCGTGAGCGCGGTCACGGGGTGGAGGGCATGACGCGCCACCAGCCAGGCGCCGCCAGCCACCAGCGCCAGCACGACCACCAGCGCGAGGAGATAGGTGTTGCGCAGTTCCGCCATCCGGTCCTTGAAATCGCCCAGATCGGCGGCGAGAATCAGCGTTACGTACGGATTGCCCATCACCCCGATGCGCCACGATTTACCGCCGGCTTCGCGGGTGCAGAAGGCCGGCAACTTGAGCGGAAGGGCGGGATTCTGAGGGGAAATTTGTTCTCCGCGGCGGGGGGGAGGCGGCAAGGGTTGGCCGGTTTTGGGCGCATTGGGACCTTCGTACTGCGCCGATAATGGAAGCGAATCCGGTGCCAAGCTCGCCGGCCAGTCCGGCGACTGATGGACTACTTGGTCATAATTCTTCACCCACAGTACAAATGCCGCCGACTGCCGGTTCCCGGCTACGAACTTGAGCGCCTCTTCCAACCTCGTCCAGTGGTCGCCCCCTTGCACCCGATCCAAATTGGCCTGGCCCAGGTTGCGAATCTCGTGGTCCAGCCGGTCCAGGTTGAAGTGATAGGAAATCCGCCACAGCACGAACCCCGAGCTGACCAGCAGCAAGCCGGAGATGAGTCCGGAGAGCAGCGCGATTTTCAGGCGGAAGGAATTCAGGTTCACGGACGCGGGCTTTCTCCGGCTATCCGGTAGCCAACGCTGCGCACGGTTTCAATCACCGGCTCGTCGGATGCGATGGCCAGTTTCTTGCGCAAATGCTGCACATAGACGTCCACGAGGTTGGTGCCTGGGTCGAAATGATAATTCCAGACGTGTTCGCAAATCTGGGCGCGGGTAAACGTTCGGCCCGGCGAGCGCAGCAGATAGGTCAACAGCGCAAATTCGCGCGCGGTCAATTCCACCGGCTGGGTGCCGCATTTCACCTCGCGCGTCAGGAGGTTCACCGAGATGGCGCCGTATTGGAGCAGGTTTGCGGGCTGACCCGTAGCGCGCCGGTTGAGCGCGCGCAGCCGGGCGGCCAGCTCCTCGATGTAAAACGGCTTGGTCAGATAATCGTCCGCCCCCAGATTCAGGCCGTCGAGGCGCTCATTCAACGCGCTCCGGGCCGTGAGCAGAATGACCGGGACCGTGGCGCCGCGCTCGCGCAGATTGCGCAGAATGCTCAAGCCGTCGCGGCCAGGGAGCATGATATCGAGCACCAGTGCGTCGTAAGCGCGGGTGGTGGCGAGCGTGAAGCCCTCGTCCCCGTGGTCGGTGAAATCCACCACGAAGCCCTGCGCTTCGAGTCCTTTGCGCAGAAAGCCGCCGAGCTTCTTGTCATCTTCCACGACGAGGATTTTCACCCCGCCAGCCTACCGCCGCCCGCCGCTGGCGTCGAAGGGAATTTGATTAAAATGTTTTAATCCGAACGTATGAAGCTCGTTAATCTTGATGGTGTTTGCTAGCGGTATGAAGACAAAGATTCACGCGATCATTGCAACGCTCTGGGTGCTTTTATTGGTTGTGGCCTGTACCCGGGCTTGTGCCGATGCACCGACAATTATGGTGTTGATCCCCGCTGGCTCGTTCGAAATGGGCGACCACTACGGGTATCGCGATGAAAAACACGAGAGCCATGAGGTGCCGATTCATCCGGTGTCTTTGGATGCGTATTACATCGGCATCGACGACGTGACGACGCGCGAGTATTGCGAGTTTTTGAACTCGGCGCTCACGCGGAAATCCATCGAGGTTCGCAATGCCGGCGTGTATCTCTTTGGCGGACAGGATTTGCTGTGCGACACGCGCAGGTCCTCGCCGTATTCGCGGATTGCTTGGGAAGGGAAAATTTTCACCGTGCTCGACCAAAAGGAGAATCATCCGATGGTTTGCGTTCGCTGGCACGGTGCGGCGGCTTATTGCAATTGGTTGAGCGCGCAGAACAATTTTCCGCTCTGTTACAACACGACGGCGTGGCAGTGCGACTTTAACAAGAGCGGTTTCCGGTTGCCGACCGAGGCGGAGTGGGAATATGCCGCGCGCGGCGGCAAGTTGAATCCGTACTGCAATTATCCGTGGGGAAATGACTCTGACCCGAAGAAAGCCAACGTGCCGCAATCGGACAACCCGTTCCGCTCCGGTCCGATGCCGTGGACCACGCCGGTCGGCTTTTTCGACGGGAAGCTTCATCGCAAAGCTGATTTCAACTGGCCGGGCGCGGCAGAGACCTACCAGACTGCGGATTGCGTGAACGGCTTCGGTCTTTACGATATGGCCGGCAATGTCTGGCAATGGTGCAATGACTGGTATGCCCACAATTTCTATTCCTTCAGCCCAACCAACAATCCCGTCGGTCCCGCGCAAGGCAACCTGATGCCGGATGGCCAACCTTATCGCTCCATGCGCGGCAGCAGTTGGTATAACGGCGACTATATGCGTGCCCGCATTTCCAATCATGTCCCGTCGTATTTTCGCGGCCCCGATCCCGCCACCGGGAGTAGCGACCCTGACGGTCCTTGGTTTCACTATGGTTTTCGTGTTGTCCGTCCTGTGGATGCCGAGCATCGCCCGCTCATCCAACCGATTCAGATGCCGCTCGAAAACCGGCGTCCTGGTCCGCGCGGCAACCGACCGCCTCGCGATTCTAATCGGCAGCCGTTGGCCGGCGAACAACGCCCCGAACGCGGCGATGCGCCGCGCACGGAGCGTGCGGAATCGAGCCCTTCAATTCACATGCCGAGCGGTTCCTTTGTCCTGCGCAGTTCGGCGGTGAAGGATGACGGGGTTTTGCCGAAAGAATTCACCGGTGATGGAGACAGCGTTTCGCCGCCGCTCGAATGGAGCGGCGCGCCGCCTGGAACAAGGAGTTATGCGGTCATCATGCACCACAACGCGCCCGACATGTTGAAATGGTATTGGGTGCTCTACAACATTCCGACCGAGGTGACGAACTTGCCTAAGAACGTGAAGGGCATCGGCATGGTCGGCAACAACAGTGTCAACAATCGTGGTGGTTACGCACCGCCGCACTCGAAAGGGCCGGGCGCGAAGACCTACATCCTGACGGTCTATGCGCTTTCGGCACCGCCGCAGATTACTGTTTCTCCAACCGAGGTCAGCCGCGATGTTTTGCTTGCCGCGATGAAGGATAAAATTCTGGCGAGCGCGGAATTGGATGTTAGCTACACGCGCAGCGGCAATGTTCAAGACGGCGGCGATAACCCGCAGCCCGGACAAGAGCGACGACCGCCACGCGGTCCCGGCCCGCCCGACCATGACCGGCGCCCACCAGCATTGAATCAATGAAATACGGAGTATGACAATGAAGACAACCAGTCAAAAACTTCACCGATCCATCGCGAGCGCTTGGTTCATCCTGCTGGCCTGTGGTCCGGCTTTGCAGGCTTGCGCTCAGGACAATCGTCCGCCGCGTCCGGGAGGACCGGGGCCGGGGCGCGAGGGCGGTGGCGGGCGGCGCGAGCTGCCGGAAAACAAAATTCCAACCTCGCTGAACCCCGGCCAGACCGTCGGCCTGTATCTCAATACCACGAACGCTTGTCCCGGCTACACGCTGATGGCACCGAAGCACAACACCGTCAGCTACCTGCTTGATAATGAAGGTCGTTATGTCCATCAATGGAAGAGCGAATACGAGCCGGGGCAAACCGCCTATCTTCTGCCCAACGGTCATCTACTGCGTGCCGGAATGCTCCGGGTGCAGGGCGGCACCGGCGGCGGCGAAGGCGGGCGTATCGAGGAATTCGACTGGGACGGCCATTTGATTTGGGGGTTCAACCACGCCACGCGCGAATACCAGTTGCACCATGACCTCAAGCCGTTGCCGAACGGTCATGTGCTCGCGCTCATGGTTGAACGCAAAACGCGCGAACAGGCAATGGCGGTTGGTTTTGAAGAAGGTCAGCTGCGCGATGATTTTCTGGTGCCCGATGCTGTCGTCGAAATCGAGCCGGTCTATCCGAACGGCGGCAAAATTGTTTGGGAGTGGCACGTCTGGGATCACCTCATCCAAAACTCCGACCAAGCCAAACCCAACTACGGCGACCCCGCCGCACATCCTGAGTTGGTGGATGTAGCCTGCAACGGCCGCGCCACGCCCGCGTTTTGGAACCACATGAACTCGCTGGACTACAATCCTGCGCTCGACCAGATCGTGCTCAGCGCCCGTGGCTGCAACGAAATCTGGATGATTGATCACAGCACCACGACGCAAGAAGCCGCTGCTCACACCGGCGGCAGGCAAGGCAAAGGCGGCGACCTGATTTATCGTTGGGGCAATCCCGCCGCCTACGGCCGCGGCACGATGAGCGACAAACAACTCGTTCAGCAACACGACGCGGAGTGGATTGCCGATGGCTATCCCGGGGCCGGCCACCTGACCATCTTCAACAACGGCTATGATCGCGGTTGGTCGAGCATTGAGGAAATCGTGCTGCCGATGGATTCTGCCAGCCATTACCTCCTCGCCTCAGGCAAAGCCTTCGGCCCAGCCAAACCGGTCTGGCACTACGAAGCAAAAAATCGCACCGACTTTTTCTCGTCGGAAATTTCCGGTGCGCAACGGCTGCCCAACGGCAACACGCTGATCTGCGCCGGCATTGTGGGCAATCTCTTCGAAATCACCCCGACCGGCGAGATGGTCTGGCAATACGTCAACCCGATGGTTCGCGGCGGCATTCTGGCGCAAGGCGAAAATCCCGGCAAAGACATGCGCGGCCATCTTTGGAACGCCGTCTTCAAGGTCCACCGCTACGCGCCGGACTGTCCCGGCCTCGCGGGCCGCGATCTCAGCCCGAAAGGTGTCATCGAATTGCCCGCCTCGATGAAAGGCAAGACCGGCCTCGAAAACATGACCGAAGCTCAACGTCCCGACCGTGGACCAGGCGGCCAGCGTCCGGATCGTCCGCCGCACAACGACCAACGCGGTGGAGCTCGGCAAAATTTTTAGCACTTATGAAGACCGGACTGCTGCTTATACTTTCGCTGGTTTCGTCAGCCCTCGCCTACGAGCGGTTGCAAGGTCCCACGGAGTTGCTGTATTGCGACGCGACGAACGCCTTTGGCGGCTACACGTTGTTCGGCGTCGGCAACCGGACTTACCTGCTCGACCTGCAAGGCCGCGTGGTTCACACCTGGCCCGTCGGCACGAATCCGCATTTGCTCGAAAATGGCAATGTCCTCGACGCGTCGAAGGATGATCCGAGTGGTTTTCAAGGTTTCAAGGAAGTGGACTGGGACGGTCACACGGTCTGGGAATACACCGAGAAGCGCGCGGACTACGCGCCGCATCACGATTGGGTTCGCATCTTCAACAAAAAACTCAACGCGCCCGCCACGCTTTACATTGCCAACAAAACCATCCCGTCCGCGCAGGCGATCGCCGCCGGGGCCGACCTCACGAAATTGTCGGATCGTGACGACGGCCAGATGGACGCCATTGTGGAGGTGGACAGGCAGGGCAACGTGGTTTGGGAATGGTGCTTCTTCGACCACCTCGTGCAGAATGTGGATGCATCCAAACCAAACTATGTCGGCGCGGGTAAAACCATTGCGGATTATCCCGGCCGCATCAATATCAATCTGCCCGGCAAGCCTCTGAAGCGCGATTGGCTGCACTGCAATTCGCTGGATTACAATGCAGCCTCGGGTCACCTCGTCATCAATTCCGTCCAGGGCGAATTGTACGTCATCGACCACGACCGCACCTTCGTTGCCGGCGATGCCAAGGCCAGCCTGGCTAAAGCTGCCAGCGCAGCGGGGGATTTTCTCTATCGCTTCGGCGATCCGGCCCGCTACGGCCAGGGCGAGCCGCCGAAGATTCTGGAAAACTGGGACAACGCGAGCACCGGCGACAAGCAGATGGGCGGCGCGCACGACGTTTCGTGGATTCCGCCGGGCCTGCCGGGCGCGGGCCATCTGCTCGTCTTCAACAACGGCCAGTATCTTTACCAGCGCACCCCGCAGTCGTCGGTGCTTGAAATCAATCCGTTCCTTGACGCGAACGGCCGCGACACGGGCCAATATGTGAATCCGCCCGAGGCCGGCTACCGGCGCGAGACGTACGACCGGGACACGCAAAACGCGCCCCGCCAGATCTCGAAACAAATTGTATGGAGCTATCGCTCCCTCAACAGTCACGGGTTCTTCAGCCAGATCGGCGGCAGCGCGCAGCGCCTACCCAACGGAAATACTTTCATCTGTTCTGACACCGAGGGACATTTTTTTGAAATCACCGCCGGCGGCAAGCTGGTTTGGGAATACCTCAATCCCGTCACGCGCGATTTTGGCACGGTGAAAGCGCTGTCCGACGCGCTGCCAATGGTGAACAGCGCGTTCCGCGCATTTCGATTCGGCCCGGATTTTCCCGCATTCAAAAACCGCGAACTCAAACCGCTCGGCATGATCACCGATGCTTTTGCGCAACCGCCACGCCCCAGGCAACGTCCACCCGGAGACCGGCCGCAAGGTCAGGGCGGTCGCGGACGCGACCGTCAGCGTGGCGGTGGCGGTGATCCGGACAACCGTCCGCCGCGCGACAACTAGCGTAGGAAATAAAGTCACAATCATGGTTCATAAGCTTTTCCGTCGTCTCGCTCGCCTTCGACTATATGCTGTCATAAAATGCAGTCATGAAAGCAATCCTTCTCATTCTCATCGCCCTGCTGCTAGCGCCGTTCACGGCTTTGCACGCTGGCACGCCGCCGGACTACGCGCCCGCTCCGCCGGACAACCCGCTCAAAGGCTTCGTGCCTTATGCCGGTCAAGCGCGCGAGTTTCCGCACAGCCTGGAGTTCAACTATTTGCCGGTGCGCGCGGTAATGAGCGGCCTGGATAAGTTTGATTGGCAGCCGTTGGAACGACTCATTTCGGACGTCGCGGGCCGTGGTTGCCAGACCGTGTTCCGGTTCTATCTCGAATACCCGAACAAGCCGGCGGCGGTGCCACAGTTTCTGCTCAATGCCGGCGTGCGTATCTTCACGAACACTGTCGTCGGAGGCGGCAAGCAGGAACAAATGCTCACCCCTGACTACGAGGATGCGCGCCTGCGGGCCGCGATGACCAATTTCATCGCCGCACTCGGCGGGCGTTACGACGGCGACCCGCGGGTCGGTTTCGTCACTGCCGGCCTGCTTGGGAAATGGGGGGAGTGGCACGATTATCCATTCGGCAAACTGTGGGCCAGCAAGATCGTCCAGCGCGAGGTGATGGATGCCTACGCAGCCGCCTTCAAGAAAACCCCCGTCCTGCTGCGCTATCCTGCGGCCGAAGACGATCCCGCCTATGCTGCGAATCACACACGCCCGTTCGGTTACCATGACGATTCTTTCGTGTGGGCCACGATGCCCACGGGCCGCGAGGGCGATAGCTGGTTCTTCCTCACACGGATGCAGAGAGCTGGTCCAGAGGCGGCGGACAAATGGCGCACGCATCCGATTGGCGGCGAGGTTCGGCCCGAAGTCTGGCGCGGCTTGTGGGATGAACCGTCAAGCGCGCCGAAGGGCCAGGAATTCCTTCGGTGCGTCGCGGAAACCCACGCGACATGGCTGATGGATTCGAGTATTGAGCGAGAACTCGCTGCCGAGCAGCGCGAACGCGCTATTGTCGGTGCTCGCCGGCTTGGCTACGAATTCTACATGGTCTCCGCCGAGTTAAAGCCGAGTGAGACCAAGCGCGAGTTGAGCGTCTTGGTGACGCTAAGAAATTTTGGCGTCGCGCCTTTCTACGCCGATTGGCCCATCGAACTGGGCGCTTTCGATGCGCAGGGCGAAATTGTTGCGACATGGCTGCCCGGCTGGAAACTCGCCGGATTGTTGCCGGGCGACACCGATCGCTGCTGGGAATACAAAGCTGACACGCGTCGGCTGACCACAGGCGACTATCATCTCCTGTTGCGCGTGCCCAACCCCATGCCCAACGGCCGGCCATTGCGATTTGCCAACCGGGCGCAAGACCAATACCTCCCCGGGTGGCTGACGGTGGGCGAGTTCAACCAGGGATGAAAGCAAGCGCTTGGACGTGCGATTGAATTTTGATCTTTCAAGAAAATGAAGCCGCTTAACTTGCTTCCCACCCGCCGGAAATTTCTCGGCGCACTCGCCTCCACGCTGGCGTGGCTGTCGCTACCCGCCATCGCACAACAGAATCCTGATCCCAACCGTCCGCGCCGCCATGGACCGGGCGGCGGCGGCGGTGGTGGTGGGCGCGGACGGCGCGGCGCGCAGGATTATGTTCTGCCGCCGGAGCTCGCGGCGTTCAGTTGGCTGTCGCTCGTGCTCGGCCGCATTACGGAAAAGTCGGTGACGGCGAGCACCGTGGCGAAAGAAAACATCGAAGGTTTTTTTGAATACGGGACGTCTGCCGGAAATTACACAAACAGAACGGAGCTGATAGCATTTGCGGCAACAAAGCCAGTCGAGGCCGCGTTCGAAAATCTTCAGCCCAACACGCAGTATTTTTACCGGCTGCAATTTCGCAAGCCGGGCGAAGCCAGTTTCACCGCGCGACCGGAAGCCCGCTTTCACACCCAGCGCACCGCCGGCAGCGCGTTCACCTTTGCGATCCAAGGCGACTCGCATCCCGAGCGACCACAGATGAGCGAGCCGAATCTGTATGCACGGACGTTGCTCAACGTGGCCAAAGACAAGCCGGATTTTTACATTTGCATGGGCGATGATTTCAGCGTCGCGCCGATTCGCGAAGTTTCATTTGATGCCGTCGCAGAACGCTACACGCTGCAACGCCCTTTTCTCGGCCTCGTCAGCCAAAGCGCGCCGGTGTTTTTGTTGAATGGCAATCACGAGCAGGCGTCGCTGTTCAATTTCAATCAAGCCGATGAACGGCACGCCGTCGCTGTCCACGCGCAAAACGCGCGCAACCTGTTTTATCCCACGCCCGCGCCGGACGCTTTTTATTCCGGCGACACCGAGCCGCTGAATTCCATTGGACTCCGAAAAGATTATTGTGCGTGGACCTGGGGCGATGCGCTCTTTGTGATTCTGGATAATTATTGGCATTCGCCCGTGCAGGTGGACACGGGTTTTCACGACGGTCCACCGGACGGCGGCGGGCCGAACGGCGGGCCGGGCGGCGGTCATGGCGGTCCCGGAAAAGGAAATCGCGATTGGTGGGCGCTGACGCTGGGCGACGCGCAATATCAGTGGTTCAAGCGCACACTGGAGCAGAGCCGGGCGAAATATAAATTTGTTTTCGCGCATCACGTCATGGGTTCGGGCCGCGGCGGCATCGATGAGTGCGACCTGTATGAATGGGGCGGACGCAACAAGCGCGGCGACTGGGAATTCAGCGAGCGGCGGCCCGGCTGGGAGTTGCCCGTGCATCAGCTCATGGTCAAACACGGAGTCACCATCTTTTTCCAAGGTCACGACCATTTGTTTTGCCGGCAGGAACGCGATGGCATTATTTATCAGGAAGTGCCTATGCCTGCGGATCACGGCTACATGACTTACAATGAAGACCGTTATCAATCCGGCGTAAAACTGCCGAACTCCGGTCATCTGCGTGTGACTGTTTCGCCGGAAAACGTGAAAGTGGATTACGTTCGCAGCTTTTTGTCAGCGGATGAAACGGCGCAGAACAAAACCGGCGACCTTGCGCACAGTTACACCGTCAAACCGAAGGGCGCTCATGTCTAGCCTCAGGCAATGCAGGAGCCGACGTGAGGAGGCTCAAACTGATCTGGATGCGAGTCTGGAATCTGAGCCGCCTCACCTCGGCTCCCACAGTCATGACTGGCTTGACGTATTGGGCTGGTTCCTGGCGCTGCTTTGCCTGCTCGACCTGCCAGCGCAGGGGGCGCAATCTGTCGAAGCCAGGGGAAATCGCGGTCATCGAACTGAAACGGGGACGAATTTTTTCAACCTGGCCGTTCCTGAACACGCCTATGATTTGATTCTCGCCAGGCCGGAAAAGAACTCGGTCACGTTGAGCGTGCTCACCTATCAGGACATGGAGGGATTTATTGCCTACGGGACGCAGGCCGGCGGCTGCACCAACGAGACGCCCATCCACCAATTCAAACCGGGATTGCCTGCTGAATTCGTTATCCATCCACTGCAAGCAAATACAAAATATTTTTACCAGTTCCATTCGCGGATCGCCGGCGCATCCGCATTCGCCGTCAGTCCGGGGTATTCCTTCCAGACCCCGCGAACTCCGGGCAGCACCTTCACGTTCACTATGACGGCGGATGTGCACCTGGATGAACACACCAGCGCGGAAGTTTATGAGCAATCGCTGGCCAACATTCGTGCCGAACAGCCGGATTTTCACATTGATCTCGGCAACTTGTTCATGACCGACAAACACGCCACGCGCGAGGAGGCTGCGCGGCAGTATCTCGCGCAACGCTTTTATCTCAATCAGATTGGAGCGCCATTGTTTCTCGCCCTCGGCGTCCACGACGGTGAAGCCAGCCGTTATGACGATGGTTCGCCCGACAGTCTCGCGGTCTGGTCCAACGCCATCCGCAAAAAATATTTCCCCAATCCTGTTCCCGATGATTTTTACACTGGCGATGCGATTCCGAAACCAGTGAGCGGTCTGTTGGAAAATTATTTCGCATGGACTTGGGGCGATGCGTTGTTCGTGGTGCTCGATCCGTATCGCTATTCCGTTCGCCAGCGCGGCGGCGGGAGCGACGGCTGGGGGTGGTCGCTCGGACGCGAGCAATACGACTGGCTGGCCGAAGCGCTCGCCGGCAGCACGGCGAAATATCGATTCATCTTCATCCACAACCTGCTTGCGGGTGACCAAGCAGCGCGGGGCGGCGTGGAAATTGCCAAGTTCAATGAATGGGGTGGGAAAAATTTGGATGGCACGGATGGTTTTGCGCAGCACCGTCCGCGATGGCCGATGCCGGTTCACCAATTGCTGCTAAGGAATCACGTGACCGCCGTCTTTCGTGCGCATGACAATTTTTACGCGCGGCAGGAACTGGATGGCGTTCCCTACGTAATGATTCCGCAGCCGAGTTTCGCCGGAGACGACCGCATCCGCGATTTGCAGAACTACGGTTATAAAAAGGGCGTTTTCTTTGGAAACTCCGGATATGTGCGTGTTGTCGTCTCTCTCAACTCAGTTCAAGTGCAATACGTCAGAACGTCAAAACTCATTCAAGACTCTGCAATTTTTGTGGCGAGGTAAACGAGGCGACGGACCTGCCATAAGGTTGAATGTAACGCAAAATTGTCATCGTCACGTCTTTCGGACGCCGCACTATTCACTGGGCGCCGGATAGAGCGGCAGGATCTCCGTAAAGGCAAAACTTAGCTGGAACAGCCGCATATTATCCCTGTTGCCCATCGGCACGCCGTCAATTCGTGGCACAAAGTCGCGATCCGTTTCCCATTTTTCCGGCTGCGGATGGGGCCCGTAGCGCCCGCGGACGTCATTTTGCAAAATCCCGCTTGACTGTTGTGCCCGTAAAAGCCAGTATTATCTCGTGCTAAGCATGAATCGCGGTTTTTATCACGAATTTCCTTGAGCATGGTTACCCAGGAACAAATCGCCCGCAAGCTGGGCGTCTCGCGGCAGTTGGTCGCGTTTGCGCTGGCCGGCTACCCGCAGGTGGCCCCGGCCTCGCGCCAGCGCATCCTCGCCGCCGCGCAGGAAATGGGCTATCGTCCCAATCCGCACGCGCGGGCACTGCGGCGTCAGCGCACCGGCATCATCGCCCTGTTCATTCCCAACCAGATTTCCACGCATTATAGTCACGTGGCGCGCGAACTGAACCGCCTGGTCCGGCGCGAGCGGCAGGAGCTGATCATCAGCGAAATGGACGCCGCGGAAGCCCGGCAGACGCTGTCCAATGTGCCGGTGGACGGCGTGATTGCGGTGGATATTCCTGGCCAGGCCACGATGCACCGCCAATTGCTGGC
>Ga0316217_10003740_pt1 | contig 16991 bp, 16 predicted proteins | sample 1anoAmetaG_FD_203633 | JGI IMG/M metagenome (GOLD analysis project Ga0316217, IMG submission 203633) | Freshwater microbial communities from Trout Bog Lake, Wisconsin, USA - 1anoA | ecosystem: Environmental > Aquatic > Freshwater > Lake > Hypolimnion/Profundal zone | place: USA: Wisconsin...
GCGGGCCGCCGCGACCGGTGGTGCGGCGTGCAGGGTATAGATCTCCGGGGGCGCCGCGTGGCTGCGGAACATGCCGGCACAGGCGCCGAGCGAGAGCGACAGGGCGACGAGGACGATCCGGGCGGGCGCGTTCATCGCGGTATCTCCACGCCCGCCGGAACGGGCTCGTACAGCAGCCGCGACGGGTTTTCCTTCAGGCTGCGGGCAAGATCATGGACCTCGGTGACGGTATCGCGACTCTCGCGCGCCAGCTGCTGCAGTTCGTCCAGTCCCTGGCCCGCGAAGCGGTCGAGGTCGGCCTCGTGGCGCTTGAGCAGGCGGTCGGCCCGCTCGCTGACGCCGGCGAGGTGTTCGGCGACGTCCTGCAGCCGCGCCGCCATCTTGCCGATTTCCGGCTCGGTGCTCACCAGCAGGCGCCGGGCGGCGCTGGTGACCTCGTGCGCGTCGGCGACCGTCGCACGCAGCTCGACGACCAGTTGCGCGATCTCGCGCGACGTGGCCGGCAGCGAGTCGGTCGCCGCGCGCAGGTTCGCGAGCGAGACGCGCACGGCCTGCAGGTTGTCCTCGCCGAGCAGGACGTTGAGGCGTCGCGTGACGCGCGAGGCGTCGGTCACCAGGTCCGGCAGACCGCTGACCAGCAGGTCGAAATCCGACGGAATCGAGCGGATGACCGGGTGCCCCTGGCTCGGCACGTCCGGCAGGGTGGACGCGGCCGCCGTGCGCGGCGACTGCGACAGGTCGATGAACAGCAGCCCGGTGACCCCCTGCATGGTCAGCTTGGCGAGCGTGTCGTGGGTGATGGGCGTCGCCTTGTCGAGGTCGACCAGCGCCTCGACGCGGTCGGCGGCGCGCGGGTCGAGCCGTATCTGGGCGACGCGGCCGACGTTGACGCCGAGGTAACGAACGTTGCTGCCCTCGTTCAGGCCGCTGACGCTGCCCGAAAAGTAGACCTCGTAGCGCACGTACTCGCGCCGCTCGCGGGCGTTCGAGTACCAGAGCACGAACACCGTCGCCATCGCCAGCACGACGACGACGAAGGCGCCCACCGCCACATAGTTTGCATCGCGGTCCATTACTGCCTCCGCCCGGCGCGTCCGCGCGCGCCGTGGAAATACTCCCGGATCCACGGATGTTCGTGGCGCTCGATCTCGTCGAGCGTCCCGCAGACCATGCGCCGGTCGACGATCACGCCGACGCGATTGCAGGTGCGGTAGATGGTATCCAGATCGTGCGTCACCATCACTACCGTCAGCCGCAGGGTACGCTGCAGGAACAGCAGCAGCTCGTCGAACGCCGCCGCGGCGATGGGGTCGAGGCCGGCCGTCGGCTCGTCGAGGAACAGCAGCGGCGGATCCAGCGCCAGGGCCCGTGCCAGCGCCGCCCGCTTGACCATGCCGCCGGACAGCTGCGCCGGGAACTTCGCGCCGGCCTCCGGCGGCAGGCCCACCAGCCGGATCTTGAGGTCGGCCAGTCCGTCGAGCACCTCCGCCGGTAGCGTACAGGTCTCGAGGATGGGCAGCTGGATGTTCTGCGCGACGGTCAGCGCGCTGAACAACGCCCCGGCCTGGAAGGTCACGCCGTAGCCACGCTTGACCTTGCGCAGCTCGGCCCCGTGCAGCCCGGCCAGGTCCCGCCCGTCGAGCTCGACGCTGCCGGCCTTGGGTCGCTGCAGGCCGAGGATGGTCCGTAGCAGCACCGACTTGCCGCTGCCGGAGCCGCCGACGATGCCGAAGACCTCGCCGCGCCGCACGTCCATGTCCAGGCCGTCATGCACGACCTGGGTACCGAAGCGGTTGACGAGGCCGCGCACCCGCACCGACACCGTCTGGGGCTCGGCGGCTGCCATCAGAAGTCGAACTCCCAGTAGGCGACGGCGAACACGGCGTCGACGAAGAGCACCAGGAAGATCGACTCGACGACGGCCACCGTCGTCAGCCGGCCCAGCTCGCGCGAGGAGTCGCGCACCTGGATGCCGCGGAACGTCCCGACCATCGCGATCACGAACGCGAAGACCGGCGCCTTGAGCAGGCCTGCCCAGAACGTGGTCGGCGCCATCGCATCCTGCATGCGTACCATGAACTGGTTGAAAGGGATGTCCAGCAGCAGCCAGGAGAGCACGGCGCCGCCGGCAAGCCCCATCGCGTCGGCCAGTACCGTCAGCAGCGGCAGTGCGATCATCAGGCCGAGGATGCGCGGCAGCACCAGCACCTCGACCACGTTCATGCCGATCGCGCGCAGCGCATCGACCTCCTCGTTGAGGCGCATCACGCCGATCTCGGCGGCGAACGCGCTGCCGGACCGGCCGGCGACGATGATCGCGGTCAGCAGCACGCCCAGCTCGCGCAGCACCGAGACGGTGACCAGGTCGACCACGAACACGTCGCCGCCGAACTGCCGCAGTTCCTGGGCGCCGATGTAGGCGACGATGACGCTGATCAGGAACGCGATCAGCGCGACGATCGGCACGGCCTGCAGGCCCGTCTCGTAGACGTGGCGGACGACCGACTTGGCGCGCAGCCGCGACGGCCGCACGACGGCGCCGCCGAACACGTAGTAGATGCGACCAAGAAACTCGAGCGCGTCGTGGATCTGGGTGCCGCGCCGGACGGTCCAGCGCCCGAGCAGGTCGAGGGGGCGATCGGCCACCGGCCGCGGCACCGGGGCGGACGGCGACGCCGGCGACGCTTCGAACAGCGTCGCCGTGAATGCCAGCGCCTCCGGACGGGCGCCACGCCACTCGCAGGCGGCGCCGCCGGCGGCGACCCGGCCCTCCAGGCGGCGGAGGAACCAGGCGCCGGTCAGGTCGAGGGAACCGAGGCCGCTGCCGTCGAGCAGCGTGCGCTCACCGCCGGTCTCGCATCCGGCCACCGCCGCATCGAGATCCGGCGCCGCGGCGGCGACCCAGTCGCCGCCGACGGCGATCCGCCTCACCCCATCGACCAGCCGTGATTCGATCAGCATGGCGGCGGGGGACGCGGCGCGACCGGGTCAGAGCTTCTTGTGCGACCCGTCGCACAGCGCACCCTTGGCGCTGCGCTTGCAGGTGCAGAACCAGGCCTTGCCGGTCGCGGTGGCGTCGTACTTGGTAGGCACGAACTGCGTGCCCTTGTGGCTCCCGTCGCAGAAAGGCTGCTTGGCGGACTTGCCGCAGGAGCACCACCAGTAGCTCTTGCCTGCTTCTACGTCGATCGCGATCGGGGCGGTGCCGGCGACGGTCGGTTCGGTCATGAATGCTTGCTCCGGAAGGTAACGCCGCGCCGCTGCGCGACTTGCCGCATGCTAACAGGGAGGCACGACGGCCCCAAGACGGGCCGTTGCCAGCCGCCGCCCTTGCCTCTACCTTGGCGGCAACCACACGGAGGCGAGATGGGCGCGGAGGGGCTGGGAACCGTCCTGATACTGCTGGCGGCCGTGGTCGCGGTCGTCGCCGCGTTCCGTCGGCTGCGCCTGCCGCCGATCCTCGGCTACCTCGCGGTCGGCATGGCGCTGGGCCCCCACGCCTTCGGGGTCGTCGGGGACTCCGCCACGACCAGCTTCCTGGCCGAACTGGGCGTCGTGTTCCTGCTCTTCACGCTGGGCCTGGAATTCTCGCTGCCGCGGATGATCGCGATGCGCGGGGAGGTGTTCGGGCTGGGCGCGTTGCAGGTCGGGGTGACGTCCCTCGGCGCGGCGGGGGTCGCGTATCTCGCCGGCAGCCGGCTCGAGATTGCGCTGGTGATCGGCGGCGCCGTCGCGATGTCCTCGACCGCGATCGTGGTGCAGCAGCTGACCGAGCAGGCGGAGATCAACCGCACCCATGGCCGGCTCGCGCTGAGCATGCTGCTGTTCCAGGACCTGGCGTTCGTGCTGTTTCTGGCCCTGGCCACGGCGACCCTGCGCGGCGACACCGATTATTCGGCGCTGCCGCTGGGCATCGCCGTCGGCAAGGCGGGGCTGGCGCTGCTGTTCGTGCTGTTCGCCGGCAGGCGGCTGGCGAGACCGCTGTTCTTCGAGATCGCCCGCGCGAAGGGCCATGACCTGTTCACGCTGGCGGTGCTGCTGGTGGCGCTGGCCTCGGCCTGGCTCACCGCGGCGGTCGGGCTGTCGCTCGCACTCGGCGGGTTCCTCGCCGGCATGCTGCTGGCGGAGACGGAGTATCGCCACCAGGTCGACGCCGTGATCCGCCCGTTTCGCGACGTACTGCTGGGCCTGTTCTTCATCACCATCGGCATGCTGCTCGACCTGCCATTGCTCGGTCGCCATTTCCTGCTGGTCTCGGCACTGGTGGCGAGCCTGTTCGCGTTCAAGGCGGCGGTCGTCGCGATCGTCGCGCGGCGTTTCTGTGACAACTGGTTCAAGTCGCTGCGGGCGGGCCTGGTCATCGGTGCGGGCGGCGAGTTCGGCTTCGCGCTGCTCGCGCTGCTGGTCAAGAACCATACCGCCGCCGCCTACGCCCAGCCGCTCTTGGCCGCGGTCACGGTCAGCATGGTGCTCTCGCCCTTCGTGATCCGGCACAACAAGCGCATCGCCCGCCTGCTGCTGCGCGAGCGCGCTCCGGGTCCGACCGCGGTCGCGCGCGAGGCGGCGATCGACGCGGCGCTGGCCGGCCGCGAGCACGTGGTGCTGTGCGGCTTCGGGCGCGTCGGGCAGAACATCGCGCGCATGATCGAACGCCAGGGACACGAGTTCATAGCGATCGAGCTGGACCCGGCGCGCGTGCGCACCGCGCGGGGCGCGGGCGATCCGGTCGTGTTCGGCGACTCCGCCGACGAGAAGGTGCTCGAGTCGGTCGGGCTCGGCACGGCGAGCGTGGTCGTGGTCACGTTCGCGGATCCCGCGATCGCGACCGGCATCGTCCGCGCCGTGCGGCGCCTGCGCGCCGACGTGCCGGTGCTGGTGCGCACGCAGGACGACGCGGCTCTGGAGCAGTTGCAGGTGGCCGGCGCGACGGAGGTCGTCCCCGAGACCTTCGAAGCCAGCCTCATGCTCGTCTCGCACGTGCTGCTGTTCCTCCACACGCCGATGTCGAAGGTCGTGCGCATGATCGGCGAGACCCGCGGCCAGCGCTACGCGGCGCTGCGCAGCGTGTTCCGCACGCCGGACGCGGAGCTTCCGGACGCGGACGAGACCTCGCTGGAGGAACTGCGCACCGTGGTGCTGCCGCCCGGCGCGTGGTCGATCGGCCGCACGCTGGCCGAAGTCGCCGATCGCGGCGCGCAGGCGACTTTCTCGGCCGTGCGCCGCGAGGGGATCGTCGGCCGCGATCCGGCGCCGTCGATCGTGCTGCGCGAGGGCGACGTGCTGGTGGTGTCCGGGAAGCCCGAGGCGCTCGAGCACGCCGAGGCGGTGCTGCTGGCGGGCTGAACCGCGGCTAGTCGTGCCGCACGGGCCGCCGCGCAGGCAGGGGGTCCGGCGTGCAGGCGCCGCACTTGAAGGCGATGCGCCACAGCGTGCCGCGCGCCTCGTCGGCGACGAGCAGCGCCCCGTCGCGGGTGACCGCCAGCGCGACCGGCCGACCGGGCACGCCGCCGCCGAAGTCCGCGACGAACTCCTCCGGCGGCCCGCTGGGATGCGCGTCGGCGAACGGCACTGCCACGATCCGCGCGGCGGCGCCCGGTCCGGCGCCGGGCTCGACCACGAAGGCGCCGCCGCGATAGGCCTTCGGGAAGCGGTCGCGGCCGTAGAAGGCGAGGCCCGCTGGCGTATTGCCGCCGGCGAGCGCGACGCCGTGCGCCGGGCCGCCGACGGCGACCAGCTCCGGCGGCGAGCGACCCGTGTCGATGCTCCATAGCTGTCCCCGGCTCGGCTCGAGCGCGAGGCCGGCCGGCGCACCCTGCAGGGCGGCGTGGAGGTGGCCGGCCTTGCCGTCGGGTTGCAGCGCATAGACGCACGGCGCTGTTGCGCTCGAGGTGCCGCGGCCCGCGCCAAGCGCGAGATACAGCGTCGTCTCGTCGCGGTCGAACGTGAGCCCGCCGGTGACCGGGGCGCCCCGCTCGTCGGGCAGGTCCGCGATGTGGCGACACGGTCCGGCGAGGCGGGAGCGGCCTACCAGGTACACGCAGGCGTGAACGCCGGCGGCGTTGGCGACATAGAGCCGGTCGCGGCGTAGCGCGAGGCCCTGCGGCCGGTCGAGGCCGGTGACCAGCGGCACCTGTACGTCGGCGACGCCGTTGCCGGCTGTGTCGCGAAGCAGCGAGACGCCTTTCGACTCGGCCACCAGCACGTCGCCGTTGGGCAGCACCAGCAGCGCGCCGGGATGGTCGAGCCCGCGGGCGTAGGCGTCGACGAGGAAGTTCGGCGGCACCCGCGGCGCGGCCTGTTCCACGGCGGGGGACTGCGCGGCGACCTGCTCGGTGCCGAGCAGGACAAGAACGGCGAAGAGCACGCCGGCCCTGGCTGAATCCATTCGCCGCATTCGACCCTCCTACGTGGCTGCGAGGTCGGAGTTTGCGGGTCCGTTGCGCCGCCGGCAACCGCGCAGCGACGCGCCGGCTGCTCGACGGTCAGCTGGCGGCCTGCAGGTGGGCCTCGATGAACCACAACTGCTTGTCGATCTCGCCGGTGATCTCGTTGAACAGGTCGGCAGTGACTTCATCCCCGGCGGCGCCTGCCGCGCCGATCGCGGCGCGCGTCAGGCCGCCAAAGGTGGCCAGTACGCGGGCCAGCGCCTCGAGGTGAGCGTGGCCGTCGCGGATCGCGAGGGGGTAGGCGGGCAGCGCAGTGCGCCGGGCGACAGCCTGGACCGTGCCCTCGGCGACGCCGCCGAGCGCTGTCAGGCGCTCCGCCAGATCGTCGACCTGCGACTCCACCACACCGTGGATCGCGTCGAACAATTCGTGCAGCGCGATGAAGCTCGGGCCCTTGACGTTCCAGTGCGCCTGCTTCAGCTGCAGCGCCAGATCGATCGCGTCGGCGAGCCGCGCGGACAGGAGCGTGGCGACCTTCCTGCGGACCTTCTCGGACAATTCGATGCGCGTCTTGTGCATGGCGATTTCCTCACGTGGGTGCATGTGGGGAAAATCTTGGCGACGCGGCCCGGATTCGTCCAATTGAACGCCTTGATGATGCCGATAGACGGGATCATGGTGCCGCGCGACGGCGCGCGGCACGGGGAGATCAGGTCGTCGAATCGCGATAGCGACGCATCCAGATCGCCCCCGCCACGGCGGCGGCGGCGAACAGGACGCCGAGCCAGACGGCCGGAGAACCGAGGAACTGCAGCGGCTGCAGTGGCAACGACACCGCATGCGGCAGCGTCACGTTCTGGTTGTCGACGACCACCCCGAACCCACCGCGGTGGTCGTAGCCACCCATCGCGCGCGCGAGGAAGCCCGTGTTGCCGATTCGCTCGCCGACGACGGACATCACCCAGTGCGAGCGGAAGACGATGTATTCGCCGAGCGCGAGGGCGAGCGGCGGCAGCACCGAGTACATGAACGGCGAGCGCGGCGCCCAGGCGGACACGAGCAGCAGCCAGGCGATCAGCGGCAGGTACCACAGGATGCTCGCCACCAGCAGGTACGCCAGCACGACCAGCCAGGTGCCCCACACCACCGGTTGCCACAGGTGCGCGACCAGTCCCGGCACGGCCGAGAGCCTGGCGCTGGCGATGATGAATACCGCAAGCTCGCTGGCGAGTGCCGCGAGGGCGGCGACGACCGGCAGCGCGATCGCCGCGATCGCGAGCTTGGAGAGGACGGTCGCCGCGTCGCTGACGGGCAACGACTTCCAGAACAGGATGCTGCGGTCCCGCCGCTCGCTGCACAGCGCATCGGTCGCGTAGAAGAACTGCGTGAACAGCACCGTGACGAAGAACGGCAGCGCCATCGCGGCCAGCGCGAGGCTCGCCAGGCCGTCGAGCTGCTGCGGATCCATGCCGGACTGGTACTGCGCGAGATCCGCGCCATCGATGCGCAGGTTGCCCCCGCCGAAGGCGACGATCAGCGCACCGCCGACCACGATCAGGGCGCAGATGGCGGGCGCGATCCAGACGACCCGCGCCTCCCATAATTCCCGCCGCAGCAGCCAGATGAACTTCTTCATGACGTGCTCCCCCCGATCTTGGCGACGAACAGGTCCGCGATCGATGGCTGGCGGACTTCGCCGAGCGTCGCCAGCGCCTCCTGGTCCGCGCCCTCGTACAGGAAGACGTGGCGGCCCAGCACCTGCCGCTCGCTCAGCGGCTTGAACGCCCGCGCGGCCTCCGCCTGCGCGGGTGCCGCGAGCAGCTGGGCGTAACGCGCGGGGATCTGGTCCATCGGCAGGTCCAGCACGACCCGGCCGCGATCGATGAAGATCAGGTCCGTGAGGATGTTCTCGATCTCCTCGACCTGGTGCGTCGTCACCAGGATCGAGCGGTCGGAATCCATGTAATCGGAGAGCAGGCTGTCGTAGAACTGCTTGCGCGACAGGATGTCGAGGCCGAGCGTGGGCTCGTCCAGTACAAGCAGCTGCGCGTCGATCGCCATCACCAGCGCGAGGTGCAGCTGGGTGACCATGCCCTTGGACAGGTCGCGGACGCGGCTGTCGAGGCGGATGTTGGTGACGTCCAGGAACTGGCGACAGCGCTCGGGTCGGAAGCGCGGGTGCACGCCGGCGACGAAGTCGATCGCGTTGCGAACCTTCAGCCAGCGCGGCAGGACGGCGACGTCGGCGATGAACGAGACGCGCTCGGCGAGCTGGTCGCGCTCGGCGTACGGATCCAGGCCCAGGACGCGCAGGGAGCCTTCGCAGCGGGCCAGTCCCAGCACGGCCTTCAGCGCCGTCGTCTTGCCGGCACCGTTCGGTCCGATCAGGCCGACGATGCGGCCGCTTTCGACCTTGAACGAGGCGCCATCGAGCGCCTGCGTCGAACCGTAGCGTTTGGACAGTCCCTGAGCTTCGATCAATGTGGCCACGGCGTGGATCCTTGTTCTCGATGCTTACGGTTTATCGGCGACGACCGGCGGCGCGACCGGGCGCGGCTCGGCGCGGACCGCCGGGGGCACGGCGAGCAGTTCCGCGGTACTGAAGCCGAGCCGCTGGATGGTCGCGTGCACGCGCGGCCATTCGTCCTCCAGGAATCGCTGCCGCTCGTCCTTCAGCAACGCGGCCGTCGCGCCGGCCGCGACGTACATGCCGCGGCCGCGGCGCTTCTCGACGAGCGCCTCGTCGACCAGCTGCTGGTAGCCCTTCAGCACCGTCAGCGGGTTCAACCGGAAGTCGGCGGCGACGGTGCGCACCGACGGCAGCGGGTCACCCTCCTTGAGGACGCCTTCGAGGATCATCGCCACGACGCGATCCCGAAGTTGCCGGTAGATCGGTTGGCTGTCGTTCCAGTTGGCGTCCATGGGGAGCTCGCTCGCGTCGTGGGGGGCCGGCCAGGGTGATCTGGCGCATGGCAGCACTACTCTAGCAGGACACCTGCCGGCGCCCGGCGGCGAACCGCTGCAGCGAGGTCTCGACGTCCTGGCGTAGCGCGGCGGCAGCCGTGCCCGCTTCCACCAGCAGGGGGGCGTCGAACGGCACCCGGGCGGCGCTGACCAGGACCTCCGGCAGGACGTGCGGCGCATAGACGACGACTTCGCCGAGGTCGCCGGGCGCATAGACCACGACCTCGCCCAGGTCGCCGCTCACGACGGCCCCAGGGGGGGCGTCGGCGCGGTGGCCAGGGAACCCGGCGGCACCGGCACCGGCCGCCCCGGCGACGGCGATCAGCGCCACAGCGACCATCAAGCGGCGTACTTTGCTGTTAGTCATGACCAACTCCTTTGTCTTGCTCGGAGGCTCTGTCCTCCGGTGGTTCACTCCCCGCCCGGGGAGTGCTCTGTATCTATGGTGATGTAGTTAACTACAACACTAATACAATTGCAAGGGGCATTTCAACTGCCGTCCGTGTCCTTAGATAGGCGCCGGCGGACAAAGGTTGGGGCCGACGGGCGTCGGACCGGCGACGGGCCGCGCCGGCATGGCGGATACGTAAAGTCGGTTTGCAAGCGGTCCGCTAGAATGCTGCACCGCATCTATCACCGGAGCACACGATGAAGCAGCCTATCAACGTCACCATCACCGGCGCCGCGGGCCAGATCGGCTACGCACTCGCCTTCCGCGTCGCGTCCGGCGCGATGCTCGGGCCGGACCAGCCCGTCAATCTCCGACTGCTCGAAATCACGCCCGCGCTCGGCGCGCTGCAGGGCGTGGTGATGGAACTGTCCGACTGCGCGTTCCCGACGCTGAACAACGTCACCGCGAGCGACGACGCGAAGGTCGCGTTCAAGGACTGCGGCGTCGCGCTGCTCGTCGGCGCCCGGCCGCGCGGTCCGGGCATGGAACGCAAGGACCTGCTGCTCGCGAACGCGCAGATCTTCTCGGTGCAGGGTCGCGCGATCAACGAAGTCGCGCGGCGCGACATCAAGGTGCTGGTCGTCGGCAACCCGGCGAACACCAACGCCCTGATCGCCAGCCGCAACGCGAAGGACATCGACCCGAAGAACTTCACCGCGATGACGCGGCTCGACCACAACCGCGCACTGGCGCAGCTGGCCGAAAAGACCGGCACCCATGTCAACGACATCAAGCGCGCGATCATCTGGGGCAACCACTCGGCGACGCAGTACCCGGACCTGCACCACGCGACCGTGAACGGCAAGCCGGCGCTGTCGCTGGTCGATCACGCCTGGTACGCCGACACGTTCATCCCGACCGTGCAGCAGCGTGGCGCGGCGATCATCAAGGCGCGCGGCGCCTCCTCGGCGGCCTCCGCGGCCTCCGCGGCGATCGACCACGTGCGCACCTGGGTGCTCGGTACGGCGCCCGGCGACTGGGTCAGCATGGGCATCCCGTCCGACGGCAGCTACGGCATCCCGGAGGGCGTGATCTACTCGTACCCGGTCACCACCGCGAACGGCGAGTACAAGATCGTCCAGGGCCTCGAGGTCAACGAGTTCAGCCGCGCGCGCATGACGGCGACGGCGCAGGAGCTCGGCGAGGAGCGCGACGGGGTCAAGGATCTCATTTGACGACGTTCCTGCTCGCGTTCACGGCGCTCTTCTCGATCGTCAATCCGCTATCGAGCGCGTTCATCTTCTACAGCGTGACGCAGGGCTTCGAGCCGCGTCTGCGGGCGAAGCTGTCGCGCTGGGTGGCGATCTACGCGTTCGCGATCGTGGCGGCGTCGTTGTACGTGGGCGCCTATGTCCTCGGCTTCTTCGGCGTCTCGGTGCCGGTCCTGCGCGTCGCCGGCGGGATCGTCATCGCGATGTCCGGCTGGCGGATGCTGAGCGGTCCCGACGCGACCGAGCAGCGCAAGACGGACACGACGGCGGCGGTGCCGGACCATGCGCCGCCGAGCCGGCTCGCGTTCTACCCGTTCACGATGCCGTTGACGACGGGACCGGGCACGATCTCCGTGGCGATCTCGATCGGCGCCAACCGCCCCAACGGCGTGGTCGCCGCCTTCGAGTTCTTCGCCGAAACCGTGCTGGCGGTGCTGCTGCTGGCGGTGCTGATCTACGTCTCCTACCGCCAGTCGGCGCGGCTCGCCAAGGCCATCGGGCCGACCGGCACGATCGTCGTGGTGCGCCTGACGGCGTTCCTGCTGTTCTGCATCGGCATCCAGATCGCCTGGAGCGGAGCGTTCCAGCTGCTGAGCACCCTGCCGTTCAGCGGCGCCCCGGCAGCGACCAGCTGACCGGGGCGGCTGCTGGTGCCTCGGGGCGTCCGCCGCCCGGCTCCCCACCGCACTCCCCGCCCTCCGAGACCCGCGAAAGAGCTCGCAGAAGCCATAAAACGACCGGTCGTGCTTTAAACTAAAGCACTGATTCCGCCGGACGGGCTTGCGCTATGATCCGCATCATCGCCGCTGGCCTGGAGTCTCCGATGCTGAGCCTGATCTGGCTGGTCACGTTTTTCGGCACGACCGTCTACCTCGCCTATCGACGCAGTGCCCTGCTGCACGCGAGCGTCGTGCTCGGCGTCTTGCTGCTGGCCTACTCGCTCTGGGGCGCGGCTGGCTGGCCCTGGAAGGCGCTGCTCTGGCTCGCGTACCTGCCGCTTGCGCTGTTGAACGTGGCGCCGCTGCGGCTGGCGTTCGTGACGCGGCCGTTCCTGCGCGTCTACCGCCGCATGCTGCCGTCGATGTCCTCGACGGAGCGCGAGGCGCTCGAGGCGGGCACCGTCTGGTGGGATGGCGAACTGTTCACCGGCGGACCCAACTGGGAGAAGCTGATGTCGGCCACGGCGCCGACGCTCACCGCGGAGGAACAGGCGTTCCTCGACGGCCCCTGCGAGGAGCTGTGCCGCATGGCCGACGACTGGGAGATCACTCACCAGCGGGCGGACCTGCCGCCGGCGGTGTGGGAGTTCCTCAAGTCGCGCGGCTTCTTCGCGATGATCATCCCGAAGCGTTATGGCGGGCTCGAGTTCTCCGCCTACGCGCATTCGTGCGTGCTGGTGAAGCTCGCCAGCCGCAGCGCGACGCTCAGCTCGACGGTCGCGGTGCCGAACTCGCTGGGGCCGGCCGAACTGCTGCTGCATTACGGCACCGACGAACAGAAGGCGCACTACCTGCCGCGGCTCGCGCGCGGCGACGAGATCCCCTGCTTCGCCCTGACGGGACCGCGTGCCGGCTCGGACGCCGCCTCGCTGCCCGACACCGGCGTCGTCTGTCGCGGGCAGTGGCAGGGACGGGAAGTGGTCGGCATCCGCCTGAACTTCTCCAAGCGCTACATCACGCTCGCCCCGGTGGCGACCATCATCGGACTCGCGTTCCGGCTGTTCGACCCGGACCGGCTGCTCGGTCCGGATCCGGATCCGGGCATCACTGTCGCGCTGATCCCACGCGATGCGCCGGGGATCACCATCGGGCGGCGGCATTTCCCGCTCAACGTGCCGTTCCAGAACGGCCCGATCCAGGGACACGACGTGTTCGTGCCGGTCGACTGCCTGCTCGGCGGGCCGAAGATGGCGGGCCAGGGTTGGCGGATGCTGGTCGAGCAGCTGTCGGTCGGGCGCTGCATCTCGCTGCCGTCCAACACGACCGGCGGCGCTAAGGCCGGCGTCTACGCCACCGGTGCGTACGCGCGCATCCGGCGCCAGTTCAACGCGTCGGTGGGCCAGTTCGAGGGCGTCTCGGAGGTCATCGCGCGGATGTCCGGCCTGACCTACATCATGGACGCGGCGCGCTCGGTGACGGCCGGCGCGATCGACGGCGGCGAGAAGCCCTCGGTGCCCTCGGCGATGCTCAAGTACCACTGCACCGAGTTCGGGCGGCGGGTCGCCAATGACGCGATGGACGTGCACGGCGGCAAGGGCATCTGCCTGGGCCCGCACAACTACCTCGGCCGCGGCTACCAGGCCGTGCCGATCGCGATCACGGTCGAGGGCGCGAACATCCTCACGCGCAACCTGATCATCTTCGGCCAGGGAGCCGTGCGCTGCCACCCGTACGTGCTGCGCGAGATGAACGCCGCCAAGGACCCCAACCGCGAGCGCGGGCTGGCCGACTTCGATGCGGCGCTGTTCGGCCACGTCGGCTTCACGCTCTCCAACGCCGCGCGCTCGCTGGTCATGGCGCTGACGCTGGCGCGCTTCACGCGCGTGCCCGACGCGGGCCCGGCGACGCGCTATTTCCAGCACATCAACCGTTTCAGCGCGAGCTTCGCGTTCGTCAGCGACGTGGCAATGCTGTCGCTCGGCGGCTACCTGAAGAAGAAGGAGATGCTCTCGGCGCGGCTGGCCGACGTGCTCGCCGCGATGTACCTGGCCTCGATGGTGCTCAAGCACCATGCCAACCAGGGCCGGCCGGAGGCCGACCAGCGGCTGGTCGAGTGGGCCTGCCGGCACCTGCTGTACAACGCCCAGGAGCAACTGCACGGGTTCCTGCGCAACTTCCCGGTACGGTGGCTCGGCACGTTCATGCGCGTGCTGGTGTTCCCGCGCGGACTGACCTATTCCGCCCCGGGCGACCGGCTGGGCCGCCAGGTGGTCGAGCTGGTGATGACCCCGTCCGAGGCGCGCGATCGTCTGACGCACGGCATCTACCGCACCGTGGAGCCGGGCAATCCGCTGGGGCTGCTGCAGGAGGCGCTGGTGCTGTCGCTGACCGCCGAACCGCTGGAGAAGCGCATCCGCGTCGAGGGCGTGAAGACCGGGCAGGTCACGGCGCTCGACCTGCCCGGCCAGGTCGAGCAGGCGCTGGCCTGCGGCATCCTGACCGCCGACGAGGCGGCGTTCCTGCGCGACTACGATGCCAAGGTCATGGCGCTCGTCCACGTCGACGATTTCGCGGCGCACGAGCTGGCCGCCCCGGCGCCGGCCGCCTGAGGCCCCGGACGACCCGGGCCCGCCGCCGGGCAGGGCGAGACAGCGCCCGGCGGATTTGGTAACGTATGCTCATTATGAGCAATACTTACCATGAGCCCGCACCCGGCACGGAGCCGCCCCTGGCGTTCCTGCTGGCCGACGTCGTGCGGCTGATGCGCCGGGACTTTCGCGCGCGCGCGACGGGACTCGGGCTCACGCCGGCCCTCTCCCGCCTGCTCTTCTACGTCGCCCGCGAGCCCGGCTCCTGCCAGGCCGAGCTCGCCGCGCTGCTCGACGTGACGCCGGTGACGCTCGGCCGGATGGTCGAACGGCTCGTCAAGAAGGGCTACGTGCAGCGCCGGCCGGACCCGGCGGACCGGCGTGCGTTCCGCCTCTACGTCGCCGCCCGCGGCGAGGCGCCGCTGAGGCGCATGGCCGAGATCGCGGCGCTGACCAGCGAGCGCGCGACCCAGGGTCTGCCGGCGACCGACCGCCGTCAGTTGCACGAGGCGCTGCTGCGGCTGCGCACGAATCTGGCTGGAGACGCTTGAAGATGGACGCGAAGACCCGACCGGAAGCCGCGCCGCTCGCGGCGGAGAGTTCGTCCGCCTGGCGCCGGCGCCTGCTGCTGTGGGGGCTGCCGCTGCTGGTCACCATCGGCGCGATCTACGCCTACGGCAGCGGCGGTCGGTACGTCGACACCGACAATGCGTACGTGCAGCGCGACCGCGTCGACGTCGCGCCACAGGTATCGGGCGACGTCAGCGAGCTGCTGGTGGCGGAGAACGAGCCGGTGCGGCCCGGCGAGCCGGTGCTCGCCCTCGACGCCACGCTGCTGCGGATCGCGGCGGATGCCGCGGCCTCGCGGCTCGCGTCGGCGCGTGCCGAGATCGCCGCGGCGCTGGCGGCCTACGCCGAGAAGGGCGGCGAGATCGCCGTCGCCCGGCGCGCGGCGGAATACGCCGAGCGCGACTACGGCCGCCAGAACGAGCTGGCGAAGGCCAAGCTCGTGCCGGCCTCCACGCTCGACACGGCGCACCGCACGGCGGACCTCGCGACCGGCTCGATCTCCGTGCTCGAGCTGCAGCGCGCCCAGCTGCTGGCGCGCCTGGGCGGCCGCGCCGACCTCCCGGTCGACGAGTACCCGAGCGTGAAGGCCGCGCTGGACGACCTGGAGCGCGCGCGCGTCGACCTCGGGCACGCGCGGCTGTACGCGCCGCAGGCCGGCGTGATCAGCCACCTGCCGAAGATCGGCAGCCGCCTCGATGCCGGCCGCCCGGCGTTCGCGATCGTCAGCGACCACGCCGTGTGGGTCGAGGCGAACTTCAAGGAGACGGACCTGGAGTGGGTGCGACCGGGCCAGCCGGTCGAGGTCGACATCGACACGTATCCGGGCCATCGCTGGCAGGGCCGCGTCGAGAGCATCTCCCAGGCCACGGGCGCGGCGTTCTCGCTGCTGCCGGCGCAGAACGCGTCGGGCAACTGGGTCAAGGTCGTGCAGCGCATCCCGGTGCGGATCGTGCTGCAGCCGGGCAAGGACGATCCGCCGTTGCGCGACGGCATGAGCGCCTCGGTGCAGATCGACACCGGCGCCCATACCCGCTTCGATCGCTGGTTCGGGCGCGGCCGCTGAACGCGGGCCGCCCGCCATGACCGGACCCGTCCGCTCGCTGCTGCTGGTCGGCGTCGCCTCGATGCTGGCGACCATGCTCTATGCGGTCGACTCGACGATCGTCAACGTCGCGTTGCCGCACATGCAGGGCTCGCTGCAGGCGACACAGGACCAGGCGGCGTGGATCGTCACCTCCTACATCGTCATCAGCGCGATCGCGACCCCGCTCGCCGGCTGGCTCGCGACGCGCTTCGGACTGCGCCAGGTGCTATCGATCGCGATCGCCGGCTTCACCCTCGGCTCGGTGCTGTGCGGCATCGCCACCGACCTGACCGAGATCGTCGTGTTCCGCATGGTGCAGGGCGCGTTTGGCGCGGCGCTGGTGCCGCTGTCGCAGGTCGTGCTGCTGCGCGAGTTCCCGCGCGACAAGCACGCGCGCGTGATGGCGCTGTGGGGCATGGGCGTGATGGTGGGGCCGGTCATCGGCCCCACGCTCGGCGGCTGGCTGACGGACACCTGGTCCTGGCGCTGGGCGTTCTTCATCAACGTGCCGATCGGCGCGATCGCGTGGATGTCGCTGATGGCGTCGGTGCCGAAGAGCGAGGCGGACGCGCGCAGGCCGTTCGACATGACGGGCTTCGTGCTGCTGTCGCTCGGCCTGGGCCTGTTCCAGCTCATGCTGGACCGCGGCCAGACCGTCGACTGGTTCGAATCGACCGAGGTGGTCGCCTACGCGTTCTTCTCGGCGATCGCCGTCTACATGTTCCTCGTGCACACGACCACGGTGCGCCACCCGTTCGTCGACCTGCACCTGTTCCAGGACCGCAACTTCACCGTCTCGCTGGTCATGATGTTCGTCGTCGGCATCACCATCATCTCGCCCAGCGTGCTGCTGCCCGGCTTCCTGCAGCAGCTGAAGGGCTATACGCCGACCCAGGCCGGCTGGCTGGTGGCCGCGCGCGGACTGTCGGCGATCGTCGCGATGATGGTTGGCGCGCGGCTGTCCTCGGCCATCGGGCCGCGCCCCACCATGGTGATCGGCATCCTCGCGGCGGCCGTGTCGCTGTGGATGATGGGCAGCTTCAGCGTCGACACGCAGCCGAGCGAGGTCGTGCTGACC
>Ga0316217_10003742_pt1 | contig 16987 bp, 9 predicted proteins | sample 1anoAmetaG_FD_203633 | JGI IMG/M metagenome (GOLD analysis project Ga0316217, IMG submission 203633) | Freshwater microbial communities from Trout Bog Lake, Wisconsin, USA - 1anoA | ecosystem: Environmental > Aquatic > Freshwater > Lake > Hypolimnion/Profundal zone | place: USA: Wisconsin...
CCCCGGAATACGGGACGGCGGCAGACAATAACTACAATCTTTCACTGCTGCGCTGGGGCTGCCAGACGCTGCTGGCACTCAACGAACGCTATCAACTGCATGATCCGCAAGCGGCCGAGTGGACGCGGGTGTTACAAAATCTGACTCCCTATCCCCAGGATGAAAACGGCTTCATGGTCGGGGCCGATCTGCCCTTTGCGCACTCGCACCGCCATTGGTCGCACATGCTGATGGTCTGGCCGTTGCACTTGCTCTCCGGCGAACAACCGGAAAACAAGGAGGTGGTGGAAAAGACCTTGCGGCACTGGCTGACGGTCGATAATGGCCGGCAGATCTTTGGCTGGTCGGCCGCCGCCGCCACGCATCTGTATGCCACGCTGGGCGAGGGCGACCAGGCCCTCCAGCAACTCCGGTCCCATCACAACAACAAGCGGTTCGTCATGCCCAACACCCAATACATCGAAGGCAGCCCGGTGTACGAATGTTCGCTGGTGGCCGCCTCGGCACTGCAATACATGCTGCTGCAAAGCTGGGGGGACACGATCCGCGTATTCCCGGCCATGCCGGCGGAATGGAAAACCGCCGCCTACCAGGACCTGCGGGCACAGGGAGCCTTCCTGGTCAGTGCGCTCCGCCAGGACGGTAAGACCACGTGGGTGCGGATCCAAAGCCGCGCGGGTGAGCCCTGCAAGGTGCAGCCGCATTTCACCGGCGCCTTTGACTGTGACCAGCCGGACAAAATTAAAGATCTTGGGAATGGCACCTATGCCCTGGCCCTGAAAAAGGGCGAGGCGCTGGTGCTGCACCAGGGCCAGCGCGACCAGGTGATTGCACCCTGCGCCTGGCCGGACCAGAAGCCCAATGCCTGGGGACTTAAAGAGGTTGGGTTTTCGGAACTTTCGCCGGCGGCGGTGGATACCAAAGGGTCGCTGTCGCTGGGCAAGCCGGCCCAGGCATCAAGCATCTGGGATAGTCATTCCGACGCCGGCAAGGCGACCGACGGCAACCCGGCGACCCGCTGGAGCGTGGCCGGCGGCAAGAGCACCGGCTGGCTGGAAGTGGATTTGCTTAAGGAAGTGACGGTGGGCCGCGTAGACGTGTACGAATTTGAGCAACGGGTGGTTTCCTGGGCACTGGAAGTCAAGCAGGGCGACACGTGGAAGGCGGTTGCCACCGGCCACATGCTTGGAGCCAAAAAGACGATTTCATTTACACCGGTCCAAGCACGCTATCTGCGGCTGAACATTCTGGATTCCACCGACGGCGCCCCATCTATTGTAGAATTTCAAGTGTTTGGCAAATGACGCGAATGGCTGTAGCGATCATGTAATATAAGGATCAGTAATGCGGATACGCTCTCTTTATTTCCTGGTGGCTTTGACCTTGAGTGCGGCGTCCTGCGCGGCCGCGGATTTTGGCATCTATGTGGCCGCGGACGCCCGCGCGGGCGGTATCGGCACCGCCGCCGCGCCCTATCAGACGCTGGCCCAGGCGCGGGATGGCTTGCGGGCAGCGCGGAAGGCCGGGACGCTTAAGGCCGGCCAAGGGGCGACGATCCATATCGGCGCGGGCGTGTACCGCCTGGACAGTACGTGGGAACTGGGCGTCCAAGATGGCGGCACGCCGGAGGCGCCGGTGATTTACCAGGTCGCCGCACCTGGCACCGTGCACCTGCAAGGCGGGATTACACTTAGGCCTGAGTCCTTCAAGCCGGTCACTCGCCAGGAAATCCTGGCACGCCTGGACCCGGCGGTGCGCGACAAGGTGCTGGTCTGCGATCTGACCGGCCAGGGAAAGTTTGAGTCCTTCCACAAAGCTTACAGCGGCGTACCGGTGGGCCCCTGGCTGTATATGGATGCCCAGCCCATGACCCTGGCCCGCTGGCCCAATACCGATGCCCCCGGTGGCGGCTGGGCTACCTTCAGCAAAGTCATCGACGACGGCCTGCCCAAAGCCAATGCCACCCAGCCGGCCCAGCAAAAGCTGCATCCAGGGACCTTTGTCTTTGACGACCCGCACCCGGCCCGCTGGAATTTGACCGAAGGCGTCTGGCTGCTGGGCTACTGGACCCACGATTGGGCCGATGAGGTCATCCAGATCGCCAGCTATGACAAGGCCAAGCAAACCATCACGCTGGCCGCCCCGCACAATTATGGCATCAAAGGCCACACATGGGGCGCCTCCAAGCGCCGGTTCTTTGCGCTCAATGTCCTGGAAGAACTCGATACCCCCGGCGAATGGTACCTGGACCGCACCGGCGGGCAGCTTTACTTTTATCCGCCCAAGGCGTTGCCCGGCACCAACATCGTCCTGGCAACCCTCACCGGGCCGCTGGTGAAAGTGGCCGGCGCCGCGAACATCAAATTCCAAGGGCTTTGCCTGGAATACAGTCACGGCGGCGGCCTGCTCCTGCAGAACACGCAAAACATCGAAATTGCCGGGTGCCGCCTGGCCAACTTGGCCGGCCAGGGCATTTCCATTAACGGCCAGGGTAACACTGTGCGTTCCTGCGATCTGTTCAACCTCGGTACCGGGGGCATCTCCGTGGATGGCGGCGACCGCAAGACGCTGGAACCCGCCAGGAACCTCGTGGTCAACAACCACATCCACCACTATGGGCTCTTCCAACGCACCTACGCCGCGGGCATTCATGCCAATGGTTGCGGCCAGATCGTGCGCAACAACTGCATCCATGATGCGCCGCACAACGCGGTCCTGTACGGCGGAAATGAAAACCTGTTTGAGCTCAATGACGTCTACCGCGTGGTGCTGGAAACCGGCGACGCCGGCGCGTTTTACACCGGCCGCGACTGGACCACGCAGGGCAACATCGTGCGGCACAATTTCATCCACGACCTGGGCGGCGGGGAGTCCGGCATTAATAACACCATGGGCGTGTACCTGGACGATTGCGACTGCGGCGACACCATTGAAGGCAATATCTTCCTGCGCGCCGGGCGGGCCATCATGGTCGGCGGCGGACGCGACAATCCCATCTTGAACAACCTGGTGATCGATTGCCCCATCGGCCTGCACATCGATGCCCGCGGCATGACTTGGAAGCAATGGAATAATCCCGCGGATGCCGGCTGGAGCCTGGAAAAGAAAGCCCAGCAGTTTAATTACACCCAGCCACCGTGGAGCCTGAAATACCCGCACCTGGCGGCGATCATGAAGGAGGATCCGCGTGAGCCGCTCTACAATCCGATCCGGCGCAACGTCTTCGTGGACTGCGCCAAACAGGTGTGCGACTTTGACGCCAACGTCAAGAAGTTGCTTGATAAGCTGGAGATCGCCGGCAATCTGGCGGTCAATACCCGCGGACTCAAAACGGTGGCCCCGGCACCAACGTTCAAAGGTTTTGTCGCCCTGACCGGCACCGCGGAGAAGCCGGTGGACCTGGGCTTCAAGGACGTGAAGAAAGAAGATTTGGCGCTGGTTAAAGATGCCCTGCTGCTTAAGGAACTGCCGTCCTTCGAACCCATTCCGTTCGACAAGATCGGCCTGTTCAAAGACGAGTACCGCCGGGAACTGCCGGCACGTTGATTGGACGCGCCGCCGGTTTAGTTGTAAACCATAGCGGCCACCATCAAAAGTGGCATTACGCCCATTCCCCCGTTAGCGTGATAATTAAGGAGTCCCCATGAAAACCGTCAAAGCAATTGTGGTGCTGTTCCTGCTGGCAAGCCCGCTGTGGGCGCAGAATGTCGATGTGCTGGCGGGTAAGAGAACCGTCGTCCTCGGCGACAGCATCACGCAGGATGGCCGCTACGTCACGTTCGCATCCTATTACCTCGATAAGCTCTATCCGGAGAAGACGTTCAACATCTACGGCCTTGGGCTTTCCAGCGAGACCGTTTCGGGTCTAAGCGAACCCCATCATGCCGGCGGCAAGTTTCCCCGCCCGTGTCTGTTTGAACGCCTGGGGCGCCTGCTGGAAAAGGCCAAGCCGGATGTAATCATTGCCTGTTACGGCATGAACGACGGCATATACCTGCCGCTGGACCCGGCACGCTTTACCGCCTTTAAAGATGGCATCAAGAAGCTCATCGACCAATCCAAGGCGGCCGGCGTTCAGGAGATCTTTCTGGTGACGCCGCCGATTTTTGATTTTCCGCCCCAGGCCCAAGGATTCAATTATGATTCGGTGCTGACCGAATATGCCGCCTGGGAAATGACGCTTCAGATCCCCAATGTACACGTGATCGACCTGCACACCGCCATGCGTAAAGCCCGCGACGCCCGCACCGAGATCTTCTCCAGGGACCGCGTCCATCCCGGCGACGACGGCCATCTGCTGATGGCCAAAACCATTCTGGCCGGCTTGGGCGTCCAGATCCCCGACGAAACGCTCCCGACGATCAAGGCCGATCCGCTTTTCAAACTCGTCGATGAACAGCGGCGGGGGCGTTCGGCCCATTGGATGAACCATATCGGCTATACCCGTGAGAAAACCGTTGCCCCGCAACCGCTGGGTGATACCGAAACCGACGCGGGCAAAATTCAGGAAAAGATCGATGCCCTCCGGCGGCAGAAATAAAGGCCGGTCAAAGCGGCCCTGCTTCACCACAGCGCACCTAACTCCGCAGCGCCAAAACCAAAGGCATAAACACGAAGCCACGAAGGCACGAAGACGCACGAAGAAAAGGATGGATCGTATGAAACACATAATGATGACCGTGTGGCTCTTGATTATAATCGCTGGCGTTGCCGTGGCCGCGGACTTGACCGCCAAGGGCGTGGAAAAGGATGCGCGGTTGCATCCCGACGGCAAAGGCTGGCGCCTCGACCAGGCCAAAGTAGAGGATCCCGCACGCCCCCGCGTATTGCTGGTGGGGGATTCGATCCTGGGCGGTTACTTCGAGTACGTGAAGACCAACCTGCAGGGCAAGGCCTATGTGGACGCCTGGTTGAATCCTTATTGCCAGTCGGAAAATATGAACAAATTACTCGGCGAGGTGCTGGATAAGGGCCCCTACGATGTGGTTCATATCAACACCGGCCTGCACGGCTGGCCGAAGGGTCGCATCAAGGACGGCACGTTTGAGCCGTTGACCAAGGCCCTGATAGACGTGATACGCACCAAGTGCCCGAAAGCGAAGATTATCTGGGCCAGCAGTACCCCGGTAACGACCAAGGCGCCGGTGCCCATGGCGCTCAATCCAGACATCAATCCGAACATCATCGAACAGAACCGCATGGCGGCCAAGGTGATGGCGGAAATGAATGTGCCGGTCAACGACTTCTATGCCCTGCTCGTGGATAAGCTGGACCTGGCGCGCGGCGATCAATTCCACTGGAAGAATGAAGCCTACCCGATCATCGGCAATCTCTGTGCCGAATCGATCCGCAAAGCGCTGGAGCCACAGAAGCAATAAAAGCATGGACCCAAAATATTTAGCGGCGGCCCTCGGGCCCGGGTGTAAGCCAGTCACAAACGAAAGTCGGGAACACAATGCCACGAGGGGTTTATCCGGGTTGCCTATCGATGTCGGCGTGTTCAAAGCAGGTCGCAAACGCGTGTGCACATAGTAGAATTCCGAAGCAATGTGTTTTTCCATACCGTCCAAGGATCGGAGAATATATGAATAGTGGAACAGCCCGCATGGTACTGGTGGTTCTGGCGTTGTTTGGCTTGGCAGTTACTTATCACGCGCAGGCCGCCGATACTCCCGGCGGCAATAACGCCGCCATCCAGGTCTCGAACGCCGACTTCGGCCCGGCGGCATCCCTGGCGTTGCAGGAAATGAATCGGGAGGCCCAGACCCGCAAAATGAAGGGTGTGGCTGTGGTCGTCTTCATCCCGGGCGACAAGACGGTGAGCTGGTTCTCCCAAATGCAGGTTGTCGGCACGATGATCCTGGGAAATTCCAATGTTCTGGCCGTGGCTTACTCCAAGATTTCCGAGATGGCCGATACCCTCCAGGACAGCGGCAGCGGGGTGCGCAAGCCTTACCGGGGGGAGTTTGGCTACAAAGGCGGAACGATCCAGAAGATCCCATCGGGCTACCTGCTGGCGGCGTTCAGCGGCGGCAAAGATACCGACGACCTGGCGGTCGCCAAAGTGGGCCTGGCCGAACTGGCCAAAGGAATGCAGGCGTCACCCAAGTAAAGGAACAAGATGAAACTACACATTGCGGTCGTGACGATTATGGCTTTGCTGGTTGCCGGTGTGGGACGCGCTGCCGACCCGTCGACCGCACCCGCTAGCACTGCCGGACATGGCTTCACCGATGCCGCCGAATACGGCTTTTCACCCGAGGCCAGCGGTGTGGACAACACGAAATCCCTCCAGCGTGCGGTGGATCGTGCGGGCACCATCGTGGTGAGCCGCCCGGGAACCTATGCGGTGGCCGGTACGGTGTACCTGGGCAGTGACACGTCGTTGATTTGTGGCAACGGGGTATTTCTGAAAAAGGTCGCGGAGCAGGGGCCCTTTTCCCATGTGCTGCTTAACAAGGGCGCCGTCACGCGAACCTATGACGCGCACATTGCCGTCGAGGGTTTGCAAATCATCGTCAACGGCGTGGACGCACGCACGTTCAAAGACGCCTATGGCCTGCACGGTCAACTGGCCTTCTTCTACGCCAAGGACGTGCGCATCGAACATTTTCGGTGCCTGGATCTGGGGGCGGCGCAGTATGGTATTCAGGTCTGCACGTTCGAGGACTTGCTCATCAACGATGTGGTGATCAAAGGCCGCAAGGATGGCGTCCACCTGGGGCGCGGCAAGAGATTTGCCATCCGTAACGGCGTCTTCGAAACCTTCGACGACGCCGTGGCGCTCAATGCCCACGACTACGCGGTCGGCAATCCCGAACTCGGCTGGATTGAAGATGGCGTGGTGGAGAACTGCCACGATCTGGCGGCCGACAAGACCACCGGCTACTTCTGCCGCATCCTGGCCGGCGCGTGGATCGACTGGAAGCCCGGCATGGAGGTGCAGCAATCGGACACGGTGGTTTCCGCAGGCCGGCTCTACCGGGTGCAGGCCAAGCCGGATGGCACGGTATACAAATCGGTCACCCGCCCCACGCACGCCAGCGGCAGCCAGACCCTTGACGGCATCAACTGGGGCGTGGTGCAAAACGATGTCACCTACACCGCCGGCGTGCGGGATGTCGTTTTCCGCGACATCTTCCTGCACAAAGCGCGCACGGCCTTTTCCATCCACTTCGACAATGATAAATACAGCCGCTCGTATTATCCCGGCGCCGGCATCCCGGTGCAGCAGCGGATCGCCTTCGACAACGTTCGCGTCCTGCATGAGGAAAAAGGTGCCAACCTGAGCACGTTCCTCAATATTGCCACGCCGGTGGATGTGGTGACGATTTCGCATTCCACCTTGCGCGACAACCGCATTCAGTTCGTCTCGAATAAGGCGATGCCGGATTATGGCAAGACGACCATCAACATGATCGGCTGCACGTTCACCCATTCCGGCGATCTTGAATTGCTGAGCAACAAAGTGCCGGACAAGCAGATCGTGCTTAAGACTACGGCCAGCGTCGAGCTTTCCGACACGTTCCGCACCACGGTCGCCCCGGGCCCGGGCAAGATCACGGTCGAATCCGATCTGCCCGGCCTGCGCCCGTGAGCCAACCGGAGCGCCTGCATGACAACCCGATTTGCAGGAGGGCAACGATCCCGGAGGTGAACCGATCCCCATAGACCAGGTCGGCCGGAAACTGAATTGCCTCCTGTGGAATTAAAAGGATGAATATGAACAAGACGATCGTTACCGCGGTGACGCTCGCAATGTTGTTACTGGCATCGTTGCCTGGACTTCACGCTGGCGCCGCAACCCTCGAACCGCTATGCCTGGACGGTACGCAGGGCTGGATCGCCGACGGTAATCCCGCCTTGGATGTTGCCGATGGCCTCACGCTGGAGGCCTGGGTGCGGCCGGATATGGTGGCAAAGGGCGGAAACCGGATCATCGACAAGGCGAATGCCTTTGTGCTGGACACCGCGCCGGGCATGGCCCTGCGGATGAGCGTGGCCGCGGGGACCATCAGTTGTACGGGCAAGTTGCCGACCGATCGCCTGTCGCATGTCGTCGGCGTGTTCGGTCACGCGGAAGGGATCTACAAACTCTTTATCGACGGCAAGGAAATGGCATCGCAAGGGCGCGACGGCATGCGAAAGCTCAGCGTGACGCCACTGCCAGTGAAAGTCGGTGCGGACTCCAGCGGCCGGCACTGTTTCTGCGGCGCGATCGCGCGTGTGACCATCTACAATCGCGCCTTGAATGCCACGGAGGTTGCCGCCTTGGCCGCCGATAACAGCCACCAATCCCACGGCCTGCCCGGCACGGTGGCCGACTGGTTCTGCACGCCAACTGATGCTGGTGAATACCACAGCGCTGCGCCCGGCCAGTTGCGTCTGCGCGACCGGCCGGACCCCGCCCGGCTCACCGGCCAGTCCCCGCCGCCGGCGAATCCCACCCAAGTGTTGTGGTATCGCCGGCCTGCCCGCGCCTGGATCGAAGCTCTGCCGCTGGGTAACGGGCGGCTGGGCGCGATGGTGTTTGGCGGCGTAGCCGAGGAACGCATCGGGCTCAACGAGGATACGTTGTGGTCCGGCGCGCCGCACGATTACAACCATCCCGGCGCGTTTGAACACTTGGCCGAAGTCCGCCAACTGATCACAGCGCAGAAATTCGTCGAGGCGCGGAATCTCGCCGACGCCACCATGCTGGGTATTCCCGCGGGCCAGGCGTCGTACCAGCCACTGGGCGATCTGCTGCTGACGTTCGCGAATCACGCCGCCGCGCAAGACTACCGGCGGGAGCTGGACCTGCCGGATGCGATCGCCCGTGTCAGCTACCGGATCGGGACTGCCCGGTTCGCACGCGAAATGCTCATCTCCCAGCCGGATCAGGTTATGGCGCTCCGGCTGACGTGTGATCAGCCCGGACAATTGTCTTTCGGGCTGGCCCTGGCCAGTCCGCACCCGATCGAAAGCAGCGCCACGCCGGATGGACGCCTGGCAATCCGTGGCGAAGTTAAGACCGGGCAAATTGATGCGGGCCAGCACGGGACACGCTTTGCCGCGCAGGTCCGCGTGCGCGCCGACGGCGGCAGCGTTAGCGCGGTCGGCAATTAGTTGACGGTGGCTGCGGCCGACGCGGTGACCCTGGTTTATACCGCGGCGACCAGTTATCGCAGTTACAAAGACAACGATGGCGACCCGCAGGCGCTGTGCCAAAAGTATCTGGCCGCGGTGGACGGGAAATCCTGGCCGCAATTGCGGGCGGCACATGTGGCGGATGTCCGCCCGCTCTTTAACCGCGTGGATGTGGACCTGGGCGGGGCGGAGGCCGCGGCACGTCCAGCCGAGCAGCGCGTGGCCGCGGTGGAGCAAGGCGCGGCCGATCCGCTGCTGGCAGCGCAAGTGTTGCAATTCGGGCGCTACCTGCTGATCGCCGGCTCGCGGCCCGGCACGCAACCATTGAACTTGCAGGGTATCTGGAACGAATCGACCAAGCCGGCCTGGGGCGCCAAGTGGACACTCAACTGCAACGCCGAGATCAATTACTGGCCGGTGGAGACCTGCAACTTGGGCGAGTGCCACGAGCCGCTGCTGCGCCTGATTGAGGAACTGCGGGAGCCGGGGCGGGTGACCGCAAAGAACAATTATCACTGCCGCGGATGGGTGGTGCATCACAACACCGACATCTGGCACGGCACGGCGGTGGTCGACAGCTTTGGGTTCGGCGCCTTCACCGCCAGCGGCGCGTGGTTGTGCCATCACCTGTGGGAACACTATGACTTCACCCGCGACCCGGCGTTCCTCGCGACGGCCTATCCCACGATGAAGGAGGCCGCGGAGTTCTACCTCGATTTTCTGATCCCCGACGAAAATGGCCACCTGATCACGTCGCCGTCGATCTCCTTCGAGCAGCCGTTCCGCACACCCGACGGCCGGCGGGGCACCTTGTGCGTCGGCCCGACGGTGGACATGCAGATCCTGCGTGATTTGTTCACGCATTGTATTGCCGCCGGCGAAATCCTTGGGGTGGATGCCGACTTTCGCACCCGGCTCCATGACGTGCGTGCCCGGTTGCTGCCCACCGGAATCAGTGCCCGCACCGGCCAGATCCAGGAGTGGCGGGAGGATTGGATGCCGGCTTTTAATGGCAACCAGCTTGCACCGTTGTGGGGGTTGAATCCGGGTGACGAGATTACGCCCTGGGCCACGCCCGCATTGGCGGCTGCTGCGAAAAAGACGCTGGTCGAACGCGAGCAGTGGTTCGGAAGCTGGGCCAGCGCGTTTCGGGTCAATTTCGCCGCCCGCCTCGAGGATGGCGCGCTGGCCGAGCAGATGCTCGACCGACACCTGCGCGACCATGTCGCATCCAGCCTGCTCTCCAGTTTTTCCAATCGGGAATTATTCCAGATTGACGGCAACCTGGGTGTCACCGCGGGTATCGCCGAGATGCTTCTGCAAAGTCATGGGGGCATGATCAATCTGCTGCCCGCGTTGCCGCCGTCCTGGCCGGCGGGCAAGGTGACCGGCCTGCGGGCCCGTGGCAATTTCGTCGTGGACATCGAGTGGAAAGACGGCAAGGTGACGCATTATCGTATATCCTCGGTCACACCGCGCGACGTAAAGGTGTGCGTGAATGGCGAAACAAAGACGGTGACGGCGGATAAGCTTTAAACGAATTCCACGACTGTTTTCGAACCACAGAGGGTCCAGCGCAGCCAGCGGCAACAATCGAGCATAATCACGAAGCCACGAAGAAAGGCACCAAGAGGGAACCACAGATAAACACAGATGAACACAGATATTACACAAGGGGATGAAGAGTCAGGAGATTTGCGCAGGGCACGAAGACGCCGATGGATTGTGGCACGGCGGTTGGGTTCCTGCAAGATAATATGCTTTCCTGAGTCCTCTGTGTGCGTTTGATGGTTACATTTATGGCGCGGAGGTGCACGTGAAGATAAATAGCCTCGTGTTGCTGCTCGTCTGGCTGGTGTTGGCAGTGATGCCGCTTTCCGGACAGGTGCCGAATAACCCGTTGCCGCTGCGCATTGGCGCGGATCAAACAGGCGGCAATGTGTTCCGGGGCAAGGTGGCTGTAGTGCGGCTGTACGGGCGCGGGCTGTCGGAAGCGGAAGTTGGCAAATTGGGCGCCGCACCACCCGATTCCAAAGGCGTGGTGCCGGGGGCTATTGGCGAGTGGTTCAACCCGGCGCTTCCCACCGTTGCCGGGCAGCCGTATGACATGGCCCAGGGGCTGACGATCGAAGCCTGGATTCAGCCGGATGCCGGCGCGGGCGGGCGCATCGTCGATAAGATCACGCCCGGCGGCACGGATGGCTTTCTGCTCGACACCCATCCCGGTAATGCATTGCGCTTCATCGTGGGGGATCAGACGCTTACCCATGCCCTGCCGCACCGCGCCCGGCTCACGCACGTCGCCGCCACGGTGGATGCCGGCGGTGGGGCGGCGCTGTTCATTGATGGCCAACGCGTGGCCGGTTCGGCCAGCGCGTTCGACGGCGTGACGGTAACCGGCGCGGCCCAAGGCCCTGGCCAGCCGCTGACGTTATGGTATCGGCGGCCGGCGTTACGCTGGACCGAGGCGGCCATTCTCGGCAACGGCCGGCTGGGCGGCATGGTCTGGGGTGGGGTGGCCAGTGAGAAGATCGACCTCAACGAAGACACGCTCTGGTCCGGCGAGCCGTACGACAATATCAACCCGCGGGGCTTGGCCGCGCTGCCGGAGATCCGCCGCCTGCTGGTGGCCGGGAAGAACCATGAGGCGCAGGCGCTGGTCGAGCGCGACATGAACGGCCAGTACAACCAGAACTATCAGCCGCTGGGCGATCTGACGCTCCGCTTTCCGATTACCGGTGCGGTCACCGACTACCGGCGCGAACTGGACTTAACGCGGGCGGTGGCGCGGGTGCAATACATGCAGGAGGGGGTCTGCTACCAGCGCGAGGTGTTTGCGTCACATCCGGCCGAGGCGCTCGTGGTGCGGCTAAGCAGTGATAAGCCGGGCAAAATTTCCTTCACGGCGGCGCTGGGCTGCCAATTGCATCACACCCTGCGTGCCGACGGCCCGGCACTGCGCCTGATCGGCCGCTGCCCGGCCTATACCACGCCCAGTTATCATGGTAGCCAGACGACCTGGGACGATACCCCCGATGGCAAGGGCATGCGGTTTGAAACGCGGCTGGTGCCGCTGAACCAGGGTGGCCGCGTGGCCATCACGGATGCGGGTATCACCGCCGAAGCGTGCGACAGCGTTACGCTGCTGCTGGTCGCCGCCACCAGTTACAATGGTCCCCATAAGAGTCCCAGCCGCGACGGCCGGGACCCCGCAGCGCTTTGCACCGGCTACCTGGCGCCGCTGCAGGACGTGCCTTACGACCAGCTGCGTGCTGCGCACATTGCCGATCATCAGCAACTTTTTAATCGCGTGACGCTCGACCTGGGCCACGGCGCCGCCGAGGCGTTGCCCACCGATGTGCGCGTACGTGCCTATCAGCCCGGCAAGGATCCTGCACTGGCGGCCCTGTATTACCAGTTTGGACGGTATCTGCTGATCGCCGCCTCGCGGCCCGGCACGCAGCCGGCAAATTTGCAGGGCATCTGGAATCACGATATGCATCCGCCCTGGTCGGCCAACTGGACGCTTAATTGCAACGCGGAAATCAATTACTGGCCGGTGGAAACCGCCAACCTGGGCGAGTGCCACCTGCCGCTGATCGATCTGACCGAGCAATTGAGCATTGACGGGGCACACATCGCCAAAGATCTCTATGGCGTCCGTGGCTGGACGGCGCACCACAACACCGATATCTGGCGGCAGGCCGGCCCAGTCAGCGGCAACGCGGTGTGGAGCATCTTCCAGGTGGGCGGGGCGTGGCTGTGCCAGCATTTGTGGGAGCATTATGCCTTCAGCGGCGATGAAGCCTATCTGCGCCGCGTGTGGCCCACGCTCAAAGGGTCGGCCCGCTTTTACCTGGACTACATGATGGAGGAGCCCACGCACCACTGGCTGGTCACCGGGCCCGATACGAATTTTGAGAATCACTATCGCCAGCCCAACGGCGAAACCGGCTGCACCGTGATGGGGCCGACCGCCTCGATGCAGATGGTGCGCCAGGTCTTCGAGAACTGCGTACAGGCCAGCCGGATTTTGCAAACCGACGACGATTTGCGGGCGGAAATCGAAAAGGCCCTGCCCCGCCTGCCGCCCATGCAGATCAGTCCGACCACCGGGGAGTTGCAGGAATGGCTGGAAGACTGGCAACGCACCGCGGAATGCCAGGTGCTCTCGAGCTGGGGTGCCGTATGCAGCGCCCAGATCACCCCACGCGGCACGCCGGAATTGGCGACGGCGCTGCGCAAGATTTTCGATCGGGGCCAGTGGTGGAAGCGCGGCGCGGTCGGAAGCTGGCAGGGTGCGTTCCAGGCCAATGTCTACGCCCGGTTGGGCGACGGCGATACGGCGCTGGCGGTCATCGATATGCATTTGCAGCATAGCGCGAATCCGAATTTGTCCGCCCGGTTTGGCGGATCTGAGTGGCAAATCGACGGCAATCTTGGTCACACGGCGGCCATCGGCGAGATGCTGCTCCAATCCCAGGTGGGCGATCCGCAGCGCGGCTATGAGATCCACCTGCTGCCGGCATTGCCCAAGGCGTGGGCGACCGGCGCAGTGAAAGGCTTACGCGCCCGGGGCAATCTCACCATCGATATTGAATGGCAAGACGGCAAAGTCACTGGTTACCGCATCGCCGCGCCCGAGCCGCGCGCCGTGAAAGTCCGCGTCAACGGCGCAGAAAAGACTGTTAAGGCGGAGAGATTATGAAAAGATCCGGAAACGATCCGGAACGGTGCGGCAGCGCGGAGGAATTGATACCATGACCCTTAAACGAGAGAAAAGAATGTTCCGAAACCGAACCCAGGGTATCAGTTGGTCATTTCGGTGGCCCTTGGCGGTGGTGCTGGCCATGCTGCTGCTGGTGTTGCCGGGCACGCGTGGCGCGGAGCTGCCGGCTGGCGTTGGGGTGGCAGGACGCATGAGCCGCTACAACGTCGTGTGGAACAGCCCGTCGAAGGATGCTTCCGGCGTGATGCCGCTGGGCAACGGTGACATTGCCGCCGGGGTCTACGCCATCGAGAACGGAGATCTGTTTCTGCTGCTGGCGAAAAATGATGCCTACAACTACATGGGCGATATCTTCAAGACCGGGCGCGTCCGCATCGCGCTGGAGCCCAACCCGTTTAAAGCCGGCAAACCATTCCGCCAGACACTCGATCTGCCGACCGGCGCGATTCACATCGCGGCCGACGGTGTAACCCTGCGTATCTGGGCGGATGCCAACCACCCCGTCTATCACGTCGAAATCAACTCCCCGCACGAGCTTGCGGTTACTGCCCAGCCGGAATTCTGGAAACGCTTCGACGGGTGCAGCTTCAATGCGCGCAAATCGGATGCACCACCAACCCAGGATGTCCATCTGGAACGTGCCGGTAAAATGCTGTGGTACTTTACGGTCGGGGACCGCAGCGTCTATCCGGACGACTTGAAATACTATGATGTCGCATCCATGGCCGACAAATTTCCCGATCCGTATCGCTACAACACGTTCGGCAACCTGCTCGAAAGCCCGATGCTGCAACTCCAGGATGGCGCCCTGCACGGCAGCGGGAAAACCTTCGACATCCGTATCCACGCGCTGACCATGCAAACGCCGCAGCCCGCCACATGGATCGACACCATCGAGCGGCAGGCCGCCGCACCGTTGGATGCGGCCCACGATTGGGATCAGCACTGCGCGTGGTGGACTCGTTTCTGGGAGCGGGGCTGGATCATTTCATCCGATCGCACGGTGCCGCCGGCGCTACGGGAAAAACTCTGCGGCGAAGCAACCCCCACCGGCCTGCGCACCGAGCCCGATGGCGCCGCCCTGGTTTCCCAGAGTTACAACGTCTTCCGCTTCCTGATGGCCGCCCAGAGCCGCGGCCGCGTCCAGACGAAGTTCAACGGCGGCCTGTTCACCCAGCAGTTGCGCGTCAAAGCCAGCGCCCGGTTGAACCGCCCGCTGGCGGTCGAACAACCGGACGGCACCGTGATCACGCACGAAGACGACCGGCTCTGGGGCCGCCGCTTTACGTACCAGAACCAGCGGCTTCTCTACTGGCCGCTTCTAGCAAGTGGCGACTTTGACCTGATGAAACCCTTCTTCGACTATTACTTTAACCTGCTCCCGCTGCGCCAGGCGATCACCAAAGCGTGGTTCGGCCATGATGGGGCCTATTACCGCGAGAACATTGAACCCACCGGCGCCGAGCGCGATTGCGGCCAGGATGGCAAGCCGCCGAAAATCAAACCAGGCGAAAACCATGGCCAGGGCTACTACCACAGCTTCTATTTCACCAACGGCCTGGAAACCACCGCCATGATGCTCGATTACGTCAACTTCACCGGCGATGGGGCATTCCGCGACAACGTGCTGGTGCCGTTCGCCCGCCAGGTGTTGTTGTTCTTCGACCAGCATTACCAGCGCGGGGCGGATGGCAAACTCCGCCTCGACCCGGCCCAGGTCATCGAAACGTGGTGGATCGCCATCAACCCCGCCCCGGATATCGCCGGGTTGCGCTTCTGCCTCGATGAACTGCTGGCCATGAACGCCGGTACGCCCGAAGACCAGGCCCGATGGCGTGCGTTCCGCACGCAAATCCCGGACGTGTTCCTCCAGACCATCGCGGGCCGTCAAGCCATCGCGCCCGCCGAAAAATGGGAGAAGAAAAAGAACGCCGAGAACGGAGAACTATACCCGGTATTCCCGTTCCGTTGTTTTGGCCTGGCCTTGGGCACCGCCGACATCGTTTCCTGGACCATGAAGCATCGCTCGTGCAAGGATTCGTTCGGCTGTGCGTGCTGGACGCAGGACCAGATCGACTGGGCTCTGGCCGGCAATGCGGCTGAGGCGGCCGCGGGTCTGGTCCGCCGGTTCCGCATCGCCTCCCCGGTATGCCGCTTCCCGTTGTATGCCCGCGAGGGACCGGATTCCTGTCCGGACTTCGATCATTTCGGCGCCGGAGCAATCGCGTTCCAGCGGATGCTGGTGCAGGAGGGGGGCGGAAAGATCCTTCTGCTACCCGCCTGGCCGGTCCAATGGGATGTGGATTTCAAACTCCACCTGTCCGGCGGCGCGGTGCTCACCGGCACGGTGCTGGATGGTAAACTGGCCGCGTGGGATATCACGCCCGCTGCGCGGAAGAACGAGGTGACGGTGTGCCGCCTGCAAGACACTCCGAACCCGGCTGGGAAATGAGGATGATGATTAGCCTGTTGTAAGCACGCTCCATGGCGCAATGTCCCGTGCCGGCGGCGCGTTTGTGGCTCGACGACGCGGTGGATGTAAATGCATCATGGCGCGGCACTGTAATAATACACCGCGCTGCGAAAGGGCATCGGGAATGAAGCCCGGTCGTGCAGACGCGGGTTCTTGGTGAGTTCGGGTGTGGAGAAGAACTCGTTCTGATAGTTGATCACCCAGCGGCACGACGTTTCGAAGCTGACTTTGTCTGCTGCCCGGCAGCGCAAATAAGCCCCCGGATTTCCAGCGCTCCTTGCGAATGATCGCCGCGTAGGAATCGGACTGGATTCCCCCGCCCATGCCCCACGAAAAGCCGTAGCAGTCTTCCGTGCCCAGATATTCAAGCTGGGGCGTGGCGCTGCCGTCGAGATAGAGTTCGTGGTTGGCTTCACAGATCAGGTCGCTTTGTCCTCGTCGCCGCCGACATATTTGGAGGCATGGATCAGCGTCACCACGCCAGGCCCGTCCACATCCAGCAGGAGCGTCTTGGAATGCGGCGTGACCTCCGGGATGTTGGGGTATTTGTCATAGGGCCAGTGACTGGGCTGCATCTGGCTCTGCGTGCCGCCACCGACCGTGGTAAGTTGCTGCCAGTCATCGGACGGCCCGGCCGCAGTGCCCCGCAGGTTAGC
>Ga0316217_10003743_pt1 | contig 16986 bp, 7 predicted proteins | sample 1anoAmetaG_FD_203633 | JGI IMG/M metagenome (GOLD analysis project Ga0316217, IMG submission 203633) | Freshwater microbial communities from Trout Bog Lake, Wisconsin, USA - 1anoA | ecosystem: Environmental > Aquatic > Freshwater > Lake > Hypolimnion/Profundal zone | place: USA: Wisconsin...
AACCATCAGTGAGTTAACTTCTGTATTCCTCTCTTTCCATCAAAGGATTCAATCGAGGAATGAGACCTCTCACTAAATTCTCAACTATCTTTTTGTTCTTCGGACCATCTCTATGAAAGTACTCAACCATAAATTACAAATACTAGGGAAATTTTGTAACTGCTCTTGTCAAATGATCAGTATAGAGTTACTCATTTATGTTGAACTATCCATGTCTCCTCATTTGGGCCAAACACTCCAAAAACTTATCCAATAACTTTGGGTTTTTCGACTCATGCTGTATAAAATGATAAAGCGACTAGAGAATGATCTTAGTGGTTGAAAGATGGAAATTTTGAATAAATTCGTCCTACCTTTTGAAAGTTAAGATTATTTGAATCAGTTACAGCAATTCCCCAGCTGCCTCATCTGAGATGGTGGTCAAAGACCCCATTCCCCTGTTTTAGAAAAACACGATAAACTCCACCAGCCCAGGCAGCAGCTGAATCTAATCGCAAAGATTGGAAACATCAGTAATACTTTAAGTCATGTACTTGAGTTTGATAATGAGATACAGCCAATGGAGATGATATTCACTTCTTATCTTCGAATGATCTACCTTTTAGAGAAACTATTGATCCTTGGCTTAGCTATTACTGACAGTGGCTAGCCCAGACACCATGTAGGACAGAGAAAGCTTCTTTCTGATTGCTGATTTCATTAATTATACACTTCAAATTAGTCTAAAGCATTTACAAAAATTGTATATAGTTCAGATCAGCAGCAAATTCATTGCTCTCCCCAAATAATTTACTCAAACTTCTTTCCTTCAGGTTTCAGCACGTTATATATATTGAATGATGATCTGTCTAGACTTGAATCGTTTTCCGTAATATTGAAGCTTTCCTCGGAATCTTCTATCTTCTAAGTGCTTGTTTTAGGTTCCATTTTTATGGATTGGTTGTTTTCTTACGATGCCAATATGAAGCTATTCTCACTCATAGATATACTTTTTCCCATGCTAGATTAAAGTCCAGTCTAAGACTTCTCTTTCTTATTGGCTTCCAACTACCCCATGATTTTATTTAATAGAGCATTGATGCTTTCATCTTTATTTCGTGGAACCCTCAGCAAAATAATATTATTTGTTACCATTTTCTGCCTGAAATCCTCGCACTGCTCTAAAAAGATTTTCCTTTTCTCTAACTATTGCAAAGCAATCTCAATAACCCCAGGACGGTAAACAGTTATTCCTTCCTACATCCAATAATCAATGTAGTCCAAATCATCATTGCTGATATAACTAGCTGCCTTGAATTTATAACCACTGAATTCATCCAAAACTTTGTTGACTAGGCTTCTGCATTTTTCTTACTAGCCAATAATAATGCCTTTTTACGGAATGTAAGTGATCGTTTAATCTCCTCTCAGAATTACCTTTGTAAGCGCCATTCTTAAGAATTAGCGGAACTTGTAGGCAAAATCAAATTTGCGGATTTTGGTTTGGGGTTATATGGCGTTTTTACCTCTGGTGGAGGTGACTCGCGGTTTAGAATTGCTGATGAGGTAGTCATCATTGGTAAAGATGATTTAATTTTTGCCTTTTTTTAGCATATTGTTACTAAAAATGAGAGACAATCAACAATTAATAGTTAATACAATTTGCATTACTTTAAGATTAAAATGTTAAATAGTATACTAAATTTGACTAGCTTTTGCCGCCCATTTTGTTGCTCATAGATATATTCTCCCCACTTCCTAAAAATTTGAGTCCAAACCTTGTTACCTATAAACATACTAAGTTTTCATATTCGATTTGGAATAAGGCTTAAAAGTTCTATACTAGGGCTAGTTTTAGTCCTTATCGTTGCTGAAGTTGGTCCTGGCTCTATTGAAGATGTTAAGACTAAAATCCTCCTCTCCCTTCTCGTTGTGTTCTGCATTCATTTTCAGCTTCCGTCGAAATATTGAAATGAAATTATTGATCTTTATGGATTTGGGCTTGCGATAAGGAAACTCTAGATCTAAAGCATTTTACTTGAGTGGTTGGTTTCTGATAAATTCAAAAGTGAAGTGTTTACCTTTTTATCATTGCTGATCGACTTGTTGCTGATTTTGATGATGTTTTTGGGGATGAAGCCTTGGAGCACCATAAGGGAAGCGGATTTCCCAGTGTTTTTATTAGTCTTCTAACTGTAATGTGTGCAAGATTGGTTTAAAGAATGAAATTGGCCAGACGTTTTTCTTTTGTTCACTGAAAATTTGAGATTTGAAACCCTCAAAGTCACCACTTTGGATTGGACCTACTCCATACTCTTATTATTAATTTATTGTAATATAGCTTCGGTGACCACAACCAGGATCCATCCACTTGCCCTAAATACTTAAAAGCCTTACTTTAATACACTCAATCTGTTATTAGTAACATTAGTATTCTTCAAGGCAGATCAATATCAATCATGTAATAAAAGAAGCAAGTGGTAATAGTTTGAGAGATATCAGCAGAATTTCGATCTTATTGAGTCCAGTAGTTTCTAGCTACGTTTACTTTTGGGCACGTTTTGGTTCTCATCTCTTTTCTGGCGCAATTATTTTAACTTGCTCTTAAAGCTGGCTTCCTAAACGCCTTTTACAAGTGAACTTAAGACAGAAGAAAAAGCCTGATTTGTTATGAATTTTTGTTCCTCTTCAAATAGCTTTTTTCTGCTCTGAGATTTAGTTTTACTTTTGTGGAAGAAAAGAACTTATGGTGGTTACTATTATTTCGATACATCATTACTATTATTTTTATGGTTCTCCTAAATTTTACTAGCTTATTGCGGCGTTTGCATTAGAATCTCAGGAACATTTTGATTAAATTAAGCAGATATCTAATCCTACTCGTCTATTTAAATCATAGGGGTTGACAAAATACCATCTCTACTATTTTAAAAATTAGCTCTCAAGTATATTGATTCATCTCGCAGAGGCTTTTTGTTTGCTTTGATGAATCTTTGAAGAACTTTTTTACTTCTCCCAGCCCCAATATTTTGAGGGTGCCTTTGGATGTATAGAGGTGGTTTTTCATTTGTTATTGATGGTGAATTAGGATTCGGATTCTAATGTCTTCTTTGGTTGTGGTTGAATTTACGAAGCAGTTTTTTCTTATATTGCTAAAAAAGGGCGGCTTATTTCGGGTTCTGTGGGACGAAATTGGGAGGAAAATATTCTTATTGAGGCTCCTATTTCACCTACTTGTGTTCTTTTTTCTACTCTACTTCTTGTTCGGATTCCATAAAAATCTCATTAAAGTCCGGATCATCAGGTGAGAGTGCAACATCACTGAATTTTTGCTTCTTTATTCGCTAAGCCTACATCTTAACTGCTAGCTTCTAGTGCTCTTAACGTAAAATTCTCTATTACTACTGCTAAAATAACTTTTTCAGAAGGTCCAATTACTGTTTGGCCTTTAATTGCTTCTACTCTTCTTTCTTTTTATAGTCCTAGTAACTCATGAGCTCTAGCTTTTACTTTTCAGCCTCCATTTAGCTAGGATGATCCTCCTAATCTATAGGCTATTACAAAAGTGGTTTGTTGGTCTCATGATTTGCTTATTTCTTCAGAACTTCTTTCATGGCCTAGAAAAAACCTATCATATTTTGAGGTTCATCAGCTACAGCTGATGATTAGTTTACTGTTTGTTCTTTCAATTCTTCGAATTTCTTCTTATTTCTGATCCAGAAGATAAGCAGACAAATCCAGCACACCAATAAAAATAGAAATGCTCCACCAAAAATGGCTCCCAGGATGAGCCAATTGCCGTAAATATAGTTCAAGCAGTTCCAACCCTATTACACTATGTAGGTAATATAGTAGCCAGTACTAATAATCACTCCAAGCAAACTCAAGCTATAACCAATATACAATCTTGCAAAGATCGACTAAGTCAGCTCCTAAAAGTACCTTTCTTCAGATTTACAGTATTTAACCAGGAGGTACACAAGATGAATAAACACAAATATCTGGAAGACCAGGCTAGCAGAGCCTCCAACGAAGATAGCGTTGAAATTGAAGATGATGTTGTAATGAAGTTTGAGAGTGAGATAGCTGGAGCAGATGAAAGAATATGTGGCTGAAGACATCATGAAGCCAACGTAGCTCCAAATTACTGAAAGAACTACTGCTGCTATTGTGGAAGCTAGAGCTAGGAGAGAGAGAACGGAGAGCAAGATGAGCCATACTTTACACTCTACTCGCTCTAACATTATTGTATAATTATATAATCATTCATTTGCTATCTGATATAATCCTTCAATAAACAGCATTAAAAAAATCACTCAGTTATTGGGTTATTGTTGCTTTTTTTACTATTTAGCTTTAGATAGCACTCATAAGTGATAGTTTTGACTTCCTCTTTGGGCTTGTAACTTGAGATTCTGTACAGGCTAGGTCTAGAATGTATGATGAAAGGAGAATCTGGGTTTTTTGCAATTTAAGAAGTGTCAGTATTTTAGCTTTAGCTATTCATAGAGTTGGATTTGGCCTTGAGCACCTCATAGTTTTTCTTCAGAGCAGGCTAGTTGTGTTAATTCAGAATTTTTTCGTTTTTTGTATCTTTTATTACCAACTTACTAGGTATTCTTATAATTTTATGGTTACCAAATCTGTTTGGGTCCAATTTAGCTGCTTCAGGCTGTGCTTTGAACAAAGATGCTGCTTTTTATTAGTTGCCTTTAGAGATATTCTTAGCTTTCATGTAATTGCTTTGTTCAATTTATCTTATCGAAATACGCTTGTCTTAGTCTATTTCAAGACACTGCATTATCAACTCTTGTAATTCAAAACTTATGTCTGCTCTGAAATCCTGCCGCCTAATCGGTATGACGATTTTTGATTTTAGTGACTCAGCATCATTACACTCGTAAAATGGAGTTCTTCCATGAAGCAACTCATATAAAGTAATCCCAAAAGACCATACGTCAGTTTTACTTCCGTACATGTTGTGAAGAAATGCTTCAGGTGACATGTAAAAAGGAGAGCCTATATTCATATCTTTGAAATTTTAGCTAAATAATCATTTTTTTACTTATATTGAACAGCGAACCCAAAGTCAGCGATTTTTACTGTATCTCCTTTGAGGAAGATATTAGCAGGCTTTAGATCTCTGTGAATTATGTGTTTTTAGTTCAAGTACTTCAAGCCTTCAAAAATTCCTTTGATGAAAGGCTACGCATGCTATTCACTCATAGAACCTCTTAGCTTTAAGAGATGATCCAAAGTACCTCCGTCACAAAACTAAGTGAAAATATAGCATTCTTAAAGGGTTTTTAGCACGTCAAAGCATTTTATAGTGTTCATGTGATTGAGCGTGAGAAGAATCTCTATTTACTGATTGAGAAGATCCTCTAACTTTTTGAAGGTGAGAGAGCTCATCTTAACCACTTTAACTGCGATTTTGTTATCTGGATAAGCGAGAGTTTACGTGTAGTATGAGAAAAGGCTTCGTATACTGTTGAAAAATTTCCGCTTCCTATTACTCTATCTGTGTAATAGCTATAATTGTGAATTTTTTTGATATTGGGGCAACTTAGCACCCTGCTTTTAGCATATTTAAGAGTCGCATTCATCCTTAATCCTTTTTCTTATACTTTTATTTATAAAACAATTATGAATGCTTTAAAATTGAAAGAAATAACAAAAAAGATTACGAAAATTCCACGTACTTCTGGTGCTTACTTGGAAATTAACCTTCGCTAACTTCTTCTAAAATGTTTTTGAGATATTAGTTCATTTCAACTTGATTACTTTCCATATTATCGATTTATTCTTTCAGTTATAACATTCCAGAAAATTCTGAAAAATTTGGCTCAACTTATCTGGAAGTCTTATGTTGACTACATACATTTGCAAATGGATTCATATAATTCATATTATAAATCATTGCTGTACGCCGCAAAACAGACTTTAGTAATGCAGCTAATAAATCTTTTTCGAACAGTAATAAGCCTCAAGAGTTGTTGGTAAGTTTTTAGCCTCAAGAGAAGTATCTACTATTCCATTTTCACCAAAGAAACGGTATTACTTGGTTTGGATCGATCTCATCAAAGATTCTGTGAAAATCGAAAACAACATACCTAGATACAAAGTGTTCATGTTGTGCTCTCTGCTCCTCTCAAGTTCTGCAAGATTCTTCCTTAAAGAATCTTAGAGGTGAGGTAAAACAAGCTGGGCTTTTTCACCTTGTAACTCTTTAGAGTACTTGCTCAAGTATTCATTCACTACTAATCTGAGTTTGCTTTCCTTCCTTTCTCTGTTCTGGTCATCAACATAAAGAATCTAATCTAAGTTCAGTTTGATTTTCAGTTCCTAAAGTATCATGAGAATAAGAGTTTTAATCCATTTTTTCAACTCCGCTGAAATATTTTCCTGAGCCAGTTTAAACCCTATTCTGCAGTAATGAATCAAGCCGATGGCTTGGTTGAAAGTAATACTGGCAATAATCACATCTCTATCTCTGTAATCCAAAGTAATGCTTGTGTTGGATTCGATTTAATCGGATGGAACCTTTTAAATCCTTCTATTCGTTGGAATCAATCTGACACTGCATTTTTTCTCAGATTACTTTACATATATAGTACTATTGTTTTCCTTCCCTTCAAAGGTAGTATCATGAATACTTTTGACTAAAGGCTTGTAAATGGTTTCTTGTGGCACGAAAAGCAGATTACTGTTTGGTACACTGAGTCGGCGATATTTTGCATTATTCAGATTAATAGATGACATTATTTTTGGGTTGATGTGAGCTTGCATGAAAGTCAGTTTTTCTATTTCTTCCATTGAAATTCTTTTTTGTTCATCCACTTCCAAACATCTCAACAAAAGCTACTTCATTTCCAAACTCAAATCTGGCCTCAGTTGCTATGCTTTTAGCTGAATTTTAAGCAAAGTTTGAAGTTCAGCTTGAGTAACAGCATGAGCAAATGGCGCCATCCCATGTAGCAGCTAATAAACAACCAAACCAAATGCCCAAACGTCAGTTTTCGGCCCATAGAGGTTATCACATAGTCCTTAGGGTGACATGTAGAGAGGAGAACCTATATTCATATCTTTGAAGTGTTATCTAAATAGTTTTTGTGATACTTTGTTTGGACTGCGAAACCGAAATCTGCGATTTTGGACACACCATTTTTTAGAAAAATGTTGGCGGCTTTGATATCTCTATGGATAATGTTTTTTGAGCTGAGATACTTTAGCCCTTGATAGATATCTCTGATGTAAGGCCAAGCCTCATCTTCCGTTAGTCGTCCTTTGCGTTTCAAAACCTTCTCCAAAGTTCCTCCCTAGCACAACTCCGTAATGAAGTAGCAGTGATTGACACTCTTGAGCACTTCGTAGCATCTGATAGTATTAGGATGATCAAGCATCCTTGTAATGATGATTTCCTGCTCCAACAATTCTTCAAGTTTTTGGAAAGTGAGAGAGCTCAACTTAACCACTTTAACTGCAATCTCTTAGTCTCAATTATTAAAGATTTACTTTTTTCTTGGTTGCGCCCACGATATACTGTAGAGAAGTTTCCTTTTCCGAGAACGGTTTGCATGTCATAGACGTAGTCTTTGATCTTCTTGTAACGGTAGGCAGTTTATTCTCCAGTTTTAGTCTGAGTGGTATTCTTCATCAGGTTTCTTATTGTATATAATTGCTTCCATTGGCAAAAGTAGAAATAACACCCAATGCCAATATCTAATTGGCAAGAACTAATTCAAAGACTCGGGATTTACATCCTATCAACCTGGGATTGATCATTCGAGCCAACAGTTTGAAGAAAACGATAAGTTTCCAAAATCCATTCCATTTTTTATTAGAGTTTGCTTTGTTATAATTCTTCGATAAATTAATAGATTATTTATATAGCTTACTAAAGTCTTCAGAGCTACCTTTAACTTTACCCGTTTGTTTTTTATCGCACAAAGATAATCCTCAAAACTTGTTCAGATTTACCATGATTTCAAATTGATAGGTCTGCAAAAAAAGGGAATTCTGGCTTCTAAAATAATATAAGTTTGCTCAGTTTTATTATCAAATATCTCAAATGTAAGAGTATGACCCTTTTAGGAAGCAAAGTCAGATTTCTTCTAGCTCGTTTGAGCAAATACTAGCTAGATTTAATTAATAGAACATTTTAACGTAATTATTCTAAATCAAATGCCCATAAATTAGGTTGCCGGAATATTTTAGTTTGTAACCTGTTGCTCTTAAATTTGTGACTTTTTTCAGTAACCTATAGTTTTTCATTACTATCTTAAGCAATTTTGGTTTTGACCATAACTAAGACTAAGATCTATTGCAAAGAGTTGGTTATTATAGTAATAAACTAAGTAGCATATGATTATCACGAATTCTTTTTGAAATTCAGGCTGCTGGCTCCTTTGACAAGGACCGGTGCTACCTTTTTCTTAGGCATCTCCTTTATCAGTATCTTGGTCTTGCTCTTGGTTGTCTAGATTCTTTTTTTGAGCACATCTTCTTTTTTGAGCTATTTCGAAGATCTTCTATTTTGGTTCTGCTTTCGCACATTAAGCACTGCCGCTTTTTCTTTTTACTTCTCTTTCAAAAATTTGCTCTGCTAATTGATGACTTTTCTAGTTTCTTCGATTTAGAAGAAATTGTTTTGTTCCATTATCTAAATGAGGGAATAACTTACAAGCTGTATCTCAGGATCTGGATCTTTGACCAATCTGGAAACAATAATACCATGCTATATCTTTTATTCTCGAGTGAGGAAATAAATCATTCTGGGAAGGTATTTGATAAAAGTAGTCTTTATTCTAAAATTTTTGTCAGTGTTGAAATTTAGGTACTTTTCGCCTAGTCTATATTCCTGGAACAACTCAATCGAACAATAAAAAGTTGCTGAGTTATGTCATATTTACCATAGTAAAAATATAGCAAGGCTGCCTCTCGCTCATAGCTCTTACTTGATTTACTCAACTCTACACTAATTTTACTGGTGTAGTTATTTATCAGAGCTGGACTGCTCTCTCGAGTTATCAACCTTACCATTGCTTAGATAAGATACTAAAAGCCTACCACTTTGGCCCTCAAATTCGCATAGATTCGCGGAAGTAGCGTGTTTTAGGTCCATTCTATAGGGAAGCATTCATAAGAGTCCCGAATCGACATATTCATGTTCATTATCCAATTGCTGTTCTTTTTGGTTAGAAGGAATCCATAAAATTGCATTAGATACTAGCAAAAAACTGAATCAAAGTATCTTTAATCTCCATCTCCCTCCAGAAACACAGTCTTACATTAGGGTAGTTTATGTAGGAGCTTATGTATTACTCTTAAATCTTACTCACAGGGCTATTACTACTCCATAAGCTCTCCGAAGATCCAATACACAAGATCCCTTAGTTAAGCTGCTTTGGCTGGAAATAAACGGGCGATTTCATGGAAATAAGAAGCCAACAGTAATTTGTTTGAGTTAGGCTGATAAAATAGCTATATGTAGACATCGCACATTGCATCTACCTTGTAGATGGGAGCCGTTAGCATCAATATTCCCGGCAGGTTATATACTAGATTTTAAAGTACTATTTCATGTTTTGACTGACAAAGCTCAATCAAAGATTTCCAAAATCGTACACAAAGTTGCTAGTTACGTAGAATGTTGTTCAGAAGTTTCTGGTAGGTTTCGCCCAGCAGCTAAGTTGCTAATATAGCGAGTTTTTCTCTTTTAGATGTGAGAGAATCTATGAATAGTTTTACTATCCGACTGCTTTGCTACTCAATACTGAATTTGGTTGCATTTTTGAGTATCACTTCCAAAGCTAAGACTGCAATCTCTTCATTTTGATCCCAAACTGATTCATATATCTTCTCTTGCAAATGTAGTTCGATGAACTAAAGCTAAAGATTCTTCAAAAGACGAGGAAAAATTTAGCTCACCCAAACTTTTCTAGCTTAAATTTCATTATCCGCTAAAACTCTTTTGACAACATCAATCATTTCTCCCTTGATCATTCTTCCCAAGTATGCGGCCAACATAGAAATCAATCTTCCTGCTGTGACTTTGGATATTATGGGCTGGGTTGCCCGCCCCAGTTATAATGCAACTTACTCTAAGCGCCTGATTAACTTTCGATTTTCGGGATGCCAACGGATAGTGGCTTACAAAACTCTGCCCATTTCTTAGTTTGCGACAGAGTTTATGTTATTGAGGCATTACAGGCAGGTCTAGAATATCGTTTCAAGCTCAACTGGGGTGATTTGGTTGCCCTTTTATTATAAAAGTTGTCTCAACGAAATGGCAATTGTGATTTGATTTTAAGAATCTTATGAAACGGCTTTGCTGCAAACCGTCGCAAGAGTAACTTTATGTGCCTTGTGCATATTTCGATAGAGCTTTATTACAGATATCGTACGAATGGAAATTGAGCTGGAAGTCCTTTGGCTATGATATGTGCCAACGCATCTTATAAAGTGGCGAAAAGAGGAGTACTCAGTCGCTGGATCTCCTCAGAACTCTGATTATCTTAGGGCATACTTTGGAAGCAAAAGCGTATTCGTTTGTCGGAAATAGAATCGAAGAACTCATTAGCCTGTAAGTTATTTATTATCTGCGACAGAAAATTACTATTTAGCTATTTAAACTTTTTTTAATTATCGTGGATTTCCTATCGCCTCTTCCTAAATTCAAAAGGATTTAGCTATTTACCCTAGCCATAACTAAAATTATGGAGTAAAGAGTCATCTAATACACTAGTGACCTTTTAGCATTAACTTGATAGGGTTCTTTCTCACTTTCCGTTGATTGTATTTTTGGGACTTTAGCTTCATAAACAGCATCAACTACTCGAAGAGACAAAAGTTCGCTCTCCTAGGTTAACGATAAATATGCCTTTAAAAGCTAATTAGCTATCTCGCAAGATATTACATAAGATACGAATAATATTCAAAAAGCTGCACTAAAGAGTAATCAATATTTATGCCTCTCTGAAACCAATATCTTTTACAAATATCCAGACTAATTAACAAGCTTGATTACTATTATATGCTTTTGATGTTTTTTTCATCTTGGTTTGTTGCATTTTAGGCCAGTAAGTATTTCTTTCTTAGTGGTTCTTCAAATCTGGTTGAGTTAAATGAAAGTTCAAATATCAGTAGGGCAGATTGGCCGAAAAGCCGATGTTCTCTTTGTCTGGAAGTTTACTTCCTGACCGATGCATGTCCTTTAACAGTAGCTGTTTTAGCATCTCGTTCTATTTGGAAATAAGCTTCATCCTTGCCTACAAATTTTTTATCTAGGTAATGTGATGTTTGTGAACCTAGTAGTAAACACAGTCGCAGCCGATTTTCTGCTCTTCAATCTATGAAATGTCTCCCAAACGGCTAACTCCCTCAAAGTCAAGTGTATCGTCTTTTTGTGCGTCCTATCTTACAACTGCTGGCTAGACTACTTCTTTTTTAGCTATTGAAGTTGAGTCCCTCAATCTAAGGGCGTTCTTGAGCTGAGGAATGGCGATATTGGTGGCTACTAAGGTTTCCAAGTAATTTTTTGAGGCATTGATAAAAGCCTCTTGCTGGTTCCTACCGAATCCGGTGACTGTGAATTTGTCGTAAACCAAAGTACAGCATGTACAGTTGACTCCTGACTCTTAATAGTGTGATTTTTACTGGTAAAGTTTTTGTTCAGAAAGAAGCCCTATTAGCTTTAAAGGATCTACATTAGACGGGTTATCTAGTTTGCTTTCAGACCCTGGATCAGTGATCTCAATTCGCGCTACAACTGCTTGTTCTACATCTTAAGAAATAACGAATAACTTTATATTTCAAATCAATTAATCTCAAATTTTGCAGTCTTCCAACATGCACAAAGATACCTTTACGGAACATTTTCGATCGGTTTTTTGGAATATTGAGCACTAAAAAATGATCTTCTGTACAAGATTAAAACAAGAGCCGAAAAATGCAGTGAAAATGATTGAAAATCAAAAGAATCTGTTTGATAATAAATTAGTTGAAATATTGTATGCCGACGATATTTGTTTATTTTGACAAACTTTGATTATAAATTAAACAATTAGATGAAAGCAGTAACTTTAGCAATCGCTCTCCTACTCACAGTCACCCTTGTGCACGCTGACCTGTCCTTCAACAGTTTCAACGGCGACTTCAGCAGCCTCACAGCAGCAAACGGCTCCATCGCTTTATCCGATTTGATAACAGTGGCAAACTACTACGGCTGTAAGACTTGGGTCAAAAACCAATGTACCGAATGCTCTCAAGGCTTCCACTTCAGTGCAAAAGGAGTCTGCTGTGAAGTACCCACACTTTGTAGCCAATTCAACTTAGCTCAAGGAGTATGCATAGCATGCTATCAAGGCTACTCAATTTACAATGGTACCTGCAAACTAGCAGCAATAGACACTGGCTGTGCCACCTGGAACGGAACTGTTTGCTCCCAGTGCTCAGCAAGATGGTTTTTGAACAATGGAGTCTGTAATCCAGTAAGTGACCAATGTTATACTTGGGACAGTCATACTGGAGGATGCTTATCTTGCTATAATGGCTATGTGCTCAATAACGGAGTTTGCTCAGTAAACCCCAATCCTGCCACTGGCGCGAAAGATCCACTTTGTGCTACCTGGCTTGCTGGCTCATGTTCCGCCTGCGCAAGCAGAGCCTACTTCAATGTTTTTGGAGTATGCACTGCAGTTAGCGATCAATGCCAAACTTGGGATCCCAAATCCGGAACTTGTCTTAGCTGCTACGGAGGATACACACTTACTGATGGCGCCTGCAATCAATCACCTATCCTAGCCCCCTCAGATCCTGGATGCGCCCTTTGGAATACAAACAGCAACGTTTGTCTACAGTGCTCTTCCAGATACTACTTCAACGGGAATAAATGCGCACCAGTTAATGATCAATGTAAAACTTGGGACAGCGCAACTGGAGCATGCAAAAGCTGCTATGATGGCTATGACCTTCAAGTAGAAGGTACTTGCAAACTTTCAGCTAAAAACTCCGCCCCTTCCGATGCAGGCTGCGCAACCTGGGACTGGAAGAACCAAAAGTGTCTTCAGTGCTCAAATAACTGGGTCTTCAACAATAGTGGAGTTTGTGTGCCCGTCTCTGATCAGTGCAACACTTTTGACTTTAGCGGAAACTGCGTTTCTTGCTACCTCGGTTATAATTTAGTATTGGGAAAATGTGTCTTGGCACCCATTCAAAATCCCACGGATGCTGGATGTGGAACTTGGGACTGGAAAAACCAAAAATGCCTTCAATGCTCTAACAACTGGGTCTTCAACAGTAATGGAAGTTGCATACCTGTCTCAGACCAATGCAACACTTTCGACATCACTGGAAAGTGTGTTTCCTGCTACCTTGGATATAACTTAATCTCAGGAAAATGTGTCTTGGCGCCCATCCAAAGTCCTTCTGATGCTGGCTGCGGTACTTGGGATTGGAAGAACCAAAAATGCCTCCAGTGCTCGAATAACTGGGTATTCAACAAAAATGGTGCCTGTGTTCCTGTTTCAGACCAATGCAATACATTTGATATCTCAGGAAACTGCGTTACCTGCTACCTTGGATATAACCTTCAGGATGGAAAATGCGTGTTGGCACCTATCCAAGCTCCTTCTGATGCTGGCTGCGGAACCTGGGACTGGAAAAACCAAAAATGCCTTCAATGCTCAAACAATTGGGTCTTTAACACTAAAGGCGTTTGCGTGCCTGTCTCAGATCAATGCAAAACTTTTGATTTGAACGGAAGCTGCGTTTCATGCTATGTTGGCTATAACCTAAATGCTGGAAAATGCGTTTTAGCTCCAACTCAAGCAGTTTCTGATGTTGGATGTGGGCTGTGGGATTGGAATAACCAAAAATGTCTGCAATGCTCAAACAACTGGGTTTTCAATACTAATGGAGCTTGTGTACCAGTTTCCGACCAATGCAACACTTTCGACATCACTGGAAAGTGTGTTTCTTGCTATCTTGGATATAACTTAGTCTTTGGAACTTGCGTTCTTGCTCCTATTCAAGCGCCCTCTGATCTCGGCTGTGGTACTTGGGACTGGAAGAATCAAAAATGCCTCCAATGCTCAAACAACTGGGTATTCAACAAAAATGGTGCATGTGTTCCTGTTTCAGACCAATGCAATACATTTGATATCTCAGGAAACTGCGTTACCTGCTACAAAGGCTACAACCTAATTGCTGGAAAATGTGTGCTTGCTCCCATTCAAAATGTTTCTGACGCAGGCTGCGGAGTTTGGGACTGGGATAACCAAGTCTGCAAACAATGCTCAAACAGATGGGTGTTCAACAAGCAAGGAAAATGTACCCCAGTTAGCGATAACTGCCAATTGTGGGATAACTCTGGAGCGTGCTCATCCTGCTACTCCGGGTACGTCCTCAACGGTGGTTCCTGCACTCAAGGAAACTCACTCTGCCAGGCCAGTAACTCAAACGGAGCTTGCACGAATTGCTACAGTGGCTATATCTTAGATAATGGTAGCTGTGTGCCAATCTCCAAGCTGGCAAACCTTGCCCTTTACTATTCTTTGTGCTGCCCTGAAAGATTGGCGAGTCTTAGTAGCTCAGTTGGCGATAACAAGAGTAACAGTCATGTTTCTTACCACGCATGATTTATTCACATTTATAATATTAATTATTCTTTCCCAAAGTAAATAACTCGTTCCTTTCACATAAATCTATTAAGGCATTCTGATTTTGATTGGATGAGTCGATAATTGACAAACTGGGGCTAATTAATACGGTTAAATAACTGCTTTCTGTAGAATAATTCGGACCTTTATCTGGATCTTTGGTATTAGCTTATTAAAAATATGGCTTTAGTTGTCATTTAATTGTTTTTTATAAGAAATGGAGAATTAAAAGCCTGAAGAAAACCCTATCTAACAACCATAAAGAATAAGCCCTGAAGGAGAGTAGCTAGCTAATAATGCTGCCGAAGTTGAACGAAGGTCGGTCGAAGAATAAAATGGTGTAGGCTAATAGCCCATTGTCGAAGTAGGCTCATTGTAAGAGAGGGTTCCAAGCGGGTAATAAATGATCGAAGACGAAGGGATACTTGGGGATGTTCAGAATCGCAGTAAACTTGGTCTAATTCAGCAAGAAAACTCATGTAAAAAACAGAGCTACTGCATGCAGATTAAGAGTTCCTCAAATAAGAACTGAAGGTGAGAGAAAAATAGACTTTGGCCACCTATGAGCTGCTGATGCAAAGAAAGAAAGAGCTGCTCCAGCTTGTAATAGATACCTATAATCGAAACGTTGGGATGGTGGATATCGGATTGAGTGAGGAGATGGATGAATTGAAAAAGATTATCTCCGCCCAGCAATAAAAGATTCTGCAACTCAAGACAGATATCAGCAGGCAAGGTACTTTTAGAGTGATTTAGGGTTGGCGGGAGTTTTTGTTGATGACAAATAGGTAAGGATTAAGACAAAAACTGAGTAGGTTTAGAAAGAGTATAAAGTTGGCCGCAAATTTTCTTCAACCCAATACGTCCGCGATTATTTGTAGCGACCGCAAGCCTACAAAGTCAGCTACGAATAATCCAAATACGAATACTAGCTCAGAGTGCGGCTCAAATAAAGCCTAGAGGCAGAGAAGAAGCTTTACTAGAAGAAGAAATAATAACTATCTCAGGCCAAAAAGGAAGAAAGGCAAAGATAGCAGTTGCTCCACAAAGAAAAAGACCAATGGACTTGATAATGCCTATACCTTATTATGTGATATGCTTGAATCAACATTTTAATGCCAGAATTAGGGAGATTGGCACCTCAATATAATTATCATGAGTCGAGTTTACAGAAGTAAAACTTAGCCTGCTTATCACAGCCAAAAGGAAAGCTTATCTATCTGCTTGCCGTCCCTCTAAAGATATGCTCCCGAACAAGAATCCAAGGCCGCCAGTCAACCCAGGTTAAGATTACCCAAGCTAAAAATGAGCATGAACTAAATCGAGAAATAGATCGTAAATTGTAAGATACTACATTTGAAGAAAACTGGCCATGACCCAATCGGCTGCAGCAAATCACTGCGATTGTAGAAGGTGAGACTACGCAAGAAACTCAACCAGAAAAGCTGGCTTTAAAAATACTCAGAATCTCGTTAGAATAGTTCTTTCTTGACCCAGATGGAGAAGATATGAGCTTGGCCGAACTTTTTGACTGATTTGAGATGGTTTATTTATATCAAAGTGTATTCAACGATGGTTATTATGCCAATTAGACTCTTTATAACCTCTTTGAAAATAGCTTTAAAAAATGAACAGCCACTATAAATCCCGCTCAATCTTCTTCCACTAGCAAATAATGAAATAGACCAAAAAACTACCCCTCAAACTTTAGTTCCAAACCTAGTTGTTTACCTGCGAGCTTTAGTGGGTAAACCGAAACCTGCTCAAAGTAAACGCCATTCAGAAAAGCTAGCCCCAGCACTCCTACCAAGGACAGCTCGATGATTCTTAGCAGCAGAATGAAGATGTCATCAAAAGCGTGTTCTTACATTTATAGCAGATCATCGAATTGACCTAGTAGACTGGAACAGATTACATTTCACCCATTGTCACCATACTTGACACCTCAGCCGAAGTGGACAAATAGGCCTTCCACTTTAAAGTAAGAATGTTCGACAGAACTTATCACCAAGTGTTCATCCCTGTCGCCTACAAGCTAAGAAACCCCAATGCAAAGCCTCAGCAGAAAATTTAGTAATAGCTGGATGACATCTAATCATGGCAATTATGGTAGTCTCAAAAAGAATTAGGACTGCCCAGTCAGCAGTAGCTAGAAAGAATAGCGAGTTTACAAAATATTTAGTACTACCCTGAGATTTAGAAAGTCAGTTTTGAGCGTAGGAAGAAGAAAATACAAAAACATATGGACAAAAATGCTGCAGCTGAGCACCATAGAAAATAGAGGAGAAGATTACTCAACAAAAAAAAGTTTGAAGCGAGATAAGTTGGCAGACTATCCAAGAAACTT
>Ga0316217_10003744_pt1 | contig 16985 bp, 13 predicted proteins | sample 1anoAmetaG_FD_203633 | JGI IMG/M metagenome (GOLD analysis project Ga0316217, IMG submission 203633) | Freshwater microbial communities from Trout Bog Lake, Wisconsin, USA - 1anoA | ecosystem: Environmental > Aquatic > Freshwater > Lake > Hypolimnion/Profundal zone | place: USA: Wisconsin...
GCACCATATTTTAAGGTTCAATGCCAGAAATGAGGTGATGCATGCCGGTTTAACCAGCGATGCCGGTAAGGCCCAGTGGGGTGTTTTTACCGATACTATGAGTACTACCCGGTATCTACCATCGGTTTCATTGCAGTATTCGTGGCTGGGGCCAAACCACGTTTCAATTAACCTTACCGGTGCCTATGGAACCAGCGCCCCCACAGGCAATCAATTGTACGGATACTATCTTTTTACCGCTTTAGATAATTACGACTACATCGGTAATCCATCGCTTAAATCTGAGCGGTCGCTGCAGGCCGATGCAAATATTGGCTACCATGATAACATCATCAACTTGTCGGTAACAGGATTTTACCACCGGTTGTACCAATACATTCTTGGCACTGTTGTTAATGGCTATACGCCTGTTACTTATGGGGCGCTTGGTGTTAAGCAGTATGCCAACACGCCCGGTGCATTTATAACCGGCGCCGATGCATCGGCTGCTATAAACCTGAAGCAGGGGGTTCAGTTTATGAACACCTTTAACTACTCGTACGGCTCGCTTTCCAATGGCAGTGCAGTGCCTATGTTATCACCACTACGCGGAATCAATACGGTAAGATATACCTACAAAGGCTGGCACATACAGGCCGAGGCAGACTGGGCGCTGGCCAAAGACCGGGTAAATACTTCGGTGGGCGAAATTGCCAGTCCCGCATTTGCCTTGCTTAACTTACGGACCGGATATCAGTTTAAGTGGCGACATAATATCTGGGAAATCAACTTCTCGGTTGAAAATGTTACAGATGAGAAATACAGAGAGTATTCAGACTGGAGTACCATTTTAAGACCCGGCAGAAACTATGTAGTCTATGTTTCTTATTCGTTCGGAAAATAGTTGTAGTAGTTTTTTCTGATTATCGCAATGGCAGCAGCAAGGTTAAACCTACTGCTGCTTTTTCATTTTTGAGGCTAAGTTAGATTAATCTAACTTTTTTGTTTGTTTATTAAAATATTATTTACATTTGAGCCATCTAATCACCAAAGCCAAATGTTATGAATACATATGTACGATACTTGTTGCCGGTTTACTTTCTTCTTTACCTGCTGTTTCTGGTTATTATAAGAAGTATGGTTGTTAAAAAGGAAGCCGGTAAAAACCCGGTTGTGTTGTCAAAAAAGGATGACGCACACGGACTAATTGCGCGGTATTTTTTATACTGGATGCTTGCATTAGCCTCGTATACCGTCCTGTTCAGCTTTTTTCCTGCAAGCAACAAATATTTTTATCCAATCAATTACTTAGACACGAGCGTTATGAAAATCGCAGGTATGGCTATACTTATTATATCCCTGGTTTGGACTTACATTGCACAGGGTGATATGCGAGGCTCGTGGAGAATTGGAATTGACCACGATGTAAAAACCAACCTGGTAACCAGCGGAATATTCCGCTATTCGCGCAATCCTATTTACCTGGGCATGATGGCTTCGGTAACAGGTCTTGTAATGGTTACGCCCTGTGCACTTACGGTAACCCTGCTCATCATTGGTTTCGTATTAATACAGGTGCAGGTGAGGCTTGAAGAGGATTTTCTGTTTAAAATGCACGGCGCCAATTTTGCCGAATATATGCGCACGGTACCCCGGTTTATTTAGTTTGCAAAACCACTCAGTTTAACAATCATAAAACAAACGTTATTCAGCTCAAAATTACCCGTTAATTATTTGCAATTGTGCATGTTGAAGATTACATTTGAGCACCTTGAAAAAAGCTATCTCCATACTGTTGGCAGTGCTTATCATTTCTCAAATGATGGTGAATGTTGGTGTGGGTATTTATTATCGCCTTAATAAAGTATATATCACAAACCAGCTTTGCGTTAATAAAGGCAATCCTTCGCTGCATTGCGATGGCCGGTGTTATCTCTCAAAGCAATTAAAGAAGGCTGAGCAGGGCGAAAAACAATCGGCACAATCTTTTAAGGAAAAGGATGAGATTATTTCTAATACAATTTCAGATAATCCGTTTCCTTATTTTCCTTCGCTAAAACAAATCAGTTTTTTATCCTACATTAAGTGGCAGCCCTGCGCCGAGAATTTAGATTCGCTTATAAAACCACCCGCAGGCTGTTGATGCTTTACTGACTCTGGTAGTCAACAACAACTTCTACCATTATATGCAGAGGTTGCTTCCCATATTATAAGTATATCAGAAAGAATGGTTGTCGTTTTTATCTGGCAACTACATTTATTGTAATTAAATCAAAACAACCGAGGATGAAAAAAAATATCATTTTCCCTTTTTTAATAGCTGTACTGGTGCTGATTGCAAGCGGGTGCAAAAAAAGCAGTAGCGTTACTGAAACATGGTCTTTTAAAGGCACGGGTTATACCAGCACTTCATGTACTACCGGTACAGGTGCAAGTAATGGAACCCTGAGCGTGGTTTCATCATCGCCCGTAGGCAGTTTGCAGGTTTATTTTTTCAATGGACTTCCCACAACATCGGGGGTGGACACGGTTGTAGCCTGGGGCACCGGTGCTACCGAAAGTGAGGTTAGCATTAGTCTGGGTGCCGGCACCAACACCTATTACAGTACCGGCGGTAACGGCAGCAATCAGTTTGTAAATGTTACCGTGTCGGGCGGTAAAGTTTCCGTATCAACTTTGGCCAATAGCCCGGTTGAAATGCTGAATGTGGCGACTAATTCAACCGACAGTTCGGGCACCACATTTTCAATTTCCCAATAATTAATTAAAAATTAAAAATAAACATAAAATGAAAAAAAATATTTTCCAGGCTCTCGCTCTTGTCGCCATCGTTTTTTCGATGATGGTTTTTTCGTGTAAAAAAACCGACACCCCTACCACCACCAGCCAGATAACCGTAGGATTCCATTTTCACAGCTGGATGGGAGGCGTGGCCCTTGACCCCGCCCTGTATGCATCTGAAGCTTATCCCGATTCACTGGGCAGAATATTTACCCTTACCACTGCCCAGTTTTACATTACCAATATTGCTATACATACTACTACCGGCGGATGGCAGCAGCCGCAACCGGGCCTGGTTATGTTGAAAAGAATTGATAACGAGGCCTACACCCTGGGCAACATAAACCCGGGCTTAATCGATACTGTTAAATACACGGTTGGCGTAGGTAATCCTTTCAATACCGAGGAACCTTCTTATTTCTCGCCCACCAGTGCGTTAGACAGCGTATTGTCAAGTTCGGAAGCGGCGCGCATGTTTGGAAGCAATATGCGAGGCATGGCGGGTATGGCCTCAGGTTTTACTTTTATGAATATACAAGGCAGAGACAGCACCGACCATCTTAATATTAACTACCAGATTGGCGGGTATGGCGACACCGTTAATATAGTACTGACCTACCCGGGCGGCTTTAGTTTTTCACCTGTATTGCCCGGAGGCGAAGTGAACTACATACACCAGGCGCTTGATTACGGAACCTTGTTTAAAGTGCTCAACCCGATTAACTCAGGCAATAATAACAGTCAGTTTTGGGGATCAAACCCCGGCCCTGCCAACAACCTGCTTCAAAATATCAATGGCTTTAACGTTATTCACTGGGAATGCCTGCCACCCATTAACTGCTAGTTTTTTTGGTATGACAGATTTTTTTTAAGTAATTTCAAGAAATGAAAACGTGTTGGGCAATCATGGTTTGTATAATCTGCGCTGGTGCTGTTTCGTCGTGCACCAAAGACAAAACCAGCGCAGATTTATGCACGGGTTGCTCAACCACGGTTTCATTTAATACAGATATCATTCCAATCTTCCAGGCAAGCTGCGCTATTAGCGGATGCCATGATGCTACCACACATGCGGCAGCGGTAGTTCTTGATTCGGCAGATGCATATACCCGGATTACAGAACCCGGAACAGGTTATGTTATAGCCGGCAATGCTAACGCAAGCCTGTTTTTCACCACTTTAAATTCCCCGGGTGTGAATGGCATGCCCAAGGGCCTGCCTCCGCTCCCGCCCTGCCAGGTTGAAGCCATTGAATGCTGGATTAACCAGGGCGCCCTGAATAACTAAGCGTAATTTATTGGGGCAAAGCCCCCTATCCCCCAAATTTATCCTCAAATCTTGCATCTATTCCAATTTCTTTGCAATATTGACGCGATTTAAAACCACATACCAGCATGAAAAACAACCAGATTACGAGCCTTATTTTTGCTGCGGCCATCGCACTTATTTTAACTTTTTCGGGTTGCAAAAAAGATGCTACGCAGTATGGTCAGCTGGGTTTAACGCTTTCAACACAAATTGACAGCGTGCCGGTTACGGCCGAGGGCACTTTATATCATGAAAACAATGGCCGCTTGCTGGCTGTTAATGATGTGCGTTTTTATATTTCATCAGTCAGTGTACAAAACAGTAATGGTACCTGGTATGCTATCCCCAATTCGTTGCTGCTTAAAACTTACGAAAACCAGAATTACGATATTACCAGCCCGGTACCTTCAGGCACTTACACCGCGGTAAAATTTTATGTAGGTTTAGATTCGGTAACCAATGCCAGCAACCCGGTAGCCGATACTTCAGCCAAAAATATTGATTCAGTGCTTTCGGCTACGCTTGAGCCCAACATGTATTTTGGCGCGGGCGAAGGGTTTAAATTTTTCACTTTTTCAGGTTTCGTATTGCCTTCAGGTTCGCACAGTCCTGTTGCGGTTAATTACCAAATTGGTGGCAACGCCAACCGCCAGTTAGTAACTTTAACTAATCTCAATTTCACAATACAAACCGGCAAACTTCACTATATCAGCATAGCCTGCGATTACGATAAACTATTTGGCGGAATAAACATTGCAGCCGGTAATAACGATAATGGAAATTCGTTCGGTAACGCCCAACAAATGCAAACTGCCACTTTAATTGCCGATAGTATTCCCGGCATGTTTGTTTATGCTTCGAATCAGTAGAAATAGCGGATGTGGTGATGTGATGATGTGATAATGTGACAATTTGATAATGTGACAATATGACAATGAAACAGCCGGATTTCGGGAATGATTTGTGTAAGCCATTATCTAATTGCCGGATTTTCTAATTGGCAAATTACCTTGTATTTACCCATTTAAAGGTTGCGGTGCGGTTGTTTGATATAACGTTTACAAGATAAATGCCGGCGGCCAGGTTGGGGTTTTGATAATTGATTATACCGTCTTGCGTGGTTATTACCGGTGCTACCAATTGACCGGTAATGCTCAATAGCTGGATATGAAGTTGTGCGGCATCGCTGTTATAAAGCGTAAAAGCATTACCGGTTTGGATAAACCTGAAATCGTTACCGGTTAATGTTTCAACAGCCGCGGGCGAGCAGCTATTGGCAGAAGCGCTTATAAAACCATGTTGCAGTAATAGCTCATAAATGTTGCAATAATGGGCGCCGTTAAACAGTAACGAGTCGGCGTCAATTAAAAGCAGGGCTGCATGGGCCATGGTAATATTTTGCGCATAGCTGTAATGCGTTTGGTAGATAATGCTATCGGTAGGCCCGCGTCCAATTTCGCCGTTTAAAGCAAACAATACCGACGACCACATTTGCCCATTGGTATAAATATCTCCGGTTAAAGCACCGGGGTAAACATCGGCGCTGTTAACTACCCTACCCGGCCAGTACTGATTGTGCCCGTCCCAGTTGTAAACCCACCCGTCATTAAACGTGCTAAGCACTTTTGAATACGCAGCGGCATTATAATCGCAAAAAGCTTCGTCTAACGAGTTTCGCTCCAGGCCAATATTGCTACCCGGTGCACAGTTATACGATAACGAGTGACAATACTCATGCACCACCACATCGGCATCTTCGGCGTCGGGCACCCCTCCTACTCCGTAAAAAATTTGCCGCGGATAATAGCTGGGCGAGAAATACGAATTATCCTCGGGTATAGCATGCGTATCGGCCAGCACCACCGAGTCGCCGCAATGAAAGCCCAGGCCCGCCAAATAATCGCGGTGTTTACTGATATGGTAAAATGCATTTACATCCTGAAAACCCGACTGCGACCGGTTAAAATAAAACTGAGGTGTTGTTGACGTAACCGGTGGAATATTGGGGGCAAATGTATCGTAGCAGGTTAATATTACATACGGACTTGCCAGGGTAAAAATGCTATCGTTAAATGTTGCCTTAAAGCTAACAATTTGCTGCTGCTCGTCCATCCAGGGGGCATCGGCGCCGTTGTTATTATCGTAATACAAAGTATCGCCGGCCATGATAGAAGCTATGTCGGTATAAAAATGCTGCGAGGTGGTAAGCGGGTCGGGATTAAAAATTTTGCCCGTTACGGTTGAATCCTGCCACTGGTAATAGCTGTTCACATCGCGCTGAAAAATAATGGCACCGTTTGTGGTTAGTGTTTCGAGGTAATGATTGACAATGCTTAATTCGGCAACCACAGGCTCGCCGGTTTTAGGGTTGATGGCTATTACCTGATTTTTGATGGATGCCGGTATCGTGAGATTCCAGTTTTGGGTATTATAACTGTTATCGAAAATGGAGTGTATTACATTATTGCGGTCGGTATTTACTTTTATTTCGCTTTGGTAAACCGGTATCCCTGCATACAACTGCGTAAATGAGTAGTGAAACCCGGCAAGGCTTTCGTTTACATAATTTAATTGCAGGCTCACTTTACCATTTTGCAAATTGGGAAGTTGGGCAGACAATACTTTTTGCATGGTAGCCCCGTTGTTCTCACCTTCAAACTTTATTTTAGTAAAAATAGCATGGCATGGCGAGGCTGCATACTGAATGCCCACCGGGCTGCCGCTCATTTTTTGCGCCCGGGCCGTAACCGAAAACAACAGCACGAACAGTAAAATTGTAAAATGCTTTTTCACGCCGGTAAAGATAACCTTAAATGTTGAAATGATAGCCGTATGACCTCGTAACTATACTCAGGTTTAACCACGCGGCGGTTGCCTTAAAACTTTTAAAAAAGGCAATTAAATGCGCAAATGCCTGCCACCAAGGCCCTAAGAAACCGTTAATAATTAAGCAACAAATACAATTGAGCCACTAAGGCACAAAGAAAAATTTAAAGAATTCCTTATAAGATATATGGAATTGTGAATCTTTTGCAGGGGTCTTTATTTTGAAAATCTTAGTGCCTTAGTGGCTAAAATGCAATTGCTTTTTTAATTTTAAAAAAACCGGCGTGGCTTGTTAAAATTTCAAAGCAGTTAATTGGTTTGCCGATAGTTAACCCTAATTGTGCCAAAGGAAAATATATTTACGCCCCGATGGGTGTTTTAATCCATCGTTTAATACATGTGTTTTATGAAATCTGCTTTAAAACTGGCCGCCTTATTTTTTGCGTTGGTACTAATCAGCCCCGGATGTAAAAAGAACAGCAGCGATACTTCATTGCTTGTGTTTAATATACAGCCATATTTTGGCAGCGACTCAATTGTGGCGGGTAAATCGTACCGCACGGCATTGGGCGATAGCATTTCGTTTAGCCGCACCTCGTTTTATATTTCGGAGGTGGAGTTAATCAACACCGCGGGTACGCCGGTGGCTGTGCCCGGTTATACCCTGGTTACCGCCAGCACCGGGCTTAATGTTATAGTTGGCGCAGTGCCCACCGGAACTTACAAAAGCATTTCGTTTAATATTGGCATACCTGCTGATAGTAACCATATTGACCCGTCTAACTACGCCTCGGGGCCCTTGTCGGCACAAACACCGGCCATGCATTTTGCTACCGATGCCTATGGATACATTTTTATGGCAGTGGAAGGCTTAGCCGATAGCACCAACACCAACCTAAGCCCCAACAAGGTTTTTAGCTACCACATAGGGGCCGACTCGCTTTACAAAACCGTTAACCTGCCCGACCATTCGGTAGCGCCTTATACTGCCTTTAATGCCAACGGCGGACAACTGCTTATTGTTAACCTGGCGGCCGATTTCAGCCAGTTGCTACAGGGTATCAATATACCCCAAAACCCGGTTACCAATACCAATGATTACCCGGTGCTTGCCGATACCCTTGCAGCACACATACCGGCTATGTTCAGGTATTTAAATTAGAAAATTAATTGGGGGTTCCCTTCGCTAACGCTCAGGGCAGGCTTTCACTGCAAGTCCTCCGTCGCAAAGCCTCAGTCCGGGCTTTCCGTTCAATCCTTCACCCGAAATTGCTAAGAGACAGTATTGTTCCCGGTGTGTCGAAGACCAGGCTGGAACTTAGGATGAGGTGTTTGAGTCTCCTGACTAACAGTGTTCGAAACCCTAGAAGTGCCTTGCAACATTATTCCCAGGTGATATACAAAGCTTAAGAGCCCTCCTTCAGTCGGGATGACAAAAGCGAAATTTTATCGATCACAATACCCTTTGTCCTCTCGAAAGACAGTGAGAGATCTTGGCATAGCGGTCTCCGTTTTAAACTGGCCGGCCGACAAAAAAGTGTATACTTATCCTTTACATTAATATTTATGCAATTCAAATCTTTACTACTTTGTTTGGTAACCAGCTTCATTCAGCATATCTCAGTCAAAATTTAATGAACTTTTAAGGCCCATTTTAAGGTTACTTTAAGATACGTGCCTCAATATTTGATTTTGCGTATAAGATCATTTTGAAGCAACAAATCAAAATACTATTACTGGAGGACGATGCTAAACTCGCCCATGAGATAAGACAGTACTTTGTTTCAAAAGCCAATGAGTGCGACATAGCATATGACGGTACCATGTTACTGAAGTTGAAACGGAAGAGTGATTACAATATATATATACTGGATATTAATGTGCCCGCCCCAAACGGATTGGAAGTTTGTAAGCAAATAAGGCGGACAGATAAAATTACTCCCATATTAATGCTTACCGCCTTTGGTGAGGTAAATGACAAAATTGAGGCTTTTAATGCGGGCGCAGATGATTACATGGTTAAACCCTTTCATTTTGACGAACTGATAGCGCGCATTAAAGCCCTGTTGAGACGTTCGGTTAAACCACTAGACGTAGACGATGAACTTATAACCATTAAGGACCTTGTTATTAATATAGATCAGATGTATGTAACAAGGGCGGGCAAAGAAATCAATCTTACCCCAAAAGAATTTAAGCTGCTGGTTTTACTTGCACGTACCAATGGCAGGCCTATTTCGAAGAAATCAATAGCAGAACAGGTTTGGGACCTTGATTTTAATCCCAGCTTAAATACAGTTGAGGTTTACATCAATTTTTTGCGCAACAAGCTGGATAAAGATTTTGATGAAAAACTAATTCAGACAAAGCTGGGTTTTGGCTACTACTTAAAGTAACAATTTAACAAGCGGGTTGCCATAGACTAATTAACTATTACCAGCGTACCTATATAACTTTTCCTTCAAGTTAATTCATTCAAATTTTTGCTAATTGTTTCATACCCTTCAGTGGTAAACCGCGTGCCGTTATGCATAAACACCCCGCGCCGTTTGAACTTTAATCTTTTTTTAAGGCGGTTTTTAAGGCGCTTATAAGAGCGAGGGGGGCTTATTTGTAAAATAAAATCAATGAAACTTTTTGGCTGGAAAACACCGGTACAAAACTAAAGGTTAAAAAAAGAGATATGAGTATGTTATTCAAACGTCTGGCTGTATTGGTTTCTTTGTCCTTGTTTTTTGTAAATGCATGTTACACTCAAAAACCCAATACTGATACCCTTCAAAAATTCAATTCGGATACCATTTCAGTCACCTTACAACAGGCCGAAAAGATGTTCCTGGATAAGAACCTCGAATTGCTGGCCCAAAAATATAATGTGGATGCCACCAAAGCCCTGATTATACAGGCTAAACTGTGGCCCAACCCCAGCTTTAATTTTAACCAGGTATTGTATAACCCCCAAAGCAAGCAATGGTTTCCGGTTGACCGTACCAATGGTGAGGAGTCGGTGCAGTTATCGCAGCTTATTGTTTTGGCAGGCAAAATAAAAAAGCAGGTGCAAATGGCAAAAACCAACTACCGCCTTGCCGAAGATAACTTGTACGACCTGCTACGCACCCTTAAATACGGCCTGCACAGCACCTACTACAATATTTATTACATGGAGCAGACAGCCCGTGTTTACGACGAAGAAATTGACGCACTAAAAGTAATTGTAGCCGCTTTTAAACAACAGGAAGGCAAAGGTTATATACCCATGACCGAAGTTGTAAGTGTGCAGGCACAACTTTACGCCCTGCAAAACGAATACCAGGCACTTACAGATAACATTAACGACCAGCAAAGCCAATTAAGGCTCTTTTTAGAGACAGGACCCAAGGCGTACATTGTACCGGTGGTCGATTCGCTGGCTATCGACCAGGCTGACCCCATGAGCATTACCCTGCAAACCATGCTCGACTCGGCAAAGCACAACCGCACAGATTTGATGATAGCCAAAGAAAACCTTACACTGAGCCAGCAAAACTATTCGTACCAAAAAGCTATGGGCGTGCCTGATATAACACTATCCGGCGGATGGGACGAACACGGTAGTTACATTGTTGATTACAATTATCTGGGCCTGGGGTTTAACCTGCCCATTTTTAACTGGAACCAGGGTAACATTAAAAATTCAAAAATACTAATTGACTTTAATAAAACGAACCTGGACTTTACCGAAGAAACCGTAACCGAACAGGTAACCCGCGGCCTGCAAAAAGCCATCGACGCCGATAAACTTTACCGCGGTATTGATAAAACTTTTGCCCCCACCTTCGACCGGCTGGCTAAGGCAGTAATGGAAAATTACCTGAAACGCAACATGGGTCTGCTCGATTTCCTTAATTTCTATGACCTCTACCATACCAATATAGTACAGTTAAACACTATCAGGTATAACCGGATAAATGCACTGGAGAATCTAAACTTTTTAACCGGAACAAATTTTTTTAAATATTAAATAAAAATATAATAATCATGAAAAGTATTTTTGGAACCTTACTGGTGTATATCCTTGTGGTGGGGTTATCGGGTTGTTCGCATAACGTGGATAGCATACCGCCTGCACCGGGGCCATACTGCCTTTCCGATTCAATATATAAAGGATTGGAAATTGCAGAGGCAAAAGACTCGCTAGTGGCCAATCTTGTCCAGCTTAACGGTACCGTTACCTTTAACCAGGACCAGGTGCAGAATGTGTTTCCTTTGGTAAGCGGTACCGTGGTGAAAGTAAACGCCGCCCTGGGCGACTATGTACACAAAGGCGAGGACCTGGCCACCATTAAAAGTGCTGAACTGGTAGGATTCAGTGTTGACCTTACCAACGCCGAAACAAATTTAGCCATTGCTAAAAAGGCATATGATGCTACTTCTGATTTATACAAAAGCGGCCTGGCTGCACAAAAAGACCTTTTGGCCGCCGAAGTCGGGGTTGAACAGGCACAGGCATTTTTAACCCGCACCAAGGCTCTGCTAGCTATTAATGAGGGCTCGGGCAAAAGCGAAACCTTTGCGGTAAAGGCCCCAACAGATGGTTTTATAGTAGCCAAAAATATTACTGACAACATGAAATTGCGTCCCGATAACGGAAACGCCCTGTTTACCATATCTGATTTAAAAACCGTATGGATTATCGGCAATGCTTACGAATCGGACATTGATAAAATAAAAGTTGGCGACCTGGCCAACATAACTACGCTTACCTACGCGGGCAAAGTGTTTACCGGTAAGGTTGATAAAATATTTAACGCCCTTGACCCGGTTAATAAAGTAATGCAGGTGCGAGTTTCATTGCAAAACTCCGACTTTAAATTAAAGCCGGCCATGTATGCAAGGGTGTCACTGTCAAGTTCTGTAAATAAATCGCTGATGCCTTACATCCCTGAAAAGAGTATCGTATTTGAGAACAGTAAAAATTACGTATTGGTAACCACCGATAAGTGCAGCATACAGGTAAGGGAAGTAAGGTTAGGGCCTGCAGCTGATGGCAATGTATTTATCACCAGCGGGCTTAAAGCAGGTGAAAGGGTTATTGCCAGTAACCAATTGTACATCTACCAGGGTTTGAACATGAATCGTTAAAAGATATTTTCCTGAGAGTCACCCTTCCGGAGATTGGTGATTCTGCGTAAAGACAGGCCTCATAAAAGCCGGGTACCCCATTCCTCAGAGGCGGAAAGTGGGATACTCTGCGAAGAAGGTCATTAAGAAACTGAAAACTGCAGACTGTAAAACGAAAACTAATACAGCATTCAAAAAATCAATACTGAAGTATGAAAAAATTTATTGCAGCTATTATCAGCTTATCGCTTGAAAATAAATTTGCTGTTTTTGTGGGTGTAGCGCTTATGGCTTTAGCAGGTGCCTATTGCTTTCATGCAACACCCATTGAGGCCTTTCCGGATGTAACGAATACGGAGATTGATATCATTACGCAGTGGCCCGGCAAGAGCGCCGAGGAAGTTGAGCGCTTTGTTACTATCCCTACCGAAGTGGCTATGAATGTGGTTCAGAATAAGGTATCCCTGCGTTCATTTACACTATTCGGCTTATCGGCGGTAAAGTTGGTGTTTGAAGACGGTGTAGATGATTTTCATGCCCGCACGCAGGTAATGAATGCGCTACAGAATATATCTTTTCCCGATAATATTCAGCCACAGGTGCAGCCACCAACGGGACCAACCGATGAAGTTTACCGGTACACCCTTAAAAGCAATACGCGTACCCCGCGCGAGCTAAAAACACTGGAAGACTGGCTGATTGAAAGAAATATCCTGAGCATACCAGGAGTAGGCGATATAAACGGTTTTGGCGGTGAGGTAAAAACCCATGAGGTAGATGTTGACCCGCGCAAACTTGTTGATTTAGGAACCACACCTGCTGCGGTTGCCAACGCACTTTCGCGCACCAACATGAATGTGGGGGGCGATGTGCTGGTTAAAAACGGCGAAGCATATGTGGTACGCGGTTTGGGCCTGCTCAATAACATTACTGAAATAGAAAATGTAATTGTAGATAACCAGAACGGTGTGCCTATCCTGGTTAAAGACGTAGCCAAAGTATCTGAATCGTATTTGCCAAGGTTAGGTTGCGTTGGCAGAGACAGCGATGATGATGTGGTAGAAGGTATTGTTGTTGAAAGAAAAGGTTCGAACCCGGCCGAAGTGGTTACTGAAATTGAAAAGAAGGTAAAAGAAATAAACGAACACATTTTACCTAAAGATGTAAAAATGTGGACCTACTACGACCGCAAAGACCTGATAAGCTGGGCCACACACACCGTGTTGCATAACATGGCCGAGGGTATTGTGTTTGTGGTGTTGCTGGTGTTTTTATTTATGGCCGACTGGCGTACAACCATTGTGGTTGGACTGGTAATACCGCTGGCGCTTTTATTCTCGTTTTTGTGCTTACACATTTTTGGTATGCGCGCCAATTTGCTATCGATGGGGGCGGTAGATTTTGGTATCATCATTGACGGCTGTGTGGTGATGGTGGAGGGCATTTTTGTTGCCCTGGACCATGTGGCGCACCAAGTGGGTATGGAGAAGTTTAACCTGATGAATAAAGCCGGGCTGATTAAAGATGCCACAGCCGAAAACGGTAAGTCCATTTTTTTCGCCAAGGTTATTATCATCACCGGTTTAATTCCGATTTTCTCCTTCGAAAAGGTGGAAGGTAAAATATTTCACCCGCTGGCTTTCACACTCGGTTTTGCGCTAATTGGAGCGCTGATACTTACCCTCACTTTTGTGCCCGTATTAACTGGTATTTTATTAAATAAAAATGTACGCGAAAAGGATAACCCGTTTGTTAAGTGGCTCATTATTGGCCGTATGGATATGTTTGACTGGGGCCAGAAACACAGAATGTGGGCCTTAAGCATTGCCGGTGCCGGTTTAATAGCCGGAGGTGTGGCGTTTCATTTTCTGGGCACTGAGTTTCTACCGCAGCTTAACGAAGGAAATTTATGGATACGGGCTACTTTACCCATGAGTGTTTCATTACAGGAATCGACCCGCCTTGCCAACGAAATGCGTCGCATTTTTATGAAGAATTCAGAAGTAACCCTTACCGTTTCGCAAACCGGCAGGCCAGATGACGGAACTGATAACACCGGTTTCTATAACCTCGAATTTTTAGTTGACTTAAAACCGAAGGAGGAATGGAAAAAGGGCGAAACCAAGGAGGACATTATCAACAGGCTTGAGAAGGAAATTACTGATAAGTATCCGGGTATTGTGCTCAACTTCTCACAATATATTATGGATAATGTGGAAGAAGCAGCCAGTGGGGTAAAAGGAGCCTTATGCGTAAAAGTATTTGGCGATGATATTGATACTATTTCGAAATATGCTTACCAGGCGCAGGCGCAATTAGCAACTATAACAGGGGTTGAAGATTTGGGTGTGGCACAGGTGTTGGGGCAACCTGAAATACGCATACAGTTAGACCAGGCGCGCATGGCTGCTTATGGTGTTGCTACTGCCGATGCACAGGCTGTAATATCTATGGCCATAGGTGGCCTGGCTACTACCGAAATACACGAGGGCTACCGGCAATTTGACCTGCGCATACGCTATCCGCAGGAGTACCGCAAGGATGAAACAGATATGGGGAACCTGATGGTGCCTACCCTCCGGGGCACCCAGGTCCAATTGAAAGAGATTGCGACCATTTCTAAAAAAACAGGCCCGATAGAAATTTATCGTGAATCGCACCAGCGGTACGCCGCTGTTAAGTTTTCGGTACGCGGACGGGATATGGGTGGCGCGGTGGCCGAGGCGCAGGAAAAATGCAACAAAAACATCAAACTACCTCCTTACTATAAATTTTTATGGTCAGGCGATTTTGAAAATCAGGAGCGGGCACTTGCCAAGTTAAAGATTGTAGTGCCCATTACATTGTTGCTCATTTTCATTTTGCTCTTTATCGTATTCGGCAACATAACAGACTGTATGCTTGTGTTGGCCAACGTACCTTTTGCTACCATTGGCGGCGTATTCCTGTTACTGCTCAGGCATATGAATTTCAGTATCGCTGCCGGAATAGGCTTTGTTGCTCTGTTCGGCGTAAGTGTGCAGAACGGGGTAATATTGATAACGCGGTTTAAAGAGAATATGAAAACGCGGCATCTCTCTTTGCACATGGCCATCAGGCAAGGGGTACTCTCGCGGATACGGCCTGTAATGATGACAGCCCTGATGGGCGCCATTGGTTTGTTGCCCGCAGCGCTATCAACCGGCACCGGTTCTGAAACATCAAGACCTTTGGCAACTGTGGTTTGTGCAGGCTTGATTTCGGACATCATTTTTGACCTGTTGGCACTTCCTGTGTTATTCTACTTTGCTTACAAAAAAGAGCATACTGAAATGCACGCCGCACTGGATGCAGAAGAGCAAATGGTTAATGATGAAACGCCGCAGAGCGGTGAGCCGGGCACCGATAATTCGATTGTTCCGGTTTAGCGGCCAATCGCGTTAAAAAATATGCTTATGAATGAGGTTAGCTCCTTCTATCTTGCATTGATTATTATCCCGCTTTTAACGCTGGCAGCCCTTTGGTTTTTCCGGCGCTGTTGCAAAGCCGGCGGTAAGAAAGCACTGGGATATATCATTACCTGGAATTTGCTGCTTACATTCTTTTTTCTGGCTGTTGGTTTTTTATCACTTGAAACGTATTACCGTTTTTTTGTTGATACCACCGACTCGTTTGCACTGAATAAAATTTCGGTACGCTGGTTTAACCGCCATTACCAGGCTAACAATGTGGGCGTGCGTGATAACATAGCATATTACCCGGTAAAAAGCCCCGGCAAAAAACACCGGGTGGCCTTTTTGGGAAACTCATTTACAGTCGGCCAGGGAATAAAGAATGTAGATGACCGTTTTGTCAATATTATCCGTCGCGATTGTCCCGACCTGGAGGTGCATTGTTTAGCGGCAAATGGTTTAAGGACCCGGGCCGAATTAAAATTTGTGAACCGAATTGCCGAAAAAGGATACCAGTTTGATTACGTGGTGCTTTGTTATGCCCTAAACGACCTGGTAGATTTAATGCCCGAAAACAGAATACTGATTGACAGAATTTACAGCGATTACAAAAATGAAATGGGCTACCTCGATAGCGCCAGCTATTTTATAAATACCTGGTATTACCGGTTAAAGGCGAAAAACGATGCCGATATTACGAACTACTACGGCTTTGTGAAGCGAGGTTATGCCGGACCCGAATGGCATGAACAACAAAAGTGCCTTGCCGCACTGGCCGATACAATACAAAGGCGGGGAGGAAAGCTGCTGGTGGTAACTTTTCCGTTTTTTAATGCCGTGGGTGGTAATACCTATGAATATCAGTACATTCACCAACAGCTCGACCGATTTTGGGACGGAATCAACATTCCGAACCTTGACCTTCTGCCCACTTTTAGCAGCTACCAGCCCGCAGTGATAACGGTAAACAAATTTGACGCCCACCCTAATGAATTGGCTCACCGTTTAGCGGCAGAGAGTATTGAAAAGTTTATCAGGCAGCATATTAAAGACTAAGCATTACGGGCTTTACCGCTGCATTAAATTGAGTTACATTCCTTGGCTTCGGTCATCTAAGGTTTGCAACAAGCATGAAGCAGGTAACAAATAGAAATTAGGCCACCATTATTCAGATAACTTTTCACAAAAAACCGTCCACAATCAAACAAATATTTCAATTTTCAATTTTTTTGAGTAACTTAGCGGTGTAAATGATGAAAATGAGTTTTAGCAGCGACATGGATTTTAAGGTAGGGCTAGCGAAAATTTTAACATATCGATACCTCAACGGATTTAAAACAGGTATCGAAAAGGAGCGATTGGTATCGATAGGTTGCCATTGGTATCGTTTTTTTAAGTGCCTTAGCAGCCCCAATTTTAGCATATCGACATGCGAAAAGTTCAAAATATATGCCCAGGTATGTCGGTTCATGTCGAAATTGTCGATAAATGTTGATGGTGGGCAGTGCGTAAAAACCCTTATTGCAGATGCGGGGAAATACGGATGTTAAGGTTTTGTTT
>Ga0316217_10003745_pt1 | contig 16984 bp, 11 predicted proteins | sample 1anoAmetaG_FD_203633 | JGI IMG/M metagenome (GOLD analysis project Ga0316217, IMG submission 203633) | Freshwater microbial communities from Trout Bog Lake, Wisconsin, USA - 1anoA | ecosystem: Environmental > Aquatic > Freshwater > Lake > Hypolimnion/Profundal zone | place: USA: Wisconsin...
GATCAGACGCTGGTCCTTGTCCGTTTTTTGTTGTTGTAGCTGGCTCAACCGCCGTTGCGTCTCGTTCAGACTCTGCTGCAGTTCCTGAACTTTGGCCTGGCCGCGCGCCTGGGCTTCCGCCTCGATCTTTTTGACCAGCGTGAACGGGCGGCTTAACGAGGCGCGGCTTCGTACCCCGATGAGATTGCTGTCGCCGGCCATCTGCTCAACCAGGTTCTGCGCAAAGTCCAGATTGGCATTCATCGGACTGACCAGCGTGCCGAAGAAGCTCTGCATTTTGCGCAGCGAAAATTCGTCGGCCAGCAGGTCCGAGTCACCCACGAGCACGACGGCGGTTTCCACCTTGGATTCTTTCAACCCATCGGCCGGCGCCTGGGCGGCGGTGTTAGTAGCGCTGCCCATGGTGGGGGCGCCGTCGGGAAAGGCGGTCTTGAATTTTCCGTCCAGCCGGATGGCCAGGTTGTAAGCCACTCCGGTCGCCTTGAAATTGTTCAAAACGCTGTTGCCGCCCATTTCCGCCAGGAAACCGTCGGTCAGCTCCGCGTCCTTGGAACTATGCAGCAGGACCGTTTCCTTAAGGCCTGCCGCGGGGGTGCCGGTGAACGCGCCACACATCGGCAGCCAGAGGCTGTCAATCTGGCTGGTCACAATGTCGTCGCGGTTGAGGCCGTCGCGCGTCAATCCCAGCCACGCCGGGGCCTCCAACGGCTGGCCGTTTTGATTGCGCAATTGCATTTTGAAGTCCATATCCGCCACCACTTTGCCCGGGTCAAACTCGATTCCCCAGGCCTTGAGCAATTTGTCGAGCGAGGAGGAATTTCCGCCGCCGCCCATCATTGCATTCTGCTGCCGCGCAGCAAAGGCGGAGACGGGGTCGAGAAACGCCACCAGCTTGCCGCCGCGCAACACGAACTGGTCAATGGCATACTGCGCTTTGTCGGAGATGGCTTTGGGATGCACCACCAGCAGCACCTTCACGTCTTCGTCAATCTTGTCCGTGTCCATGGCCACGCGCTTGACGTTGAAATCCTGTTTCAACTGCTGGATGATGGTCCAAGCCGACTCCGGTTGCCGGCCCATTTGCATCGGTGTTGGACTGGCCGAATCACCCAACAGCGGCAGCGGACTCATCACGCCGACGGTCGCCTTTTCCGGCGCCAAAACTCGCGTGATGGCGCGGGTCACGTCGTACTCGAGCAGCTTTTCCCGGTTGGGCGCCAGGAACGGAAGCGCCACGCGTTCATCCGCCAGGCTCACGGCCAAGCCGAGGTAGAAGTGCTCATTGCTGGAAAGCGGTTGCGCTTCGAGTCCGTCCAGCCGCGCCGAATCCTCCGCATCCGTGTCCGGCTGCGGATCGAATTTTTTGATGATGAGGTTTTTGCCGGCCGCCTGCTTGTATTCATGCAGCAAATCCTCGACCTTGCGCGCGTAATCTTTCAGGTAAACCGTTTCCGGCGTGGCGGTTTCGCTTTGGCTGCAATAAAAGCGGATGGTCACCGGCGTATCCAGCTTTTTCAACACCGCCTTGGTGCCGGCGGAAAGCGTGTAGGCCTTTTCCTGCGTCAGATCCAGGCGGGCTGGAAACGAGCCGATGATCACGTTGGCGGCGATCAGGATGACCAGCATCACCGCCACGCCCGCCGTGGAATAGAGTATTAATTCAAGCGACTTTTTTTGCATCGTTGCCTCCAAAATTCAACCGGCGCGGTGCGTGCGCAAAATCACGCTGGTGGTGAAAAGCGAAAAAATGATCACCGACAGGAAAAACGCCACGTCGCGCGTGTCCAATACGCCTTTCTGAAAACCCTCAAAGTGGGTGATGACGCTGAAGGAAGTGATGGTGTCCACCAGCCATTGCCAGTTATGGCTCAGATTTTGCAACAGGTTGATGACCGGCGGAAAGCCGGCCAGAATCAGGAAGAGACACGCCACGACCGCGATGATGAAACTCACGACCTGGCTGCGGGTGATGGCCGAGGTGATGCAGCTCACCGCCAGATAGGCCCCCGCCATCAGCCAGCTTCCGACGTAGGCGCAGAAAATGACGCCGTTATCCGGGCTTCCGAGGTGATTCACCGTCAATACCACCGGAAAGGTCAGGCCCAAGGCTAGGCCCAGAAACAGCCACGAGGCGACAAATTTTCCAACGATGGCTTCCCACGGCGCGATGGGCATGGTCAGCAACAGTTCCAGGGTTCCGACGCGCCGTTCATCGGCCCACAAGCGCATGCCGGCGGCGGGGACCAGAAACAAATAAAACCACGGATGCCACATGAAGAAGGAATCGGTCAACGACGCTTCGCCGCGCTCGAAAAAGCCGCCCACCATAAAGGTGAAAAAGCCGTTCAACAGGAGAAAAATCACGATGAATACATACGCCGCCGGCGACGCGAAGTACGCCACCAGCTCCCGTTTTGCAATGGTTTTGATGTTGCCAAAACTGTTCATTTTGGAATTCGAGGTTTGGATTTTCGATGCCTAATTTTTGGTGTCCGGCATGGTGATGCTGCGGAACACTTCGTCCAGCCGGCCTTCCTCGGTCCGCAGCCCCTCGACCCGCCAGCCGTTGGTGGCTTCCATGACTTCCCGCGTCAGGTCCCCGTCCCCCACCATCCGGGGAAAAACCGTGACGGTGACGTGGTGGCCCGCAGGCTCGACGGTGACTTTTTTCGCGGCGCGCAACCCGGTCAATTTGTTCTGCGCCTCGGCCACGGAAACGCCGCTGAGGCGCAGCGTCACCGCCCCGGCCCAGTCGGACTTGCGCCGCAGTGCCTCGGGCGTGCCGTTGGCCACGATTTTGCCCCGGTCAATGATGACCGCCCGCGAACAAACGGCATCCACCTCTTCGAGAATATGGGTGGAAAAGATGATGGCCTTTCTCTCGCCCATCTTGCGGATGAGCTGCCGCACTTCATGTTTTTGGTTGGGATCCAATCCATCGGTGGGCTCGTCCAAGACCAGAATGTCCGGATCGTGGATGATGGATTGCGCAAAGCAAGTGCGATGCCGATATCCTTTGGAAAGCGTATCCACACTTTGATGCAGCACGGATTCGAGGAAACACATTTCCACCGCGCGCCGGACCGCCCGGGCCCGGGCTTCGCCCCGGAGCCCGCGGATTTCCGCGGTGAAATTGAGGAAGCCCAGGACCGTCATGTCCGTGTAGGCGGGCGCGTTTTCCGGCAGGTAGCCGATGAGTTTTTTGGCCGGAATCGGATCTTCCAGCAGGTCAAACCCGCCGACGGTGACCGCACCGCTGGTCGGGGGAATGAAGCCGGTAATGATCCGCATGGTGGTGGATTTGCCGGCGCCGTTTGGGCCCAGGAAGCCCAGCACCTCGCCGCGTTCCACCGTAAAAAATATTCCGTCAACTGCCTGTTTCGCACCAAAATGTTTCTTCAGGTTCTCAACTTTAATCATATCAGCCGCTATTATTTTCAGCGTGTGACGCGAGTAAAATCAGCGCTCCACCAGAGCGCCTTTTAGAAATTTCAACATTTTGACAACCTCGAAAAAATATGTTCAAAAAAAAGTAAGATTTTTTGAGGTGCCGCTGCCGGGGCTTCGGCACCTTCAAGCCGGTGTTCCGCCGGCTGTCTGGTCAATCAGAGGTCGGACGACCGCGCCCAAACTCGTCCATCAGTTCAAAGATGACGCGAAGGCCGGCCAGGTTGACGCCCCGGATTGCGCGCAGAGATTCCGCGCGGCGGATAGCACCGATCGCCGCGGTGTTAAAATACCAGCCTTGCACTTCCGGATTGATTAAAAGTGGCTCCACAAGCGGTCGAGGAGTTCGTCCAACCTCGGGCTTTCGTGTGCGAAAATTTCCACCAGCGGAACTTCGCGAAAACTTCGAGCCGACGCCGGCGGGCGAAATGGCTCGCCGTGCCGTCGTTCGCGTACGAGCGGTTCTGCCACCGGCCCCCACGGTCTCCGGCGGATGGCAACCCCACGAGTCCCCTGATCATAACGCCGACGGCGGTGCGGGTCACTCAAGACGCCGTAGGCTTCTTGAAGTTCTAGGAACGGCCCGCTTTCCAAACCGGAGACGTCGGGATGCAGTTCCATCGCCCGCCGCCGGAATGCCGCCTTGATGGCGTCGCCGCTCGCGTCGGCTTCAACGCCCAGAATCAGGTAATAATTTTTCGCCATGACTCGTTCACGGGGCCGGGTTTCGGGATTCGCGGCGAAGCGCTCACCACTCGTTGAGCGGGCTGGACACTGGGCAGTACTGGTCAAAATCCCGGTTGGACCAGGAAAACATTTTCGTTATCTGCGGTTGATCAGGCCCTGGCGAACGGTTAAACGCCGACGATTCAAAATCGTGCAGACCCTTTTGTTCGGCCGCGAAAGCGTGCTGATCGAATTCAGCAGTTTGATCCATGATTGCATTCATAGCTTTCCAAGTATTGGTTGGTTGTTTGTTCCGTGCGAAACGATCGGAAGACTTTTGAGTTTTCGGCGCCGTTCGCACAAAGGTTCAAAAGGTGAAACACGGCCCCAGGCCGGGTCCCGTGAAAATTGACCGCCGGCACTGAAAAATGTTCAAAGTCGTGCGCTTTGAAATGGGCCAGCGGCCGGGCTTCCCGCCGGCCGGGGTTCCCGCATCAGGCTTTGGGAATAGTAATAAGCAGTTCATGGTTCTTGTGTTCCACTTTCATCTGATTGCCGTTCAATTTTCCGGCCAGTTCCACCACTTGGGTGTAATGCCCCCATTCCTCGGTCTGGACCACCGAATTGGTGTCTTGCTGACTGGCCGTTGGGCGATTGGTCACCTCAACTTGCAGCCGGTTACCGTCCAGTTTCACATTCGCGTCCGTGGCTTTCGCGTCGGGCAGATATGCGCGCACTTCGTAACGGTCTTTCAGTTCGCGCACGTCCAGTGAAAGCGAATAGCCGGTGTCATTTTTGAAGGGGTCCATCAAAGGACTCAATTGGAACCGCGAAATCGAACGTTGAAACATTTGGTCCATCTCCGCCTGGAGATCGCGCATTTCCCGGAACGGATCCCAGGCATCGTCGGCCCCGGGGAAGAGCGTGTCCGGCGTTGGGGCTTGGGCAGTGTCGGCTCCGAGGGATCGCCGCGCCGCGGCTTGGCCTCCAGCCGTCGAAAGCGCCCCCCGAACCACATATTTTTCCGCTCCCACACCAATCAAAAGACCAACAAATAACATCACCAGGCTGATGACGGCCGGCTTGCTTAAAGACTTTTTCAATCCGTCAGTATTCATAAGGACATTTCTTCTTGTGTATTTTGACCGGTTTACTCGATTCTCCGCCCGGCGCTGAGTTTCGCCGGGCGGAAGCCCTGACGGTCCCTGTGCCCGGACCAGACCAACGGAATCCACGTCCCGCTGATGCCCGGCACTGCGGAGACCGTCGTCGGGTCCGGCTGACCGGATTCGCGCTTAAACCACCCCGTTAGCTGACCTTGACCTCAATGGATTTCGGCCGCGCGTTTTTGTCTTTGGCCACTCGCACGCTCAACAGGCCGTCCTTGAATTCCGCATTGACCTGCTTCGCATCGGCGTCTTCGGGCAGCGAGAAGGTGCGCGTGAACGAGCCATAGGCGCGCTCGATACGATGATAGCGTTTGCCCTTTTCCTCCTTCTCCAGGTTGCGCTCGCCGGCGATATACAGCACGCCGTCCTCGACGCGCACTTTCACGTCGTTCTTCTTCACCTCGGGCAACTCAGCTTTGATGACATATTCCCTGTCGTCTTCGGTGATGTCCACCAACGGCGCCCAAGTCGCGACCGTTATGTCCTCGCGCCCGTTGCCGGTTTGGGAGTTGGTGCGGCCAAAGATGCGGGACAGGCGGTTGTTCATTTCGTCCAGTTCACGGAATGGATTCCATTCCGACGTTTCCTTAAACGGATTCCAACGAGTTAATGCAGTCATAGGCTTCAAATAATTCTTGCGGACCGTTATGTTTGCCCGCGGATCGTGGCCCGCCACACTGGGATTCACGGGCACGCCTCGTTTCCGCCAGACGTTCTCATTGTGCGCCTGCGGAGGAGACGCAAGAATCTTATATCAAAAAACATGCCAACTTGCTGCGGCACCTTGGCTTGGCGCAAGTGCTTGGAATTCCACACTTTTTGCCTAAGATGAATTCTGCCATGGGTTAGGACTCGCGCCAATCTTTGGAAAAAATGACACAGACAGAGGCAAATTGACACAGTTTGGACGCGCTGTCGTTTTATGAGTCTGGCCGCGTGGTTGGCAGGGAACTCTGTGGCGCTTGCTCGTTAATTCTCTGCACGCTCGAATTCATTACCGGCCGCCATGGACCGGGGGCGTGTATTTGTCACAGGCCCTTGACTTCCCAGCCCTGGCGGTAGCGGCGCAGGAGGTGCTGCGTCAGATCCGCCCAGGCCATGCCGCCGGCGCCGAAGCTCGCGTGGCGCACCCGGCGGCTGGGTGGATGGGCCAGAAGCTGCGAGGTAACAAAGGGAGCGGCGAGGGCCGCCGCGCCGAGCCCTTTGAGAAACGCACGGCGGGAGGGCCGGCGAAAAAGGCTCATAAGGGCTTGATGGTGATATCGCGGAACATCACCGGATCGTTGTGGCCGGCGAAACCGAAGTGGCCGCTCGTGCGGTCCTTGCCCGGATGCGCTAAGTTGTGCAGGAACTCGGTGACGTGGCTCAGGTCGGCGTCGAGGATTTGCGTGCCATTCAGCTCCACCTTGATGGTGGGGCCGACGACGGTGACTTCCTCGTAATTCCATTCGCCAATGGGATGCTGGTAGCCGCGCAACGCCGCCACCATGCCGTAGGCCGAACCGTGCGCCTGGCGCGGATCAATCCGCTCGCCGGTCGCCTGCTCGTAATGGTCGTCCAGCACCTGGCTTTCGCACATGCCCACGTAGGCGGTGTCGCCGTAGCCGGGATAGCGGATGGCCAGGCCATTGTTGCCGCCGGGCGGAAGCTTGAATTCGAGCCGCGCGACGAAGTTGGTGTATTGGGCCTGCGTGTAAATCGTGCCTCCCTTGTTCGGCCGCCAGATAATGGCCGAATTGGTGATGCCGCAGCAATCCAGCGGGCCGGCCCAGCCGGTGAAATCTCGGCCGTTAAAGACGGACTGAAACCCGGCGGGATCCGTGCCGCGGAGGAGCTTGTCCGCCTCGTCGCTGCCGAGGTCGCGGATGAACAGATTGCGCCAGCGGATTTCGCCGCCGTGCGTCTGCAACTGGATGGGCCCGCGCGGCGGCACCGGCAGCTTCCGGTCGTAATAATTTTCCAGCACCGCGCCGTTAACGGTCGGTTTTCCATTCAGCCAGACCCAAACCCGGGAGCCGGCCATCACGACGCGGACATGATTCCAGTGGCCGAACGGCTGGTCGGCGAGCACCAGCGGGTCTTTGCCGGGCGCGCCGGGGGAATTGTTCCACAGGCCGCCGCTGCCCTTGTCCGCGCCGAGGTCCCATTTGCCGCCGGCCTTGGTGTAATCCCAAATCTGAACCTGGGGACAACCGCGCAGATAAATGCCGCTGTCGGCCAGCGGCACGGTTTTGTAATCCGCGAGCAGCTCGAAGTCGCCATAGTATTGGTCCGTCGTGAGGTAAAGGCCTTGCCCGTCATTAACGAGTTCGCCCTTCTGCACGGACCAGTGCCGGCGGATATCCTCGAGGCTGGCGTCATGCTTCGTCTGAAAATCCGCCGGGGACAGGGCCATATACCCGCGCGGGTCCTCGGTGGTGGCGCCCCACCAACCGGCGAGGTCCGTCCCGTTGAAGAGGGCGGTGAAACCTGGCGGCGGCGTGTTGGCGGCGCGACCGCACGGACAGCCGGTGCGGCAGCCCGCCAGCGTGGCGGCCAGTAGCGCGCCCGCCAGCGCGATGCACCAGCTACGGAAGAAAAATGATTTCGGTATGGCGTCGCATTTCACAGGTGGAAAAATATATGCAGGAAACAGGCGGGATGAAAACCCCCAAATCTGGGGGGCGGGGGCGAGCGAACGCCGCCTTGGTCTCGATGGTGCCTACCACTCGCTGCGCAGGCTGGACACTGGGCCGTACTGGTCACAAGCCCGGTTGGACCAGGAGAACACTTTCGTGATCGGAGATTGGTCCAGCCCTCGCGAACTATTTGGACTATTGCCTGGCTGCGGATTGCACTCCGTCGGGCCAGTTTTTCGCCTGGATGATTTTGCCCTCGTGAATCGTCAATTCGGTTTTTAAACAGCCGCTTTCGAAGTAACTTTTGCCCAGGCCTTCGATCTTGCCGTCTACCATGGGGATTTCCTCGGCCAGCTTGCCGTTTTCATACCAGCGCCGGAAGACGCCCTGCATTTTGCCCTGAACGATCGTGGCTTCGGAAAGCTTTTTGCCGTCGGGATACCACTTGAGGCGCGGGCCGTTTGAGAAATTGGTGTGGTAATATTCCCGCGACTGCAACTGGCCGTTGGTATGCCAGAACTCGGACAGTCCTTCGAGCCAGCCGCTCGACACCTCGGAGCGGGACTGTAAGGGACCGCCAGGATAGTATTGGAGCAGAATCCCAGTAAAGGGATTGGTGTGGCCAGCTTGGGATTGGCACCAGCGGCCGTCCAACCGGATGAGGTTCGTGCTGGCGAGTTCCGGGAGGGCGGCAACGGTCGGTCGGGGTTTGGCCGACCGCACGGCCAGCCCCAGCACTATCGCCAGGGCAAGGCAAAGCGCCAAGGGAATGAGCAGAACCCTCCAAGTGGGGCGGGATCTGCCGGGAGGCGGAGCAGGCAAAGGCGAGGACACGGTCAATGAAGTTGCAAGCGAAAGAATTGCATTTGCGGGGCGGCTGCGGGCTGAATGGTCTGGATTTGCAACGGCTGGATCGTCTGCGAATAATACGAGGACATTGAGCCCGGACCGGCAGCGGGGATGGTGAAGGCGAGAGCCGTCCAATTCTTGAGGTCAGCCGAACCGTACGCAGTGTAGGACCGGCCCGTCATGGTGGTGAACGCCAGCACCGCCGAACCGGCGTTCTGGCTGACAATATTCACGGTGAAATTATTGCCGGCATTGTACGGATAATTGCCCAGCAAATACTCCTGCCACAGCGTGCGGCCATCGTTGGCGTAATCCGCGTTGGTATTGATGTTGGCCAGGGCGACGTTGGTGCCGATCTGCTGGAGGAAAAGCGCCTCCCAAGCGTCGGGAATGCCGTCCTCGTTGGCATCCGTCCCCAGCGTCAAATTCTGGGTGGTCATCTGCGCGGGGGCTCTGAGCAACGGGCTGGCGCCAATCATTTCAATGGGCAGATTGGTCGTGGCGCCCACCGAAACATAGAGCAGATAAGGGGTCGCGGTCTTGAGGGCATTCGCCACGTAGGGCCCGGGAATGCTGGCCGAGTCCATCGGCACCCGGAGCATGTAATTGACGCCAATGGCCAAGCCGGGCTGGATGGGGGCGGCCACTCGCACACCGGCCGGGGTTTGCAGGATTACGGTGTCGCCCGTATTCATAAGCGGCGTGCCGTATTGATCCTTCACGACGCCATAGATGATGCCATCCGGCGCCGGCGGAAAGGCCCGGGCAAAATTAGGGAAAAGGCAAAATGCAAAATGCAAAATGCCGGCTGCCCCGAGGCCCCGCACGCTCACGCGGCAAATGGCTGCCCCGGTGCGACGACGGGATGAATGTTTGGCCGAAGTTTTCATTTGAAGTTTCTCATTTTGCCTTCCCCGCGTCAGTTGCCGGCGTACGAATAGGTGACGAAATACAAATGGACGTCCTTCACCGAATTGATAAACCGGGTCAGGCCCTCGTTGGGATCCGACAACAGGGTCTTGCCGGGGATGATGAGTTTCCATTTGCTGTTCCAGACCGACCGGCCAATCAGGCGCTGGTTGGTGTATTGGGAAGGCTCCAAGGCGCCGTCCGCGCCGTAGATGCTGGTATTGAAGGCTTCCGTGGTCGAGACCGGGCGGAACGCCTCTTGTTTGCGGACTGCAAAGAGCGGCTCAGAGAGCGAATCCGCCGCGGTGTAAAAGGGCGTGCTGGAAAAATCCGAGGCCCCAATGTTGAACGGCAGCGGGATGGCCACGTCATCCACGTTCCACGTGCGGATGGTGCTGGTGTCGCCGAGTGGCGGGCTGCGCATGGAGTCGGCCCCGCAGGGAATCAGATAGACATAGGGCGTGGCCGCCAAGCCGTTGGCATCCAAGGTCGGATCGCCGGGCGAGGTGCCACCGGTCCCGACTGGATTGTCCATGCCCTCATAGCCGTCGAAGCAGACGCCCACGGCGAAAATCTTGGTGGCAAACGACGAGGAACTGTAACTGTGGTCGCCCGGTCCCAGCGGCTGGCCGAAGAGGTTCTCGCCATCGGTGATGGTGGTGCTGAAGGTCAGTTCAATGCCCGGAACGGCGGCGCCACTGCCATTATCAATTTGCAGGCAGTTGTTTTTCACATCCGTATCGGCCAGCAGATCGGGCTTTAAATTCTGTTCCAACAACTCCTGCCATTGGGTGTCGCCAGCGGTGCCGGGCAGGATGCGGTAATTCTCGGAACGGAGCGAGACGATGGTGCCGTAGCCATCCGGGTTGTTGAAACCCAACCGGCCCTGCACCACCTGCCAGTCCGCATCCATTTCGGCCAGGGCGTTGGCCAGACCCGGATCACCGGTGTCAGTGCCGGAAATCTGCGGCACGCCATTTTGAATCACGCCCAGCGCACAGGAACTGATGATTTGATTGAGGAAGGCCTGGCCCGCCGGGGTACCCAACAGGCCGGTTTCGTAATCGTAGGCGTTGGCGGCCATGTAGGCATATTCCGCCGCGAGGTTGAAGAGCGTGGTGTAGCGCTCCAAGTCTTCGTTTTGGAAGACCAAAAAAGCGGCATCGGTAACGGTGTAGCCTTGGACCTGGGCGGCAGCATGCTGGCGGAAGGTCAGCCGTTCCTGCTGAATCCGGTTACCCTGAGCCAGCAACGCCTGATAATCGGCCTCGGCGCCATTCAGCGCCACCTCAGCTTGGTTGATCGTCACCAAGTCGGATTCCACGGAACTTTCCTCCTGGTCAAGGCTCTGAAGCGCACTCTGCAAACCAAGATTGTAATTGTTGGTGGCTATTTGCTGTTGATAACTCAAGATTTGGTTTTGATAAGTCGTGGCCAGGCCCGCAGTTACGCCATAAGCGATTGAATCGCCAGCGAGCGCCAGCTCCTCAATCAGGTTCACCGGAGTTGTGAAAATGGTTTTCAGCGGGGCAATTTCATTGCCGCCATCGGCGGTCCCCACGATGACGATGTCCGGAAAACTGCTGGACACTTCGCTGATCAGATTGTTTTCCAAAGTAACGGCATTATTGATGGATTTGTCCACCACGTTAAAACCAGTCTGGATATTGTTGATGGTTTGAGAATTGCCGGTGATTTCCGACTGAACGAATAAATTGGACACATTAAGGGAATTCTGGGCATTAAACATCAGCACGGCTTTGTCAAGTGCCAGCTTGTCGTAATAAGCGTTATTGCAGGCGTTTCGCAATTGGTCCCGGGCGGCGTTGACGGCGGTCAGCGCTCTTTGAATATTCCCAATGGTGCCGCGCTCGTCGGTCCAGAAGGCCGGCTTCAGGAACGTGTCCGCCGCGACATTGTAATTAATGTAATCCACACCGTTGCTGTAATTCGGCGAGGAACTATTGGTAATAAAGTCAAAGTTGTTATAAACGCTGTTGTACCAATTGGTGGGGAATCCCTGGATGTCGATGGTGAACGTCTGGTTGGTCGAAGGATCAGGCAGATAGCCGCCGAACGTGTTGGTCTCCGCGTCGTCCACGTACATGTAATGGATCAGGTCGGGGCCGGTGTAACCGTCGGGGTAGGCGCCCCCGGGTCCAATATCATCCGGGTAGGGCGTGCCATAGAGCTCAATTAATTGGTCGTTATAAGCCAGTTCCTGGGCGGTGACGGCCGCCTGTAAATCGGATAGTGAATTCTGTTCCTCGCGCAAATCCTGGGTCACATTCTGCGCGGCATTGAAGGCCACCACCGCATTGTTGAGCGCCTGCACGGCGCGGTCGTAAATCTGTTCGAAGTGGGTTTGCGGATTGGGACCGGTGACCTGCTGCGGATTGATGTCGAAGGGGATGGCATTTTGCGCCAAGCCCAGCGGCGTGAAGCCGGCGTTGGCATTGTCCATATCGGCTTCCAGGGCAGCCGCCGTGGCCGGCAATTCCTGGAGGTCCTGCACGGTCTGGCGGTCCACGATCTGGACGCCTTGATCATTCGGGTTGCTGTCCTTGAACGGCAGGATGGAGTTGCCCACGACCCAGTCCACATAGGTGCCCTGACCCACGCGCGAGGCCCAATGGTCCATGCCCCAATAGCGCGTAATGTGTTGCGGGTTGTTGTTGTTGTCAATGTAGGTATATTGGCCAACGTAGTTGGTGGCAAAATAGGCCCAACCATTCGCCGTGCCAGGGGTGTAATCCTGCCGCCACTCCAGATCGAAAATCTGCCGGCCCGTCCGCGCCACCGCCGCCGCCGCCGCGGCAAACTTGGTTTCATTTTCATAATTCACCGTCACGGCCGCCCCCAGAATCAGGACGGTTTGGGCCTGCGGCACCCAGTCAAAGTTCGGATTCATCAGCAGCTTGTAATATTCCGTCATCGCCGTGAGGTAATGCCCGTAAGCGTCCCCGTGGCCCTGCGGAAACATGATCTCAGCGTCCGCGGCGTTGACCACGCCGTCGCTATTCTGGTCGGTGATATTGTAATTCAGCGCATAAATGGTTTCCCCGGCGCTGATGCCATAGGTGTAATTCCAGTAAAGGCGGTTGTAAACCGGCGGCAGATCCACTCCTGGAGAAAGGCTGTCATCGCGTCCGCGCAGCAGCGCCAGATTTTGCGCCAGCAAAGTGGGCTCCTCGCCTTCGAAGCAGAACGACGCGGTAGCCACCGAGCCATACGTGGTATTATCGGTGCCAAAACCAATCGTCGGGTTGAGTGAATTGGCCCAAGCCGCGTTGCCCAGCGTCATATATAAATCGTCCAGATATCCGGCGGCCAGCAGCAAAGCCTGGTTGGCCGGCCCGTAATTGATGCCGGAATTGATGCTCAAGGATTCACCCACATCGAGCACGGTTTCATACAGTTGAATCAAACCATTATTCGTGAGCGAGGCGGCGTTCAGCGGCACATCGCCATTCCACCGGGCCCCGGCCAGCTGGATGATGCTGGCAGTGGTGCTGGCGGCATTCTCGTACAAATTTTGAGTCTGCCCGGCAATGGGATCAAGGGCTTGCGTCACCCGCGAAATCCAGCCTTCGGCCAGAATCGGATTGGCCCAAGCCGACCAATTGGTGGTGACGACCCCATTGTTGGTGGCCGTGTAACCGTAGCGCAGCGAAATGTAATTGTCAGTAAGCCCTTGGATGCCAGAGGCGCCCAAAGTATAAACCGGCCCCGGAGGATTTTGGTAAAGCTGGGGCCAATTCAATTCCGTGCCCAAGGCGGGCGGTTGGCCGTTTACTGGCGGTTCGATGCGCCAATCATAGAGATACTGACCGGTCCGCCCGGCCAAATCCGCCGTATGTTGAAACGTAATCAACTGGCTGAACGGATTGGCGTTCGCCAGATTGTCAACCACCAACGCTCCCGGGAACAGCGGCGGCGCCACGCGGACGATATAGACGCTTACGGGATCGCCAGTATAGGAGGGATTCAAGCCTTGGGCCACCACAAAACTCACATAACCCTGTCCCGGACCGACGGCGCTCATGGCATACGAATCCACGGCGGTATCGGAGTTGGTCACCTCCACAATGTCACCCGCGTGGCGGATGACGGTGGCTGCCGGATTGATATCATATTCACCCGGTATCGCCGGATCCATCTGGTAGGTATATTCCGGCACGGAGAGCTGCGCCACCGCATTGGTCCAGATCTTATAATCGGGCTTGTCGGCCGGACACAGGGCATTGACGGCCGCCAGGTCATTGCCGCGCAACACATTCAACAGCACATAATTGCCGTTAACCGGATCGGAAACGAATTGCCCGGTGAAAACCAGCTTGTTGCCGTTGGGATCAAACCAAAACCTGCTGATCAGATTGGGCGGCAAATTCGGAAAATAATTCAAACCGTTGTCCACAGCCGTCAAGACCTCCGGTGGCAATCCGTTGGTCAAAACAGATTTTTTCTGGACGGTGGGGTCGAAGAGAACCACCGTCGGCGTTGCTTGGGTAAAATTCGTGGCAATGGACTGCTGGTAGATTACTTGCACACTGTCTTGGCCGCGCACCGCCGGGAGGCCATTGATGGCGGTTGTAAGCGTCTGGCCTTGGGCCAAGGTCGGCAGCGGCAGTCCGTTCTGTCCTAATTCCGGCCATACCGGACGATACACAATATCCAGACTGGGGGTGTTGCTGGACGTGGGATCACCAGCAAAGATGCCATTGGTCAAAGGCCGCAAGTATGGGACGATTGAGCCAACCGCCGGCCAGTTGGTGGCGTTGCCGAGCCCTGGCCAGGCAAAGCCCGGCAAGGTCTTGTAATAAAAACGCATGGTGAAACTATTCGTCGGCGAGGCGGCTTGGGCGAGTGACGGCGGACGGTTCGAATAAACATCAATCTGGCCGGAATACTGATTGGTACTGCTGATGACCAGCGGATTAAGCACCAGGTTGGCACCAGTGGTAACCACGGAGATTGTGAGCGAAAGCGTAACCTGGCTGCCATCCGCAGAATCGCTCACCACTATTGTCACCGGATAGGTGCCCGGCGTTGTCGGTTGCCCCACGATGCTCAGACCGTTGGTCGGACTTTCCTGGTAGGTCAGACCCGGCGGCAAATCGCTCATGCCAATGGTGAGGGAATCCAAAAGCCTTGAGACATGAATGAAATAGCTGAAGTTGGTGTTAACCACGGCGACGGCGTCTGGGAGCGGGTTGAAAACATTGGTAACCGGGTCGTAGGACCCGGCCTGGAGCGGGGGCAAACCGGCATTCAAGCCGCGATAGACCCAGAAATTATTCTTGCGGTCCTTGAAGGTGAAAGATTGATAAATGGCATAGGGCCCATCGGCGGCATTGTTGGTCCACCCGATCGGAAGGTCGCCGGACGTGCCGGGCGGTTCGGTGTTGAAATCGTCGTAGCCGGTGGGCGAATTCGTGTCCGCCACAATCGGCGGAGTCAGCAAGGGCAGCGGCATGGGCGCCTGCAGCATTGTGCCAGCCTTCACGATGTAGTCAAAGAAGACGCCGGCTGCGGGGTCTTCCCGCTTGACTTGAAAGGCACTCATCGCCGGCCGGCCATCCGCGCCGTTGTAGGCCACCAAGACATACGGCGCCGAGGAGTAATTGTTGCCGTTGGTGACATTGAGGTCATCGCGCAGGGCGTAAGCCTGGCCACCCAACATGAGCGCATGTTCCTCATTGGGGTTGTAGCCCGGTTGTGTGGGATCGTTTTGATAGTAAATATTGCCGGCGGCGCGCAGGCTGTCCAGCGGTCCGCTGCCGGCATTCCCGGCCAGCACAATGGTGGGTGCGTTGGTGGGCCAGTGGATGGAATAGTCCCCCACCACCGTCGGCCAATAAACCGTTTGAAATCCTTGGCTGCCATCCGCGCTGTTCGGACGAAACCACCATACTTCCAACAGGTTTTTTCCAGGTATGGCGTTCACCGGAATGATGGCCCCTTGGTTGGCGGCGGCGAATCCATGCACAAACGGATCCAGATATGCCGCCGGATCGTAGGAATTCCCCAGCGACCCACCGAGAAATGACGCATTGGTGTCCGTGTTAATGTAGCCCGCCCAGTAGTCTCCATACGCGCCGTTCGTCGATCCGATTTCTCCCGCCGGGTCGCCGATTTGATCGCCCACGTTCACGGTCACGTTTGTGACATAGGGCGGGCTGAAGCCGCTGGCAAAATTGGTGAGCGTATTGTTCGCGGGGTTCCAGTCCGAGAGGTTGGTGATAACCGATCCGGCCAAGACCTGGTTGTTTTGCAGACCTTTGGCCAAGTAGGAGACAACCCGCTCGAAACGGACATTGCCATTGGCGTTAAATCGCAATAGCGCACGCACTGCCGGATAACCGTTGGTCAACCAGGTATAAAATTCGAAGGTCGGGGTCAGGAAGGCACGCTGGGTGTCAAGCGGGTCATAGTAGTCAAGCGACGGGCTTTCCAGGGGATCAAGCTGAATGCCCGTCTGCGCAGCTTGCGCCGGCGTAGCGGCGGGCGGGCGCAGATAATGACTATACAGCGCCGGATCTGAGGGCCAGACCAAGGCGTACCGGTCGAAAACATAGGGCCACTGCAAACCCGCCACCCCCGTATCCAGCCAATACATTTGCAGGTCAGTCAGATTGACTGTCGCCTCATCGGCATAATAGGTTTTGCCGGCAAAATCATAGTAGAACTGCGTGCCCAGATTGGCAATCGGGCCGGCAGTGAGGCTGGCCCCCAAAGTCGGATCTTGGTAAGCCGTCAGCGGCGTGCCCAAATTGTTCGTCACCACACTCGGCGTGGGCACCTGCGCCACGTCGACGATTTCAAACCCGAGAAATTCACTCGAATTGACACCATTGGGTTGCCCAAGGATCTCGACAAAAACGCGGCCGACAGCGTTGTTGGCCCTAATGACGTGCACGCCGGGATCAAACCAAAGGGTCTGGGCGTTGGTCACCCCGGGACTGGTCACGGAATAGGAATTGGTCAGCAGCGCCGGAAAGGAGGAATTAAAAACGACATTAATAGACGTGATCTGGCCCACCGGCACCGACACCGGGTGGCTCAGCGTCTGGAACTGGCCCTCCGTCCAATACATGTGCTGCGGCGTCTTCACCGGGTTGGGCGAGATCAAGTAGCTGGCCGTAAGCAGCAGCGAGAAGGTGCCGTCGCTATTCGTTATATAGCTGGGGAGGCCGCTAGCCTGACCCACCTGGTTGGTGTATCGCGGCAGATTGCTGGTCGTATACGCGGCGCTGGTGATCCACGTAATGTTGATTTGGCCCGGCTGGGTGGCAAACACCACCCCGGCATTGGTGCTGTAATAAT
>Ga0316217_10003746_pt1 | contig 16981 bp, 8 predicted proteins | sample 1anoAmetaG_FD_203633 | JGI IMG/M metagenome (GOLD analysis project Ga0316217, IMG submission 203633) | Freshwater microbial communities from Trout Bog Lake, Wisconsin, USA - 1anoA | ecosystem: Environmental > Aquatic > Freshwater > Lake > Hypolimnion/Profundal zone | place: USA: Wisconsin...
TAAGAGAGGTCAACTAGCATATCAGCTATGTATGAGGCGAAAACGACGAAGATTAACATAACAATTATCACGTATAGCTAAATAAAATACCAAAATTACTGCTTCCCAAGGATTTCTAGGAAAGGGTCCAGGAGCCAAAGTTGAAAGAGTGCCAGCTGCATAAGACTGAGCCCAAATATATGCAGTCCACCAAGGTCCATCAATCAAGCTAACTCCATAGTCTGTATTGTCTGTCAGCCAATAGTAACTGGAGCTAGTTCCTTGGCCATAGTAAGACTAGTTATAAAGATGAAGATCCATTCCTAGAAAAATGCAACCTGCGAAATTTGAAATTATCAAGGCATTTGCAAAGAGCGAAGTCAGTAAAAACAAGGTTTGAAAGAAAGTTTGGTATTGCAGAATTTTTTCGTTCTAATCACTGTATTTGATTTTTTTGACCCAAAGTAGAAGCAAGGTCACAATCTGAAGATAGTTGAGTCCTCGAGATTGGTAAACTAAGGGAATAGAGTAGATTAGAATGACGATTAGGTCAACAATAAATTGTGACTTTATATAGTGGAGTGCAGTTAACTTCAGGTTTGTTACGATTTTAGCTTTGCCAAATACGTAATATCCTTTGAAAAAACTGAGGATACAGTCGACACACCAAAATGCTAAAAATGAAATGTAAACAGGGTAGAAATAGCCTTGTGTAGAAACCATTTCTTCAGTGTCATTTGGATAGATACTGAGCTAAACAGATATCTAAAGCTCTGCGAGATAAAACACAACCATGTAAAGAATGTTCCAACTCAAAGTAAACCCCGAAAGAGGATTGATGTAGAACCAGTTGTCTTAAGTAGTTTGTTGAATATCATCATCTCCTTATTTTTGTATGTTGAGCAGCCTCTAAATTTTTTGTCGGGTCTCATAGTCCAATTGCTGAAGATTTGCTGTTGGTTTTTTCTCCATCAGGGGGAAAAGTTAGTATTCCTATACCATTAATATATTTAGCTTAGTTTACTCTAGATATAAATCATAAGAGCTCTGTATTTCGTAACTTGGAACTCATTAGAAGTAAGAATCGAGCTTGTTTCACAAGAATCAAATGAGTTAGATTCTTAGCCCAATTTATGTTAGGAACTTTAAAAAACCTTGATTTATTGAGTAATAATCCAAATGTTAGTTTATAATAGATTCAATTATGTCTGGGTTGGTTTGCTCAATTTCAGGAGCTCCTTTGATTTAGCCTGTAGCCTCTTCGAAAACAGGCCATCTCTACTAAAAATCGACTATCTTGCATTACCTTTCAATAAACGGAAAGTGTCCTCATACAGGAACTCCTATGGAGCCAAAAGATCTCATCGAGTTAGCTCAAAAAAACACAAACATCTTATCCAGCTTCCAGAACACTCCTCTGTTAGCCGAAAAACTCACCAGCTAAATGGATGCTTTAGTCATTTAGACTCATCTTTTGAAGCAAAATTTGAGAGAAAGAAGAGAAGAGCTAGCTACGAGTTTGTACAGGCAAGATGCGGCAATTCGAGTTATTGCTCGTCTTAAATAATAAAGGGATAAGGCCAGATAGAAAATATCAAATTTGATGGAAGAGCTACGCACACTTTAAAACAAATGATGTATTCCCAACTTTAGATCCTTATTTTTCAAATTATGGCACTTTGCTCAATATTACTATTTAGGTTGTATGAATCATTTCTTTTTGTTTTTTTTCTTTGTCTAAGCTTCGGCTTTTACAGGCTTTTCTTATTTTTTTGGCTCTTATTTGATATCCACTTTTGTTTAAGGTTAGTTCTTTTCTTCACGTTTTGGCTCCTTCTTCACTTGGATCTCAACAGCCTTCTCTTCCTTTTAGAGTAAGACTTAGGGAGAGTTATTCTTCTTTTTCTTTTTCCCAGTTTTTTCCTATTTTTTTTCTTCAGTTTCCTTCACTGAATCTACTGCAGATACAGTTCTACTCAAGGTATCTGCATTTAGCTTCTTTTTCTTATCACTAGTCGGTGATTTATCAACCTAATCAGAGTTGCTGGAACCTCCCTTTTTAGTGCTGTTCTTTTCTTATTTCTTTGGCTTTTAAGAATCGATTTTCTTTTTTCTATCAGGTTTAAAGTCAGGGTAAGCTGAAACATATTCCTCAAGTTTGGAGGTTAATTGCTGCAGGTTCTTTTTCTTTTGAAGTAATTACTATTACAGAAGTTTATTTTTCTATTCTTGCTTCTTTTTTTAACTTTAAAGTTATCTTAGATAATTATTCTATCCCCATTAAATCTTTTCTCTTTCCTCAATCAAAGACTCGTTTTACTTAGTAACTTCTTAAATTATCTTTGAAACTTAAGTAAGCCTTTAATTATTCGAAATAATGGTTGAAATTTTCTTATTCATGTTTTAAATAACTGATGGAGGGACAAGTTTTTCCATCTAGGCTCTCTAGAGCTCAAATTTTTCAATAACCTTTCTAGTTTCCTTTTTTAATTCATCATTTTTCTTTTTCGCTGAAATAAGTTCTTCTGGAACTTTTTCTTCATGCCTGATGGCTTTAATGTTTTAAATAGCAAGATCTAGCTTTGAAATTTCTTACTTTAGTTATGATCTTTTTTTGTTAACATCTTCAAGTTTGCGTTTTAATTCATCAATCTTGTTTTATTTAACCTTTTCGCTTTATGAGATTTCTTGGATTAATTTGCTCTTTTTATGTTTCTCTTATTCTGCTCTGGCTAATGTGTTGTTTAATTGGGCACTTTCAGCAATTTGAGAATTTATTTCTTCTTAAATTTTAGCTGTCTGAGTCTTATCCTAGGTCTTTTCGTCCAATTCTTGGAGATTTTTTCTTTTTTAATTAATTCTTTCTCTTGCTTAAGCTATTTTTCTTTCTAATTCGTTTCTCCTTAGCCTATCAACTTACTTCCTAGATTCTTCTGCTTAAATCAGCTACTTCAACTAATGGTTAATCTGCTGCTTAGTGCTTTCTAGAGCTGCTTTTCTGTGATGAATTTAATGCTTTTTGATCTCATGATTTTTTGATTAATCTAAAAGAATTGAAAACTTTTGCTCCTCACTTTTAGTTTACTATGTTATTTTAGAAAGTTGCCCTTGTTATTGATTCAAACGCTATAGATGCTCTGATTGAGATCTTTCAAAACTTGCTTTTTAGTTCTAGATTCTTTTGGCAATTTAGGCTTTTTAGATTTCGTGATTCTAAGCTAATTTTGTAGAATTTGCTTTGAAAGATTAAACTTTTTAGGCTATAATGTCTATTTCCTCCTTTTTAGCACGATTTTCTCGGCTTATTGATTCTATTTGTTCAAGATTTTAAGCTTTTATTTTTTAATTTTGAGCCTACCTTAATGACAACTATTCAAAAATTTGATTCTGCTGTGCTTTTAAGTCTCTGAGCTAATCACTTAGTTTGCTAAACTTCTGTTCTTCTGTAGCATTCAAGTTTCGAATCTATTATAATTTCTCTTTATATATTGAAGGTGTTTGAGGTATTTCGGCATTTTAAGGAGCTTCAACAGTGGTGATTGAGTTCTAAGGATGCTATGCAAGTGGTTCAGTTCTTTCAATTTTTACAGAAGAATTTTCCTCTTTTTAAGCCTTTTCTTATTCCTTTTGAATAGGAATTTCTTAGCTTTTAGCTACAGCTTCCTAGTTTTTAGTGAAGACCTCTTACAAGTTGGAAGGGTTTTCTTACCTTTTAACCTCAGTTTCCACAGATAAAACAACGGGTACTTCAGTAGTAGCAACAACTTACTGAACTATTGTTTACTCATTTGGTTTGATCTAGCTTGACTAGACAGAAGGAGAATTTTCAGCTTAAGTACTCATTGCAAAACAAAGATAATTAAATATAAACGTGTTGATTAAAATACTGCTACAATAATACTACAAAAAGGAATTGGTAGCTTTTAGATATTTTTGAAAGTAGTGCTTCAAATAGCTGAGTTCATTTTATTTGACCCTAAATAAAAATTATCTTTTTATGAAGTTCAAAACATGGCAATTTGAAGGTTATGTAAATTACATAAAAATAATCATTAAGCCTATTGGTTGGATTTCTTGTACTTTTAGTTTACGTTCTGAAGGTTCAGTAACACTATTTAATTGTTGGCTTCTCTCAATAGCCTCCATCCTTGTTGTGCCTCATTGGTGACCATACAAAACTTGCTATTAATCTTTTTAAATTCTCTACTAAGCTAGTTAAACTTCTTTTCAATGTACTCTTGATGAAGCCTTTGAATGTGTATTTCTTACATCCTTTCTTGTTCCTTCTGCCGCAACACTTAGGTATTTATCATTGATTATTTCAACTATTTGAGCTTCAGAATGACTGAGTCATGGTCATAGTTGTCTTTGTTCAGTAACAGAATGGCTAGCTAGTTCAGCTTTGCCTCGTTGTCAGTTATTTTCTGGGTCAGCTTCTCAATTTACTGCTTATTTCGATTAAACTCTTACTATTTTTCAAGCCATTATTAACTAGGAAGATTCTAATACGAAATATTTTCTATGATTTTAAAGTTTTCTTTCTCTTTTCTGAGTTATTAGATTAAAATTTCTTTCTCTTTGACTTTTAGATGCTATTATTAAAGTTTTTGGAGTGCCTTTGTCAACTAATTTTATATTAACCTAATTTTTTCCTTCAGATTTTATATCTAGCTATGGTACCTTTTGCCTTTCTATTCCTACAAATGTAATTTTTAGCTCAACTTCCTGCTTTAGGCATTCAATTTCTCACATTATTACACTTTCTTTTCTATCTCCTGCCTTAATCTTTGATTTTCTGTTTGCATCAACTCTAAATAATGACTATCTTTTTCCTGCTTTTTTTTATTTTACTCAATAATTTGCTGATAAAAGAGTTCTTAGCTCTGTTTTTGAGCTAGAAAAGACTGAAGATTTTCTTTTTTTTCGAGCAACTACTTTTACTTATCTTTTAGCTCAAGTTATCTACCCTCCAACCTGTTTTTAGTTTACTTAAGCTCAATAGATAAGCTATCTATCACTTTATTCTTATCTAAAAGATTCTTAGTTCTTTCACTGATGTCTTGGGTTTTGTCAACAATTTCTTTTTGTTTTTCCTGAAGCTATTTCTCTAAACTTTCTATCCTTTTTTACAAATCCTTTGCAGATTTTGTCTATTTTACTTCATTCTTTTCTTACTCTGGAACTTTGATACCTTTTTCTTCAAGAAACTTGTTAAAGTAGTAATTTTTGTTGATTTCACTTTGATAAACTTCATCAACCCTCTTTGAAGCATTCTTTAGCTTTTAAATGTCTTTTTCGATAAAAACTAAATTTTTACTTGTCGAATATTGCTTAAGGTAATCTTATCGACTGGAGTCCTTGTTTGAGGCTATTTCAGTGTTTGCTATTGTAGACGAGGATTGCTTATAAACTGAATCATTGAAAGAAATAGGGTTACTCACCACTGCCTGGCTTTGCCTCTTTTCAGCAAAATAGTATGGTTTTTAATTCTTGAGCTATTAGAAGGGGGTGATTCTGTTGTTCTCCCTGTTGGGTGGGTTACTCCACTAGTTCTAAATGGTCTTGAAAAAGTGAGCCTTCTCGGTTGACTCCTTTCTCTCGATATGGGAATTGGTCTTCTCAGGAAAAAGTTGAGTGTTATTAAAATTGATTTGAAAAGGTGTAGTGTGGCTAGTTTGCTTTGCCATTCCTAAGCCAACTGTGCTCTCCCGACTCCACGGCAGATAGCTATTTTGAGAAAATTCTTTTAGCCTGGGATCAGTAACAGACTAGCTTCTTCTCTGCTAGATCTTTTGTTGGTGCGTTGGTGGCTGTTCCGGAGGATTGGAGACTTTGCTGGTGTATTTTGCAGGTGAGAGACAGATGTATTTTTTCTGTTCTGTGGTTTTCTGGCCGTTGGCAGCCAAAGTAATATAATTGTTAGTGGCAGTTACTTACGGCTTGCTAAAAGGCAAACCCGGATTGATCTGCTTCGGCTAAAGATTGCCTTTTTTGAGGAGACTAGCATTGAAGTTACTCTATATAGCCTGCCTGCTGGACTCAGGCCGTGATTCGGCATAGGAGCTGGGTGCCTTACTGAAGTTGAGGTTGTGCTGGGTGGCAGTCTGGCGGAAGGAACTGTTATGGTTGGGGTTTTAGGTTGTGGGGTAGGCGAATTTATTGTAATTGGAGTGAGGTGGCTGAATGTTTTTGTTTTGTAGATAATTATCAAAATGCATATATGTTATAGTCCTTTATATATAGCAAAGTTCCTCTTAAAGCATATTCAGTATCTTTGACTCTGGTTATATTCCTTCACTTAGAATGGAATGGGTGAACCTGGGCACTATACTTGATTTTTATCTTAGCAAAGCAGCAAAAACTATCATGGCTTGTTTATAATCACTATGTCCTTAAGAAGTGATATAATTGGAATCTATTAGACTCAATTATGAACAAATAATAGCTCATTTGTCGTAATTCTACTAAAAAAGCGCAAATACTGCCTCTATATGGGAAACCTCAAACATGCAGGTTTGTTACTGTTAGTGAAATCAACTAGATTATTCAAATTAATAATAACCAACCTTCGCATGCTGCTCCCCGAAGAACTCTACAAGCACATCCCTCGCAAAGTATAGCTGTGGACGCCCAAGGATGTTTAGAGATGGTTCAAATTGAACTCCCTACACACTATCCCTTCCTTCTAATGTAAACCTCAATTCACCTCAGTCTAAGATCAAAATTTCGATGGCCCTTCCTTCATATAAGTCAGTCCTGACTATCTTTTGAACAAATGCGGAGTCGCATCTCATTTAGTGATGAAAAGAATACTTGAATGGATAGATTAATAGAGAAAGTATTTCGACTAATACGTTGAATCCCTTTGCTCCACCTCACCTATTTAGAGCAATAGTGAAAAAGCGATTGCTTAATTGTAATAAAAGGGGGCATTGAATAAGGAGAACTGTCCCAAAAACTAGAATTGTTCCATAGTAGTCTAAAAACATTACGAGGCAATCATGCCCCTTGAACAAGTGAAAAAATGGAACAAGAAGAGAAGGTCGGTTTCCATCTAGAATCAAGCCCAACACTCAGCCTTCATCAACCAGATTGAGCTCAAGGTCAGCAAAATCAAAAGCCAGAGCGAAACCCCCAGCGATATCCGCTTCGTGGAAAGCACCTATGAGATGTGCCAGCATAAACTCATCTTCTAGTATGCTCTGAATTAACAGGTGAGAACCATTGAACTGAAGGGTAGTGGCTTCATCGGGCGTAAAAAGTAATGCTAGGTTCTGGTTGAGTAGGACTCTGTTTCACGTGTACATTGCTAGATCCTCAAAAGGAACTCCTAGTTTTGGCTAAGGGACAATGAGTCGAGTTACGGGACCTTCGTATAGATCGGGAGGGACAGGCGCAAGCACCTGGAGGAGGGAGACGTGCTGAACTTTGATGACTAATTCATCTAGATAGTCAAAATAAAGATCAATAATGCGAAAGGGATGGCCAACTTCGATCTGAAGGTCAAGACCTTCAAGAACAAGGACCCTTTCCTCAATTTTTACCGCAGGGTTGTTGTGTTAGTGGGTCGAAAGGAAAGAGATATCACTATTAACAGCCCTAACGTCATGAGCAATCATGCCAGAATAGTACTTGAGAATGACAACCGGCTCTATCTCGTCAAAGAGGAGGGGCACACCTTCATCCGCCTCAAAAAGGAGGAGCTCTACCAACTCTAGCTCCCCCAAGAGACCATCCTACTGGGACTGCAGAAAGTAGAGGTCAAGCTGCGCAAGGAGAGCAAGCCAGTGCCCAACATTAGCTAGTTTTTGGTGAGCAAGTATTGAGCGGCCGAACACTGCCATGATATCACTTATTTCTGATTGACCGACCTGATGCTACGATAACACTGCGACAGAATAGGTGGAGATGTTTGGATCCAGGTTGAAAGTTATTAGTCTAATTAGATTAGCTAATAGGCAAATTACATGTGTGCGTTGAAGGGTTAGTCTTAGCCAGTTATTGTATTAAATTTTGGCGGTTTAGATGATTGTTCTGTGCGATATGCCAGATCTGCTGCCTTGACATGATTTCGTGCTTATTAATAAACTCCTGCCTTATTTATTAATACATCGCGTGGGCTAGACCGGCCCTAAAAATAGAATTAGATGCGGCCCGGAGCATGCTGGACATCGCTAAGACATATCATGGGTGAGCAGGTGTATTTGAGTACAAGTGGGCGAGATGGATGATCGAAAATAATCTGATGCACCATATGGTGGGCAAGCATCGATGAGGGTGTAATTGATATTTGTGTCGGATATTGGAAGAGATATAAAAATGTATTAATCCATGAACCAGTTGCCGCCTGTTTCCCTGAACCCTCTCCACCCATCCCACAGATAGACTTTCCTCAACCCTACGCAAACAGACCAGGAGGTGGTAGTGTGGTAGTATGGGGGCTGTGGCGTGTGAGGTGGGTGGAGTTGGGAGGAGGGGAGTGGTGTTTGGCTATGAAAATATTATAAAGTTGGTTGTTGAAGGGGGATCCCATAAGTGAGATGCGATCGGCAAGTACTAATATTGCGATTCGGGGGTTGAAGATTAAGACTGTACTCTTACAGGGTCATTTCTATAGTCTTCTCTTATTATTTGCATCAGCAAATAAGACAACATTTCAATCTAGGATGATTGAACGTACGCTCATATCCATAACGGGGAAATCGGAAAAACAGCTTCGGCGGTTCTTTCCAGGATGATCATCCTGTGTCGACTTTGTCGCCATTGTGAGGATATGAGTGAGTATGACTAGATTGTTGTTCACTTAAACAAAAGCAATATCACCCATATTAACTATATCACCCACCATACCAACTGTATGGCTCATACTAACTAGATGACTCATACTAACTAGATGGCTCATACTAACTAGATGACTCATAATAACTATCAGCTGTGCCTACTTGCACTAACATGCTGTCAAACATAGCATGGCCATCATGGATGTTGCGGTTAATCTCATTCGCAGCTTGTACCGGCTAATATTAATGCTGGAAGTTACCACTCCAACAGCATAAATCGAATTGTTAAATTAAATGGTATTAGTTGTTGTAGTAAATAACTACTAATTGCTACATTAGTAACCGCTAGCAGATTAGTAACGCTGGCAGAAATATTGTGGCGGAAGGGCTGGGATAGCTATGCCAGCTCTAAACAAACTCATCCAAATAATAACAAATACTACTGCTTACTAACTAATAGTGTAGTGACTTGTCCATTTCACTAAATAATAACCATCTTAGTTTGATTTTCACCATGAGTAGACAAGTTGAGTGCCATAGTCAGCATTCGAGTATAGGTTGGACACGATCAGGCTTCCCCGCGGTAGACGGCGTTGGCTTTCTGCACTGCTTGGTAGATGGGGGTCTGGAAGAAGGTGTTTATGCTCTTGTAGGCGTCTCCACTCACAAACGACTTCTCCTCACGCACCACCACATTTTGCATGTTGTGAACCAGGGATTCCGGCATCTTCATCAGGATGGGAGATTATCGCAGGGAGGACGCCTTTAGGTCGGAGTGTGGGAGGTTGCTACGTGCGGGCCTCTAGTCAGACATTAATTATATGAATATGAGACTTATATTTCGGTTTTCAAGTTCTGATTTAACGATATAGTTTGTCCGTCTTCAACCAGCTGCAGCATCCGAGACCATTGCAGCATCCCAGAACACATAGCACCGCAACTAGACTTGGACATGATATTGAACTCGCCAGCAAGATTAAGACAAGTCCTCGAGCTGGTCCAGCCCCAGCCGATGAATTTGATCACTGCTGCATCACCGGGACTTCGATCTGCATTTTATTGAGGTGAGAATTAGTTTATGATTATAATACAGGTTAACAGTGGGAATACTGGCTAGAGCATGCTCATCCATTATTATTATTAATTTGAAAATGCTGAAGTTCACCCCCGAACACCAGCTGCTGTTCGCCCCATCGCAAGGCCACTACCTGCAAACCACGCTAACAATGTCCAACCCTACTCCGAGACCCGCCCCATTCAAAGTACCCGAAGCGCGAGTTAGGTCAAAGCCAGCAAGCCTTCGCTATTCGAAGTCACACCCAGCGTTGGCTTGATCCTGCCCAAGCAGAGTGTGCGTGTTCAGATAGTCAGCCGCTACCCGAACACCCCGCAGCTTGTCCATGACATCTCCTACTAGAACAAGTTTATGGTCGAGTACGCCCTCCTGGAAAGGGTTCCGCCTTCCATATAAGAGGGGTTGCAGCTCATCACTTAAGACAACAGGCAGCAGAAAAGACTGTTTGCTGCAGTCGAAAATGCCAAAGATACGCCATCCCCAGAAAATTACTCCGGCATTTCAAATAAATACAGCTACAGAACTGCGCTGAACGAACGTAATGATTCTGGATAGCATTACATGAGCATGAATAGACGGTAAAGCTACTAAAAAATGAGCGAAGACCAGAAATTTTAGCATCTCTCCAACTAGATAGACAGGCTGGAGATATAGAAATCACACTTGCTGACCTCTACCAAGCCCAAATCGCACCACAACCTACTTCGATTTGCCATCATCCTGGTCGTCTGCATTCTCACCGGGTACTTCGCCGGAAAGAGTCTAAACCGAGCCAGGCTGCATTCAGGAAAGAAGCAGAAGGAGTATAGATGGTTTGGGCTGGAGAAGTATTGGGCCAAATAGGAGGAAGTAGCCAACAAGCAGTGGTGGGCTTTTTGGAAGTGATGTGTATATAGATTGAGTGAAACAAATATCTCCTAAAACTGTAGACATATTTTATAATTATTATTCTAAGTACTTCGTTGATCGAATGTTGAATGGATGGCACAAAACCTAGAGAAATCAGATGTCAGTGCATAGTGGAATCACGCGAAGATAAGAACCATCACCACAGGAAAATTATTGTCCAGGGAAGAATCTTAATGAAAACACGATTCGAAATAAGATTTTACGCGAAAGATCTACATCTCAAAAAAGCAAAAAAAAGGGAAGTACTCCAAAGCTGGAGTACCTGGGATTCCATGATGCTAAATTAGCGGAGAAAACAAATATATCTAAGGACAGTTAAGTAGTATAGAAAAAGGCATAATCTGCTCAAAGAAGAAATCAAGAAAAATTGAGGATCGGACAGAGGATCAAATTAAAAGTTAAAGGCTCAGAAAATCTTCCTTTTCGAGAAAATGTACAGTAAAACTCCAATAGAAAATTTGCAGGACATATCTATTTTTCACAACACTCTAATAAAAGCGAAAATGACACTGAATATGCTTCTTAGCCAATATAGATAACCTTCAGTATGGATTCAACTGAGCCCGAATAGCCCTCAAACTAGACCTAAAGGCGTAAAAGAGCGAGAAATAAGCCATCAGTCTAGTAGGTACTCAAAAATGTAAGAATGAATAATCCAGCACTTCAAAATTGGTAAAGAAAAAGGATATAGAGGGAAGTTAAGTCAAAATAAATGGAGTATAGAAGCTTGATCAGATCTCTCAGCAAAGAATCAGGAATTTAAAAAAAAATCATCAGCACAAAAATGAAGTAAGTACTTGATTAGCTGTATAGCTTGAAGAAGGCAACCAGAAATCACTGAATTATAACTTAAAATTTATTTATTCTATTTCATTTTGCCAATTGAGAAAAATCGTTTAATGGTTTCATAAAAAAATTCATTTAATAAAGTAGTAAAAAAACTAATGGCATTTCACCAATCGTCAATTTCTTTAGGTCTTATCTCTCTCTTATCTATTGCGATTTCTTGCTTTAGTATGGGGCATTTGTAGAAGCCCTTTTCAAAGTTGAGTAAAAACTCCTGCTAAACCTTTTTGTAGCTTTCTAAGCACTTTTCAATTAGTTTGAGGCTATTCTTGTCTATGTCGCATATTTTAACTAAATAAGTGGGTTGTTACACTAGGATTGGGGAATGAATTGATGAAAAATGCTTGATTTCTTTCCAAATTGCTCATACTCGTATGAAAACTCGTTGAACCTTGTAGAACGTCTGATTTCGTCCTTTTTCTTTTCTTTGTGATCTGATGAGAAATGTACAAAACTCAGCCCTTAACTCAAAGTTTCAGAGTTACTCCGTTCTTTTTTATCTGTTGAGTGATATGCTTTGATTTTGCCTTCACTTTACTCATTTGAAGATGATATTATGCTAATCTAATGAAAAAGGATGTCACTTTTCACAAACTGCTATTACATGTCTTAATTGTTGCTTTTGTTTTGCTAGTAGTTTTTAATCTTCATCTTTTTGAAAAGACATTTTTCAAAGGTAGGATGGATCGAAGGTTTTTTTAGACGACGGTAGTTCTTAGCCTCAAAGTTCATTATTTTCATTTGATCTTAGTATCTTGTTATAATGTCGGTGTTTTGGATTACAGAACCACTATCATTCACTTTACTTTTATTCTTTAAAGCATCGCCATAAACTCTGTAGGTTAGGAAGTGGTAAAATACTTATCTTACTTGGTAACTCCAGTGTAGGAAAAACTTGTTAAAGGCTTTACCCAAAAAATACATTGAGATGCTTTTTCTGAATTCAAAATGGAACACTTAGAAATGAGTATAAAGAAGAGTCAAAATAGAACTTACAGACATGGAAAAATCGCTATCAAAGATAATTGTGATTGCCTTGAAAAAGAAAGAGTAATTGAAGCTAAAAGGAAGCTGTTTATGCATTTCTCCTACAGTCTTAAAAATCATATTCATGTACTCAATGAGTCTAATGACTGAAGAAGTGTCAAAGACATAAACTTTGTTGAGTAATATCTTGAAAATGGGATTAAGCAATTTGTAGTTTACTAAGAGTTTGAGACCTGCATCAATCAGTGCATCAGGATACTATAAAATTGGTCGTAGCTTCATTTAGACAAAAAAGCCTTTCAGCAATCGATTGTAGCCCGGAAAGTAATTCCACTGAATATCCTTTGAGCTTCGAAGATTACTGTCAACGTAGGTAACCCAATATTTGATAAAATAGAAGAAAGCAGAACCTCTTTTGATAAAACGTTCTTTCCAGTTTTTTTGAGCCAAAATTTCATTGAGACTAATGTTTTAACTCTAAATTTGCTCATTTTTAGCCAACCATTTATAAAAATGTCTTTCCCAATCAAACATCTCGTTAAAGATGTTATTTCCTTTGTCATGGTACCTTTCTTCCTCATTGTCTTATAGACTAAATTCGACTCCTCGCCATTCCACTACCTAAGGATCACTTTCCTTTGTAATAAGACGCAAAATTTCCTTCCTAAACTAGGGGATTCTAAAATATGCATATGCAGTAAAGATCTAGGCAAAAGTCCTTTCGTACTAAGACCCTTTGTGGTCAATTGAATTTAGAGCAATATCAAGGAGTTTATAAAGAAAAACTTTGTAAACGATTCCGACTTCTTGCTTGAAAACAAGAAGATCATTTAATGAGTGAGATCCTATTTGTTTCTTTTGCTTCTAAGAAAAACCAATCTAGCTTAAAGCAAGTTCCCCTCTTTTGAGAAGAGAGATTAAGATTAACCAACATAAGTCAGTTGTAGCAGGATCTTCACCTTGGGAATAGTTCGTAATTTTCATGCCAAGTTCAATTAGAATCTTTTGACCTTCAAGAAGTTCTTTTTAACTTCCATAAGTATACAAAAAAGATGGAGGACTTGAAGTCTTTTCAAGCAAGTTGTAAATATTCATTAATCCTTACTATATTACTCTTTTTAAGTCTTTGATTTTCCTTCTAGGACCCTAATCTGACTCAAGCTTGTTCAAGGCAATCATATTTTGCTAGACTGAATAACTAATCGCAATCAGCTCATTCAATTCAGGAGATTTGTCACTAGTTTTTGTTTCTTTTATTCCGAAAATAGGTGTGTTTTTGAGTATACCAACTTCTGTATGAACACCAAGCTGATATTGTCTGAAGTAAGGCTCATTAATAATCGTAAATTGAAAGTTGCAGGAACCAAAAAGTTTACCTAAATGCTACAATTTTTCAGTCATGTTAATACTTCTTTCCTAAAACTGCTTAGGGCCATCACTAGTGATTTTAGGTTCTGTCCCAAGTAGTTTATAAAAGGAAACATAGCAATCTGCAAAAAGCTCTTTAGAGGCTTATTATTGCTAGCCTTGATACTTCCATACCAAAATTTGAAAATAGGTGTTATGAAGATACGATGAAACTACTTTGGTTGTAATTAGAGGCATCTTTCCGCCATTATTGTTCCATTTGAGCTATTAACCTTCTTCCAACTCAATAATTGATTCACGCTTATGCTTTTTCTTAGTCTTTAAGTTTATCGTAAAAAGATCTGTACCTTAATTTTAGGTAGCAGTTTCTCTTTGTTGTAAGGTTGATTTCTATTAACCCTCATTAGAATTCTCTTTTCTCTTTTTTTGAAGCAAAACTACAGCTGGGTAGCTAGGTTCGCTTTAAATTGAAGCACCTAGATAGCCATTCTAAGTAATAACGGAACTACAATTGCTTTTATTGAATAACAAAATTCTTAGCCAGGGTGCTTTTTATTCAAAAAAAGTTCGATCCTTTCGCTTTTTATTTTGACATCAATTATTTGGGAAATTTTGAGATCAAAGCTGATTCTGCCAGCTTTTCCATTTGGAAATTTTAGTTCAAAGTCATGATAATATGGGCCTGTGGTTATTAGGTAAAGGTTAATTTTTACTTTTGCCACTTCTTAGTGACCTTCGTTTTGAATGCTTATTTCCAAAAATTGCTTTCTTAGCTAGTATTATGTCATTTGAAAATCAAAAATCTCATAAACTTTCCACTAAATCTATCGATTTATACAGTGATTGAATTCTGCTAGCTGCAGGTCTTTACCCCAAGAGTGAAAATTTATCCTTCTCTCACTTTAAAATGAGGAACGGCTTTGATCTTTGTTAACAAAAGTAGTACATAAGGATAGCTCTTAATCTTAACATTTGCCAAAACTGAATGAAAATAAAGTTTTGGGAGTTCCTTGTTCCGGAGGTCCTAAGTACCAACAGGCTCAGTCGCATAAATATAGTCTTGCCGGTCTGGGTGTTGATTAGGAGACACGCACTGTCCCATAAAGTATTCAAATTACAATAAAATGTGGATAGAATCAATGTAAAGGTTATCAGAAATTATGATTGTTTTAAATCCCACAAACTATCAGATTTTGTAAGAATTTTAAGTTTCATTCTAGGGCTCACAGATATCTGACAGGATGCTCGAAGGATTTATCTTTTCATCTTATATGTATTATTGGAAAGTTAGGCTATCTTTGAATAAAACTGATCCTAAAAAACCTTCTTTAAACGATTGTTACCCACGGAGTTTACTGAAAGCTTTTTGAAAGCATGCTATTTTTTACGTAAAAAGATGCTTACAAACCTTTAACAAGCCACCAGGTTATAATCTTTTTTTTCTTCATTATTTGGATTGGTGATCTGCAATAACTAGTATAACTTGACGTAAGCCTCATACATTTTAGTTCCTAACTAGGCAAGATTTTGAGTTTTTTCGATTGCAATAATCCCATGCTTAAAATTAAAATGAGGAAATCTGATTACTGTTTTTTACTGAAGCAAATCTTTTTCTTGAATTCTTTTCTATTCCACGAATTTCTAAAGTTTGGCGAAGATTGGAAGCTTTCTAGCCTATTATGGTAAGATTTGAAGATGCTTGTGAGGCTGTGAGGCACCAGAAAGTTTTCCCCCATTATAAAAAACTAATCCATTTAAGGCAGAGAAAGCTAAAGCAGCTTGACTAAAATCTTGCTGAGATATTGGGCTTTATTGAGATTCAAACTCTTTAGTTACGACGAGAAGATGATTCTAAAATATGTTAAATTTGTTAAAAAGGAGATTGTGACTCTACCCAAGCTGGGTGATTACTAAAGAGGGACTTTATAAAACAAATAAGTACTCAAGGTTGAGGAAGGGATTCGTCTTTTAGGAATTTGCAGTTTTTGTTGTTGCTGTTTCTTTTTTTTGAATATTTTATGCAAGGCAGAATCTCATATTAAGGTTTTCATCTTTTTTCTAGACAGTCCTAGTTATCTCTAACGTAACAAGAGATCCTTGGGCTTTAATCCGAGAGGCCTCGATAATTTATCTCAGCTTTGAAAGCTCATTAGTTTATTACATTGTTTTGTTTAATATCTAATCAAAAAAATCATAAATCTAACATTTTTCAAAGTTTTAATAAGAGTTTCTTCCTTTAAATTGACTTTTTGCTTTAATTAGCAAATAGTTACTGTGAGTAACTACTTTTGATGATAGATTTTTTGAAACTCTTAATTATTATACAACTTATTTGAATGGCTCCAAAGCCTGCACCTAAACTAACTAAAAAGCAACTCTAAGAACTGAAAAAGGAGGAGCAACGTAAGAGATAAGCCGAGTAAAAGTAGCGCAAGTAATAGGAATAGGCAAGACAGAAATAAAGAGAAAGACAAGACAGAATATAGAGATAGAAAAAGGCTGAATAAGAGCGTGTGAGGATTGTTCTTGAAAAATAGAACTATAGATAGCATCTAATGTCAATAATAAAGGAAGAAAAAAACGCAGTTGATAAGGTAACTGAGGAAAGGAAATGGAACTAACTCACAGAATAGTATCACAGAAGCTATGACACAGCTGGTCCCAAACTCTCAACCTTTATTCACACCTACTAACAATAGCCTTACTAAGATCCTAAAAAAACTTTAAAGGGCTGTGAAGAGGCAGAAACCTATGTTAGGCATATTGGTCACAAAATGCTTTAGACAAGAAGCCATAACTAGGCTGCACTTGAAAAATACTACGAAGAATCAATGAGGAAAATAAGAAAAATCTAGTTTGAAAAGATAGAGCAAATAATGATTGAGATGGCAAACAGTGCTGAAGATATGTAGGACAAAAACAGTGAAATAAGTAAGAAAGGTGAACAGGGAAAGAAAGTTTAAGGCTTGAAAATATTAGAATACCAGCAATACAACAATAACCTGGTTAAAATCGGAATGTTCCTCAATTCCTCTAC
>Ga0316217_10003747_pt1 | contig 16973 bp, 14 predicted proteins | sample 1anoAmetaG_FD_203633 | JGI IMG/M metagenome (GOLD analysis project Ga0316217, IMG submission 203633) | Freshwater microbial communities from Trout Bog Lake, Wisconsin, USA - 1anoA | ecosystem: Environmental > Aquatic > Freshwater > Lake > Hypolimnion/Profundal zone | place: USA: Wisconsin...
TCACGCCGCTGCCGACCACCAGCTTGATGGTCAGCCGCGGGTGCTTGGCTCTGAGATGGACCAGCGATTCGGCCACGATGCGGGTGATGGCGCTGCGCACATGACCGAGCACCAGCTTGCCGCCGAGGTCGGCGCTGTGTTTCCGGTCCTGGTACTCGTTCCACGGCTTCATCATCTGCCGCGCCACGGTGACCAGTTCCTCGCCTTCCCGGGTCATCGTCACCGGCCTCCGGGAACGGTCGACCAGCTGCACGCCCAGATCATCCTCCAGGTCCTTCAGATGCTTGCTGACGGCGGCTTGGGTCAAGTGGAGGGCCAACGAGGCCGCGCTGACGCTTCCCAGCTCGGCGATGTGCACCAGTGATTTCAACTTATCGAAGTTCATCACGCGTTCCCCGGGTTCCGGCACCGGGCCTAGTATTACGAATCGTTATGAAGATATCAATAATATTTCGTTTGTTTGTGGATAGGCCGGGCCATAGACTTCACTCAATCCATCGACAACCTGAGCACCAGCAGACCTCCGACCAGATCCACAGGGACGACAAAAGCTTTTACAGCAATACCTGGGCCAATGGTCACAGGTCAGGCGCTCACGGACAACCGCAACCGGATAGGGGTAACACATGAACGTTCACTTTATGGACACCATCGTCTTCGGTGATTCAGTCGGCACGGCCGATATGCGCGAGCTGTTCTCGGAAACGGCCACCATCCAGCGCTGGCTGGACGTGGAAGTGGCCCTGGCCAAGGCGCAGTCGGCGATGGGGATGATTCCGGAGGAGGCCGCCGGCATCATCGCCGCCAAGGCCGACGCTTCGCTGATCGACCTGGAGGCCGTCAAAGCTTCCGGCAAGCGCACGGGCCACAGCCTGCTCGGCGTCCTCGGCGAATTCCGCAAGCTGATCAACCACGACCACGCCCGTTATGTGCATTTCGGGGCGACCACCCAGGACATCATCGACACCGGCCTGATGCTGATGGTCCGGGACGGCTACGCGCAGGTGATGGATCGTCTGGCTGGCGTAATGCAGGTGGTCGCCGGCCTGACCGGCAAGCACGCGGAAACGATCATGGTCGGCCGCACCCACGGCGGACACGCGCTGCCGATCACCTTCGGCTTCAAGGCGGCGATCTGGCTTTCCGAACTTTCGCGCCAGCTGGAACGCTGGGAAGCGGCGCAGAAGCGCATCCTGGTCGGCAACATGACCGGCGCCGTCGGCACCTTCGCCTCATGGGGAGACCAGGGCTTCGAAGTCCAGGAAAGAACCCTGGCGCTGCTGGGCCTCGGGGTTCCTGAAACCGCCTGGCATTGTTCCCGGGACCGCATCGCCGAGGCCATGACCCTGTGCGCCCTCCTGGCTGGCACCGGCGCGCGGATCGGCCGCGAAATCTACAACCTGAGCAAGACCGAGACCCGTGAGCTGATGGAACCCTCGGCCGGCAAGATCGGCTCCAGCACCATGCCGCACAAGCGCAATCCGATCCACAGCGAATGGCTGATGGTCCTGGAGCGCCAGATCCGGAGCAATGCCAGCGTGTGCCTGGAAGTGATGAGCCAGGAGAGCGAGCGTGACGCCTCGCGCTGGAAGAACGAGTGGATCGCCGTCCCGGAGAATTTCGTATACATGTCCGGACTGCTGAACCACATGAAGGTGCTGCTCACCGGACTCACCATCGATGAAAAACGCATGATGGAGAACACCCGGATGCTCAAGGGGATGCTGCTCTCCGAGCAGGTGATGTTCCTCCTGGAAAAGCATCTGCCGCTGCCGGTCGCCCACGACAAGGTGCACAAGGCGTCCATCCGCGCCATGGAAACTGACGGCTTCCTCGTCGACGAACTGATGGCCGACCCGGAAGTGGCCGCGATCTGTTCCCGCGCCGACATCGAACAGCTGCTCGAACCGGCCGGCTATCTGGGCCAGTCGACCACCGTCGCCCACCAGGTCAAGGCTCGGGTGGAGCGGCAGCTGGCCGGATTCGCCGCTGCCCAGCCACGTTCCTAGTCCCGACTTCCCGCCGAGTGGATCGACATGACCCTGGCCCATGACTACGCCCGTTTTGCCACCCGACTGGAATGGGCCGCGCTGCCGGCTGAAGTCCAGCGCACCGCGCTCGAACTGTTCGCCGACTGGTTTGCCAATGCGGCGGCCGGCTACGCTTCGCCGCTGACCCAGGCCCTGCGCTCCCTGGCTCCGGACTCCGGCGCCGCCGGCAGCGCCTTGCGCATCGGCGATCTGCGGGCGGCCGATCCGCTCTGGGCCACGCTGCTCAACGCCAGCGCCTCCCATGCCAACGAGTTCGACGACAGCTACCGGGCTGGTCTGTACCATCCGGGAGCTCCGGTCCAGGCGGCCGCGCTTTCGGCCGCCTGCCTCGCGGAAGCCCCGGGCACCGAGCTGCTTACGGCGGTGGTCGCCGGCTACGAAATGTCCCTGCGACTGGCGGCGGCGATCAACCCCGCCCACTACGCGGTCTGGCATACCACCGGAACCGTCGGGGCGTTCGGCGCGGCGGCGGCCTCGGCGCGGGCGCTGGGCCTCACGGCGGAGCAGACCGCCGGGGCGTTCGGACTGGCCGGAACCCAGGCCGCCGGGCTGTGGGAAGTGCTGCCTGACGCTCCCCAGGCCAAGAACCTGCATCCGGCCAAGGCCGCCCACTCCGGCCTGCTGGCCGCGCTGCTGGCAAAACAGGGCATCCTGGGGCCGGCGAGCATTTTCGAAGGGAAGCGCGGCTTCTTCGCGGCCACCGTGCCGGCGCCGGTCGACCCCGGGCAATGCCTGGCCGGACTGGGCGGCCAGTGGCTGACCCTGGACACGACCTTCAAGGCCTACCCGGTCTGCGGCCATACCATGACGCCGATCGAAGCCGGCCTCAAGCTGTTCGGCCAGGCGGCGCCCGCCGAGGTGGAGGCGATCGAAGTGCGCGCCCACCCGGTGTCGATCCAGATCGCCGGCGAACCCTTCCCGGCCGGCGAAGCGCAGGCGAAATTCTCCATCCCGTATTGCGTAGCCCTGGCGGTCATGAAAGGGCGGGTCGGCCAGGAGGAATTCTCGCCCCGTCTGCTGGGCGATCCGGCGGTCCAGGACCTGCTCGCCCGGACCACGCTGGTGGCCGACGCCAGTCTGGCGACGGTGGCGGGGCAGCGCCCGGCGCGGGTCACCGTGCGCCTGAAGGACGGCAGGACCCTGACGGCGATGGCCGAAGTGCGCAAGGGCGACCCGGAGCTGCCGATGACCGCCGAAGAAAAACGCGACAAATGCATCCGCTTGATGGATCCGCTATGGGGCAGCCGAGGGGCTGAAAGGATTCATGAGGCGATCTCCCGGCTCCCCGCCAGCGCCAATGCCCTGACCTGGGCCGCGGGGCTCCATCCCTTGATCGAACGATGACACCACCCACAGGCGAGGCAGACATGCGCAGACAGGCCATAGCAATCAAGAAGGAAGACAATGTCGCCACGGCGATCTGCGATATCGCCGCCGATCAGGCGGCAGCGGTCGGGGTCGAAGAGGACAGCCTGACGATCACCGTCCTCCAGGCCATCCCCCTGGGCCACAAGCTGGCCCTGCGGCTGATCCGCAGCGGCGAGGACATCCTGAAGTACGGAACGGTGATGGGGCGCGCCACGCAGGAGATCCAGCCCGGCGAGCACGTCCATGTGCACAACGTGGAAAGCACCCGCGGACGCGGCGATCTGGCCTGATGCAGTTCAACCAAACGGAACGGAGCAGAACAATGACATTCATGGGATATCGCAGGGAAGATGGCCGCGTGGGAACCCGCAACTATGTCGGCGTGCTGTCGACGGTGGTCTGCGCCAACGAGGTCGCGCGCGCCATCGCCGGGCAGGTGAAGGGCGCGGTCGCCTTCAGCCATCAGCAGGGCTGCTGCCAGACGCCGCCCGATCTGACCCGGGTGACCCAGGCCCTGATCGGCCTGGGCAGCAACCCGAACCTGTCGGCGGTCCTGCTGGTCAGCCTGGGCTGCGAAGGCACCGATGTCGACCAGGTGGTGAAGGCCATCGCCGCCACCGGCAAGCCGGTGCGGATCATCGGCATCCAGGATGAGGGTGGCGCCGCCAAGACGACCGCCAAGGGGGTGCTGATCGCCCAGCAGATGGCGGTTGACGCCTCGCGGATCAAGCGCGTCGAGTGTCCGGCGAGCGATCTGATCCTGGGCCTCAAGTGCGGCAGCTCCGACACCACCAGCGGCTTGGCGGCCAACCCGGCGCTGGGCGTCGTGGTGGAACGCCTGGTCAAGGCGGGCGGCACGGCGATCATGGGCGAGGTCACCGAGTTCATCGGCGCCGAGCACCTCCTGGCGCGCCAGTGCAAGAACGAAGCGGTCGGCCGGCAGATGCTGCATCTGGTGGACCGCATGGAACAGCGGGTGAAGGCCACCGGGGTCGATATGCGCGGCGGACAGCCGACTCCCGGCAACATCAAGGGCGGACTGACGACCATCGAAGAGAAATCCCTGGGCGCCATCGCCAAGGCTGGCCGGGCCATCGTCCAGGCCGTCTATGAATACGGTGAGCGCCCGACGGTCAAAGGCCTGGTGGTCATGGATTCTCCCGGACGCGAACCGGAGCTGCTCACCGGGATGGCGGCCGCCGGCGCCAACGTGATCGTGTTCACCACCGGGCGCGGAGCGCCGCAGGGCTTCCCGTTCGTGCCGGTCATCAAGCTCACCGGCAACGAAGTGGCCTGGAAGCGCATGAACGACCATATCGACATGTCCGTCCACGGAGTCATGGACGGCGAGGAGTCGCTGATCCAGGCCGGAGACCGGCTTTATGAAAAGCTTCTGGATACCGCCTCCGGAGAAGAAACCAAGGCCGAAGTGTCCGGCTACACCCAGGCCATGGACATCTACGTCACCGGTCCAGTGATCTGATTCCCGCCCTCTGATAGAGATCCTCGACTCACAAGAAATCCATCTCAAAGGTGAATTATGTTGGGTTTAGCGCTCGCCGGCGGTGTGACCGCCTGGATGGTCTACATGATCGCCCGCAAGGCCTATCCGGTGGTCCTGCTGCTGCTTTCGGGCCTCGTCCTGATGTTCTGCGCCACCTTCTTCCATCTGGGCGCCATCCTGCCGGACAAGCTGAGCACCGGGTCGGTGTTCCTGGACGTGCTGGACACGGTCCGCCAGGCCTACGCCACCCGGCTGGGCAACCTGGGCCTGTCCATCATGTGCATCGGCGGGTTCTCGAAGTACATGGAGCACATCAACGCCAGCCAGGCGCTGTTCGACGTGTTCGGGGCGCCGCTCAAGCGCATCCGGTCCACCTACGTGCTGCTGGTCCTGTCCTTCGTGGTGGCCCAGGCCATGGCCCTGGTGGTCCCGGACCACTCCGGGCACAACCTGCTGCTGATGGTCACGCTCTACCCCATCCTGATCCGGCTGGGCACCACCCGCCTTTCGGCCCTGGCCATCATCGCCACCAGCCACTTCCTGGACTTCGGGCCCGGATCCGGCAACACCATCCTGGCCGCCGGCCTGGTGGGCGAAGAACCCAGCATGTACTTCCTGAAGCACCAGCTGCCGGTGGCCATCCCGGCGGTGCTGTTCCTGGCCGCGGTGAACTTCTTCGTCCAGCGCTGGTGGGACCGGCGCGAGGGGCCGGACGCCGAAGCCGCGGCCCTGCTGGAAGCCAGTCAGAGGCTGACCAGCGAGCAGCGCCCGCCGCGGATCTACGCGCTCCTGCCGGTGCTGCCGCTGGTGCTGCTGCTCGGTTTCAGCCCGCTGCTGATGGAGCGCTTCGGCATCAAGATCAAGATGGACCCGGCCACGGCCATGCTCGCCAGCACCCTGGTGGCGATGGTGTTCGAATACGTCCGGGTGCGGGCGGCGGTGCCGGTGCTGGCCAGCTTCAAGGTGTTCTATGAAGGCGCCGGGCGCCAGTTCGTGGTGGTGGTCTCGCTCATCGTCGCCGGCGAGGTCTACGCCAAGGGGCTGATCTCCGTGGGCGCCCTGGACACCCTGATCAAGGGCGCCCAGAGGCTCAGCCTCGGCCCCCGGCCGCTGGCGCTGATCAGCAGCCTCATCACCACCGGGGCGGCCTTCTTCATGGGCTCGGGCAACGCCGCGTTCTTCTCGTTCGGGCCGCTGCTGCCCAAGATCGCCCAGCAGCTGGGCATCAGCACAGTGCACCTGGTGCTGCCCATCCAGATGACCGCCGGGCTGGGGCGCACCGCCTCGCCCATCACCGGGGCCCTGGTCGCCATCGCCGGGATCGCCGGCGTGTCATCCTTCCAGATCGCCAAGCGCACGGCCTTCCCCATGGCGGTGATGCTGGTGGTCATGCTCGTCCTCACCATCTGACCCCACCTGGAAGGCGCCTCCCCATGTCCCTGCGCACCTATGAATACACCTGCTGCCGCCGGCAGAACAGCTTCCAGCTGGACGACCGGCTGGCGGTGGAGGTGGCCGTGCCACGCATCCTGCCGGTCCTGCCCGATGCGCGCGCGGCCATCGCCCGGGCGGTGGCCGAGCCCATCGCCAGTCCCAGGCTGCGGGAGATCGCCACCCGGGGCAAGAAGGTGGCCATCATCGTCACCGACATCACCCGGAAGATCCCCGGGGAGCTGATGCTGGCGGCGATCCTGGACGAACTGGCCCTGGGCGGGGTGCCGGACAGCGACGTGAAGATCCTCATCGCCACCGGCCTGCACCGCCCCAACACCGCCGAGGAGATCGTCCGGATGCTGGGGCCCGAGGCGCCCGCGCGCATCCAGGTGATCAACCACGTGGCCACCGACCCGGACGCCATCGTCGACCTGGGCTTGACCGCCCGGGGCATCCCCATGACCCTCAACCGGGTCGCCGTGGAAGCCGATGTGCGCATCGTCACCGGCTGCATCGAGCCGCATAAGCTGGCCGGCTTCAGCGGCGGGGTGAAGTGCATGTCGGTGGGCGCGGCCGGCTTCCGGACCATCGCCCACACCCACGCCCGGGAGATGAACGAGCACCCCACCACCCGCCTCGGGGTCATCGAAGGCAACCTATTCCGGGAGTTCCTCAACGAAGTGGCGATGACCGCCGGTCTGGACTTCATCGTCAACGTGGTGCAGGACCCCACCGGCAAGCTGGTGCGGGTCGTGGCCGGCCACCCGATCAAGGCCTTCGAGGCCGGGGTCGAGACCGCCCGGGCCCAGGCCGTGGTGGAGATCGAGCGCAGCGCCGACCTGGTGCTGGCGGTCCCCGGCTACCCCAAGGAACAGAATGTCTACCAGGCCTCCCGGGCCATGAACACGGTGATCTTCGGGCCCGCGCCGGTGCTCAACCGGGGCGGGGATATCATCGTGCCGGCCGTCTGCGACGACGGCTTCGGCGACCAGGGCATCTACGACGCCCTGTCTGCGGTGGCTTCCCACAAGGACCTGCTGGCCAACTTCCGGCGCGACGGGTTCCCCCCCGGCGGCGCTCCGGTGGCCTACAAGCTGGCCAAGATCATGGAGTTCGGCGATATCTGGTTCACCGACTGCCAGATTCCGGCCGCCGTCCTGGGGCAGGTGCACCTGCGCAGCGCGGCCAGCGTCCAGGAGGCGGTCGACCGCATCATCGCCGAGAAATCGCCGCGCAGCGTGCTGATCATGCCCTTCGCCACCACCACCATCCCCCACATCCGGCCCGCCGCCCGCTGACCCCGGTCCTGGCCGGCTACCGCATCATCCCCATGTAGGCGCTCCAGATCACCGGGCCATAGAACACCACCACGGGTGTGGCCAGCGCCAGGGCGCAGCCGAATGGCAGCATGGTCTGGCCCTTGGCCTTGCCGAGGAGCAACAGGGGCACGCCCACGGCGCTGCCCAGAAGGGATGCGCCGAACAGGATCCCCAGCATGGGCCACACCCCCCAGAAGGCTCCGAGCCAGGCCAGCATCTTGAAATCGCCCATGCCCAGGCCGTCGGTCTTGCGGACCATCCGGAACGCCCCGTTCAGCAGCCAGGGCACGCCGTAGCCCACCGCCAGGCCGAGCAGGCTGGACGGCCAGGACACCGGATGGCCGAGCAGGGACCAGGCCGGGGCCGGCTGGAGGCCGTTGGTGAAGGTGTCCACCTGCAGGATGGTCTGGCCGGGGGCCCAGACCGAGCTGAGGTGCATGGGCCAGATCAGCTGGGGCAGGGTGAGCAGCACGCCGAGCGCCATGAGCGGGAACTGCACCACATCCGGCAGGATGAAGGCGGTGAGGTCGGTGAAGAACAGGATGATGAGCGCGTAGCCGCAGACCACGCCCTTGGCCCAGATCAGGGTGCCGAACGGGAAGATCCAGACCGATCCGGCCAGCAGCAGCCCCCCCAGCAGCTCCACCAGCGGATAGCGGAACGGGATCCGCCAGCCGCAGGCGGCGCAGCGGCCCCGCAGCCACAGCCAGCTCAGCAGGGGGATGTTGTGCCAGGGCCGGACCCGGGCCTGGCAGTGCGGGCAGTGGCTGGGCTTGCTGACCACGTTGCGGTCGGCCGGGTCTTCCAGGGGCAGGCGGTGGATCAGCACGTTGCCGAACGATCCGAGGATGAGCCCGAAGGGGGCGAGGAACGCCGACAGCAGCCAGGTGGGAAAATCGAAGGTGGGCATGGAGAAAGCATAGCTGACCTGACACGCCCTCCGGGATCTTCTACAATCGTCTGGGAGATCCACATGAAAGCATGCTTCCTGGCCGCCGTCCTCGCCCTGGCCCTGCCCGTCCTGGCCGCCGATGCCAAACCCAGGGTGGAGATCGACACCAGCTACGGCCCGGTGGTGGTGGAGCTGGAGCCGGAACTGGCGCCGAAGACGGTCGCCAATTTCCTGCGCTACGTGCATGAAGGCTTCTACAACGACACCATCTTCCACCGGGTGATCGACGGCTTCATGATCCAGGGCGGCGGGCTGCTCAAGGACATGAGCGAAAAGCCCGGCCACGAGCCCATCATCAACGAGGCGAGGCTGACCTCCGCGGCCGGCCTGAAGAACACCAGGGGCACCCTGGCCATGGCGCGGACCGGCGCCCCCCACAGCGCCACCGCCCAGTTCTACATCAACACCGTCGACAATCCGGTCCTCGACCCCAAGGACGGGACCGACGCCGGCTTCGGCTACTGCGCGTTCGGCCGGGTGGTCTCGGGCATGGAGGTGGTGGCGAAGATCGAGAAGGTGCACACCATCTGGTTCCGGGGGACGCCCAATGTCCCGGAGTACGCGGTGCGGATCAAGACCGCGCGCCAGCTGCCCTAGATCTGGCCAGATCCGGTTCCGGATGGGACGATGGGAACTGACGTTTTCCGGCACGGCCCGATCTCCGGGCGTCCTTCCAGGAGTGGTTCAATGGCTCAATTCGATCTCATCGTCATCGGTTCCGGACCGGGCGGCTACATTGCGGCCATCCGGGGCGCGCAGCTGGGCCTGGCCACGGCCATCGTGGAGCGGGATCCGGCCGGCCTGGGCGGCACCTGCCTGCGGCGCGGCTGCATCCCGGCCAAGACCTGGCTGGAGACCGCGCACCGGTTCGGGCACATGGCGGACCTGGCCGAGTTCGGCATCAAGGGGGTGGACGTCTCCCAGATGAGCGCCGACCTCGCGGCCATCGTCAAGCGCAAGAACCGGATCGTCATGAAGAACGGCAAGGGCGTCGAGTTCCTGATGAAGAAGAACAAGGTCACCGTGCTCAAGGGGACCGGCAAGCTCCTGGGCGGCGGCAGGGTGGAGGTGGCCGGGGCGGAGGCCGAGGTCCATGAGGCGAAGAAGATCATCCTGGCCACCGGCTCCACGCCCAGGGAGATGCAGGGGATGGAGACGGACGGGGTGCGGGTGCTGAACAGCGACCACATCCTGGACCTGGCCGAGCTGCCCGGCCACCTGGTGATCCTGGGCGCCGGGGCGATCGGGGTGGAGTTCGCCTCGGTGTTCGCCCGCCTGGGCTCCAAGGTGACCCTGGTGGAGCTCATGGACCGGCTGCTGCCCATCGAGGACGCCGCCATGGGCGAGGAGCTGGCCAGGATCCTGGCCAAGCAGCACAAGATGGATATCCGGGTGAAGACCCGGATCACCGCCGTCGAGCGGAGCGGGGACAAGGTGGTCTGCACCCTGGAGGGCGACAAGCCGGGCGTGGTGGAGTGCTCCCACCTGCTGGTGGCGGTGGGCCGCGGCCCGGTCACGGCCGGGGTCGGGCTGGAGGCCACCCAGGCGGTGGTCGACCGCGGCTTCGTGGGCGTCGACGGCTTCATGCGCACCGCCGAGCCGGGCCTGTACGCCATCGGCGACATCGTCCGCACCCCCATGCTGGCCCACGTGGCCTCGGACGAAGGCATCGTGGCCGCCGAGCACGCCGCCCTGGAGCTGGGCAAGGACGCCCATCCCCACGCCATCCGCTACGACCGGGTGCCCAGCTGCACCTACTGCGACCCGGAGGTCGGCTGCGTCGGGCTCAGCGAGGCCCAGGCCCGGGAGCGGGGCCATGAGGTGGAGGTCGGCAGCTTCCCGTTCATGCCGCTGGCCAAGGCGAACATCATCGGCGAACCCTACGGCTTCATCAAGATCGTCGCCGACAAGAAGTATGGGGAGATCCTGGGCATCCACATCATCGGCCCCAAGGCCACCGAACTGGTGGCCTCCAGCCTGGCGCTCCTGGCCGGCGAGTTCACCGTTGATGAATTGATCAACACGATGTACCCGCACCCGACCTTGAACGAAGCCTTCCCCGAAGCCGCCCGGGCGGTCTATGGAAGGGCTTTGAACGCCTGACCGGCCGGACGCTACAGTCCCATCTGCTGGGTCAGCAGGTCGGAGAACCCGGCGTCCAGGGAATACGGTTTGATCAGGATCTGGGAGACGCCGTTGCGGCGGGCGGCCAGCACGACGGCGGCGGAGGCTTCCTCCACCGCCAGGATGATGGGGGGCAGGTTCGGGTTCACGGTATTCAGGTGGCTGGCGAACTGCAGCGCGTCCAGGGTGCTGAAGTTCCCGTCGATGAACACCAGCGCGAGGTTGGGCTGCTGCAGGTTTTCGAGGAACTCCCTGCTGTTGTGGGTCACCATGACCCGGCCGTAGCCTTCCTCCTGCAGGTGCTCCTTCAGGAGGTCGCCGAAGGCGGGGGAGGGGGCCAGGGCCACCACGGCCCGGGACCGCTTCTTCAGCCGGACCAGGGCCTCGTTCTTGGGCGCGGGCGCGGCCTCCGGTGGCGCCGCGGCCTCCGGTGGCGTCGCGGGCGCCGGCGGGGCCGCGGACGCCGGGGCCCTGGGCACGACCGGAGGCTCCTGGGCGGAGGCCTTGCCGGCCTCACCGCCGGGGCCAGGCGCTGCTGGCTGGTGTTTCGGCCCGGGCTCGGGCGGGCGGGGCTCCGGGGGCTCGATCGCCGCCTCGGCCTTGCGCCGGTTCTTGGGCGGGAGCGCCGAAGGCACCGGGGTGGTCCTGGACGCCACCAGACCGCGGATGGCCGCGGCGAGGTCGGCCCGGGGCGGGTCGAAGGCCAGCCCCATGCACAGGCCGGCGGAGGCGTCCAGGAACACCGCCTTGCCGGTCAGTTCCATCACCGCGGGGCACTTGGGGACCTTGTTCAGCTTGATGAGCATGAACGGCTGGCCCGGCGGCACCAGGGCGGTGCCCAGCGGCAGCCGCTTTTCGCCCTTGAGGTTCATCGCCTTGTCCACCCGGATCCGGGCGCCCGACTCGGACAGGTTCTCCACCACCCCGGTGATCCCCACTCCGTCGAAGATGCCGGTGAGGGCGGTGAGGGTGGTGCCCTCCTTGGGGTTCAGCCTGGCCCTGGGCTGGCCCCGGCGCTCCTTCAGCTCCAGGCTTTCAGGGAGCGCGGCCAGCACGAGGTTCGGGCGCAGGTCGGCGATGCTGGTGCTTCCGGCCAGGCGCAACCCCTCCTGGTGGAAGATGAACTCGATCCGGGCGCCCCGGTCCGCGGCGAACGGCTGCTGGACCTGGAAGCTGATGACCCCTTCCGCCTCGTCGATGGCCTGGATGGTGGCGGCGGCCTCGGCCTTCCTGGGCCCCAGCAGGGTGAAGGCGGTCCGGGTGCGCTGGGCATCCTCCAGGTAGGCCAGGACCTGTTCCGGGGCGTTCCCCGTATCTTTCTTGTCCTTGCCGAATCCGAACAGCGCCATGGACCCTCGCGAATCGCTTTTGAAAATACTAGCCTGAATGAGTGTTACACCTGAACCCCGATGATGTGACGGCCCACCCGGCCCCGGCGGGGAGATGGTAATCTCGTTGCCTATGGATGAATCACGCCTCCGCTGCTTCCTGCTCGCCCACCAGGGCCCCCATGATCAAGAAGATGATATCGAAGAGCACCTTGCCGAACTGGAAGAATTGGCGAGGGCCTGCGAGCTGCAGCCGGTGGGACGGCAGCGGCTCAAGCGGGCCACGGTGGAGGCCCGGCTGTTCTACGGCAAGGGCCAGCTGGAGATGGTGGCGGACGAGGCCAAGCGCCAGGGGGCGCGGCTGCTGATCTGCGACAACGAACTGTCTGGGGGCCAGATCCGCAACATCGAAAAGGCCACGGGGATGACCTGCCTGGACCGCACCGGGCTCATCCTGGCCATCTTCGAGCAGCGCGCCCAGACCCGGGAGGCCAAGGCCCAGGTTGAACTGGCGCGCTTCGAGTACGAACTGCCCCGGCTCAAGGGCGCCTGGACCCACCTGGAACGCCAGGTCGGCGGCGTGGGGGTCCGGGGCGGGGCGGGCGAGACCCAGATCGAGGTGGACCGGCGCATGACCCGGCTGCGCATCAGCCAGCTCAAGAAGGAGCTGGAGCACCTGCAGCGGGTCCGGGACACCCAGCGCCAGGGCCGCTCGCCCAAGGTGCCCCGGGTCTGCCTGGTGGGCTACACCAATGCCGGCAAGACCAGCATCCTGAAGGCCCTGACCGGCGAGGGCGAGCCCCGGGACATGCTGTTCGCCACCCTGGACACCACCACCCGCAAGGCCTGGCTGGGCGTGGATCCCGATACCATGGAGCCCCGGCACGCCCTGATCTCGGACACCGTGGGCTTCATCCGCAAGCTGCCGCACCAGCTGGTGGCGGCGTTCCGCTCCACCCTGGGCGAAGTCCGCACCGCCGACGCCCTGCTGGTGGTGGCCGATGCCGGCAATCCGGAACTCGAGGACCACCTCAAGGTTGTGGGCGCCACCCTCAAGGAGCTCGGCTGCGGGGAACATTCCCGGCTGCTGGTGCTCAACCAGATCGACCGGGTCACCCGCCCCCGCCGGCTGGACCTCAGGCGGCTGCACCCGGATGCGGTCCAGACCTGCGCCCTGACCCGCGACGGCGCCGACGAGATCCGCCGCTGGCTGCTCGAGCTCATTCCCGGCGCCCCCGCCCCCAGGGTCATGGAGGACTGGGAAATCTAGCCCGGCCCTTCGAATCCGGGGAACCGAACCGGAATGGCACCTCCGTTACGATCGGCGCCCGCTAGTTGAGGATGCTGTAGAGCGCGGGCAGGAGATCCTCGTAGGTGGCGCGCTTCTCGTGGACATGGATCGCCCCGATGGCCTCGGCCACGGCTTCGATGCTGGCGTCGCGCCGGTCGGCGACCAGGATGACCGGGGTGTCCAGGAGCAGTTCGTGGCGCCTGAGAGCCTCCAGGATCATCTGGCCGAAATGGCCGCCCACCTTCACGTCCAGGAGCACCAGATCGAACTGGGAGGCCCTGGCCATGGTCTGGGCGTCCAGGAACGACTTCGCCTCGGACACCTGCCTGAAGCCGTCCTCGCGCAGGCTTTCGGCCATGGACTTGCCGGCGCCGCTGGCGGCGGAGATGATCAGGATCCTCCGCACGGACTTCCGGAGCCGCATGACCGCGGTCAATTCCGGCCGGGGCGGCCGCGCCATGGCCGGGGCGGCGGCGACCGGAGCCGGGGCCACCACCTCGGCCGCCTTGTCCGCGGTCTTGACCTGCACCGGGGTCCCGGCCTGGTCGGCGATGTCGGTCTTCCGGCGCTTCTGCGGAAAGGCCTGGCCGAAGGTGGTGGGGAACCGCCTGGCCAGGATCCGCTCGATGTTCTTCCGGTCGGTCTCCTTCAGGCCGGTGAGCAGGAAGCCGGCGGAGGGGTCCGGACCGGCCAGCACATGGGCGACGATGCCGCCGCACTGGATGGTGGGGGTGTAGGGCAGGCCGTCGATGCAGACCGAGGCGAAGCTGTCGCCCCGCTTCAGGGCGGCCGGTCCGCCATCGGCGTCCACCTCTTCGAGGGCCATCCGCAGGCCCTGGAGGCTGAGGTCGATCAGCCGGCCGCGGATGAGCCTGCCCCAGATGAAGGGCGCCGACACCTTTTCGCAGGCGAACACCGCGATCCCCTCGCCGCTCTTGAAGGCGGCCCGGAACCGCTCCCGGCGCTCGCCCATGGCGACCGTGCCGGGGATCTTGAACACGCCGGTGGCGACCACCTGGGTATGGGCGGTGAAGCGCCTGGAATCCACCATGAAGGAAATGTTCAGGACCTGGTCCAGGGGCAGGGGCGGGGTCTGGGTGGTGATGAAGGTGTCCCGGGCGATCCGGGCGATGGTGGTTTCGAACGGCAGCGTGTCCGACCCGGTGAGCCACAGCTGGACCAGGGTCTTCTTCATGATGAGTTCATCCAGGTAGGCCCGGATGGTGTTCCCGTCGCGCAATTCGGTCTTCAACCCCAGATTGCCCATGCTCGCTTCCGGTCCTTGTGCTCAGATCAGGGATGGTCCAGCCCGGCGCCGGACTCCTGCTTCCTGGCGGGCCCGGACCGGGGCAGGGCCAGGGTGCCGCACGCCAGGGCCAGGGCCAGCAGCAGACGCAGGCCCATGAGCTGGCGGGAGATGCCGTGGGCCTTCTGGTAGGCGGCGCGGTCGGGGTGGTCGGGGGCGAAGGTCTCCACCGGGTTGCCCATGCGGGCGCGGATGCTCCGCAGCTTTGGGGAGATGATGAAGGAGCTGGTGAAGCACATCAGCAGGGCCAGCACCGCCGCGGCGCCCCACAGGCGCAGCGGCCCGAGGACGTCGGGCTCGGCCAGCTCCAGCATCCAGCGGGCACCCTGGACCAGCACGATGGCCGCCGCGAACGCGATCCAGGCGGCGATATCCAGCCGCGCCACGATCCGGCCGGCGATCTGGCCGGCCAGGTCGCGGCTGGGCAGGATGCCGAACAGCAGGGGCGCCACCAGGAAGGCGAACCCGAGCACCATGCCCGCCCAGAGCAGCAGGAGGACGGCGGCGGCGGCGTCGAGCCGGGAGAGGGTCTTGACGGTCATGGGCATCCTTGGCGGGGGCGGGTCACCATTCGTTGTAGGGGATCTGGTTCTCCCCCAGGTCGGTGGACCCGCTGCGGATGCGGAAGATGCCCACCTCGGCGTCGGGGTTGTCCGGGTCCGGGGCTTCGAATTCGGTCACCCAGGTGTCCTTGGATTGGGTCATGGGGTCCACCGGGATGTCGCGCAGGTACTTCTGCTCCCGGAGGTCGCCGATGGAGGTGGGATACTTGCCGCGGTCGGCCTGGTACTGCTCAAGACAGTGGTTGAGCTGGAACAGGTCCTCCTTGAGCACCGCCTCCCGGGCCGCCTTGGTGTGCCGCCGATAGCCGACGATGCCGACGGTGGCCAGCATGGCCAGGATGGTCATGACCGTGAGAAGTTCAATGAGAGTGAAACCGCGCTGGCGGTGGGACATGGGCATAACAGCACCTTACCAGGAGGATACGGCAAAAGGCCCGGCGGTTCACGCCGGGCCTTTGTCATCCGTTGTGCATGAAATCAACCAAGGCTGGTGGCCGCGACCTTTTCCCGGGTGTAGAACTCCAGCACGTCCCCTTCCCGCAGGCCGGTGAAGCCGTCCAGGTCGATGCCGCAGTCGAGGCCGTTCTTCACTTCATGGACATCGTCCTTGAAGCGCTTGAGGGTCTTGATGTCGCCTTCCCAGATGACGTCGGCGCCGCGCTTGACCCGGGCCTTGTAGCCCTTCTGGACCTTGCCGTCGGTGACGAAGGAGCCGGCGATGACGGACTTGTTCACCTTGAAGATCTGGCGAACCTCGGCCACGCCCTGGATGGTCTCCTTGTCGATGGCGTCCAGCAGGCCGACCATGGCCGCCTCGATCTCCTCGGTGACCCGGTAGATGATTTCATGGAAGCGGATGTCCACGCCCTCTTCCTGGGCCAGCTCCTCGGCCTTGCGTTCGGCCTTGGCGCTGAAGGCGATGATGGTGGCCTTGGAGGCCTCCGCCAGCAGGACGTCGTTCTCGGTGACGGTGCCGGCGGCGGCATGGATGATCCGCACCCGCACCTTCTCCGTGGAAAGCCGCTCGAGGCTGCCCACCAGGGATTCGACCGAACCCTGGGTGTCGCCCTTGATGATCAGCGGCAGTTCCTTGATCTGGCCTTCCTTCAGGGTGGAGAACAGGTTCTCCAGCGTGACCCGCTGCTTGATCTGGGCGGCGGCCTTGGCCTTCTCCTGGCGGAAGCCGACGATGGTCCTGGCCTTGGATTCGTCCTCGACCACCTGCAGGTTGTCGCCCGAGACCGGCACTTCCTCGAAGCCGAGGATCTGCACGGCCATGGAGGGGGTGGCCTCGCTGATCTTCTCGCCCCGGTCGTTGAACATGGCCCGGACCCGGCCCATGGTGGCGCCGGCCACGAAGATCTCGCCGGCGTGCAGGGTGCCCTGCTGGACCAGCACCGCGGCCACGGGGCCCCGGCCGCGATCCAGCCGCGCCTCGATGATGCTGCCGGCGGCGGGGCAATCGTAGACCGCCTTCAGGTCCTTGAGGTCGGCCACCAGGAGCACGGTCTCGAGCAGCAGGTCCAGGCCCACCTTGGTCTTGGCGCTGACGCGCACGCAGGGCACCTCGCCCCCGTAGGCTTCGGTCTGGATCCCGTACTGGAGGAGCATCTGCTCCACCTTGTCCGGGTTGGCCCCGGGCTTGTCGATCTTGTTGATGGCCACGACCATGGGCACGTCGGCGGCCTTGGTGTGGTTGATCGCCTCCACCGTCTGGGGCATGACCCCGTCGT
>Ga0316217_10003748_pt1 | contig 16972 bp, 12 predicted proteins | sample 1anoAmetaG_FD_203633 | JGI IMG/M metagenome (GOLD analysis project Ga0316217, IMG submission 203633) | Freshwater microbial communities from Trout Bog Lake, Wisconsin, USA - 1anoA | ecosystem: Environmental > Aquatic > Freshwater > Lake > Hypolimnion/Profundal zone | place: USA: Wisconsin...
TGTGGGCGGAGATTCCGATGTTCCGGTAGCGGTCGATCGGGGTGGTGCGTGCCACTTGCCTGAACTCCAGAAAAACACCGGCGGACCAGAGGTCCGCCGGATTTGCTGCCTGCAGAAACGAGGCGGAGCGTCTACCAGCGGTAGTGCGCGAACGCCTTGTTGGCTTCCGCCATGCGGTGCGTGTCTTCGCGCTTGCGCACGGCGGCACCGCGGTTTTCCGAGGCTTCCAGCAGTTCGTGGGCCAGGCGCATGGCCATCGACTTCTCGCTGCGGGCACGGGCAGCTTCGATGACCCAGCGCATCGCCAGCGTCTGGCGACGCGAGGCGCGCACTTCGACCGGCACCTGGTACGTGGCGCCGCCGACACGGCGGGACTTCACTTCGACCGCCGGCTTGACGTTGTCGAGCGCGGTCTGCAGGACCTGCAGCGCCTGGTCCGACGGACGGCTGGTGCGCTCGGCGATCCGATCGATCGCACCGTAGACGATGGTCTCGGCGGTGGACTTCTTGCCACGCTCCATGACCATGTTCATGAACTTGGCGAGCATCTCGCTCCCGAACTTGGGGTCGGGAAGGATGGTGCGCTGGGGGGCTGCTGCACGACGGGACATAGCTCTCTACCTACTTATTTCTTCGCGCGCTTCGCGCCGTACTTCGATCGGCTCTGCTTGCGGTCGGCGACGCCGGCGCAATCGAGCGTGCCGCGCACCGTGTGGTAGCGCACGCCCGGGAGATCCTTGACACGACCACCGCGGATGAGCACCACCGAGTGCTCCTGCAGGTTGTGGCCTTCACCGCCGATGTAGCTGGTGACCTCGTAGCCGTTGGTCAGGCGCACGCGGCAGACCTTCCGGAGCGCCGAGTTCGGCTTCTTCGGGGTCGTCGTATAGACGCGCGTGCAGACGCCGCGCTTCTGCGGGCTTGCGCCGAGCGCCGGCACCTTCGACTTGAAGGCCGGGTCGTTGCGGCCGTCACGGATCAGCTGGTTCGTCGTTGCCATGAAATTTCGCTACCAGACCGGCTGTTTAGGCCGGAGAAAAGCGGGCCGCCTCGCGGCGGCCCGGTTGTTCAGTGGTCCCGGACGGTCCCTTTTACGAGGGACCGGCCCAGAAAGACTTCGGATTTTAGGTTGGCGGGTCCCGAGGTGTCAATGACCCGCCATCCACCCCTCCCAGGGCTGTCGAGTTTTGGTCCGGGACAAAACCCGGACCAACCCCGACTTCATCACTCCGCAGCGTGCGTCTCGGCGTTCTCGCCGCCGCCGCTCTCGTCGACCTCGGGCAGCCCACCGCTCATGTCCATGAAGCTGCTGCGCGCGCTGTCGTCCTCGGGACGACGGCGGCGGGCCGCGTGGTAGGCGAAGCCCGTGCCGGCCGGAATCAGCCGACCGACGATGACGTTTTCCTTCAGGCCGCGCAGGTCGTCCTTCAGGCCCCGCACCGCAGCCTCGGTGAGGACGCGGGTCGTCTCCTGGAAGGAGGCCGCCGAGATGAACGACTCGGTCGCGAGCGACGCCTTGGTGATGCCGAGCAGCAGCGGCTCGATCTTCGACAGCTGCTTGCCCTCGGCCTCCAGCTTGACGTTCGCCTCGAGCGCCCGGGCGCGATCGACCTGCTCGCCGCGCAGCAGGCCCGAATCGCCCGCGTCGAGCACTTCGGCCTTGCGCAGCATCTGCCGGATGATCACCTCGATGTGCTTGTCGTTGATGCGCACGCCCTGCAGGCGATACACGTCCTGGATCTCGCGCACGAGGTAGTTGGCCAGCGCCTCGACGCCCTGCAGGCGCAGGATGTCGTGCGGGTTCGGCTCGCCGTCGGCGATGACCTCGCCCTTCTCGACGGACTCGCCCTCGAACACGTTGAGATGACGCCACTTCGGGATCAGCTCTTCGTACTTGTCGCCGGCCTCCGGCGTGATGATCAGCCGACGCTTGCCCTTCGTCTCCTTGCCGAACGAGACCGTGCCCGAACGCTCGGCGAGGATCGCCGGGTCCTTCGGCTTGCGGGCCTCGAACAGGTCGGCGACGCGCGGCAGACCGCCCGTGATGTCGCGGGTCTTCGAGGACTCCTGCGGGATGCGGGCGATGACGTCGCCGACCGACACCTTCGCACCATCCTCCAGGCTCACCAGCGCGCCGGCCGGCAGCGCGTACACCGCCGGAATGTCGGTGTTCGCGAAGGTGATTTCCTTGCCCTTGGCGTTGACCAGCTTCACGACCGGACGCAGGTCACGGCCTCCCGAGCCACGCTGCTTCGGATCCAGCACGACGGTCGAGGACAGGCCCGTGACCTCGTCCAGCTGCGTCGTGACCGTGAGGCCGTCGACGAAGTCCTGGAACTTGATGAAACCGGCCACTTCGGTGACGACCGGGTGCGTATGCGGGTCCCAGGTCGCGATGACCTGGCCGGCCGCCGCGGTCGCGCCCTCGTCGACGTTGATGACCGCGCCGTACGGCAGCTTGTAGCGCTCGCGCTCGCGCCCGAAATCGTCGACGACGCCGACTTCGCCGGAACGCGACGTCGAGACCAGGTGGCCCTTCTCGTGACGGACCGCCTTGACGTTGTGGAAGCGGATCGTTCCCTTGCTCTTGACCTCGATGCTGCTCGCGGCGGCCGCTCGCGATGCCGCACCACCGATGTGGAACGTGCGCATCGTGAGCTGCGTGCCGGGCTCGCCGATCGACTGGGCGGCGATGACGCCGACAGCCTCGCCGATGCTGATCCGGCGCCCGCGCGCCAGGTCGCGGCCGTAGCACTGCGAGCAGACGCCGTAGCGCAGCGCGCAGGTGATCGGGGAGCGGACCTGGATCTGGTCCACGCCCGCCTGCTCGATCGCACGCACCAGCTTCTCATCGAGCAGGGTGCCAGCCTCGACCAGCACCTCCTCGGTGCCGGGCTTCTGGACGTCGAGCGCGACCACGCGGCCGAGCACGCGCTCGCCCAGACCCTCGACGACGTCTCCGCCCTCGACGATCGGCGTCATGCTCAGGCCATTGGTCGTCCCGCAATCGACCTCGGTGATCACGAGGTCCTGCGACACATCGACCAGGCGGCGGGTCAGGTATCCCGAGTTCGCGGTCTTGAGCGCGGTGTCCGCGAGGCCCTTGCGGGCGCCGTGGGTCGAGATGAAGTACTGGAGGACGTTCAGGCCCTCGCGGAAGTTCGCCGTGATCGGCGTCTCGATGATGGAGCCGTCCGGCTTGGCCATCAGGCCGCGCATGCCGGCGAGCTGGCGGATCTGCGCCGCGCTGCCGCGGGCGCCCGAATCGGCCATCATGAAGATGGAGTTGAACGACTTCTGGCGGACCTTCTGGCCCTTGGTGTCGCTGACCTCGTCGGAGCCCAGCTTCTCCATCATGGCCTTGGCCACCTGGTCGTTCGTCCGGGACCAGATGTCGACGACCTTGTTGTAGCGCTCGCCGTCGGTGACGAGACCCGAGGAATACTGCTCCTGGATCTCCTTCACCTCGCGCTCGGCACCGGAGAGGATCTTCTCCTTCTGCTCCGGGACGACCATGTCGTCCACGCCGATCGAGACGCCCGAACGGGTCGCATAGGCGAAGCCGGTGTACATCAGCTGGTCGGCGAACACGACGGTCTGCTTGAGGCCGAGGCTGCGATAGCACTCGTTGATCGTCGCCGAGATCGTCTTCTTCGTCATGTCGCGGTTGACGAGGTCGAAGGCCAGGCCCTTCGGAACCACTTCGCCGAGCAGCGCGCGGCCGACGGTGGTGGCGACCGTGCGGGTCCGCTCCTCGTCGGTGCCGTCCGGCTGGCGGAGCCAGTCGGTCAGCCGCACCTTGATGCGCGCGTGCAGGTCTGCGTGCCGGCCCTCGTACGCGCGGTGGACTTCACCCACGTCCGAGAACGCCATGCCCTCGCCCTTGGCGCCGACGCGCTCGCGCGTCATGTAGTACAGCCCGAGCACGACGTCCTGCGACGGCACGATGATCGGGTCGCCGTTGGCCGGCGACAGGATGTTGTTCGTCGACAACATCAGCGCACGCGCCTCGAGCTGGGCCTCGAGCGACAGCGGCACGTGGACGGCCATCTGGTCGCCGTCGAAGTCGGCGTTGAAGGCCGTGCAGACCAGCGGGTGCAGCTGGATCGCCTTGCCCTCGATCAGCACCGGCTCGAACGCCTGGATACCGAGGCGATGCAGCGTCGGCGCGCGGTTGAGCAGCACCGGATGTTCGCGGATCACCTCTTCGAGGATGTCCCACACCTCCGGTCCCTCGCGCTCGACCATGCGCTTGGCGGCCTTGATCGTGGTCGCCTCGCCGCGCAGCTGCAGCTTCGAGAAGATGAACGGCTTGAAGAGCTCGAGCGCCATCTTCTTCGGCAGGCCGCACTGGTGCAGCCGCAGCGTCGGACCGACGACGATGACCGAACGGCCTGAGTAGTCGACTCGCTTGCCGAGCAGGTTCTGGCGGAACCGGCCCTGCTTGCCCTTGATCATGTCGGCGAGCGACTTGAGCGGGCGCTTGTTGGTGCCGGTGATGGCGCGGCCGCGGCGGCCGTTGTCGAGCAGCGCGTCGACGGCCTCCTGCAGCATGCGCTTCTCGTTGCGCACGATGATGTCCGGCGCATTCAACTCGAGCAGCCGCCGCAGGCGGTTGTTGCGGTTGATCACGCGACGGTACAGGTCGTTCAGGTCAGACGTGGCGAAGCGGCCGCCATCGAGCGGCACCAGCGGGCGCAGGTCGGGCGGCAGCACCGGCAGCACGGTCAGCACCATCCACTCCGGCTTGTTGCCGGAGTCGATGAACGACTCGATGAGCTTGAGGCGCTTCGACAGGCGCTTGATCTTGGTCTCGGAGGTGGTGTTGCCCATCTCCTCGCGAACACGCACTACCTCGGACGGCAGTTCCAGCGACTTCAGCAGCTCGTGGACGGCCTCGGCGCCCATGCGCGCGTCAAATTCATCGCCGTGCTCCTCGATCGCCTCGAGGTAGGCCTCGTCGGTCAGCAGTTGGCCGCGCGTCAGCGAGGTCATGCCCGGCTCGATGACCACGAAGGCCTCGAAGTAGAGCACCCGCTCGATCTCGCGCAGCGTCATGTCCAGCAGCAGGCCGATGCGCGACGGCAGCGACTTGAGGAACCAGATGTGGGCAACCGGGCTCGCGAGCTCGATATGGCCCATGCGCTCGCGGCGCACCTTGCTCTGCGTGACCTCGACGCCGCACTTCTCGCAGATGACTCCGCGGTGCTTGAGGCGCTTGTACTTGCCGCAAAGGCACTCGTAGTCCTTCACGGGCCCGAAGATCTTCGCGCAGAACAGGCCGTCCCGTTCCGGCTTGAAGGTCCGGTAGTTGATCGTCTCCGGCTTCTTTACCTCGCCGAACGACCACGACTTGATCATGTCGGGCGATGCCAGCCCGATCCGGATCGAATCGAAGTTCTCGACCGGAACCTGCTGCTTGAAGAGCTTTAGAAGATCCTTCATATCAACTCCTGCCGTCTCGTCAGTTGCCTCGAACTACATCAACACGCAGCGCTCGCGCGCCGGCCGGGGGCGTCAGCCCTCGGCCTCCAGTTCCATGTTGATGCCGAGCGATCGGATTTCCTTAACGAGCACGTTGAAGGACTCGGGCATGCCCGCGTCCATCTGGTGATTGCTGTCGACGATGTTCTTGTACATCTTGGTGCGGCCGTTCACGTCGTCGGACTTGACCGTGAGCATTTCCTGCAGCGTGTACGCCGCGCCGTAGGCCTCGAGCGCCCAGACTTCCATTTCGCCGAAGCGCTGGCCACCGAACTGCGCCTTGCCGCCCAGCGGCTGCTGAGTGACGAGCGAGTAGGGGCCGGTCGAGCGCGCGTGCATCTTGTCGTCGACCAGGTGGTTCAGCTTCAGCATGTACATGTAGCCGACCGTGACGGAGCGCTCGAAGCGCTCGCCCGTGCGGCCGTCCAGCAGCGTCGTCTGGCCGGTCGTCGGCAGGTCGGCGAGTTCGAGCAGGCGCTTGATCTCGGATTCGGTCGCGCCGTCGAACACCGGAGTGGCCATCGGCACGCCCTTGCGGAGGTTCCGGCTCAGCTCGATGATCTCGGCGTCGTTCAACCCCTTCAGGTCGACCGACTGTCCCCCCGACTTGTTGTAGACGCGGTCGAGGAAGCCGCGCAGCTCGACCACGGCGGCCTGCGCGTCGATCATCTTGCCGATCTTGAGCCCGAGGCCGCGCGCCGCCCAGCCGAGGTGCGTCTCGAGCACCTGGCCGATGTTCATGCGGCTCGGAACGCCGAGCGGATTGAGCACGATGTCGACGGGCGTGCCGTCTTCCATGTACGGCATGTCCTCGACCGGAACGATGGTCGAGATCACGCCCTTGTTGCCGTGGCGGCCGGCCATCTTGTCGCCGGGCTGGATGCGGCGCTTCACCGCGAGGTAAACCTTGACCATCTTCAGCACGCCGGGGGCGAGGTCGTCGCCGGCGGTGATCTTGGCCTTCTTGTCCTCGAAGCGCTTCTCGAAGGCGCGCTGCTGCGCCTTGAGGCGCTCGGCGACCTGCTCGAGCTGCGAGTTGGCGTCGTCGTCCTGCAGGCGGATCTCGAACCAGTGCTCGCGCGGCAGATCGTCGAGGTACTCGCCGGTCACCGCCGTGCCGGCCTTCAGCTTCTTCGGGCCGCCTTCCGCGGTCTTGCCGATCAGCATCTGGCGGACGCGCGAGAAGAGGTCGTCCTCGAGGATGCGGCGCTGGTCGTTGAGGTCCTTGCGGACACGCTCGATCTCCGCCTTCTCGATCGACAGTGCCCGGGTGTCCTTCTCCACACCGTCGCGGGTGAAGACGCGCACGTCGATGACGGTGCCGTCCATTCCCGGCGGCACGCGCAGGCTGGTGTCCTTAACGTCGCTGGCCTTCTCGCCGAAGATCGCGCGCAGCAGCTTCTCTTCGGGCGTCAGCTGGGTCTCGCCCTTCGGCGTGACCTTGCCGACCAGGATGTCGCCGGACTTGACCTCGGCGCCGATGAACACGATGCCGGCCTCGTCGAGCTTCGCGAGCGCGGCGTCGCCGACGTTCGGGATGTCCGCCGTGATCTCCTCGGGACCAAGCTTCGTGTCGCGCGCGACGCAGGCCAGTTCCTCGATATGGATCGTCGTGAAGCGGTCTTCCTGGACGACGCGCTCGGAGATGAGGATGGAGTCCTCGAAGTTGTAGCCGTTCCAGGGCATGAACGCGACCAGCATGTTCTGACCGAGCGCGAGCTCGCCGAGGTCCGTGGACGGACCGTCGGCCAGCACGTCGCCGCGGGTCAGGTGGTCGCCGACCTTCACCAGCGGCCGCTGGTTGATGCAGGTGTTCTGGTTCGAGCGCTGGTACTTGGTGAGGTTGTAGATGTCGACGCCCGACTCGCTGGCGCTGGTCTCGTCGTCGTGCACGCGCACGACGATGCGGGACGCGTCGACTGAGTCGACGATGCCGCCGCGGCGCGCGACCACGGTCACGCCCGAATCGATGGCGACGGCGCGCTCCATGCCGGTGCCGACCAGCGGCGTGTCGGCGCGGAGCGTCGGCACCGCCTGGCGCTGCATGTTCGATCCCATGAGCGCGCGGTTCGCGTCGTCGTGCTCAAGGAAGGGAATCAGCGAGGCGGCGACCGAGACGATCTGCTTGGGCGAGACGTCCATGTAGTCGATGCGCTCGCGCGGCATCAGCGTGAACTCGTTCTGGTGACGGCACGACACCAACTCGTCGGAGAACGACCCCTTGGCGTCGAGTTCCGCGTTGGCCTGCGCGATGACGTACTGGCTCTCCTCGATCGCCGACAGGTAGTCGATGCGGTCGGACACGCGCCCGTCGGTGACCTTGCGGTACGGCGTCTCGAGGAAGCCGTAGTCGTTCGTCCGCGCGTAGACGGACAGCGAGTTGATCAGGCCGATATTCGGGCCTTCCGGCGTCTCGATCGGGCACACGCGGCCGTAGTGGGTCGGGTGCACGTCGCGCACCTCGAAGCCCGCGCGCTCGCGGGTGAGACCGCCAGGGCCGAGCGCCGAGACGCGGCGCTTGTGGGTGACTTCCGAGAGCGGGTTGTTCTGGTCCATGAACTGGCTGAGCTGCGAGGAGCCGAAGAACTCCTTCACGGCGGCCGCGACCGGCTTCGCGTTGATCATCTCCTGCGGCATGATCGGCTCGCTTTCCGCGAGCGTCAGCCGTTCCTTCACGGCGCGCTCGACGCGCACCAGGCCGATGCGGAACGCGTTCTCGGCCATTTCGCCGACCGAGCGGATGCGACGGTTGCCGAGGTGGTCGATGTCGTCGACGACGCCGTTGCCGTTGCGGATCTCGATGAGGGTACGCAGCACGTCGATGACGTCCGACGCCATCGCGTTCTCAGCGGCATGCCGCTTGCTGAAATCGTCCGTACGGCGCGAGAAGTACAGGCCGTCGTACAGGATCCCCGGGCCGGTGACGGCATCGCGGCCGACGCGGCGGTTGAACTTCATGCGACCGACCGGCGAGAGGTCGTAGCGCTCCGGATTGAAGAACAGGTTGTGGAACAGGTTCTCCGCGGCATCCTTCGTCGGCGGCTCGCCGGGACGCATCATGCGGTAGATCTCGACCAGCGCCTCGAGACGGGTGCGGGTCGGGTCGATGCGCAGGGTGTCCGAGATGAACGGGCCGCGATCGAGGTCGTTGACGTACAGCGTCTTGACCTCGGTGATGCCGGCGTCGACCAGCTTCGCGACGGTCGCGACGGTCAGGATCTCGTTGACCTTGGCGAGCACTTCGCCGGTCTCCGTCGAGAAGACGTCGTGAGCGAGGACCTTGCCGGCGAGGTAGTCGTTGGGCACCGGCAGGCGCTTGACGCCGGCGTCCTCGAGCTGGCGCACGTGGCGCGCAGTGATGCGACGCCCCTCCTCGACGACGACCGTGTCGCCGATGCGGATCTCGAACGCGGCCGTCTCGCCGCGCAGGCGACTCGGGATCAGCTCGAGCGAGGCACCCTGCTTCGAAAGGAAGAACGTGTTCTTCTCGAAGAAGAGGTCGAGCATCTGCTCTTCGTTGTAGCCGAGCGCGCGCAGCACGATGGTGACCGGCAGCTTGCGCCGGCGATCGATGCGGGCAAACACGCAGTCCTTCGGATCGAACTCGAAGTCGAGCCACGAACCGCGGTACGGGATGATGCGCGCCTGGAAGAGCAGCTTGCCCGACGAGTGGGTCTTGCCCTTGTCGTGGTCGAAGAACACGCCCGGGCTGCGGTGCAGCTGCGACACGATGACGCGCTCGGTGCCGTTGACGATGAACGTACCGTTGTCGGTCATCAGCGGCAGCTCGCCGAGATAGACTTCCTGCTCGGCGATGTCGCGCTTGAGCTTGCGCGCGCCCGAGGGCTCCTTCTCGTAGACCTTCAGCTGCACCTTGACGCGCAGCGGCGCGGCGTAGGTGAGGCCGCGCATCTGGCACTCCTTGACGTCGAACACCGGCTCGCCGAGCCGGTACGTCAGGTAGTCCAGCGTCGCGTTGCCGCTGTAGCTGGAAATCGGGAACACGCTCTTGAAGGCGGCGTGCAGGCCCACGTCCTCACGCTTTTCCTCGGCCGCTTCGGCCTGGAGGAACTTGCGGTACGAGTCGAGCTGAATCGCCAGCAGGTACGGAACGTCCAGGATGCTGTGACGCTTGCCGAAATCCTTGCGGATGCGCTTCTTCTCGGTGAACGAATAGGCCATGGGCTCACCCTCTGCAGTTCACGCGACCGAGTTGGCCGCGTGTTGCGGACCCCTTAACGGGATCCGCGCGAAAACAATTCGACCCCAGGTCGCACCGCCACCCGGCCGTCGCTTGCGCGACGGCCAGGGACGGGATGCGAGCCCAGGGTCTTCCGGGCATCTGGCGCGGAGTGTCCGCGCATGGATGCCTTACTTGACCTCGACCTTCGCGCCGGCGTCTTCGAGCGACTTCTTGATCTTCTCGGCATCGGCCTTGTTGACCGAGTCCTTGACCGTCGACGGAACGCCCTCGACCAGGTCCTTGGCTTCCTTGAGCCCGAGGCCCGTGGCTTCGCGCACGACCTTGATGACGGTGACCTTCTTCTCCGGCGGGTACGACGCGAGAACGACGGTGAACTCCGTCTTCTCCTCGACCGGGGCGGCGGCGGCGGCGGCCGGGCCAGCGGCGACGGCGACCGGCGCAGCGGCGGTGACGCCGAACTTCTCTTCCATCATCTTCACGAGGTCCACGACTTCGAGGATCGTCATGCCCGCGATCGCGTCGAGGATCTCTTCCTTGTTAGCAGCCATTGCAGTGCTCTCCAGAAATAACGTCAGTGATGATTCTTAAAACCCGAAACGATGTAATCGAAGGCTTCAGCCCGCAGCGGCAACCTTCTGGTCCTTCACCGCAGCAACGGTGCGAACCAGCATGGTGTGCGGCTCAGCGAGCGTACGAACGAACTTCGAAATCGGCGCCTTGATAACGCCGAGCAGCATCGACAGCGCCTGCTCCTTGGTCGGCAGGCTGGCAACCTGGTCGAGCGCCTTGGCGGGCAGCAGCTGCCCCCCGAGCGACACGAGCGTGGTGACCAGCTTGTCGTTGTCCTTGGCGAAGGCCTTGATGACACGGGCGGCGGCGCCCGGGTCGTCCTTCGAGAAAGCCAGGATCAACGGACCCTTGAGCTGCGGGGCGATGCATTCGAAGGACGTTCCGGAGACCGCCTTCCGAGCCAGCGTGTTCTTGACGACGCGCATGTAGACCCCGGACTTCCGCGCCTGCGCGCGAAGGTTCGTGATCTGCGTCACCGACAATCCACGGTACTCGGCGGCCACGACGGAGTGCGCGGTAAGCGCAACCTCGTGAACCTCGGTCACCAGTGCCTTCTTCTGCTCGATATTGAGTGACATGTCCTGCCTCGCAGAAGATCAGCCCACGGATGCGGTCGCACGGCCTGCCGGTCGCCCACATCCACCCTTTTCGCGTCGCGCGCCTTCGCGCCCGACGCTAGCCGCTCGGGTTGCCTCGCCTCCCTGCGGAGACGCGGGCCCTGCGGCCGACGGTGACCTTCAGCCGGCCCTTGCGGGCCTTGCGTGGCGGATCGCCTTGCGGCGCGCCGTCACTCGCTTCGGGTGACACCATCTGCGCAGGCCACCGGCGGGTTGCCCCACCGGTCCTTCATTGAGCGGCCTCCGGATCCGCCTTGGATCCCGGCCGCGCCTGCGGTCTTGGATGGCTGCCGGGACTCGCGTCCCGGCGGTCATCATCAAAAAATTCTTACGGTCTTCAGAGGCCGAGCGTCGAACGGTCGATCGGCACGCCGGGTCCCATCGTCGACGAGATCGTGACCCGCTGGATGTAGATGCCCTTGGACGAGGCAGGCTTCATCTTCTGCAGATCGGCGAGCAGCGCCTGGAGGTTCTCCTTGAGCTTGCCGCCCTCGAAGCTCGCGCGCCCGACCTGGCAGTGCACGATGCCGGCCTTGTCGCAGCGGTAGCGGACCTGGCCCGCCTTCGCGTTCTTGACCGCCGTCGCGACGTCCGGGGTCACGGTGCCGACCTTGGGGTTCGGCATCAGGCCGCGGGGGCCGAGGATCTGGCCGAGGGCGCCGACCACGCGCATCGCGTCCGGGCTCGCGATCACGACGTCGAAGTCCATCTCGCCGGCCTTCACCTTCTCGGCGAGGTCCTCGAGACCGACGATGTCGGCGCCCGCAGCGCGCGCCACGTCCTGGTTCTTGCCGCCGGTGAACACCGCGACGCGGACCGTCTTGCCGGTGCCGTTCGGCAGCACCGTCGAGCCGCGGACCTGCTGGTCCGACTTGCTGGCGTCGACGCCGAGGTTGACCGCCACGTCGATCGACTCGTCGAACTTCGCGACCGCGAATTCCTTGACGAGCGCGAACGCCGCGTCGATGTCGTAGGCCTTGCCGGGCTGGATCTTGGTGGACCAGGCCTTCAGGCGCTTCGGAAGATTCGTCTTAATCTGTGCGCTCATGATCAGCCCTCCACGTCCACGCCCATCGAACGGGCGCTGCCTGCGATCGTGTTGACCGCGGCATCGAGATTCGACGCCGTCAGGTCGGGCATCTTCAGCTTCGCGATGGTCTCGAGCTGGGCCCGCGTGATCTTGCCGACCTTCTGCGTGTTCGGACGGCCGCTACCCTTCGGAATGCCGAGCGCCTTGCAGATCAGCACACCGGCCGGGGGGGTCTTGAGAACGAACGTGAAGCTGCGGTCGCTGTAGACAGTGATGACCACAGGCGTCGGCAACCCCTTTTCCAGGGAGGACGTCTGCGCATTGAACTGCTTGCAGAACTCCATGATGTTGACGCCCTGCTGACCGAGCGCCGGGCCGACCGGCGGGCTCGGATTCGCCTGCCCGGCGGGGATCTGGAGCTTGATGTAGCCCGTAACCTTCTTCGCCATTACCTACCTCAGTGGGTGCAAACGCCTTGCGGCTCCCCGGTTGTTGCCCGCCGCGACGAACGCGGCGGGCCGAAAATCAGGCCTTCTCCACCTGTGCGAACTCTAGTTCGACGGGGGTGGAGCGGCCGAGGATCTGTACCGCCACGTGCAGGCGGCTCTTCTCGTAGTTGACCGACTCGACGACGCCGTTGAAGTCGTTGAACGGACCGTCCACCACGCGCACGATCTCGCCGGGCTCGAACAGGACCTTCGGCTTCGGCTTCTCGGCACCTTCCTCGACGCGGCGCAGGATGGCGTTGGCCTCCTTGTCCGTGATCGGGGCCGGCTTGTCCGGCGTGCCGCCGATGAAGCCGAGCACCTTGGGCACTTCCTTGACGAGGTGCCAGGTGTCTTCATCCATGTCCATGTGCACGAGCACGTAGCCGGGGAAGAACTTGCGGTCGCTGCGGCGCTTCTGGCCGTCCCGCATCTCGACCACTTCCTCGGTGGGCACCAGCACTTCGCCGAACTTGTGCTCGAGGCCACGCATCTTCACGCGTTCGAGGATGCCCTCGGCAACCTTGTGCTCGAAGTTCGAGTACGCGTGGACGACATACCAACGAAGCGCCATGGTCAGGCTCCCGTACCGAGAAGGTGCCGGGTGCCCCAAGCGAGCAGCCAGTCAACGATCCAGAAGAACACGCCGCCAGCGGCGACGAACAGGAAGACAATCAGCGTCGTACGGCGGGTGTCGGGCAGCGACTGCCAGACCATCTTGCGCAACTCGACGCGCGACCCGAGCACGAACTGCCAGACATCGCGGCCCCAGGCAGTCATCCAGAACGCGCCGGCGCAGGCGACCACGCCGACCAGCACCGCTACGAAACGGACCGGGGTCGGGTTGCCCGCCAGCAGGTAGTAGGCGACCAGCCCGCCGACCAGCAGCGCCACGGAGGCGACCAGCCAGAGCCAGTCGAGCGAGCCACTGCCGGCCCTTTTGTCAGTTTGTTCGGTCATGACTTCCTGTAGAGGCCTGCCCACGAGTGGCAGGCCAGGAGGGAATCGAACCCCCAACCTGCGGTTTTGGAGACCGCCGCTCTGCCAATTGAGCTACTGGCCTATGTGCTCCCGACCTCTTCCTAGAAGCGAGGATCCTGCCTTACAGCAGGATCTTCGCGACGACGCCGGCGCCGACGGTCTTGCCACCTTCGCGGATCGCGAAGCGCAGGCCTTCCTCCATCGCGATGGGGCTGATCAGCTCAACTTCCATCTTGATGTTGTCGCCAGGCATGACCATCTCGACGCCTTCCGGCAGCTGCACGTTGCCGGTCACGTCGGTGGTGCGGAAGTAGAACTGCGGACGATAGCCCTTGAAGAACGGCGTATGACGGCCGCCCTCTTCCTTCGTCAGCACGTACACCTCGCACTCGAACTTCGTGTGCGGCTTGATCGAGCCCGGCTTGCAGAGAACCTGGCCACGCTCCACTTCCTCGCGCTTCGTGCCGCGCAGCAGAACGCCCACGTTGTCGCCAGCCTGGCCCTGGTCCAGCAGCTTGCGGAACATCTCGACGCCCGTGCAGATCGTCTTCGTCGTCGGACGAATGCCCACGATCTCCACTTCGTCGTTCACCTTGACGATGCCGCGCTCGATGCGGCCCGTCACCACCGTGCCACGGCCCGAAATCGAGAACACGTCCTCGACCGGCATCAGGAACGCGCCGTCAACCGCACGCTCCGGCACCGGGATGTAACGGTCCATCTCCTCGACCAGCTTGATCACCGACGGAACGCCGATCTCGCTCTGGTCGCCCTCAAGCGCCTTCAGCGCCGAACCCTTCACGATCGGGGTGTCGTCGCCGGGGAAATCGTACTTCGACAGCAGCTCGCGCACTTCCATCTCGACGAGCTCCAGCAGCTCGGCGTCGTCCACCATGTCCGCCTTGTTCAGGTAGACAACGATGTACGGAACGCCAACCTGACGGGCCAGCAGGATGTGCTCGCGCGTCTGCGGCATCGGACCGTCGGCGGCCGAACACACCAGAATCGCACCGTCCATCTGCGCCGCACCCGTGATCATGTTCTTCACGTAGTCGGCGTGCCCCGGGCAGTCAACGTGCGCGTAGTGCCGGTTGTCGCTCTGGTACTCGACGTGCGCCGTCGAAATCGTGATGCCACGGGCCTTCTCTTCAGGCGCCTTGTCGATCTGGTCGTACGCCTTGAATTCGCCACCGTGCTTCTCGGCCATCACCTTGGTCAGCGCCGCCGTCAGCGTCGTCTTCCCATGGTCAACGTGCCCAATCGTGCCCACGTTCACGTGCGGCTTCGTACGCTGGAACTTTTCCTTCGACACGGCCCTACCTCAAGATTTGCTGTGGATGACTGTAGATTCTTGGATCAAGGGCCGCCGACGCCAGGGGCGCCGACGGCCGGGAAATCAACTCGCTCTCTTCAGGATCGCTTCTGCGACGTTGCTCGGCACTTCCATGTACTTGCTGAATTCCATCGTGAACGTCGCGCGTCCCTGGCTCATCGAACGCACCGACGTGGCGTAGCCGAACATCTCGGCGAGCGGAACCTCGGCATCGACGACCTTGCCGGACGGCGAGTCGTCCATGCCCATGATCTGGCCGCGACGGCGATTCAGGTCGCCGATCACGTCGCCGTAGTAGTCCTCGGGCGTCACGACCTCGACCTTCATGACCGGCTCGAGCAGGACCGGCTTCGCGTTGCGGAAGCCTTCCTTGAAGCCGATCGAGGCCGCGATCTTGAACGCCATCTCGTTCGAGTCGACGTCGTGGTACGAACCGTCGAACAGCGTCACCTTGACGTCCACGATCGGATAGCCGGCGATCACGCCACCTTCCATCGCCTCCTGGATGCCCTTGTCCACGGCCGGGATGAACTCGCGCGGGATGGCGCCGCCGACGATGCCATTGACGAACTCGTAGCCCTGGCCCTGCTCGCGCGGCTCGATCCGCAGCCATACATGGCCGAACTGGCCCTTGCCGCCCGACTGGCGGACGAACTTGCCTTCCTGCTCGATCTTGCCGCGGATCGTCTCGCGGTAGGCGACCTGGGGCTTGCCGACGTTCGCCTCGACCTTGAACTCGCGCTTCATGCGGTCGACGATGATCTCGAGGTGCAGCTCGCCCATGCCCGAAATGATCGTCTGGCCCGATTCGGCGTCCGTATGGACCCGGAAGGATGGATCCTCCTTCGCCAGGCGCTGCAGCGCGAGACCCATCTTCTCCTGGTCGGCCTGGGTCCGCGGCTCGACCGCGACCGAGATGACCGGCTCCGGGAACTCCATCTTCTCGAGGACGATGACCTTGTCCGGGTTCGACAGCGTATCGCCCGTGGTGACGTCCTTGAGGCCGACGGCGGCGGCGATGTCGCCGGCACGCACTTCCTTGAGCTCAGTGCGGTCGCTCGCGTGCATCTGCAGCAGCCGACCGATGCGCTCGTTGCGGCCCTTGGCCGGCACGTACACCTGGTCGCCGGAATTCAGCACGCCCGAGTAGACGCGGAAGAACGTCAGGTTGCCGACGAACGGGTCGTTGAGGATCTTGAAGGCCAGCGCCGAAAACGGCTCGGAGTCGTCAGCCTTGCGCGTCAGCGGCGCGCCACCCTCGCTCATCCCCTTCACGGAAGGGACCTCGACCGGTGACGGCATGTATTCGATGACCGCATCGAGCACGGCCTGGACGCCCTTGTTCTTGAAGGCCGAGCCGCAGGTGACGAGGCAGACCTCGTTGCGCAGCGCACGCTCGCGCAGCCCCTGCTTGATCTCCTCGACCGACAGCTCGCCGTCCTCGAGATACTTGTTCAGCAGGGTCTCGTTCGCCTCGGCCGCCGCCTCGACGAGCTTGCCGCGCCAGAGCTTGCACTGCTCGAGCATCGACGCCGGCACTTCGCGGTACTCGAAGCGCGTCCCCTGGGTCGAGTCGTCCCAGAAGATCTCGTTCATGCGGACCAGGTCGACGACGCCCTCGAACTTCTCCTCGGCGCCGATCGGCAGCTGGATCGCGACCGGGTTGCCCTTGAGGCGCGTCCTGATCTGCTCGACGCAACGCTCGAAGTTCGCGCCCGCACGGTCCATCTTGTTGACGAACGCAATGCGCGGCACGCCGTACTTGTTCATCTGCCGCCAGACCGTCTCGGACTGCGGCTGCACGCCCGACACGGCGCAGTACACCGCCACGGCGGAGTCGAGTACGCGCAGCGAACGCTCGACTTCGATCGTGAAGTCGACGTGGCCCGGGGTGTCGATGATGTTGATTCGATGCTCGGGGAAGTTCTTCTCCATCCCCTTCCAGAAGCAGGTCGTCGCGGCCGCGGTGATCGTGATCCCCCGCTCCTGCTCCTGCTCCATGTAGTCCATGACGGCTGCGCCGTCGTGCACTTCGCCGATCTTGTGTGACACGCCTGTGTAGAACAGGATCCGCTCGGTCGTCGTCGTCTTGCCGGCGTCGATGTGGGCGGAGATTCCGATGTTCCGGTAGCGGTCGATCGGGGTGGTGCGTGCCACTTGCCTGAACTCCAGAAAAACACCGGCGGACCAGAGGTCCGCCGGATTTGCTGCCTGCAGAAACGAGGCGGTGCGTCTACCAGCGGTAGTGCGCGAACGCCTTGTTGGCTT
>Ga0316217_10003749_pt1 | contig 16966 bp, 18 predicted proteins | sample 1anoAmetaG_FD_203633 | JGI IMG/M metagenome (GOLD analysis project Ga0316217, IMG submission 203633) | Freshwater microbial communities from Trout Bog Lake, Wisconsin, USA - 1anoA | ecosystem: Environmental > Aquatic > Freshwater > Lake > Hypolimnion/Profundal zone | place: USA: Wisconsin...
TAATGAATTCATTTGATATCAATGCTTGAGTGATAGAATATCTTTGGATTCAAGCAGGATAGAACAAAATATCATTCTGTTGTAGGTTTGAAACATATTTTATCTGTAGTTGAGTGGAGAGTTTATTTCAGTTGCTACTGAGAATCGTCGGTATCTTTGAAATAGCGATTGTAGAATAGATACTCAACTTTGACTTCAGTACTTGTTTCCCCTTTTTTTAATCGTATTAAATTCCCTTCAAACTGGCTTTCAAATATCTCTCTCTGTTTCACTACTCCTTAGAATTCTTTTTATTCCAAATAAAATGCAAAAGGAAAATCTCCTTTCTCCCGATTGAAATAGCTCATGAGATTAATTTTGAAGACTCCGATTTCTCTTTGCTGGATTCCTTCATTTTTCAGAACCCGAATATAAAGCTCTCTGAGACGATGAACTCTAAATTTGATACCATAGCTCTTTTCAGACTAAGTCGAAATATAGGCATAAGTAAAGCTTGAAGAAGTAATGCAATCTTTTTCGGATTCTTCGATCTCTGTCTGGCAATATTGTTTACAGTAGTTATTCTTTTCTGCGTAATATTGTTTCAAGACTTTGGCGAGCTTGTCTCCTCTTTCGATAAGTTGCAGTACAAGCAAAGATTATGGCTTCAGAGGAGGATTACTTTTTATGAGCAGTTTGTTGATGATGAAAGTGTAAGGTCCTGAGCCGTAAGTCTACAGAATTAAAGGGTTTTTCGTCTAATAGGCATGACTGTTGACACTGCAGCTCTGTCCTTCATCATGGTACAACTTATTGAGTGATTTATCCTGTAATGTGATGGTCTTGTTCAAATGATTTTAGATATCCTCATCGTTGACAAAATCAGCCCCTTCAGAATTGGGCAAATGCTCTGTGTAGGTGATGTTGTTTTGGAAAAAAGATTTGATGCCGTTATTGATTTTGCCGAAGTTTCGGTTATCCTTCCTGAACTTGGCAGAATTGCGATCGATAGTCATGAACTTATCTTTGTTGGCCAGTTTTCCATTGTAGAGTTGGTAGGTGTAGTAGGTCTTGGTGAGTATATCTGAGACCATGGAGCGAGTATTGATCAGCCTCTTGCCCATCCTCGTGTTTTCCAGTGAGATCAGGTAGTCATTCTTGTAATTGTTGCAGGTGGAGTTAATATCTCCAAAGGTTTTGTAGAGGCGCTGGATTTGGTTCTTCTTGCCTAAACTGCTTGCATGGATTGACTACTTGAGGTCTTTATGGGTTGAGAACCACCCCTCAGGCTGAGGAGTCCGGCTTTCATGGCTCTGGTTTTATTTAGATTTCTATTTAGTCTTGAGTCGCCTCTTTCTACGCGATGGAGTCTACCTGCTAGGGCCTGCGCTTTGGACTGCCTAAACGATGGTTTTGTCCCTCCGAGGGTTGTTGATTTTGTGTTGCAGGAGTTCGTTAGTGATGCGGTACTGATACTATTCTGTGATATGAGGGAGTCGTTTTTGGAGTTGGGCAAGTTGGTACTGCGAAGTTTTGGGACGCGGCAACTCCTCCCTGGAATCGGTTGTTTTGATGATCTTCTTGATATTTTTGTGATTCTGAAAGTATTAGAAATACTAATCTTTGCTATTCATTCGATTATTCTATCCAAAATGAGCTATTATTCTTACACTGAGGCCTCTTAAATTCGTAAACACAATTGCAACACCAACAATCACGGAAATAGGCGTCAGATTTGTGTATGTGTGACAAATCAGCGATTTATGGTGGTGAATAAGTTTTTCTAAAATTCTGTAGTAATAATCAAAATGATAGTCATAAATAAAGGGGATCATTCTAGTTTATTCCTGGAGTAGAGCTTTAGGAGCTTCTTTAAGATGAGAATTTAGCCTGTGAGTATCGTTTTAATAGCTGTAGAATGGTATAGGGCGTAAAATCTCTTCTTTTCTTTCTCAGTTTGGTAAAAATCGGAGTACTATTCTTTCTCCTACTCTTTCATGGTTTTCCGGCTTTTTTTGTCTGTTTTGGGACCATAATCTAGCAGAATTTTGTTGTTTTTCTCAATTTTTTGAATAGTTGCCTTCTTCATCCGAATGTTATCCTACAAAGAAGTCTCAATCAATCTGTAGGCCATTTTTCTCATTTTTACCTTCATCTCTGATTCTTTCTTAAGATACAACTTTTTTGATATCGACGGATCCATTTTGTTGAGTAAACGGAAGGTTAACTCAGTGTAAGCATGAATGAAATTTTCCAAAATTAGCTCTTTTTAGGCCGAACAGTCCTAAAGACATTCATAATCGTAATTAGAAACCTTAATCTCTATCAAAAGTTAGTGGTATTGTGTATACGTTTCCAAATAGATAAGGAACTTGCGCTGTACCTTCTTTTCGAACAATTCTTTGGCTATCCATTCAATCAGCTCTAAAAAGATGGTTGGCTGTATTAAGATCTAGTCTACTGGCTAGCGGATATCGGCAAAGCCATAATCTATGTAGCAGGATTGTAATGGCATCTATTTGTATTTTATGTACAACAGGTCTCCTTTCTTTATATTTTTGACTGCCTTCACCTAAATCTTGCTAGTCATGGGTTTGTACTACCATTAGAGGTTATTCAAGGTGCTGGAGTGGTGAAATAGATCGAGGACGGGTACCAGCCTCTTTTTCTCTTGGGGAAACTTAACGTATTTCATAAGATATTCATACTCTGTATGCTCATTGACGCTTAATTTGAAAGCCCTCGTTCTTTCACACAATTTGGCCCAGACGTAGTTTTTGGGAGTGAAGAAACTTTGATACTTCTCAAACATGTATCGCCGATTAGGGAAAGAGGAGACCAGAAACATATGGAAAGTGTGTTAACTTTTAAAGTACTGCCCATCGACCAGTTTTTTGATAAGTTTGTATTCCTAAATGAAATCGTACTACATCTTCTATAGATGGTTGGCCAATTCACTGTGGAAGGGCTTGATACTTTCCCACTCTTTCATGGGATGGTAGTCGAAGTTTTCTGGTAGTAGTTTGAAGTACAGCCACACAAAAGTGTCCTCTATGGTGCTGGTGAAGGGTTCGTTGACAATTTCTTCGACAAACTTGTTCTCGAAAAGATAGATAGGGATGTCGAATGTCTTCACCGCTTTGATACTTCCGAGGAGGTCTATCTCTGCGGATATAGTGTTTGTTTGTAGGACACTTTTGCCTTTCAAGATAGCCGTTGTGAGTTCCTTCAGATATCTCGAAAACACAGTCTCCGTAAAATTAAGATTGGGCAGCATCCAATTCTACGAAATTTAGATGATGGTCTCTCCCTGGCTGAAGTCACGATTGGCGACCAAATTATCAGAGTGGGGATAGATCTGGGCGAATGAAAATTGGGCTTCAGTGTACTTGTTTGAGATTAAACCGAGCATAGCATTCAGGTAGTTTTCATTCTTGCCTTTTTCGACCATCAGTTGCTCAGTGTTGATGTTGAGAGGTAGCATCCAGTTTAACTTGCAGAAATCTTTGATAGTAAGAGGAGATTACATTAGCGAATCTGTGTGGCTTACCCTCTTGCGCTTGCCTGAATATTCCTCCTACATCCTCTCTCCCAGTTCCACGTTTCCCATCATCTCCACCAGCTCCTTCTCCTATGACATCTCTGCAGTCTAAGGATTTGACGGTTTCTCAGCGGACAAGTTGAATGAGTACTCGAAAAGATAGCTAAGCTCTTCGAAAGGGTTGATGATATTGGTGGGGTCCATTGATAATACAAATTATAAAAGAGTCAGCGTTTAAAGGGACTGGCGGATATGTTCAAATTTATAAACTTTAATATTGCGCTGATTGATATATTACTGCGCTTATATCAATAAAAATTAATTACTGTGCTGCTTTTTATTGGGGTTAGAATTATTTGTCAGTTATGCGTCACCGCACGTACTGCATTCCCACTGGCCATGGCCAAATTGAAGTCACCAAAGGTACTTTTTTGACTTTTAATAAACGCAACTTGCAAAAGAATAAAGAAGGAAATGCGACTGTGGCTGCTAGCAGGGTTAAACACATCAAAAAGGGTACTTTTGGGGTCGCCAAACCTCCAACCACTAGGATGAGCAAAGATCCAACAGTTCCATAAAAAAGGATATCTCTATCGAGCAGTGTGCGCAACTCTCAGCGTTAACACAACATATAATAAGAATCCACTTGGTCCAACATCAACATGGCGATAGTCTCGTTGAGTCTCTCCATCAGCGCGGCCCATTACGACTACCTTTATGGCTACTGATTTGATAGATCGATCTTCGACCATATTTCCTTATTCGTTTTATTTGCCAATTTGTTGCGGACCTGAGCACAGGGGGTCTGTTTTAGGATTCAGTGGTTTAAAGAAATGAGCGTTTGGAAGTTATGCGAGAAAACTGTAGATATTAAATGAATATTTCTATGCGTTTAAAACCACGAGTATCGTTCTTTGAGTAGGCTCTAATTATAACAGCATGAAAAAGTACTCTTACTTCGAATGCTCTGCCCAACTATCGCAGTTATAGGCTCGCCTTGACAAGAACGGCTATCTTTCGAAAGGCAGTCTGCCCAGCAGCGTGGACGCAAAGGTATTCCTGCTTTTCGAGCGACTGCGGAGTAAAAAGTATGATATATAGAAATTCCAAGGCGCGCAAACCACCCCAACCTGTATCATTGGTACATTCTGATGAAGCAGTTTTCGTTGCGGACTATTTAAATTTGGGCGCAGCAGGTAGTTGCGGGCGAATAGGACAAGTTTATCAACGAATGTCTCATGAAGGACGCACTTTTTGGCGAAAAGGAGAACAATCTTGCCATTAACAATTCTAACAAAGAAACTAATCATGGCAGTAACTGTGCTAGGGTTGTGACTTTCCTGTCAACACCAAAAAACGGTTGCAAAAGACGTTAGAACAATGAGGATCTCAACTAAAATCCAGTGAATAGGTCAAACATTCTTCCCAACAGTCTCAAATATATCCCACCCGAAGGTCAGGGTTTCGCTGGCCTTCTCAAAGGAGAGCTCAATTCTCCAACCTTCTAAATGTAATACGTCATGGAAATGCAACTGAAATAGAGTTGCCGCAGGACGTACGGCCTCAGATAAAGATTGTAGTAATAGAAGTACAGTTTGTTCTATTTAGGTTATAGCTGATAAGTTTCTAGACGGAATAGAGCAGCATCCGCGTGGTGTTCCGCGCTGAGGCTGAGTAGTGCTAGAAACTCAAGGACAGGATAAGCAAATGGGAGGAGATCTCTAACCTGCGGTTCCGCAAGGAGAAGCGTTTCAATACAAAAACTGAGAATAAGAGCTAGAAGACCATACTCAGCAGTGATATGGTGATTACGACTAACTCTTGATTGTATATTTTAATTTAGGATATCCCTGTTTGGAACTGGGATCTGACTGCAATTTCTTGCTTTTTATTTCTGTGGGTTGAAAAGTTTAGATTGGTTTATTCTCTGAGGTAGATACAAATATTTATTAACCTAAGAAGTAGGTCCGATCAGTCCCAATAGTGCTAATGATTGAAGGGTTGAGGTTGAGGGGTTGACTCCCTAATTCTGTTAAAAGAACTTCAATAATTTATCAACATCATTCTATTTCGAATTGCTACTTTTTCTAGCGCTTTCCATTCATCTTTATCTCTGTATCTTCCACTTCCACTTGATGTTCGTCGTGCTGCTCCTCAACCCCTGTATACCCGTATTTTTCCTAATTTTTGAAATCAACATCCACTAACTCGACGCTGCCCACGGTCAGCACCTAATGTGCTTCTTCTCCTGCATATCCACCATGCTCCAACTTCTGCGCCTCCTCCTTGGTGATAGTAAACATATATTGCAGGTAGTAGACATACAAATTGACCAGCCCATAGACCAGGAGTATTGCCGACCCACTATAGTTATAAGGGATGAGCTGGTTGGCCGCAACCACCACGAAGATGAGGAAGATGAAGACTGAAGAGATGACCATGAAGATGTTGCTGCGCCACAGTTTTTAGGATTAGGAGCAGCAGATTTGACCGTACCTGAAGGCGATGTAGACGACTGCAGCTAGGAGGGAGAGGATTATTATTACTTTTGCGGCGATGTAGGCTGCTTAGAGGTTGGCAGCCAGGATGGGCGCAGTGTTTATCTGCTGCATCGAGTAAACCATCATCGCTATGAGCAGCTCGAGCCAAATCACTGCGATATATGCTATCTTCTTTTTGGTGATCTGCTAGGTCTGGGCTTGCCCGTCCTATTCGTGGATTCTGTCCGCAGTCACAATCCAAATGAAAAACAGGAAGACGATCAGATCTACTATGAAAAGTATGCTGAAAAAGGCACTGAGTGGGGAGATGAGTACCTGGCGCCGTTGGGCTTGAGCACAGTGATCGGGTAGAAAGGGTCGTTGAACATGAGCAACAGAATCGAGGCGATGGCCACCAGCAACTGTTCAGTTGTGCGTTTCTCCTTGGGTATTCTGACAAAGCGGAGAAAGTACAGAATAAGTGAGACTATGGAGCTTGCAAAGAAGATGTACCTGATGATGATGGTATAGAGAGTAAACTGGTTGTTGATGGCATAGCTCTACAATAGACCCATTGCTACCTGCGAATTCATTGAGCTGATCAGACTGGTGTTCAGGATGGGGTTGAAATTTATGCTGATGAACATGGGGAAGTAGTCGAGGTGTGGGATTACTGCCAGTTGGGTGGTGTATCCGATTATGCTGTTGCCGTCCTGAGCGTATAGGGAGGTCGCGGAGGTCGAATCGAATTTGAGAGTCTGCGAGGTGGAGGAGAGTTGCTATTGGACCTGTATTTCGGTCTGGTTGATGTTTTGGTTGAAGTAGGGGTGGATCTTGAAAATGGAGATCGTCAAATTGGTTGTAAAAGCTGTGTGTAATGTCAAATACTTAGGGGAGTTGCCAGGCTTATGGGAATTATCTGAAGGTAGGTCAGTGCGAACTGGTTGATTGGAGACCAGCCGAGCAGCGCCTCTCCGATCTGGCCTGTGTTGAAGTAGTTATCGCAGACCAAAAGGAGGTCTTTGCTGGTGGGTGAGCTGGGGAAGGTGCAGTTGGCTCCGTTGGTGGTGAGCAGATGTTTCGGCTGCATGACATACAGGTTGGGAACTTCTTGACGGATGTTATACCTGCGAAGTTGGCCAAGATGGCGATGAGGAGGGCGAAACCGAACAACACTGCCCAGAACAAGCAGAGTGTCTTTTTATCTTGGTCATCAGCATGGATGCGCATCAATCTGGGTAGCCCATTGCTTACAAGGGACTCATTCGTGTTGCTTAGCTTCTTCGGGTCATGGGGCCGTCGATTTAATGGGAAGTGGAGTTGACTTTGAACTAATTCGATCTTTGCTCGTTTTAGCTCGGCTTCGACATGTTATTAGATTTAATTGATTCAATTTAAATGAGTGAGGGAGGTATAGTCTATCTAGGTAGCTGCCATAATACTCAGGTCTCTGCGTGCGCTACGAGCCGCCCATAATCGGAATCCACTATCGCCATAAAGCCGCGGATAGCAAGAAGAAGGTCTACACCATTTTGCTGCAGAAGCTGGTCTTGCATCCCTACCCTGAGGAGGCGGCTGAGCAGCTTTATAGAGAGCATCCGCATATTTTGAGGTAGGACAAGATACCCAAGTAAAAGATTGCAGAGCTGATAGCCAAGATACAGATGGAACTTGGATTGGGGCAGGAAGAGTATGAGGAAGAATATGAGGGGGAGGAGTTTGAGGAATCGGCTGACCGGGAGTAGCAAAGAATGCCCGTCCAGAGGACTAAGAACGAGCCCATACCTCAGATCCCGCCAAAGTAGCAGCCACCAGCAAAGAAGAGACCGAACTTCAATATGGACGCCCTTGGCGGTGACCACCCACTAAATCGCAGCTTATGATCGCCTTGTATCAAGCCTCTTCCTTTTGCGACTGATTGACGCTAGCTAAGTTGTCCAGCCCTTTATTTTTAAACATTATCTGCGGTTATCTACCTTGATAGTTAATTTGCATACCATAATTATATGGCTGATCTTCTACCCAATTTAGCCTTGTCCAGGCTGTTCTCGTCCCGCATCAGGCATTACCTCCTTTTTCTTGAGGTCACCAACAACGCTGAACTTATCTGCCGTGTCACTGAATTTCTCGACATCCGAGGGGTACTGAACTTCTTGTCATCTTCTGCCCATCTCTACTCTTTCAGAGGAATAGCCACGATTCAAATCAGGTTGTTGAAGGCTAAGGTGGACTACTATGAAAAACCTCAAATCCAGCCCAGCTTTTAGACCTTTATCAACTTTCTACCAATCAAAATGCCGATGGTGTAAAACAAACTCAAAGGTTAGAGGTTAGCCCGCGACCATGCTTGCCTCAAGAAGCTCAAAGAAGAGATGCGGCTTTCAAGGTACTAAATCAAAATAAGCAATAAATAGGTTAAAAATAAATTGGAAGGTAAATAGATTAATAGTAATAAATCATTAACGACTACTAACTCTTAACAAAGCACCAAAAAACAGACGCCAGCATAGCCAAATGTTTCCAGCCGCAATAACAAAAACACCGAAAATACTTTAAAAAGCACATTTATCAGCAATCAAAATAAAGAAAAATCTCCGTAGTTCAACCCTTATTTGCAAAGATTTCAGGAAGTAGAGTACTAAATCGCGAGGAAAGACTTTTAGCGCCGCAAAATGAAGCGCATGCAGCAGAATACAGAACACTAGTATTCCATAGCGATGTAGTAGCTCAAAAAGATGGCAGTGGAAGATCCCTGCTGCAGATAGGTTTTGCAAAAGATACAAGCCGAGGAGATTGAGAGGATCCAAAGAGCCAATGTGTAGAAGTTGAGAATGAAGTCTGTCAAGCTGGGTTAAAAATAGGTTTAAACGTTGAGGATGCTGCAGGAGTAGCAACAGAAGAAGGGGGTTGTGGTTAAGCAGTCACTCTTTCGCAAGCTTGTGACTAATTTTAAAGGTTTAGTGGCAAAATAATGAATGTGTGTGTCCATGATTAGTTCAAAATTCTACGATTTTTTGTCTATGATACAAATATTGTTGCTAAAAACCCACGACTATTGCGAAGGTTCTATTTTTGATGATTTTGGACTCCTAAGACACTTAGGAACTGACAGTTTGCTACTCCCTCTCTCAAATCTTTTGCTTTGTTATAGTGAAGTAAAATGCTTGCCTATTGGCAAAAGTTCAACTATTTATGTATTTATAACTGATTCTTAATGCAATAACTTTCTTGCTAATTTGTGCCCCTGAGCCTGTACTAAAATTTGTATTAATCATAAATTAACTATCAAACTCCGGTCTGTATTTTTGACCGTTTTTCGCGATACTTTTGCTTAATTGATTTGATTCGGTCTCTATACTCCTCATCCAATACCTGGAGCAGTCCACTGTCTGTAAACTTTTAGTAACTGTTATCATCGTTTTTCGTTTAATTCTTACTAAATCCTTTGCTGCTGAGATGCTAAAATTTGGTGCTTTTCGGTTAAAAGTTGTTGGGTTGTTCCTTGATGTCACTGAAAATCTCCAAATTGCTGTTTTTGTTCAAATGGGAGGAAAACTTACTGCTAACTGGTTCCATCCCTGGCTTCTTAAACATATCGGGTGAATACTTTGATTACCTGGGTTGGTAAAATCCCTCAGAGGCAGTGAGATTTTTATCTTTCGATCCGCTTTATTTCAGTTTAGATTCGAAGTTGGAAGGTGTGAAAGTTGCAACATACCTTTGGTATCTATTCTAATTGTTTTCTGTATAGGTCTGCGCCTTGACTAAAATCGGTTTTGGAGCTAGACTGTCCCTTACAATCTGGAATCGACTTGGACTTTGATTGACGTTTGAGCTAGAAGAGGAGGAAAGTTGGCTCGTGTTTTTGCTGTGCCTCTCTATTGCTTACCGAGAACTTGGAGAGGCAAATCTATCGCTTTATTGGTTAATAACCGGGCAGGTCTAATATTGCTCGAGATATTTGCTAGGATTCTAAGTTTTGAAAGAAGACATGGAGGAAGAGTTCTGAGGTTTGGGGTTAATACTTGAGGTATCATAGTATTCCTGAACCGAAGATTTATCTTTTTAGGTGATTCTATCTGAGCCCCTCTCAAACATGTTCTATCGGTCGAGGTCTTGTTCTAGGCTATTTCTGCACCGAATGCTACTGCTGAGTTTGGAGCTGCTTTGGGGAGATTTCTTGCTGTCGAGCATATTGATCACAGTAGTGAATACCTTTTTTTCGCTCTGTTCTTTGTTGTCTCTGTTTTGTATCTCAGTCTTCGACATGACTTTCTCAGCTTTGCGGTAGCTGTTGCTCATAGAAGTGTTGGATCGGCTGGTGTGCGACTGAGAAGTGGCCTCTTCTGTAACCTCTCTGATGAATGCGAGTTGGTCCATAAAAATGAGGTAGATCTGCGTGAAATTACCCACGTAGATGAAGATATCGGACTCGATGAACTTGAAGCAGCCGCTGATAATCTGCAGTTTGATCTTGAACTTCTTCGCCAGAAACTAGAAGATCCTTTTGGCCATGTCGAAATCGGCGCAGTCTTTGAGTTTGAGTGTGAATGGGACAAGTTGCTTGAACATCTTGGCCAAGATTTAGTCGATGATGGGGTAGCACTCAACAGTGGCCTCGAAGTTGGGGATTTCTTGGTTCTACAGGATCTCCAAAAACTCGCGCAGGAAGGATCGGTATTGTTTATCTGAGAAATTTTTATCCTAGAGCTCTCCCATCCCGAACTCTTGCTATCCGATAAGGATCTACTCCACAAGTTGGGTGTAGTTAGTTTCTTCGTTTTAGAGTTCGTAGGCTAGCTTCATTAGGTTGAAGTAGAAAGCTTTGAGGATGGCGTCTTGACCTGTGAATTCTTTGATGACTCTGTGTTCGGATTTGAGGTTGTCTACCAGAAACTGAGGGATGTTGACGGCGTTGTGGTAGACTTGTGCCCTTTCGTGGGGGCTGAGTTTGAAAGATTGCAGAGATTAGAACGATTTGAGGGGGGATCTCACGCTTTCGTTTTACTTTCGCATAGAATTTATATATTCCATATTATCAATAGCCCATTCTTATTTGTTTGGATTTAGAAATTTATGGACTCAATCAAGGGTCGCACTTTTTTTGAATATAGCAGCTCAAGTTTTGCATTTAAAACGTTTTCTATATAGAATTTTAAATGAAAATCGATAAATAAACTTTGTTCCGCTTCCTGCGTAGACTCAACAAAGAGCTCTCCAATAAATTTGTTGACCTCAAAAGCGATTTCTAGAAGAGCCCACCCCCAAGCAACGAAATTCGAAAAAGGTTCATGGTAAATTCTTTTCTATTCAGGATTGGCGAGGAAGATACGACCAAGTTGTGATATCTACTCTGAAGGAAGTACAGTAGATCGATGAGAAGAACTTCAGTTTCAAGGACTTCATTGTGAAGGCGACTGAGGAGTTCGGGAGTGATACTTAGTTCTTGGTAGTTCTTTTTTAAAGTAGGATTTAATCAAAAATGTCAATACTTCAATCGAAACTTTGAAGGACTTTATTAGAATCAATTTGATCAGAGATCCCTCCATTTACGAAATCAAAGAGTGATTAATCATCGATTATTATGCGAATAACTCAAATATTATATAACAATGAACCAAGGGCACTTTCACATCCCTTTGTAGGAGATCATGGCCATCGAAGTGAAGCTGTCTGATAAGCCCGAGATGTAGACCCTAGTAAAGCGCTTCCAATATGACTAGTCCAAAACAATAAACCAAAATTTGAACAACCTAGCTGTGATTTTGATTGGCTACTTCAACTTCACCGGCAAAATAGCAGACACTTTGGCCAAATACTTCGTTTAGAAGAATATACCCATTGAGGTCAACTTCAGACCTTTGAAGGCTGAGCAACTTGTTAGTATTCTTGAGGAGTGGCTGAGTATGTACACTTAAAGCAGTACTATTCTTGAGAAGCTTTATACCAACAAGCATCGCAATATTCACTTTAGGAGGATTCTATTCGACGAGCAGCAGACTATCAACGACTACTTCGAAACACTTTCCGATAAGAAGATGCTAAAAGCTGTCAACCTTTACCAACTGCTAGTTTAGATTTTGTCCAACTGCTACCTATACTAATTCAAGGCAGATTCCTAAACCTTTTTCGAGAAGGTAAACAGCTTCAACACCTTCGTAGACATCGTCAACAAATTCATCCACTCCTAAAAACGCATTTCTTTGGCTTCCACTAAATAAGATTTCTAGTACATCCAAAGGATAGAGTTTTAAAGGCTGATTTAGTTTTGGGAGGAAGAGAACAACGAGTTATAGCTGCTCACTGAAAGGAGAATCAATAAGACTGAGATTGCAGTCCAGACCAAGTTGATTAACGTGCTTGAAGTTGAGGTACAAACCCAGGATAGTGGCAGTTTGGCTGAGTTCATCAACACTGCGCTTTTTACGCTCAATAAAGTTACTTTGCTCACTAATAATGCTAAGGAGTTGGCTAGCATTGAAAGGATGTACAGTGTGCTTAGAAAAGAGAAGATGCATCTATTGGAATAAAAAGAAGAGCCATCTTTCAAAGCTCCTATTCAGCAGCAATTCCAGTACAAAAAATCGAGTGAAGTACTCAACAATCGCCAAAACAACGAGGTCAATCATTTGAATTTGTTGATCAATAAGACATAGACCCTCGAAAAAAAGACTCAAAGATAAAACTTTGGCAACAAACGCAAATACGATGACTAAATAGGATTTGCACGAACTATTTCTCCCAGCCGCAAACTAAATACCGCTATCGAAACTATCTACAATTACTACCTTTAAATTGAGGGATTCTCAATAAAAATACTGTAAAAGTGTCTTCTGGACCTGGGAGCCATCGAAAGCTATGACAGCCATTTAGTGACTTCAATGTTAAAGAACAAATTTATAGTGAACAGATAGCATATTAGCGAGCAGCAGTTCCAAAAGATACTAAGATTCATCATGGAAAACGACAAATAACTAACAATCGAAGTTCTTGAAGACTTCATAAGCTACAGGAAGACTTTGGGGTTTAAGATCAATGCTCCCTAAGTCAAATCTTGCCTGATCTCACCGAGCAGCAACACTAACTCTTTCTATCTCAACAGCCATAAGAATAGGAACTATCTCGGCAAATATACCTGTGATTATTCTTATTTGTGATTTCAATTCTTTTTTATTTTTAAAGGGACTGGAGCTTCAAATTTAGGAGTAAAGTCCAATTTTAAAAAACGAAGATTGTTTTACCTTTGAGATTGTCTTGGTTTTATGAGTTTTGTATAAAAGTGTATAAAAATTTTCTGGTTGCGGAGTGGAGTTGTAGCTATTGATATGAGAGATAAGTAAGTGGGATCATCCGATTTACATATTTAGCTGGATTATGAATCTTAGATTTTGCGATAACTTAGATAGTTTTATATTGATCTGAATTTGATATTTGCTTAGTATACTAAAAGATAAACAGATCACTCCTTTTCTTATTTACTCTTATTTATGATCCTAGACTTCATATTAATATTTCTGGGTTTGTCAGCTTTTTCAAAGATTTCCAAGGCAAGGACTGCAGCTTCCGACGATTGATATTTTTCGAGATCAATCTACTAATACCCTCGTAGCTAGAGGCAAGTATTTAGATAGTGGCAAGCACCATTTCTTTGAATTTTTCAGTTCTCTGTTAGATTGAGATTGAGGAATCTTCGCTAATGAAAATTGGTTATCACGACAAGAAGATTAATTATTTTAGCTGTCTAACCAAAGAATCTTTGCCTATAGATTTTCTTTACTTCCGGTTAGTGATTATTGGATCACCGGAGCCTCATCTAACAAAACCCTTAAAAATTCTTTTTTGGATAGGTATCAATTCAAGAAGCTTGCTAACAATATTCTAAATCTATCTTATTTTTAGCTTCAGTATAATTTCGAAGGTCAAATTTCGAAAAAGTGAGATTGAAGAAAAATTTGAACCACTTCCTTTTAGTAATTAATTTGTGTGAATTTTCCTGCTTTTTTATACTGGCGCTCATTGAGTCAGTCTGCGTTAATAGTGTGCTTTGACTTAGATGCATTGGTTATGCCCGCCTTACTTTTTATACTGCCTATCAGCAGACTGGCTCCTTCCTTTGTGAGCTCTTTGTGGTAGCTGACCGGAATTCCTGGAGGGTTGAGGCGGCTCCTTTCCGAAAAGTGCTGTTTCATGTGCGACTATGATTCTGTAAGAGACGCGTCAGTCTGCTATGGCAGAATGGGCGCTGGTTAAGATAGTACTGTTAATTATTGATAAATTAAAATTTCTCTTCTAAACATCAATAAAATCACATCTTTCTCTGATAGCGACGAGGCTTCTTGTTTTCTGCATGAAAACTTTTAGATTACGACTATTAGTCTGAGGGAAGATAGTCGTCCTCTTTCTTTTTTCTTTTCCTCTGTGCTATTTGAATTGTTTCCATCTTTTTTTGCAAAAATATTGTGCAATTATTCAAGCCCAAGTACACTATAGTTCCGCATCTTATCTCAGATTGTTTTGGAGTTATGTATGGTTTCATCAAATGATTATAATCTTTTGCTATATCAGGGTAATTAAACATCGATGGTGATGGAGATAGGATGCATTGGCTACCATCAAACAGGTGTTAGAAGTTGTCGAACGTTTGTTTTATCGAGTTAAAATTGACTTTCATCAGTTTGCAAGCCTTAACCATTCCTTATTATGCAATCGTTGTACTATTGAATTTTGCTACAAGCTTAAGTTGTTGGTTGTAGATTAGCTTTTTGAGTAGGAGCGATTATTTTTGACGTCTAATGTGATCAAACTTCTTTGCTTCTGCGAACTGGACTAATGGAAACTGGCATTTAGATGTATTTGACGTTAAGACGAGTTGCGAGGCTATATAACTCCTTCTTTTGCACAAATCGAGGTACAATCTAACGCAAACAGCATTTTTGTCTGAAATTTGCGTCAATAGGCTTTAAATCTTTTTTTTTATTTTTTCAAACTTTTTTGTCAAGCTTTGCAGTCCCTTTAATGAAGAAACTACAGAATGGATAAGTGAGTGATCAGTGATGTTAATTAGATCATTTTGGATGTGTTTCAGCAGTATATTCTCGACAATCCTCTTTCGAGTGCTGTCGAAAATATACTGTTGGTCTGTAGCCCCCCCTTCTCTTATTTTTCTCAAATATTTCTCTCAGCACTGATGTGTGCTGACTCATAGCTGTTTCCGCAATCTAAGTCTAATGACAAAGTTGGGAATAGGTTTAGACCAAGAGGAAATCGTTTGAGTAGAGGCTTATGGTTTGCCGTCTCAACACGTCATCCTCAACAGAACATACATCTTGAATCTTTTTCAAGATAATATTCCACTACTATCTGGGAGTCTTGGTTTTGGTCTATAGTCAGTCGAGTCCCATCACTGTAAATTTTATCTGATGACTCAAATATTTATTCTATGCTTTGGGATTCACTAAGCCGAGCTTCTAGGCATCCGGCTAAGTTATTCTTTCAAAATCAGTTGGCTAAGATTGGATTGATATCTTGGCGTTTCAGCCCAGTATTTTCTGCAGGGTCAGCTCAGAAGTCACCCTTTTTCTCTGCTAGCTCATCTCGAGCCCTTTAAACCTGCTTAGACCTGTTTTCGCAGAGTCTAAGTAAGTGGAGATCGGCATCGAGGAAAAGTTAGATGAGAGTGCCCTGCCTCGAGAATCATCCTCGAGCTACCTTGGGCCACTAAAATACTAGATGTAAGGGCCAGATTTAGGTGGCGCCCTAGTAATCAAGAGTTGAAGGGCTAGGGGGAGCCGAGAGAATTGTATTATAATAGCTTAATTAAGCTCTTAATCCGACTGACTAAAATTGAATCCTGCCCTATCTTCTCTCAACTATTCTTTTAAGATAGCTGCAGATTAGTCTTAGCTCTCTTGAAACTTTTTGTGTTCGTTAGACCAAATATTTAAAGACCACATCTGGAGAGACCAACCAACCAGCTCTTTGCTGAAATCTGTAAATATTACTTTACTGGAGTCTCCTTAGAAAGTTTGCACCACCTTGGTTGCAGATTAACTCCCTTATTCTTAATCATGATGATGAAGATGATAAGGATCATTTTTGTTAGTCCAGAACAACTGTTCTTTTACTCCCTGATTAAGGTATTTTTAAGCTCAGACCCTGTCTTTGCTTTTTTGCCTTTGCGTTACTAAGGACTTGATCAGTGGGTATTGTGTGCCTTGACTAAGATGCATTGGTTATGCTCGCCTTATTTTTTATACTGCCTACCAGCAGATTGGCTGCTTCCTTGCAAGCTCTTCGTGGTAGCTGACCGGAATTCCTTAAGGGTTGAGGCAGCTCCTTTCCGAAAAGGCTGTTTCATGTGCAGCTATGATAAATAGATAATAAGATCTTAAAAAACCTGCTTAGTTTTCCTCTATTTTTCTTTCTTTTCCTTCCTTCTTATTCACTTAAAATGCCTTTAAAAGAAAGAATTCGCTTTTTTTGGATGCGGGTAGTCTATGTTTCCGTTGCTTGGTTTATTTGTCCTCTGTTTTTCAAATTAATTTTTATTTTACTAGAATCCGTCCTCCCCAGTGTTTTGATACATTTTTTTGAAAAATAGCTCCTTTCAGACAAATACCAGGTGCCTGAGGATGCTCGGTTGTTCGTTAATCTCTAGATTAATCTATTTTTCTCCCTTGGTATCATCTTATTTGACAGGATTCGAACAATAGCCAAAGATAAAACTTGGCTTAGCTCATGCAGACTTTATCTATCTGGTGAGTAAAATTGAAGGCCCAAAGTTTATGATACTGATACAGTTCAAATAGCTAAGCTGATAATTAATTACTTTTACTATCGTAGAAAGCCTATTATAGCTAACTAAGCTAATTCATCGAATAGTGCTATTTGCCGATTCTGTATCGATCTCAATCATTCTGATGCGGCTCGGGGTTGGGGTTGGGGTTGGGGTTGGGGTTGGGGTTGG
>Ga0316217_10003750_pt1 | contig 16966 bp, 11 predicted proteins | sample 1anoAmetaG_FD_203633 | JGI IMG/M metagenome (GOLD analysis project Ga0316217, IMG submission 203633) | Freshwater microbial communities from Trout Bog Lake, Wisconsin, USA - 1anoA | ecosystem: Environmental > Aquatic > Freshwater > Lake > Hypolimnion/Profundal zone | place: USA: Wisconsin...
CCATTGTTAAATTTCCATTTAGTATGACATTAATATCATTCCCTGCCATCTGTAATGAAGATACATCTACCAATTGAAACAGAATTGTTGGATATTTTGAATCATTAAAAGCTTCGTAGGTTTTGTTGTCCATCATTTTTTCACCACTTTTTATGGATCGTACAGGTATTTCTACATCAAGTGATTGAATCTTTTTTGAACTGTTAACCACCAATTCACCCTTTATTTGTCCAACTTGAGTTTTAAAATCATGAACATTTGTAGTACCATAAATGGTCATGGTTGATGTCTTTGGATTGATCCTGAGAGTTTGTGCCTGAACAGATCCAATTAAAAATATGAAGCATATAAATTGCAACATAAGGAGTTTTGAAACTTGAATTTTAGTCATACTAATTTGTTTTATATCTTTTTATTAATAAGAAGTGATTTACTCTATTTATGGCAATTATATTGATGATACCAATACTATAACATTAGTAGCATTGAATGATATAACTGGTTAGTTTGTATATTTCGAATTCGGTGTTAAGATGGATATTTAAATGTTAGTGTTGAAAATATATATGCTATAACATTAGTAGCATTAAGTTCTAAAAAAATAGTTTTTAAAAATAACAAACCTAGATTTTTCTAGTATAACAAATTGAGGGAGTACTTGTTTAATGATAGATTACTTGTTTGTTAAATGACTGCCAAATCCTGGCATTCATAATATGTATCCTGTAAGATTTGTTCCAGGTTCTTCTTCAATAAAAGATGCCGGAATTCCAGACTAAATTCACTCCAGTAATTTTTAGCCTTACAATCATGCGTGGCCCTTTCACAAAAACCTTTATTGTTAATACATTCAACCACCACAATTTGTTCAAATGCAGTATAAATATCTAACATGGTAATTTCTTTCGGATCTCTTGTTAATCTGTAACCACTGCCTCTGCCTTTAGAATTGGCAACTAATCCCTTTACCTTTAATGCCGAAATTATGCTATCTAAATATTTAAGAGAGATATTTTGATTTTTTGCAATATCCTTTTGTAACACACCGTTAGGATCTGATGAGTGTGCAATTTCAATAATTGTCCTTAAACCGTAACGTATTTTCGTGTTAACTCTCATAATTAGAGAAAAGTTTCAACAAATATATTGCAAAAAAATGAATCCTATAACTTTTGTAGGATGCTTTGAATTAATTTAGAGTAAATTCTAAATTATACTTATACATTGATCTTTACATGATATTTGATATATAATAGAATATCAACATAATATGTTAGATTATGGTGTATATATTAAAAATATGTAATTTAGAAAATACATAAAATAATATTTGATAATTATTTGTTAAAAGCGGCTCTATAACCTTCAGGGTGGGTAATCCCCTTTGAACATTAACTTGCTTGTATCCCTAAAATGTTGATAAGGCTGTTCGAAAATTGTGCATGAGCCTGGTTTACTCTTCCGAAGCAAACCACTAAATTAACTCCTGCTTATTATCTATTCACTGCCTATCCTATACCTGGTCGCACTCTGCTCTATGATAACCCAAGGATAACCCGTATATAACCCGTATATAACCCAAGTATAACCCATACTTAAATAGATACGGATTATCCCTGGGTTATCGTTGGATTACTGCTGATTTTAGTGTGTTTATACCTGGACCCGGCAGAGAGAACCCCTAAAGCCCCTACAGACAACTATCGGTATAAGTTCCGGAGATTAAAAAACTCTGAATATGAAAGGCCAATCCATCAACTGTTCAAGTAATCGTTAACTATTACTTCCGGCTACCGATTACCACTTATTTACTCCCGCTACTCACTAAAATCGACTACACGCTTCCCGGGACAAGCGATTTTCAGCTTGTTTTCTTTACAGCATCTTAAAAAAGAATGATCAAATTTCAGTGTTTCTTAAAGTTTTTGTTTCTGCAAGGGGAAAACTGAAGCTCTGTGGGTGCCGTAAATCTATTACTACCATTTTGTAGAATGAAATTACCCCCCCAAAACGTGATAGAACCATTAATTGATGCCGGTTTTATGAAAAATTAGTGTGCTTCTAACCAATTTGCGCCTACACCACATTCAGCTATTAACGGTACTTTCAGATCTATTGCCTTTTCCATTTCATCGATCACGATTTTTCTAACAGTTTCCAGTTCATCTTTAGGAACCGTGAAGTTCAATTCGTCGTGAACCTGCATGGTCATTTTAGCCTGTAAATTTTCATGTTCTATTCGATTTTGTATCCTGACCATGGCTATTTTGATGATATCAGCAGCAGTACCCTGAATGGGGGCGTTAATGGCATTTCTCTCCGCAAATCCCCGAACAACACCATTTTGAGAATTTATATCTGGCAGAAAGCGTTTTCGGCCAAGGAGAGTCTCAACGTATCCCATTTCTTTGGCGCGCAGAATAGAGGAATCCATGTATTTTTTCACATCGGGGTATGTTTTAAAATAACCATCAATCAATTCCTTAGCTTCCTCCCGGGGGATACCTAATCGATCGGAGAGGCCAAAGACCGAAATGCCGTAAATGATTCCAAAATTCGCTGTTTTAGCCTTACTACGCATAACTTTTGTAACTTCATCCAGCGGTGTTTTAAAGATTTTAGCCGCAGTTGCTGTATGAATGTCCAGGTTGTTGTTAAATGCATCTACCATGTTAGCATCACCGCTTAAATGAGCCATAATACGTAATTCTATTTGAGAATAATCAGCACTTAGGAAAATACAATCCACATCCGGAATAAAGGCTTTACGAATTTCTTTTCCCTGTGCATCCCTGATGGGGATATTTTGGAGGTTCGGGTTTGTGGAACTTAAACGGCCAGTGGCTGCAACAGTCTGATTGTAGGATGTATGAACTTTACCGGTTACGGGGTTTATCAATAGTGGTAAAGCATCGATATACGTGTTTAATAATTTCTTCAAGCCACGATAATCCAGTATTTTAGTAATTATCGGGTGTTTTGAACGGATTTTTTCCAATATGTCTTCGGAAGTTGAATACTGCCCCGTTTTGGTTTTTTTTGCCTTGTCATCCAGTTTCAATCTGTCGAAAAGAACTTCTCCCACCTGCATAGGTGAACTAACATTGAATTGAACTCCGGCAATTTGATAAATTTCTTGCTCCAACTTCAACATATCACCGGTTAATATTTCAGAACTCTGGCTTAGAGCCTCGCTGTCAATGCGTACACCGGTATTTTCCATAATAGCCAAAACCTTCAATAGTGGCATTTCAATTTCATAAAAGAGCTTCTCCAGGTTATTTGTCTTCAATTCTTTTTCAAGGATTTGTTTCAGGCGGAATGTTACATCAGCATCTTCTGCAGCATAATCACATAATTTTTTTAGATCAACAGTTCGGATATCAGCCTGGTTTTTTCCTTTTGCTCCAACGATGTCTTCAAAATGAATCGTACGATATTTCAGGTATATTTCAGCCAGATAGTCCATTCCATGCCTTAATTCTGGTTGTACCAGATAATGGGCAATCATGGTATCAAAAAGTTTACCATTTAGTGCTATCCCATATTGTTTCAGCATGAGCAAATCGAATTTCATATTCTGGCCTATTTTTTCAATCCGGTCATTCTCGAAAAATGCCTTGAATTCACGTAATACTCCTTTTGCTTCCGTTTTATCGACCGGCAGTGTTACATAATATGCCTCCCCTTCTTTAAAACAAAATGAAAGACCGACCAAATCGGACATAAACATATCCAGGCCTGTTGTTTCAGTATCGAAACAAACAGATTTCTGTATAAACAACCTGGATATCAGGTTCGATCTTTTAATTTTGTCATCAATTAACTCATATTTGTGATGAATGTTTTTTAGGGTCTTTAATCCTGAAGTCGATTCTTCAAAAGGTTCTTCTTCAATGAAATCGATTTGAGATTGTTCCTGCAAAAGAACTTCCTCATCAATTGAATCAAATAAGGACATTTGGCCGTTTTGTTTCTGTTTTGATACTTTACTGGTTGTTGCTGTCGGAAGTGGCTTATTCGTATTTTGTGATGACGTATTTCCAAGCTTTGCAGTCATGGTACGGAATTCGAGTTCTTCAAATAAACCCCTGAGTGCCGGTTCATTGACAGGCTCAATTTCAAGGCTTTTTTCGTCGAATGCAAGAGGAACATCTATTCTGATGGTAGCCAGGTACCGGGAAAAGATAATGGTTTCCTTGTTTTCAACGATCTTGGTTTTCAAGGCTCCTTTCAAGTCTTCGGTATGTTCGAGCAAGGAATTGATACTACCGTATTCTTTCAGTAATTTTACTGCCGTCTTCTCACCCACGCCCGGACATCCCGGGATGTTATCGGACGCATCTCCCATTAATCCTAATAAATCTATTACCTGTTCGTGGCTGGTAAGTTCATATTTGGCTTTTACTTCATCAGGTCCCATCACTTCAAACCCCCCTGTATGTTTGGGGCGGTACATGAATATATGATCTGAAACCAACTGTCCGTAATCTTTGTCGGGTGTAAGCATATATACATCAAATCCTTTTTTCTCAGCTTGCTTGGCTACTGTTCCAATGACATCGTCAGCCTCGAAACCCGGTACTTCAAGCACGGGGATATTGTACGCCTTGATCAACTCCTTAATGATGGGAACAGCCAGCCTGATATCTTCAGGTGTCGCTTCACGTTGGGCCTTATAGAGTTCATACGCTTCATGACGGAAGGTTTTTCCACGTGGATCGAAGGCCACCGCAATATGAGTCGGTTTTTCACGCTTTAACACATCTTCCAGTGTATTGATAAATCCAAAGATGGCAGAAGTGTTTAACCCCTTTGAATTAAAACGGGGAGTACGGATGAAGGCATAATAGGCTCTGTAAATGATCGCGTAGGCATCAATGAGAAATAGTTTTTTCATGAAAATGGGGGTTGGTTCTGGGCAAAAGATTCGTTCTATAAGAGTAATAACAAACTAAATCGCAAAATGTCTTGTTTGATTTTAAACTTTTTTGGTTGTTTACTCGTTTATTTGAAACTACTTCACCGTCTCTAAATATAAAATTTTCTTCTTGAAATTAATTATCGACTGTAAAAGTAATTAAAATATATACAGAAATAAACACAAACCGTTAATCGAACGGCAAATTTGTTTACTTTTGCAGTGCACAGTTATATGAGCGTACCCATGAGTTTTATTGAAGCTATTAAAAGACCGATTCTCGAAGAAATGCAAATGTTTGAAAAAACATTTGTAGAAGCTCTTAGCACAGACAATCCATTACTTTTAAGCGTCAACGATTATGTGCTGCAGAAAAGCGGGAAACAACTTCGTCCGATGTTGGTACTATTGGCTGCTAAATTGTGTGGAAGAGTCAATTATTCGACCATTGTGGGTGCCCTTTCATTGGAACTTTTACATACTGCCAGCTTAATTCATGATGACGTGGTGGATGATACGTTGGAACGACGTGGTAAACCTTCTGTTAATGCTCGCTGGAACAATAAAATAGCCATTCTTTCAGGTGATTATATCTTGTCAAAATCACTTGGCTGCGCTACCAAGACAGATAACCTGGCTATTTTAAAATCAATTGCCAATATAGGCATGCAACTTTCGGATGGTGAATTATTGCAGTTGGTGAATGCTCAGTTTTCAGAGACCGCCGAAGCAAATTATTTTACGATCATTCGCAAAAAGACAGCACTTTTATTCTCAACCTGTACTGAAGTGGGAGGTCTGTCGGTGAATGCAGATGAAGAATCTCTGATCCATTTACGTAACTTTGGAGAATACCTGGGTATCTGTTTCCAGATCAAGGATGATATTTTCGATTATTCAGATAACATACAAATTGGAAAGCCAACAGGTAATGATATCCGGGATGGTAAAGTTACCTTGCCGCTCATCTACGCCTTACTGAGTACTCAGGGTATTGAAAAGGAGAAAGTATTGAAAATGATTGACGAGAAAGATTTTATTCATGAGAATATTCAATTTATCACGCATTTTGCACTTGAAAATGGTGGGGTGGAATATGCCCGAAGCCGCATGGAATCATTCAGAGACAAAGCCATCGAGGAACTCAATGGCTTTGCGGATAGTGACGTTAAAAGATCCCTCATTAAAAGTGCTGAATATGCCTCCTCCCGTGAATTGTAATCTCTGCTTTTAGAAATACTTCACTTCTTTGCCTTCTATTGAACTCAACAAATTATTGGCCAACCTGCTTGCTCCAAAGCGGAACATGGTATTGTCCAACCATTCTTTCCCTAAAATTGCTTTTACCAGGGTGAAGTATTTAACGGCATCTTCGGTAGTAACAATTCCACCTGCAGGTTTAAAACTCACTTTGACCTCGTTGGTCTCATTCCACTCTTTAATGGCATGACACATAACGTAGGTGGCTTCGAGTGTTGCAGCGACAGGAAACTTTCCTGTAGAGGTTTTGATAAAATCAGCACCGGCTTCCATGGCGAGTATCGATGCTTTTTTGATGTTTGCAGCTGTTTTTAAAGCACCTGTTTCCAGGATGACTTTCAAATGGGCATGACGGCATGATGCCTTGATTTCTGACAGTTCCTCGTACACCTCTTCGTAGTTTCCTTCTAAAAATTTACCAATGGAAATCACTACATCAATTTCAGTTGCACCTTCAAGCACACTCATAGCCGTTTCTGCAATTTTTACTTCGATAAAGGTTTGCGATGCAGGAAATCCCCCGGCCACTGCAGAAATACCGATATTTTCAGTCAGGTGTTCTTTTACAACCGGAACGAGAGCCGGATACACACAAATGGCGGCAACATTGGGGAGGTGAGGAAATACATTCTTAAACCCATTGACCTTATTCACCATTGAAATGATTTCATCCTGGGTATCGGTCCCATTCAGTGAAGTCAGATCAATCTGATTCAAACATTGTTTATAAACTTCTATCGTATCATTTTCGGTATAATGGTCTGCCAGTAGTTTTTCAATATCTTTTTTTATAGTTTCCTCGTTTAGATCGCAATTATAATAATTGAATAGATCGTCGTATTTGCTCATGTTTTGGTTGATTAGTTAATTGGTTAATTGGTTGATTAAGTTGATTAAGTTTATAGGTTGAAGGTGATATGATTTATAAGTAAAAAAATCAATAAGATACCACACTATTTCATTGAACTTTAATAACACATTAATATTCTGTCAACCAATTAACTAATCAACCAGTTAATCAATTAACTTGCTATTCTCCAAATGTCGTGTTTTATCCCGCTCTGTTTTCTTTAGAATATTTTTTTCAAAAGCTTCGGTGAGGTCAACTCCGGTTTGATTTGCCAGACAAATTAAAACCCAAAGGATATCGGCCATTTCGTCGGCCAGGTTGTGTTCTTCATCTGATTTTTTGAATGACTGTTCCCCATAGGTACGAACGATAACCCTTGCCAGTTCGCCGACTTCCTCAGTCAACATAGCCATGTTGGTTAACTCTCCGAAATACCGGACACCATAAGTTTTGATCCAATCGTCAACTTGTTGCTGAGCTTCCAGGAGTGTCATTTAATCTTCATTTAAACGGGCTATGATCGTTTCATTTCCGGTGGTCGATTCACCTACATGCACAAATATTTCAGTGTCCAAGGGAAAGAAGAGATCAACGCGTGAACCAAACTTGATAAATCCCAGATGTTCATTCAAATGGCATTTTTTTACGGCATGGGCATAGGTGACTATCCGGCGAGCCAGTGCACCTGCAATTTGTCGTACCAGAATTTGTGTCTTACCCTCTGATTCAATAATCACTGTGGACCGTTCATTTTCGCTGCTTGATTTTGGAAGAAAAGCCGCCATGTGACGTCCACTGTGATGAACCGATTTTATGATCGTACCTTTCACAGGATACCAGTTGGCATGGACATTGAACACCGACATAAAGATAGATACCTGTATGCGTTTGTCACCAAAATACTCCAGTTCATCGGTAGGTTCTACCACCACAATGGTTCCATCGGCAGGTGCTATGACCAGGCTGGCATCATCCAGGTATACTTTTCGGGGTGGATTGCGGAAGAAATAAGCGAAAAAGAAAAGCAGCAAAGCAGAAATGACAATATTGACTATCAACGCTCCAAGTGGAAATTTCGTGTAAATGTATAGGTTTAGTAATAATAAAATTAAAGCCAGTGAACCTAAAATTAATCGACCTTCCTTATGAATTTTAATGTATCTCATTTTCTGTTTTATGTTTTCCGGTTGAACTCATATGCAGTCAGAGATTATAACATACTCACCTGATATTAGTTTTTATTTCTGAAACAAAGGTAAAGAAAAAGAATCAGTGATGCAAGGCAGGGATACAAACTTTTCTAATCCGGTAGATTTGATTAACTTTGCGCTTTAATTGAATATAAATGCCGTTGGGTTATTCCGACGGGAAAAATAACAAAACTTATCCATATGAATTTGTCGTTACTTACAGCTATTTCACCGGTGGACGGACGTTACCGTTCGAAGACGGAAGCCTATGCAACCTACTTTTCCGAGTATGCTCTGATCCGTTATCGCGTATTGGTAGAAGTGGAATATTTTATTGCGTTATGTGAAATCCCCCTGAAACAACTGGTTCAGGTTCCCGCCTCCGTCTTCCCAAAACTCCGGGCAATATACACAGGTTTCTCAGAAGCTGATGCCATCCGGGTGAAAGAAATAGAAAATGTGACCAATCATGATGTCAAAGCAATAGAATATTTCCTGAAAGAGAAATTCGACTTGTTGGGACTGGAGGCTTTCAAGGAATTTATTCATTTTGGGCTTACATCTCAGGATATCAACAATACGGCGGTTCCTTTTTCGATAAAAGAAGCATTGACTGAGGTGTATTATCCTGAAATGGAAACCCTTGTCATTGAGCTAAACAGATTGGTTGACGAATGGCGTGATGTTTCCATGTTAGCCAAAACCCATGGTCAACCGGCTTCCCCCACACGGTTGGGTAAAGAGTTAATGGTCTTTGTCAATCGGTTGAATCAACAACTTTCAATATTGAAACAAACCCCTAATTCAGCAAAATTCGGCGGGGCAACCGGCAATTATAATGCACATAACGTGGCATACCCGGCTATCGATTGGAAATCGTTCGGGAATCATTTTGTTGCCGACAAACTGGGTCTTGAACGCGAACAATGGACGACACAAATCTCCAATTACGATAATCTGGCGGCCCAGTTTGATGCCATGAAACGGATCAACTCCATCCTGATTGATTTTTGCCGGGATATTTGGAGTTATGTTTCTATGGAGTATTTCAAGCAACGGATTAAAGAAGGTGAAGTCGGCTCATCGGCTATGCCACACAAGGTGAACCCGATTGATTTTGAAAATGCCGAAGGAAACCTGGCCATTGCCAATGCCATGTTAGAGTTTATGTCCGGTAAATTGCCCATCTCCCGTCTTCAACGTGATCTAACCGACAGCACCGTCCTCAGGAATGTAGGTATACCATTTGCCCATACCATGATTGCCACACAAAGTATCTTGAAAGGACTTAGCAAGTTGCTGCTGAATGAGACCGTCATATACCGCGATCTTGATAAAACATGGGCAGTAGTGGCCGAAGGCATTCAGACTATTTTACGTCGTGAGGCTTATCCTTCTCCCTATGAGGCACTGAAAGCACTGACCCGTACCAACGAGGGGATTAATGAAAAATCCATTCGCGACTTTATCGAAACATTGGAAGTTAGCCAATCAGTCAAGGAAGAATTACGACGCATTACTCCAAGGAATTATACCGGAATTTGATTTTGGTTAATTGGTTGATTAGTCTAAATTAGTTAATTGGTTATTATGTTTAATGTTTGAAAGTTTGCTCAAACAAAGCTCAACACCCGATGCTCAATACTCAACACTAAACCCTCAACGCTAAACTCTAAAATAGAAACATGTTCAAATTCATAACACTCCTCAAGCGGTTTATTCCGCCATATAAAAAATATGTTTTCCTGGCTTTGCTGTTTAACATATTAACTATGATTTTCAGCCTGTTTTCCTTTGCTGCTATCATGCCGGTGCTACGATTGTTGTTTAAGCTTGAACAATCCACCAAAACCTACCAAATATGGAATTGGAATCAAGGTATAAAAGTTGTAGTGAAGGCTATACAGAATAATTTATCCTATCATGTTCAGCATTTTATTGTATCAGTCGGACCAAGTTCGGCATTGATGTATCTGGGTCTTTTTCTGGTCGTAATGACAGCTTTTAAGGTTGGAACGTTTTATTTGGGTTCCTACTTTATCATTCCAATACGAACAGGAGTATTGCGTGATTTGCGCAAGCAACTCTACGCCAAAATTATCAGTCTTCCGATAGGTTTTTTTACAGCTGAAAGAAAAGGAGACATTATGTCGCGTATGACCGGCGATGTCACTGAAGTGGAAGCTTCCATCATGAGTTCGTTGGATCTGGTGTTTAAAAATCCAATTCTTATCATTGGTTACCTGTGTGTTATGTTTTACATGAGTTGGCAATTGACAATTTTTGTGTTGTTTCTATTGCCTTTTAGCGGATGGTTAATTGGAAAGATCGGGAAATCACTTAAACGACGTTCCACCCTGGGACAGGAACAAACAGGTGAATTACTTTCACAGATAGAAGAAACTTTAGGTGGTCTGCGGGTGGTGAAGGCGTTTAACGCCGAACATAAACTAGAGGATCGTTTCGGTCTTTTAAATGAAAAACTCCGCAAAACTTTTAATCGTCTCAACCGTCGTTATAACCTGGCACATCCCGTAAGCGAATTGCTTGGCACGATCGTAATTGCCATTTTACTTTGGTTTGGTGGTGTCCTTATTTTGAGTAATAAAAGCAGCATTGGTGCTGACGAATTTATCTATTATATCCTGATTTTCTACAGCATAATAGGCCCTGCCAAGGATCTTTCACGGGCTTCGTACAGCATTCAAAAAGGGATGGCATCCCTCGAGAGGGTGGATAAAATCCTGTTAAGTGAAAACAGCATCAAAGAACCTGAGAAACCACAAAAATTAAACCCTTTTGCCGATAAAATTGAATTCCGCAGCCTGAGTTTTAAATACCAAAACGACTGGGTACTTCAGGATATTAACCTGATGGTTCCAAAAGGGAAAACGGTAGCATTGGTAGGTCAGTCTGGTTCCGGAAAGTCCACGTTGGTAGATCTGTTGCCACGCTATTATGATCCAGTAAAAGGTGAAATTCTCATTGATGGGGTGAATATCAAGGAATACAAAACGTATGATATACGTTCCCAGATGGGGAATGTGAATCAGGAAGCCATTTTGTTCAACGATACTTTTTTCAATAACATTGCATTTGGGGTGGAGAGTGCCACGTTGGAGCAAGTGATGGAGGCTGCAAAAATAGCCAATGCCCACGACTTTATATCCGCTACAGAAAATGGCTATCAGACCTCCATAGGCGACCGTGGCAGTAAGCTCTCGGGTGGACAGCGTCAACGTGTAAGTATTGCCCGTGCCATCCTTAAAAACCCTCCTATCCTTATCCTTGACGAAGCGACCTCGGCCCTCGATACGGAGTCGGAAAAGATGGTACAGCAAGCTCTCGAAAACCTCATGCTTAACCGTACAACCCTGGTAGTCGCACACCGTCTTTCCACCATTAAACGGGCCGATGAAATATGTGTACTCCACGAAGGAAAGATTGTTGAACGAGGCAAACACGACGAACTTATCGCCCTCAATGGATATTACAAAAGGTTGTGTGATATGCAATCCTTTTAAAAATATAGGGAGCAAAAAAATAAGGGTCTGGTCTGTTTTGATCAGACTTTTTAATTAAGGACAAAACAAACCTTATCAAAAGAGAAGAGCCACGAATTATTCGTGGCTCTTCTCTTTGACAGGGTCGATGGAAGTTAATAGTTAACAGTTAATAGTTAACAGTTAATAATTAATAGTTAATAGTCTATAAGTCAGATAATCATCATGTCAACTAACTACTTAACCAATCACCTTACTTAACCAATCAACTAATTATTTCAACATTCCATCAATCACTTTTACCATTTTATTAAACTCCGCCACATCATACAGTCTGGTCAGAAAAACGATTTTTCCCGTCTTGTCAATTATCACATTACGGGTAATGCCGGCTTCGCGAACAGCATACCTCGCAAAAATATCGGCATGAGGATCTAACCCGATAGGGTAGGAGATAGGGATGGCTTTGGAGAATTTCAATGCAGTCTCCCTGGGTTCGTCCCGGTCGATAGCCATTAACGTAAAGTTCGGATTACTTTTATGCTTCTGCCAGATATCCCTTTCAATAAAAGGCATTTCCTTACGGCAAACACTGCACCAGCTGGCTGTGAATTGAAGCATGACCACTTTCCCTTTTAGGTCGGACAGTTTCACGGTTTTGCCATTGGTAAGCTTCATGGTGAAATCAGGAGCCTGTTCACCCACTTTTACAAGATATGCCCTGTCGTCCTTTGTTTGACCAAATGTAAAAATAGAAAATGTTAGCGCTAGCAAAATAAGAAACGTTTTCATACAATTCATTTATTATAAGTTGTTTTGACTTTCTGTAAACTTTGTTGAAACAAAAGTACAAAAAAAACAGCACAAGTAATTACCCGCACTGTTTCCGTTTCTTTATTTCCATGTTTTTTAATCTTTAGTCTTTTAAGTCAATCAATCAACCAATGAACCAATCAACTAATTAACCAATTAACCTTCCTATTACATCTCCCATTGTTCACAGGATGCTATTAGGTCATCAAAGGTTTTAATCTTCGATTTAGCCTGTACTTCTGTGATTTGCGCTTCAACGGCTGCATCATAGGTTTCATCCTCTACATCACGGATAACCCCTGCAGCAACCGGCATTTCAGGACCTTCCATCAAGGCAAGTTTCATTTGAAGTGTGGTGTCTTCGCATGAGGCATCGTGTATCAGAATATCACTTTCCTTGACACCGTTTTCACCAATAGTAACTACTTTCAGGTTAAACCCATCAAGCATCAATCCTTTATTTTGTTCCTTCCCGAAGATCATTGGTTTACCATGTTCCAACATGATAATACGGTCTGTTCTGGATTCCCTTTCAGCCAGCCATCCGTGGGCACCATCATTAAAGATAACGCAGTTTACCAGGCACTCGACAACAGAAGTCCCTTTGTGTTTGGCAGCAGCCATCATCACTGTTTGAGAATTCTTTAAATCAACATCCAACAAGCGGCCAAAGAATGTTCCACGTGCTCCCAGAGTTAACTCAGCAGGACGAAACGGACGTTCCACTGTCCCGAACGGGGAAGATTTAGTAACAAACCCTTTCTTGGAAGTAGGGGAATACTGACCTTTCGTCAGACCGTATATTTGATTGTTGAAAAGTAACACGTTTATGTCCACATTACGACGGACACTATGGATGAAATGGTTTCCACCGATAGCCAGGCAGTCGCCATCTCCGGTAATTTGCCACACAGCCAGTTTCGGATTGGCTACTTTAACGCCGGTTGCCACTGCGGCACCACGCCCATGAATAGTATGGAAACCATAACTGCTCATATAATACGATAATCGGGAAGAGCATCCGATACCCGAAATAATGGCTGTTTCATGAGGTGGAATACCAATTTCCGCCATCACTTTTTGAAGGGTGCTCAGGATGGCATAATCGCCGCAACCCGGACACCAACGTACATATTGATCGCTTTTAAAATCTTTGGCTGTATATTGTTTAGTTATTGTTTCTGTTGTTTCCATGATGTGAAATTTTTAAATTTAGAACGGGAATTATGGATCATTTATTTCAATAGATGATTGAAACATTCTTCCAGTTCAGCCACTGTAAAAGGCTGCCCCTGAACTTTGTTATATTGTAAAAATTCAACTCCCGCCACTTTTGAACGTAAAAGATTGGCAAATTGGCCACTGTTTAATTCGCAAACCACTACTTTCTTATAGTGTTGAATTACATCTACAGCATTTTTAGGAAGTGGATTAATATAATTGAAATGTGCCAATGCAACTTTCGTGCCGTTTTTGTTCATCGAATTTACGGCACTCATCAAATGACCATGTGTACCACCCCATCCGATCACCAATAAATCAGCGTCCTTATTTCCTTCCACTTTTACTTCCGGAAGAAATTGGCTGATATTGTTTATCTTTTGTTCACGGGTATCTACCATTACCTGATGGTTCAGCGGATCTGTCGAGATAGCTCCGGTCAGGTAGTCTTTTTCGAGTCCGCCATTACGATGTCCAAAGCCTTCTGTTCCAGGTATACTCCAGTAACGAACTTTTGTTTTCGCATCACGGGAAGATACATTGAAATTTTCCATGTCCGATTTGACATAATTCGGTTTAATTTCAGGTAATTCAGCCAGTGCAGGAAGTTTCCATAAGGATGTGCCATTGCCGATAAAGGCGTCACTCAACAATATCACCGGAGTCATATGTTCGAGTGCTATTTTTCCGGCCATAAATGCCTGTTGGAAGCAATCATCGGGTGTACTGGCAGCAATAACCACTACCGGACTTTCACCGTTGCGTCCATAGAGTGCCTGTAAGAGGTCGGTTTGTTCAGTTTTTGTAGGAAGACCAGTTGATGGACCACCCCGCATGACATCCACTACCACTAATGGTAATTCAGCCATCACGGCTAAACCGATAGCTTCAGATTTTAGAGCTAACCCCGGACCTGAAGTACTTGTTGCAGCAAGATGGCCTGCGAAAGAAGCCCCAATGGCGGCGCTTATTCCGGCTATTTCATCTTCTGCCTGCATGACTTTCACGCCAAGGTCTTTTCGTAACACCAATTCCTGCATGATATCTGTGGCAGGAGTGATGGGATAACTTCCAAGGAATAGTTCCAGGCCGGCCTTCTTGGCAGCTGCAATCAGTCCCCAGGCAGTAGCTTTATTTCCGCTGATACTGGTATATTTTCCTTTCGGAGTCTCGTGTGATTTTTCAATAAAATAGGTGGATATGGCAATATGCAGGTTGTTTCCATAGTTAAATCCATCGGTAAGGACCTTGACATTGGCAAGAAGAAGATCGGGCTTTTTTCCGAATTTATTGGAAAGGAAATGAATGGCCTGGTCAATAGGGCGGTTGAACAACCAGCAAATCAATCCAAGGGCAAACATGTTTTTGCTCCGTAAAACTGTTTTGTTATCAAATCCAAAACCTTCCAGGCTACTCTGAGTCAATGTGGAAAGGGCTGCGGGTATCAATTGGACACTTTCTGAAATACCCAGTTCCTCGAACGGGTTCTCTGTTGTAAAACCAGCTTTGTCAAAACCTGATTTATTAAATGTATCCGAATCGAATATGATAACACCTCCCCTTTTTATCGCATCGGAATTTACTTTCAATGCTGCCGGATTCATGACCACTAATACATCGGGATCATCACCGGGTGTGTAAATCTTACTTGATCCCAGGTGAACCTGAAAACCCGAGACACCTCCCAGGGTTCCCTGTGGGGCACGAATTTCGGATGGAAAATCGGGAAAAGTTGATATCTCGTTACCTAAGATAGCCGATAGATTTGAAAAAAGTGTTCCGGTAAGTTGCATCCCATCTCCGGAGTCTCCCGAGAAACGTACAACGACATTATCTAATTCGGTTTTATTGTTTGTACCCATGTTTCTGCTTGTCTATTTAAAATGGATGATTCAAAAAATAATATGTTATTGTACAAAAGTAAGCAAAAACGTTTATTTTTGCAATTCTATTAACCAAAGTATGCTAAAATTGATGGTTCTATAGGATTTTACCTGACATTATTGTATAATAATACAAAAATGGATTCGAAAAATAATGTCTTTAAATCAGAACCAGCCTATAATTGTACAAACCCGAAAGAGATACTGTTGGTAAGAACCTTTCGATTTAAAACTTTAATTTTAGTTTGAAATAACAAATTAGAATTCGGCATTGTTCGGTGTACGTGGAAATGGAATTACATCACGGATGTTCGACATTCCTGTAACAAATAAAAGCAGGCGCTCAAAACCAAGTCCGAATCCTGCATGAGGTGCCGTACCGAATTTCCGTGTTTCCAGGTACCACCAGATATCCTTTGTTGGAACACCCATTTCATCTGCACGGTTTTTTAGCTTTTCATAATCCTCTTCACGTTGTGATCCCCCTATGATTTCTCCAATCTTCGGAAACAGGACATCCATGGCACGGACAGTTTTACCATCCTCATTTTGTTTCATGTAAAACGATTTGATTTCTTTCGGATAATCGGTCAATATCACGGGTTTATTGAAATGCTTTTCTACCAGGTAACGTTCATGTTCCGATTGCAGGTCTGTTCCCCAACCAACTGGAAATTCAAATTTCTGACCCTTGGCAATGGCTGCTTCCAGAATTTCAACCCCACGGGTGTAGGTTACCCGTTCGAAATTGTTTGTTACTACAGAGTTCAGTCGTTCTATCAGTTCCTTATCGTACATGGACGCCAGGAATTCCAGGTCATCTTTACAGTTGTCCAACGCCCACTGGATACAGAATTGAATAAAATCCTGTGCCAGTTGCATGTTTTCTTCAATTTCATTGAAGGCAACTTCAGGTTCTATCATCCAGAATTCGGACAAGTGACGGGGTGTATTTGAATTTTCAGCCCGGAAAGTTGGTCCAAACGTATAGATAGATCCCATGGACATAGCTGCCAGTTCTCCTTCAAGCTGACCCGAAACTGTCAGGCTGGCTTGTTTCCCAAAGAAATCACTGCTGTAATCAATGGATCCTTCCTCATCTTTTTTCAGGTCATATAAATTCATGGTGGTTACCTGAAACATTTGTCCGGCACCTTCGCAATCGGAAGCTGTGATAATCGGTGTGTGGAAATAAAAGAAACCCCTTTCGTGGAAAAACGTATGAATGGCCATGGCCATGTTATGGCGGATACGGAAAATCGCACCAAAAGTATTGGTACGTGGGCGCAAGTGTGCGATTTCGCGTAAAAACTCCAAGGTATGCC
>Ga0316217_10003751_pt1 | contig 16965 bp, 12 predicted proteins | sample 1anoAmetaG_FD_203633 | JGI IMG/M metagenome (GOLD analysis project Ga0316217, IMG submission 203633) | Freshwater microbial communities from Trout Bog Lake, Wisconsin, USA - 1anoA | ecosystem: Environmental > Aquatic > Freshwater > Lake > Hypolimnion/Profundal zone | place: USA: Wisconsin...
CTCGATCTGCTGCTTTCTTTGCTATGATTTGAACTTTATTAGCTGCTTCAGCATTTGGTCTGGTTTCTACAAAGATGCGAGTTGTAGCTGCAAACTTTCATAGAGATACTGGATCTCTTGCTCGAGCTATGAATATTTTTGGTATATTTTATCGTCAAATTTTTGGATTTCGCTGCTTATTCGGTTCTAAATGAGAGAAAAGGCAGTCTATAGCTAGCGCATGACTTTGTTTTTAAGCAACTGCAGTCTTTTCCTGCATTATTCTTCCATTTTAGATTTGTTCCAATAGTCAGTGGTGTACTCCTCTGAAAAGGCTTAAAGCTGCTGGCAAGCAGATGTCAATTTGTGACGAGTGTCAACAACCGCTTCCTGTAGACTGTCTAACCTGAGTGGTACCTAGAAAACGAAGGAAAAGAGTTGGCCTATTGATGTTCGATAGTGTGTATTCCGACGCAGACTGAGCACATGGGGAGCAGACATTGCGTGTCTTGGCAGAAGTTGTGGATGGGGTGCCCTGGGTGGTAGATGCATTAGATCTGGGGGATTGGAGGTTTTAGGTTTGATTAGTTGTGGTTTATATTTTGAATCATTGGTTAGTTATATAATACAAATTATCTGGTGAGATGTAAAGATTATTGTCTCGATTGTGACGATTTCTACTGTTGGTAATATAATGGGCGAATAAGTTAAAGTTCATAGTGAATCAAGCAAAAGTGCTTGCATCAGGAACAGCTATAAATTGAATATAGGCCCATACTAGTCGAAAAGTCTTTGTGCCTCTGATTTGCGTTCAACTCCCGAAAAGGTCTTCCCTAAGAGTAGATTGAGCAAAAAGTATTATTGATTGCTTTTGAGTAGCTAGGGTCCAATGTTTTAGCGCTTTCTATCCAAGGCGTAGGACAGCATTCCCTCGGCTTGAAGATACTGCGCATTTCTCAAAAGATTCGAGCTGATGACTATTAGAGGCTTGATCACATTTTTGGGTGATGAACGTTCAGTATTTTTGAGCAAAGTGTTGCAAACTTTATTGTAGTTGCAGTTTGTTGATATATTGGTGCGACTCAGCAGGCTGGAGATTACAAAGAGCCAGGTTTGCTTTAGTTAGTTGTGAACCCAAGATTAGATATTTTCGTCATTGGGCCCTTTATCTTTCGGCTGGTTCGTAAGTTCATTTTAGATTCGGTACTTCTACTACTGTTGGTATTGTTTTGCAAGTTTGATTCGTTATGCTATTATTTTTTGTGGCTAGTTGAGAAGGGTGTTATATTTGCCGAGCAGGCTGAATAGCAGCGTGACATTGCTTAGTCTTTCACTCTAAACTAGGTTATATTTTTGTTGCTATTGATGGTATTTATTGAGCAGATTCTCAACGTTTTTGAGATTGCCTTTCCAAGCATTGATAGTAATCAACCTAAATAACCTCTAAACTACTAATCGATCAAGTCGCTAAACTATTGGTTATAACTCACATTATCCTGAATGAAGAAGGGCAAAATATTGAAGGCTCTTTCATACATTTCCAAAGCTTTGTTAATGTTCCTTTCTTAGAGAGATTTTCTGCCTTCTCGTACTTCTGCCAAATTGGTGATCAGATTTTGACTGCAGAAGAAGTAGGCGGATCGATTAAAGTTTAGAGTCAAGCCTTTTACTGCTGAAGCTCTGCGACTGAAATAATGTCCGAATTTGCCACATTGAGATAAAAGCTGAGATTTGATGCCAAGGATAATCATCGTGAGTTGATAGTCTAATTATAATAATTTTTAATTATAAATGTCAGGTAGGGCAAGTCCAATCAGAGGCCTGGAGACTAACGTTAAGGAGTTCACATTGGAGAACTATTCGCTGAGTGCATAAAACTAGAGGCTCACTCAGCTACTTATCTCCAAAAACCAAGAAATTAGGACTTTGGTCTAGAATAATACTCGCATCAAGAATACCTATGAGGCTCAGGCGAATGCCTATCGCAAAACTATCGAGTCTCTTGAAAAAAGGTTGTTGGAGAGCGAGGGCGATAGAGAGGAAGAGTATAAAAAGGTCAAAGAGGAGTATGACAGGTCAAGCAAAGATTAGGTTTCCTACTTGAAAAGCGAGCACACTAACGAAGTTTAATTTTTGTTCAAAGAAATCGCCCATCTCAGAGCATCACTCGAAACAAGTGACTCAAAAGTCTAAGTTAGAGACCACTAAATCATAACCCTACGGTAGAGCTATTAGCGAGAGTTGGCACTAAACTCAAGTGAGATAAACAACCTAAATAAAAAGATCATCCTGATGTAGGAGGACAAACAAAGGTAGATAAAGTAGTTGACCAATAAGCGTGAGTTGGAGAAATCGAGGACTTCAGGGTTAGTGAATTCTAAGAAAGAAAGTAATCAGTATATTGAAAAGCAGCTCAGAAAGTTGAATGAGGAGATTTTGGAGAAGACCATCAGCATTGAAAATTTGAGTAGGGAGGTCAACAAGGAGAAGAAGCGCCATGAGGATACAACCAAAAGTATGACCCTCAAAATAGAAACTCTGACGCAGGATTATGAGTCGCAAATAGCCTAGAAAGAGGACTATTTTGCCAAAATTTAAAAAATCCTTAAGGACTAGATACTAGAGTATAAGCAGAAAGAAATAAGGCTTATGAGTGAAAATTAGTCACTGCAGAGCGCCGCAAATATTTTGAAAAAATAGATTGATAGCAAAGAAGCTGTGATTAAGAGCAAAACTGACGAAAACTTCAATTTGAAGGCTGTGGTTGAAAAAATGAGGGAAGACCATATCAACGAAATCAATAATCTGATGAAAGAGAGGAGAAAGAGGTCTTCTAAGTCCAACCTAGGTTCATCAAGGTCCTTGACTTCGAGTATGAAAGATAGTGCGATTGCAGGTAATATCCCACAAACCCCAGACCCATAGCAGTTCACGGGTAAACTTGCCTCTTTTCTACCGATTGTCAAGGAGGAAACCAGTCCGGAAAGAAAGTAATTCAGCAGGCAGTTGTCGCAATCGAATATGATATAGGATTAAAACGAGGATGAGCTGGCAAGGGCAATTTATCATTATGATTCGATAATCCAGTAGCTGAAGAAAAGTCACGAGATGTAACTGGAGTACTATAAAATAAGTTTGGACGGTTCCAACTCCAAACTTCGTTAGAAAGAACTTGAGCTAGAGGATGTTTTGACCAGGTTCTCTCCTTTGGTTAAAATCCATGCTGAGCAGAAGAGTTTGGAGGAAGACAGGAAGGAGAGGATTGAGAGGCATTGGAAGGCTGATCTAGGAATTTTGGAGATTATGCTCAAAAAATATAGGGTTAGAGCTTTTTGATAAGTGTAACAATCTTAAACAATTGAATCCAGACACAATATTAACCCACCAAGATGTAGCTGCTTAGAATTTAACTGTTCTCGATTGAGCCAGACTATTATGGAATGTTGACATCATCGTTGTTTGTATAAATTAATAGCAAAGTGTTCAGTAATCTGCAATTCTTGATATTATGATATATGAATGGATATTGATCTTCTGTGTCCTTTGCCTAGTTCTTTTCTCCTAAACCTAATTATTTTTATTCTTTACTCAGCTTCTCTCCTAATAATCTACAAAAGTCTTATTGACTTTATTGAATTCTTACTTGCGAAGTTTTCAATCATCGTCCAAGGCTTGTGAAATCGAAGTTTTAATATTTTGTTTTAAGATGCCATAAATTGTTTTACAGAGTTACAGTTGAATAAGTTGTAAAAATTCTGTTTTGAGCCTTTAATAGCTAATTTTGTTATTAGCCGATAGTCAAGATTCAGAAATATATTTATCTCAAATTACCCTTTTGGCCCATAAAATCGCAATAATAATGGCAAGCACTGAGAAAGAAATACAACCTTTGTAGAAAACAAATCAGCAGCTGACAACGACTGCCTAGCCCTCGTACTCTTTTGACGGTCTAACCCCAACTCACATTAGGGCGTATGGAATAGGACACACCCTCAACGATTTGGCACTTTCGTGTTGGTACAGCTATTTGCTCTACTTCCTCAAAAAGATACTCTTGGTGGATATCGCCACAGATCTCATGCTCATAGGCCAAGTTACTGATGGTATTATTACTCCCTTTATGGGCTGTTTTTCGGGCAAATGTGATACTAGAATAGGTCAAAGAAAACCTTGGTACATTCTAAGTATCTTTTTTATCGCCATTCCAAATACATTACTATACTGTGGTTTCAAATCCTAAAACAAACAACTCTAGGCACTCTTTTACATTTCAGCAACGGTGCTCTTTTGCTTTGGATATGCAGCAATGTAGATAAATCACATGAGTTTGGTGCCTGCCATCACTTGTTCCCGAAAGAGAAGGGTAACTTTGTAGATTATTTAGGATTAGCTCAACAATTTGCGGAATATGTTCACTTTTGTTAGTAACTTTATTGTTTTAGGCATTGGACTCCTTATTTTTTCTGTGATGACTGATAAACTATTATAATACAAAATCGTACCTTACTCTTGCATACTCATCGGAGTTATGACTTCAGTCTACTTCGTTTGCAGCATTGATTAGCCTTAACTTACAGCTATTTGCAAAGAAAAGCAGACTGAATTAAAAAAGCTTCTCTAATAGCAAAAAAGTGTGATCCTAACTACCTAAAACTAGCAGCCCACTGGCTTCCTTACTACTGAAGGTGAACATTTACCTCCTTAAATGCTAGGGCCTATCTCTAAGTCTCAGGTAGCCAATTCTTTTTAAAATCTTTAAAGATCTAACGTTGTGGTTTAGTCAGAAAGTGCCCTAACTTGGTTCAGAGTCCCTAAATTTTATATTTATGGGGTTTGCTATATTGGTGCTCAATTATATGTGAATGTATTTGGAACTCTTCTCCCTTTTTACATCACTGATGTGCTGAAAATGGTCGAAAGCAATGAATAAAAAGTCTCATTCAATTTAGCCCTCACGCCGATGCTCGTCTACATTGGTTCTGTACTTATGAGCTGTAAATTGGACAATTTGTATTAAAAGATTGGCCGAAAATACTCTCTGCTGTTGGGAACCTTACTCTGCGTTCTCTGTTCGACTTCTATGGCTTTTATAGATGAGTCCCATGCTAATTACTTCTATGGGGTGGTTGTGATAGTAGGTAAAGCAATCATTATTTAGGTGTTTCACAGTCTTTGGTGCTCTCTACGGCATTCACTATGATTTCGGATGTCGTGGCAGCGAAGGAGAAGAGCGGAACCTTTGTGTTTGGGATTTATAGCATGCTTGAAAAGGTCACTGTGGGTATTTGCGTTTTCTTTGTGACTGGAGCTGATTCTTACTCAAAAACATAGGATTTAATTACAGACTCGGATAGAATTTACATTAAATGGACGACCATTTTAGTCCCCAGCATTTCCTGTTTCGTAAGTGCAATAATCCTTTCATTGACTACAGTAAACGAATACACGAATCCTGAGAATGAAACAAAAGCTGTCAACAAAGCAGCAGCATTGTAGAAAGAACTAATCCTTTGATACAATCTTTGTTTTCTCATAACTGATTTATACTTATTTAGCTTTCGCATAATTTTGGAAATAGATTTATGATAATTCATTGATAACCGTTTGGCTGTGGAACTCTTCAGATTAGAGAACATAGAAGGCTACCTATTTCTTTTCTATGTATGTATTATTGTTTTGCTTTTGTTATCGATCGTAGTTCTTTATCGAAAATTCCAAGCATGTTTAGCCTTTGAATAAATGGATAATTAAAATATCGAAGGATTTTGTTTTTATTGAACTTGTTGAAGAAAACTCCAAACAACTTCACTTTGATAGTTTATTTACTGTTTTGATTAAATTCTTATAAAGACTCTTGATTTGGCCTCTTTTTTCATGATTATACAACTGAACTGGGGTGCTGAATAACAGCATACATTCATAACCTGAGCTGAAGATTCTTGGAGGTATGCTTTTCTGACAGTATTGATACCAGAAATTCTCATTTCCATAATCAATCAATCAATCAATCTATCGATAAACGATCAATAAGCGATCAATTTCCATGGATCCAAGCCTTCTTTTTTAGAGACTTCTCCGGGCGTTTTTTACGTAAAGACAGGTCGCCTTAAAAATGGTGTTAATGGAAGAGTGCTAATTTCCATATAATCAATAAACTTAACATTTAGAAACAAATGGAATTTCAAGAATCAACTAACCAAAAATAGCCTAAAGTAGTTACGGTTTAGTACTCTTTTGATGGCCTAACTAAGACCCACATTTGGGCATATGGAATCGGGCATATTCTCAATGATATGTCAGCAACATTCTGGTACGGCTATTTCTTATACTTCCTCAAAAAGATACTCTTCGTTGACTTGGCCACTGAAGTCATGCTCATCGGGCAAGTAGTTGATGGTGTTATTACTCCAATTATCGGTTATTCTTCAGGCAAGTGTAGCTCTCGAATAGGCCAAAGAAAACCATGGTACATCGCAAGTATCTTTGCAATCCTTATCCCCAACGCTTTGCTTTACAGTGGCTTCAAGTCTTAAAATAGGCAGATTGAGGCGCTATTTTACATTTTAGCGACGATGCTGTTTTGTTTCGGCTATGCTTCCATGTAGATAAATCACATGAGTTTAGTACCGGCAATCACCTGTTCCCGAAAGAGAAGAGTAATTATGTGACTTATTTAGGACTAACTCAACAATTTGCGGAGTGTATTCACTTTTGCTAGCAACTTTATTGTTCTAGGCTTCGGGGTCCTTATCTTCTCGTTAATGAGCGATAAACTATTATAATATAAGATATTGGTTTATACTTGCACATTCGTTGGAGTCTGTGCTTCAGCCTATTTCGTTTATAACATCAATTAATCCTAGCTCACAAACATCTGTAAGTAAAAACAGGCGGAATTAAAGAAAATCCTCTAGAAAGAAAAAAGTTCCCATTTAGCTCCTAAAAACGATTAACCAATTTGTAATCTTGTTATTCAAAGTGCTGGTCTGCCTCTTTAAAATTAACAAGCTATCTCTGACTGTAAAACAGCTATTGAGGTCGCAGATCCGCCTACCTAGAACTTACCTCCTGTTTCAAACTGTGATTTTGGCATTTAGGTAAGAAAAACTTAGAAAACCCATTAAAATGTTTAAACTGATAGTATCTTAGATTGGTTCAGAGTTCCTAAGTTTTATCTGCTTGGAGTGTGCTACGTGGGTGCTCAAATGTATGTCAGTGTTTTCGGAATTCTTATTCCTTTCTACATTACTGATGTGCTGAAATTGGTAGAAAATACTGAGTAAAGCATCTCATTCAATTTGGCACTCATTCCAATGCTAATATGCATTGGTTCTGTGGTGGTTAGTTGTAAATTGGACTACCTTTACAGCAAAATCGGGCGAAAATACTCTCTGTTATTGGGTAGCCTCCTCTGCGTAAACTGCTCTATTACTATGGTTGTTATAGATGAGTCAAATGCTAAGTATTTCTATGGGGTGGTTGTGGTAGTAGGTAAAGCAATCATTATTTAGGTGTTTCTCAGTCTTTGGTGCTCTCTACGGCATTCACTATGATCTCGGATGTAGTGGCAGCAAAGGAGAAGAGCGGAACATTTGTGTTTGGAATCTATAGCCTGCTTGACAAGGTAAGTGTAGGTATTTGTGTTTTTTTTGTGACTGGAGCTGAGGCCTATTCAAAAACATAGGATTTAATCACAGACTCGGATCGAAATTACATTAAATGGACGACCATTTTAGTCCCCAGCATTTCTTGCTTCATAAGTGCTATAATCCTTTCAGTGACTTCGGTAAACGAATACACGAATAATGAAAATGAAAGTGGCGATTCCCCCGGGAAAAAAACCCCACTTTAGAAAGAGTTAATCCTCTGATACTGAAACCTACTTAATAACTCAATCCTTGCTATAATTATGACGTAGGATTGTGCATCAATAGTTTGTTGAGGTGAAGCTTCAATGCTGGCGGTTTTTAAAGATGGTGACTAACTTTTTTCTACCCCACATAAACAAAATATTGATTAATTTAATAGGTTTCTAAAGAATGGATCCTACTTATTTAGAAACGACACTTCCACTCCTGAAAAATGTCAACCCGCTATAATTAATCGAGCGATAAACTCAAGCTATGGTTAGCACATAGCTATCTATTTTGTTTTTCCATCAGACGAGTGGCCAAGCCGTAAAGTATTGCTATCAAATGAATTGGCCCTTTATTTTGTTGTGCTAAAGTTCTTTTACTCACTAGTAACTTATTTTTAATGAGATATTGATAGCCCAAAAAACTTTTAGAATCAAAATATCATAGCAAATAAAGTAATTTCAAGAATCCCATCGTGCTTGCTTAACATTTTTAAAAAACTTTCTATATAAATAATAAAGAGTTATACCTAATATTTAAATAGCCATAAAGTTAAAGCAGCTTTATTTCAAAAATTCCATCAAGATTAGTTTTCTATGCTCCATAAAAACTTCTCTTCCCATTCCTATGCGAATTCGAATAGTTTTGTTAAGATTTTCCAAAACTTAGCGAAGCATTCTCAGAATGCATTAATAAACATCTCTTTTCATGATCCTCTATGATTTGCCAAATCTAGTCAATTCATTGATCAAGGAATAGCTATAGGACGTATATTAATTATTAGCAGAGCCATAAATTTTGAATGATATCGCATAAGACTATAAGACATCATATTATAGGACTTTTACCTAAATTATTCCAAAAATACTTGATAAACCATCAGTTGTCTTCCCCAACCTTTCTATTTGCTTATTCATGCCCATTTACTAAGTAGGTTCAATAGGTTCATTTCTGTAAAATTAGATTAGGTTCGATGATGGCGTTTTAAAAGACTGAAGCATCTTTGACTTCTTGGCAATCTATAAACCTAAACTATGGCAAAGGTTATTCTATGCCTGGCAGGTAGCCAATTCTTTCTCCAGAGAAACTTTGCTTCATCATCTATTCAAATCTTACTGAAAGTCAGCAACTTTTATTGAGAGAAATCTTGGGACAGCATGATTTTTCTCTTAGTTTATAAAAGTTACATAGCTTTCAAAGTTTATATTTTTTTGTTTCGATAAAAATTCCATTTTTTCGAATTTTTTTCGGTCAACTTGACCTTAAGTTTTAATAGAAGGTTTATTCCACCCAAATCTCAATTAAGTCAAGCTTTTATGCTTTATTTTCAACAGTTCTACCCCTTGACTTATACCGATAAAAATATTTCTATTTGGAAATTTCTAATAAAAGCTGTTCTTCTATAATTAATAATGTTGGAGAATAGAAAATAGCTGAAGCTGGACTAACCTAGACTAAGGCCAAAGGATTAAGTCTAGCCTTTATATAATTTTGATGGTTTGAACAAAAGCCACATCTGGGCTTATGCAATCGGTCATATACTACATGACTTAACAGTTACTTGCTGGTATAATTATCTGATTTACTTCTTGAAAAAAGTATTGGTTTTGGGCATCGCCTCGGAAATCCTTCTCATAGCCTAAGTAGGAGACGGTATTATCACTCCTGTTATCGGTTATTTCTCAGGAAAAGTTAATTCTCGAATAGGGCAAAGAATGCCTTGGTACATAGTTGGTTTCATTTTCATTTTCATCACTAACATCCTACTCTATAGTGGCTTCAAATCCTAAAAAGGGAGAATTGAGGAACTATTTTACTTTACAACAGTCTTGTTTTCTTGCTTTGGATATTCAGCTCTATAGATCAATCATATGAGTTTAGTACCTGCTCTCACTTGCTCACGAAAGAGAAGAGTAACTATGTGGCTTATTTAGGACTAACTCAACAACTTAAGGAGTTTGTTCACTTTTGCGAATAACTTTATCGTTTTAGTCTTTGGCCTCCTGGTTTTTTACTTTATGGATGAGAAACTGTTAGAATACAAAATCGTACCCTACTCTTGCGCCTTTGTTGGAGTGTTCGCTTCAGTCTATTTTGTTTGCAAGATCAACTAACCGTAACTTACGACCATCTGCAAATAAAGACAGACCTAACTAAAGAAACTTCTTTAGTAATAGCAAAAGAGTGCATTGAATGATGAGTCACCCACTTGTCATGCCATCTTGCCTCCTCGTGAACAGGATTCTATCTCAAAGTTTACTCTTAAAACTATTCAAACCACTACTCTCGCTTCCTAAGACGTGGAGCCTAAGACTCACTTAGCTATCTAGTGCGAAAAGGTTGAAAAACCTAAGTAAAATGTTGAAACAGAGAGTGTCTTAGATTGGTTCAAAATGCCTAAATTCTATCTTTATGGAGTTTGCTATGTGTGCGCGAAGTTTTATGTGAATCTTTTTGGAACTCTTCTGCCCTTTTATGCGAGTGACGTGCTAAAAATGGTAGAAAATACTGAGTAAAAAGTATCTTTCAATTTGGCACTCATTCCAATGCTGGCCTACACTGGCTCTCTGCTCGCAAGTTGCAAGTTAGACTACCTTTACGAAAAAATTGGTCGAAAACACTCTCTGTTGTTGGGAACCTTACTCTGCGTACTCTGTTCGACTTCTATGGCTTTTATAGATGAGTCCCATGCTAAGTACTTCTATGGGGTGGTGGTGATAGTAGGTAAAACAATCATTATTTAGGTGTTTCTCAGTCTTTAGTGCTGTCAACAGCATTCACTATGATTTCGGATGTAGTGGCAACGAAGGAGAAGAGCGGAGCCTTTGTGTTTGGGATCTATAGCATGCTTGAAAAATTTGCTTTGGGTCTTTGCATCTTTTTCGTGACTGGAGCTGAGGCCTTTTCGAAGACATAGGATTTAATCACAGAGTCTGATAGAACTTTTATTAAATGGACTACCATTTTACTTCCCAGTATTGCCTGCTTAGTAGGCGCACTAATCCTTTCAGTGACTTCCGTAAACGAATATACGATCCATGAGAACAAAATCAGTGAAGAATCGGACAAAAAAAGCGCACTTTAGAAAGAACTAATCCTTTGATATTAAACTACATTTATTTGCCTATTAAATACTCTTAGTTATTCAACCTTGAGCTAAGTACTACGTATTTCAAATCTAGAGCCAGAAGCATTGTCTGAGCATAGAACGATTACTTCTCGCTTTCGGTATGTTGGGTTTAGGAACAGTTTAAAGAAGCGTAATGAAGTTGTGATTATCAGCCAAATTAAAATAAATCATCTCAGTACTGCATCAAATTAATATTATGAAGGGAATAAGCATTCGACAAAATGGTCTGGCACTGCTCTTTCTGCCTCTAGCTGAGGGTGTTGCTGCTGACCAGTTCGTTGATTATCTCGTTTGCCTAGGGCAACTCTCCGGTTTAGACCAGCTAGACTCCTTTCTTTATCAGCACCTTCTTTGCGATCTCCTCAGGAAAGACTTGCTCCAGATTTTTCAAAATTGACATCAGAAACTGACCGGCTTGCCCGTAGTCAGGTCTTACCGGAGCACTTACAGGAGCAGGAGCAGTAGAGGTGATTAGCATCCCATGCAGGTCACGGTGCCCATGTGCGAAAGGACACTCAGTATCGTTTCTGCAGTAGCCTTTCATGTAATACTAACTCAAGCGGGATGTACTTTGCAGAGTTGTGTTTTATAGATGGAGACAAGTTGGATGGGCGGAGGCAGGGTTTGTGGCAGGGGGTCTACCTTCTATCGTAGTTCGTTTTGGCCGTGGGCGAAGGAGCACTTCTAGTAGAGCGAGCAGTGGCCTTTGTTTGTGAAATGCCAGCAAAGAGAAGTCTTATAATTTTTTAAATCTCTACTCATTGCAAATGATTATAACTCTTTGAATAGCTTATGAGCCGAATTGTGCGTCCATTTCCTCAAAAAACGATATTTGCGTTTCTAAGCTTTTATTAAATAATCAATATACTGCCTAAAGTGTTCAGTAGTAAGCTCCAAATTTTTATTTTTGCCAAAAAATGGCAAATAGTCGAGTGACGGCAGCCAGCGTCAGACTTTTCTTTCTCTTTGTCCCAACGCTGTGAAAGTTAGAGATATACTGAAATCTCTACTAAAAAACGAATGTGAACAAAAATGAAGTAGAGCGTTAAAAAGATAGTAGTGACCCTGTGAGGTGCAAGAGCAGTCTGCCTAAATCTCGGCCCAGCGATTGCGAATTCCAATCCAAGTAGTTTTACCGCAGCACTCCTCCAGCCCAATAATAAAAAACTGACGGTACCTAGATATATTTTGGTAATTGGCGGCCCAAGGAGGCAAGATCGATGGGTTTAGGGCGAGGCAGGGCTGGAACTTGCAAAACGGCCAGAGATGTCTTTTCGGATTGCTTAATAGCGTGAGGAGTTTTATCTGGTTATCAAAATTAATTTGGATGAGCTAAACTATGGAAACTGAGAGGGAGGCTGTTACGTAGGAACGTTCTGCCGAGGCCAGGCAGGAGCCGTCTTTTCACTACCAGATGGTGGACATGAAGGCTAGAAAAATAGCAACTATCATTAAGATCTCAAGATTGCCTTACATTTTGGAAGAGGTCACCTAGCCTGAGGCCAGGCCTTATCTCCTGAAAACCCAGCAGGGCGAGCTCTACTAGGAGTACTAGATCATTGGATATCTTGTTAACGATAGCTTCTAGAGACATTTCAAATAGAGCTGCAGACCCAATGCTCGTGAGGATTGCCAGCCCTTGTGCGGGTCGGACATATTCGTGTGGGCCAAGATGAATGAGCAGCTGTTCGAGCTAAGAAAAAGTTTGTTCCCCATGCTCTAGGAATTCTATCGCTACTTGCTGGGACATGACAAGGTTCGGAGGTCCAAATATTAGGCGCTAGGGAACAAGATCAGAAAATAAATTTTAAAGTTGGACCAGATGATGAATGAGCACAGCTAGATTTTTAGGATGGACTACTCTTTCTTGAACATCATCATTGTTTGCTAGCTTTGGATTGGGTGCAAGTTTGCATTTGAGGAGAAGTTTAGGAAGAGCAAACTTAAACTTTTTGGCAAGTGTGAGAAAATCAGCAAATGTCCTGAATTCGAGGATATATATGGTAAAGCCTCATTTTGTGTGAGAGAATGCTTACCAGTGGAATTCTAAGAATAAGAGGAAGCCGAATCCAAAAAAGAGGAGGCCATTCACATAGAGTTGGCCAAAATAGCCTAGCCTTGGACTAGTCCAGTTGCCAACTAAAAGCGCAACTAGCTTTTGTACAACTTTTTCAAAAATACCTTCAAAAGCCATGAGCCCAAACTTAACTATTTTCCATATTTTTGGCTCATGTATGACAACCTTCTGTGCACTCTGGTGGAGCTTCATTATGAACCGGCCTAACACACTGACATCTACTCCTAGTTTTAGAAAGGATTGGTGGTTGCTTTGCAGTAGCTAGGCAAAATAATCAAACTGAACCTTGATTACGGGTTTCTAGGAATATACCTAAACTAGAAAAGCCGTAGCTACAAACTTCAAGGACTGATCTGCCTCGGCGAACATACTTATGATGAATTCACTGAGTAGATGAGCAAATATACTTGGCTGAAGAAATTTAAGAGTGCCAAGATAGACGTTCAAAGTTAGTAATAGCGTAAGAAAGTGGAGATGCTGTGGGAGTACCAAATGTAAGGCATGACTTTCGAGGGGATAAAGGTGTCACTTATCAGGTAATTTTGAATGATCATTACTTATTTCTTAACATCATTAATATTTTCATAATAACAAACATGGATAAATCGTTTAATTTTTTCAAAGCCAAGATCAAAAAGGAGACAGAAAAAACCCGGAACTATTCGAAAAGCAACTCATCAAAAGCCAGTGGAAGCAAATATTCCTATAAAGCTAAGGAATAGATGCCTAGAGTACCTCCCCTATCACAAAAATAAAGATAAATAAGAGCTGCCATCTAAGCCAGATTCCAGAGATCGAAGCTCAAGCTCTATCACTTTTAGCGCTAATCTTCCAACCGCAAACGCAAAGTCAGCAGCAGCCACAGCAGTGATTGCGAGGAATACCAGCAGCTAAAAAAACTAAAAATAGTAGACATCAAATAATACCATCGCAAGCAGTAGTCCATCAGGAACTCAGAGCATAGTTCTCGAGAGCGGCCTGTAATCAACCTCAAACTCAAAATCGGAGGTGTTGGGCTGAGAACTGAAGGGGATGAGACTGACAAGAAGCCCATTGGGCGTTCGGTTAAGGCTTTGAATAAAAACGGGACGCCTCTGTCCAAGAAGAAGGAGGAATGGAGGTTTATAAGTATCCAGGTGAGAGAAGACCTCTCCAAACCTAAAACACGCAAAGCCGAAGTAAAGATAAATTCCCACCGGTCTTGCACAGTGCACTAGGGACCCAAGTTGAAGACCAATTCCAGCCTCCAGAAAGGACTGGACAAGGCAAAGCCGAAGGAGGGCAATCGGCTGACAAAAACAAGATTTTGAAGTCTTGCCTTGATATGTTAATAATTTGTAATGCTGAGCGAATAAATAAGAAAATATCATTTTTAGGGCTAGTTGATGGGCAGCCTGCCGCTGCTGTTGCGGTACGATGAAGTGCGAGTGGACGCCATCATGTTGTTTGGGCTCACTGAGTTTATCATCGAGATTGGTTTGGGTGCTAGTTTGTTGCCCACCCCACTCAGCATAATTTTACGCCCTTTCAGAGGTTCTAGCTTATCCGCGTTCTGGTTTTAGTCTGCCTCCAGACGAATGCAGTGGCAAAGTTTGCCGCTCGCTTTTACCAGCTGAACCGCACTCGCATGGGCTTGTTCTAGGTTGAATCTTTGGCTAGGATCCACCTGAAGGATGGAGCGCATGAATGCTATGAACTTCTGCGAGTATCTCTCGGCATAGGAATCTAGGATGAACAGGATCTTTCCGATCATCACCTCAGAATGTTCATAGCTGTAGTAAAACTTGGCCTGGTCGAGGGTTATCAGTTCGACGAGGATCAGTCCAATCGCGAAGATGTCAGCTTTGTATTGGTCGAACCTGGCCTACATATCCAAATTGCGTAGAGAGGCTAGCTGCTCAGGGGAGAGGAGAAACTAGCTGAGCCTTTCTTTCTAGCTGAGAACTGTATAGTAGCAGCTGTGGCGATTCTCTTCGTCGTACTCAAGCATGAAAATTTTGAGATAGCCCTCAGGGCTGAGAAAAACCTACTAACAACGATAGTTGGCTTTACTAATGCCATACTTCTTCAATTCCAAGGCCGCCCCCAGCAAAGACTGAGCCACGTAGAGCAGATCGGACTAGGTGAAGAAGTACTTGGTCATCTTTTTCTTCTTGATTGCCTGGGCGAGGGTGAAGTTGTAGTAGTTGGTGTAGGTGTGGAGTTTTTGGTTTTTGATGCAGAGATGGACTTCTAGATAGGAGTGGGCGTACCTTATTGGATTTAGGCGTGGTATATTTTGGCCAGGTTGGGGTGCTCTATGTTTTTTAGTTGGTTGATTTGGGTGAGTTGCCGATTGAGTTTTGTCATGTCGTCGATATAGCTTTTTTTGTGGTTCATGAGGTATTCGTAGGGAGGTTATTTGAAGCGATAGATGTCAATTTTGCCGAAAAAGGGGTCATCTAGCTGCTGAAATAGCTCGATTTTATCCAAAACAGTGCTACTGACAGAGGACATGTTTTCTCCCATCGGGTTTATAATCTATAACTATTACCGATGTTTACCTAAAAACGAATTTCCTCTATTAGCTAAAATAAAGCATATTTTAAAGTATAGCTCATACCCTCAAAACTAGTGCAAAATGGTCAGACAAAATGGACACAGATCAAGGGGTTAGCGAAAGACTACCGAAGTATTTGGGACCGGGACTGTGATCGCTTTCGAGGCTCTATTCGCGTTCTGTAATGCGCTGCAAATCCTGGGTTGGGCCTTCCTCATATCTTGGCAACGGCAGATTCAAATCTTCCGTACACATCAAATCTATCTCTTCATTGAAATTGGACTCAATCCCCAAACTTTTTTCATGTCCCTTGGCTGAGGGTCTCTACCCATTTGAGCTGAAAATGTTGGGTCTGGTTCTTTCAACGAGAAAGCCGAAGTCGCTGAGATAATTGAGACATTCATCTACGATGTAAGAAAACTTCATGATCTGAAAATTATTCATACTTTCAGCAGTCCTCGAAAGAGCCTATTTTCCTTCCTTCTAAATCGCCATCAAATCCTACCTCATCCTCCTACTCCTCTCCCCCTCCACATTGTTACAGTCAAAATGCTCAGCCTACTCCTTGCCTGCCGTCTCCTCTCTGAAGCTGAACAGCAAATCGGGTTTCGAACTCACCCTGAAGATTTCCTTGCTGTTTGTTAGCTATAAGTGGATGGAGTTGTATTTGACAGTAGTCTGCTTCATGAAATTGTTGAGGGACTAGATCTGTTCGACCAAAGGACTGCCCTACATACCTCATGGCGTACATATTTGACCAGTTAGCGAAGGCACTGCTGTCTTTCAGTTATACTGGAATAGACGGATTGGGCTGTGTAAAATATTTGGTTGATCTACATGGAGGCTGCTTTACCTGTTCGGTGAGGCGATTGAACAGTTGTAGGGTGTTGCTGTTCAGATCCTGCCCAACTTTAGTTTTGAAATGGACCAACTCCTTGTTCCTGGGACTGAGGATGGTCTCCAGATCTTGGAGCAGCCTGTCCAAACAATTTTTGTAGCGTTCGGTCAGTTCAAGGCAGGCGGATTGCTCATGCTCGATATCTTTTACTAATTTTAGCTTGGATTTGAGAAGGTTCATCTGCGGACAAGTTATGAAATGATTACTATTAATCCGGCCATAAAGAATACTAGGGAGTTATAATAGGCTAGTTTAATTATGATATGCGAATTATCACTCTGCGCTCTTTGTCTGCTATGCAGTGCCCGTTTGTTTGAAGAGGACGGATTGTTAAGGGTTGAGCGCTTAAATCAAATGATGGTTCAAAAGTAAGAAGAAGTGCTGAAATGCTTGGTGTATGATAGATATTGGAATAAAGGAGGCTTGAGGATGCTCAGCTCATTCATGGCCAGTTTATGAGTTTTATGTTTAAGGTTTTGTCTGTTG
>Ga0316217_10003752_pt1 | contig 16965 bp, 22 predicted proteins | sample 1anoAmetaG_FD_203633 | JGI IMG/M metagenome (GOLD analysis project Ga0316217, IMG submission 203633) | Freshwater microbial communities from Trout Bog Lake, Wisconsin, USA - 1anoA | ecosystem: Environmental > Aquatic > Freshwater > Lake > Hypolimnion/Profundal zone | place: USA: Wisconsin...
TGAAAAAAACAAGGAAGATGTTACAATTTTTGAACTCGGTGATTCTGGATTTTTTTTAGAATCTAACATAGCTGATTGGGTTGATTCTTTGGAATGTTGTATAACATATTTTTCTATTATTGAAAATTATGAAAAATGTATTGAATGTAAAAATTTGCAAAATGAAATCAATAAAAGAAGAGGAGTATAAAAAAGCTGTGGGCATGCCTGAATTAAATAAATCTGAAAAAAATGATTTATTAACAAAATTGCGCAATGTTGTTGAAAGACCAGTAAAGAAAACCACATATGAATTTGGCAATGAAGACATATATCATCCGACAAAAAACCATAACGATATAGAAATAGGACCAGGAGGAAATACTGCTCAAATAGGCATTAACGAGAACAACAGTAAAGAAGAAATAATAGGATATCATGGAACGTGGTGGGGTAAAAAACCTCATGAACTTCACAAAAGTTTTCATTTGGGAAATTTTAAAGCGGCTATAGATAGATTGGCTCAAGAATACAAAGAAGAAAACTTTCCTTCAAATCCAATTCCACATATTTATCGTTACAAAATAATAACTGAACCAGAATCAGAAATATATGCAGACCCATATGCACAAGGAGAAGAAACTTATAAAATAGGAAATAAACCAATAAAATATGAAAATGAAATAGAAGACCCTGGTTCAATATCATATATTGTAAAACCAAAACATGTTAAGTTTGTCGATGAAATTGAATCAAAAGATGTTGTTGAAAAAAGAATAAAAGAAAAAATCGGAATTAATGAAACTCTTAGAAAAGTAATAAGAGAAATTATCTGGAATAAATACAACAAATAATCTTTGATTTTTGCAACAATTTTATAAATTTTACGTTATAATAATAAAGATTTTGCTATGAAAATGGTTTTAACATTTATTTTGATTCTTTTTTCAATAAATTCCTGGGGACAAAATCTTTCCAAGGATGAAAAAATAATAGATTCCATTCTTTTAAGCAAAATAAATCAATATAGAGCCGAAAATCATTTGCAGCGTATAGTTTTTTATACAAAAGCAGACAGTCTGTCGAAATCTCACAATCAATATATGATTGATTCAAATACAAAAAATCATCTTGAAATTTTTGGCAAAGATACAATAAGACCAGAAAAGAGAATTGGAGCCCCTGGAATAGAAAACATCATTAGTGGCGGATTATGTGAAAATATTTCTATTAACAGAAATATTTACGAAACAAAATCAGAGCTTCAAAAATCAAATAAAATACTGAATGATTTTTTCGCAAGTCTTGTAATAGATGAATGGAAGAACTCTTCGCTTCACAATAAAAACATGCTCGATAAAAACATCCAAAAAGGAGCTGTTTCAATCAAGTTTGACTTCAATAAGTCAAAATTCGTGGCTGACTTTATAGCTTACTATTAATGGTGGTGCTTTTTGCCCATTGTTCCTATAGGACAAACAACACTTAAATTTCCTTTCTTTCCACCCTGTAACGTTGCGTGTAATTGTTTTTTAGTGTCTCCACCAAGGTCTGTTGTTATATATTTTACTTTAACAATAGCCTTTTGTGGGGTTAATACAACTGGTGCGCTCTTTACCGCTGTTAAGTGTATTTTTACACTGCTAAACTGGTATGGAGCATACTTTGCTGTATCGTTAGCATCGTTTTGATATTCTGGTCCATCAACACCAGATGTAACAGATATTTTATCTTTAAGATTGTCTGGCAGTTTCTCAGAAAGAGCATTTCCAAATGCGCAAGCACGAGCTTTTGCAAGAGAATCGTTGCTTCCTCCGAATGCTGTTGTTGGAACATGTGAAGCACTTCCATGAACTTCAATAGAACCGTAAACATTTTTATAGCCCTGAAATGTATTGATTATTTGTTGAGCAATAGAATCAACAACTGCTTCGTCTGCTTCAAAATGATTATAATTCTTAAATCCCTGGTTTGATATTTTTTCTGTTTTATCGAGAGATGCTTGTTCATCTGGTGGAGCAACCTGAACCATTTTTCCAAGAGTGTCAAGAGAAACTATTAATGCATTTCCTTTTTTCGATTTTGCAAAAATCTGTTCAAGAGCAGCTTTGCTTTTTGGATTAGTAAGGTCAAAAGTTAAATTTGCTTCATGAACTTTAACATCTGTATATTTTGTTACTGTGTGTTGTGTTTTATTTACTTCGCGCTTTCCAACCATTGTTTGAAGCGTGTCCATATGATGAATAAATTTTTTATATTCATCTGAATTAAGTTGCTCTGGTTTTATAACACTTTGAAGTTTCTTTTCAAAATTAACAACTTGTTTTTTGTTCTTTAAATTTGTTGCCAACAAAGCTGGTTTTAATGTTTGAGCAGAAGCTCCAAGAGTCATAAGAGTTGCAAGTAATCCAAGAGCAACGTCTTTAACACCTTCTTCAAGCATCATTTCTTCTGATAAAAAATTGCTCTCTTTGATAAGATTTAAATTTACTTTTTTCTCTTCTGCTATTAAATCAACTCCAGAGAGTCTTGCCATTTTTTTCTTAAATTCTTCAGATAATATGTTCATTTGCATGTTTTGGTATAAATATGTAGTTTTTTTCGAAAATACAATTTTACTCTCTATTTATTACAATAATGATTTCATATGAAAATGGATAAAAAACAACTTAAGGAATTTGTAATTAAGACCCTTCAGGAAAACGAAAAACAATTAAATGAATCTACAGACAAATGGATTGGTGGAGCTGTAGAACATGAGGGTTCTTTGAGAAAACATTTTGGTTTAAAAGATGACGAAAAAGTAACCACTTCTTTAATTACAAAAGAGATTGAGAAATTAGAGAAAAAAGATAAAGATAAAGACAAACCTGGAATTCAAGGTTTAACTAAAAGTGACCTAAAACTTTTAAAAAAACTTAATCTTGCAAAGACTCTTGCTAAAATGAGGCATAAAAAGAAGTAAAAATAATTTGCAACTTTATTTGTAAATTTTCGTTTCAATAATTACAACATTATGAGTTTGAGAAATAAAATAAGAAAAATGATTATTGAAATCGAAATAGAGAAGCCAAGCATCTCATATTCAGCTGTTGTTTTAGATGAAACATCAAGAAAAAAATTATTGATTTTAGTTAAAAATATGGTTCCTGAAAAATGGGAAATCATTGCTCATCATATGACCATATGTTTAGGTGAGTTATCTGAAGATTTAAAACCTTACATTGGACACTCTGCCAGACTTTTTGTAACTGGTCTTGGAATGAACAGTAAGGCTTTTGCTGCAAGAGTTGAGGGGTTTGACTCAGAAAAACCAATTCCTCATATAACTATTGCTATAAATATTTTGGGCGGAGGAAATCCAAAGGATTCTAATGATATTGAAAATTGGTCAGATTTTAATGGCAATTTAACATTAATGGGGAAAATAGAAGAAATTCCTTTTGTAAAAAAGGAACAAATTGACGAAAATTTTAATTAATTAAATTTATTAATTTTTTTTCAATTAATTTTTTATTTTCTTTAATGTCTTTTTCCCAAAAATAAAATACATCATATCCTTTATTTGTTAAAAATGTTTTTTTTGCTTTATCTCTTGATATATTGTTTTTTTGTGTTTTATCTAATTTTTCTGATTTATATATTTTTGGGTTTCCATGCCATTAATCTCCTTGAACTTCTATAATTATTTTATTTTTTATAGCAAAATCACACAAGTAATAACCTATTTCTTTTTGTGGTTCAAATTCTATATTATTTTTCTCAAGCATATTTCTAATTTCTTTTTCTGGTTTGGTTTCTTTTTTTGTTTTTAAAAAATTGTCTCTTATTTTTTTTAATTGTTTTAATTTTATTTCTTTTTCTTCACTACTAATTGATTTCCATTTTTCTTGTGCTTTTTTAGATATAAAATCTTTAACTTCTTGTTTTTGTGGAATGCCTTTATTTCTTGCAATTTTACCAAACATGGGATTTTTTTTTCCTGATAAGCCTGGTTTTCCAATTTTTGATTTACTTATTTTTCTTTTTATTTCTTCTGATAATGATTTTCCTTTATTGACTCCAATCTTGCCAAACATCGGATTTTTGCATCCAGTAACATTTGCAGATTTTAACATTTTTGTTGCTTCTTTACTTCTTTTTATTTTTAATCTTTTTGCTTTTATTCTAATTGCACTGATTGTTTTATTTGGAAATATTATTTGTAGCTCTTCAGGTGAGCTATTTGGGTAATTATTTTTTAATTCTTTAATTTCTTTTTCTGTCTACAATAATTTGTAATTCATATTAAAAAATATAATATAAATACATAAAAAGTAAAAATTGTAACTTTTTTCCTATTTTTACGTTATATTTATTAGAGAATGGAAATAGAATTATTAAAAAAGTTTATTCAAAAAACATTAATGGAAAATGTTTTAGTAAAAAATATTAGAGACTTATCTTTTGTCAAAGAGGTAAAAAGACGTGGGGGAAATATTTTTCAAGTTGGCGGATTTGTTAGGGACCAGTTTTTAGGTAAAGAATCAAAAGATTTAGATATATTAATTCAAGGGTTATCATATGAAGACTTGGAAAATATATTGCAAAAATATGGAAAAGTAGATTTGGTTGGAAAAAGTTTTGGAGTAATTAAATTTAAGCCATTTGGTCATAAAGAAGATATAGATATAGCTATACCCAGAATAGATAAAAAATTAGGCGTTGGTCATAAAGGTTTTGAAACTTATACTGGAAAAAATATTTCTATTAATGATGACCTTGGTAGGAGAGATATAACTATTAATGCGATTGCTAAATCTATTGATGGTAAAATATATGACCCTTTTGGTGGTATAAACGACATTAAGGATAAGGTAATTAGAGCAGTTAGCAAAAACTCTTTTATTGACGACCCTCTCAGGATGTTGAGAGCAATAATTTTCGCTTCAAGATTTAATTTTAAAATTGAACCAAAAACAGAAGAATTAATTAAGAAAAATGCTCATTTAATTAAAGAAATAAGTCCAGAAAGAATATTAATTGAATTCGAAAAAATAGTAACCAAAGGAAATATTCCATATGGCGTTGAATTATTGGTAGATTTAAAGCTGTTTGAGCAAATATTTGGTTTTAGTTTTATAGGAAATATAAAAATTTTTAACCAAGTTAAAGATATGGCAGATTTTATTTTCTTGTGTTTTGAAAATCAAAAAGAAAAACCTTCTTTGGCTTATAAAAATAAGTTTAAAGGAACAACAGAAAATGAAAAACAAATAGAATCTTTAGAAATGCTTAAGGACATTACTGATGATAAGTTTAAAAACAGATTTATTGTTGCCAAAATGCTTTCTAAAAGTCCCACAATAAGAAAAAGTGGATTGCTTAATAATAATGTTTTATCCATAATTTCAGATTTTGATTCTGGAAAATATCCTAAAAACATAAATGAACTTGAAATAAATGGTAATGAATTAATGGATTTGGGATTTAAAGGAAAAGACATTGGTGCTATGAATGTAAAAATATTTGCAGCTATTCTTGGGGATAAATTAAAAAACAACAAAAAGGATATAATAGATTTTATTCAAAAAAAAACAGAAGAAGAAATTTTGCAAGAAAGTTTTAAAAAAGAAAAAATAACAAAACTTGCAATATTTGACTTTGATAAAACTCTTGTAAAAACAGAAGAACCAGAAACTGGCAAAAAAATTTGGAAAGAAAAAACTGGCAATGAATTTCCTCACATAGGATGGTGGAGTAAATCGGAAAGTTTAGACTCAAATATTTTTAAAAACGAAACCATAAAAGAAACTTTAGATGGGCATAATAGAGTTAAAAATGAGCCTGGTGTTTATAAAGTTCTAATTACTGGAAGAATAAAAGAATTGAGTGATGTTGTAAAAAATATTTTAGATAAAAAAGGATTTAAATTTGATGATTATATATTTGCAGATGGTGGAAAAACTATTGATTTTAAAATAAAAAAATTAAATGAATTGATGAAAATTTTTCCAAAACTTGAAACAATTGAAATGTGGGAAGACAGAAAAGACCATATACCTATATTTAAGTCTTGGGCAGAAAGACAAAACATAAATTTTATACTACACGAAATAAAATCTTGATAAATAATATTTAGCTTTTGAATTTTAATTTATTTTTTATTATAAATAATTAAACCCTGAACTCCAATAAACATTAGTTCCATCAGTTAAAAAAGAAATAATATCTACTGCATTCGATGCTTGTGTTAAATTAATAACTCCAGAACCGCCATTTACAACATAATTGTTATATGAAGCTCCAGTAAGAGTAAGAGTAGAATCTCCTAACAATCCTTGTTTTAATATTATGTTTCCAGTGTTTCCACTTGCAAAATTTGTTAAAATCAAATTAAGATTTGAGTTGTCCTGTAATGTTATTTTTGCTGTTCTGTTTTGACTTACATCAAAAGTATATGTTGCAGCCGTAGTTAAAGCGGTATACTGAGAAATTACTTTTGTTTCATTTATAGTGGCATGTTGTTCTGTAATATCATTTATAATAGTTTCCAATGAAGTGGAGCCAGAATAAAAAGTGTGTCCTGAAATAACATTTGCTCTCATGTTTTGCATAAGAACAGTATTGTTTTCATTACTCAAAATTAAATTATTTCCACCTATTATAGCACTATTAAGCGAACTGTTCAATGTATTATATTTTCCTGATAATATAACACTATTTTGAGAATCATAGATATAACTTATTCCTCCGTTCATTATGGATGATTGGCGTGAGTTATTTAAGTAGGAATTATTGCTTCCTAAAATCGTGGAACTATTTGATTGATAAAATTTTGAATCCACACTTGAAAATATGCCTACTGCATTTGAATAGCAAGCAATACTTTTAAGAGAACCTTGAATTATAACAGAACTTGAATCATATATTTTATTTGGAAAATTAACAATTCCGCCATAAAAACTGCCTCCTCCTATTATAGAAGATGAAAAAGAATTACAAATTGAATGTCCAGAAATAACAGAGCCATATTCTATAGAAGCGCTTAAAAATCCACCACCTATTATAGAAGAACCATAAGAGCTGTAATCTATCATGTTTCCTTGACCTACATTAAACTGATTTGTTAATTTATTAAAAGTAAACGCGCTAACTCCATTAAACGAACCATTGTCATTGAATTGTATATTTCCATTTTCTCCACCAGGGCTGATTTCTATGTTTTCAAAAGATAAATTTCCATTTCCATCTGTTACAATTGACTGACCACTTGTTCCGTCCTTCGACATTAAATTAAACGGTGTTCCACTAACATTAAGTGTTATCCCAGATGAATAAACCTTTATATTAGAAAACTCTCCTGAGTTAAGCGCTGATTCCATAAAAGACAAGGGATTTCCTCCGTTGTTTTGTGTAGCAGAAACAAGTGATATGTCACCAGTATTATTGTTTTTAAAAAATAAAATAGAGGAATTTGGAGTATCAGGCGGTTCATTTATTGCATAAATGGAATTTGTGAAATCATTTATAGTGTCGTTTACTGTAAAAATCGCAGCTGGAACATGCCCTCCAATGCTTAGACCTATCGAATTGTTTGAATCATAATCATTCCAAATTTTAGTTTGATAATTAACAGAATCTCTTGTAAACCCTGCGTCTGAATATAAATTACCATAATTATCTGTATATAAGACCTCTGTTGTACTTCCGCCAGTTATAGGAGCGCCAATAATAATCTCTCCATAACCTCCTCCAGATAAACTTCCCAATAAATCAAAGTTATAATTTATTTTAACTCTACCTTCATTTGGATTATCACCAGGGTTTATTACTTTAAAAATAGACATATGTTTTTTAATAGTAAATATGTGTTTAAAATTAAAATTTTGAACTATTTAAATTAAAACACGTATTTTTATGAAAGAATTGCATAATTGCATAAGAAAAATTATTTTAGAAATTTATAAAGAAGAAAATGAATTATATTACAAAAAAGCTTTATTTGCTTTTATAAATCAAGATAATATAACTGTTACTAAGATTGAAGACACTCATGAAGAAAATTTTGAAAACGCTTTTGAAAAAAATGATTATAAATCAAGTGGATATTCATATTTAGATGAGTCTCCAGTTATTTCTTTTAAATATAATAATTCTGAATATGATTTGTCTGTAGACATTACAAAACAATATTATTATGAATCTGAAAAAGAAGGTCAATTTAGCGATTCAATACAAAATATAAATTTACAAAGCATAGATATCGCCAATAATAAAGTTACTATTTTCGAAAACGGTAATGAACAAAAATTTGAATTAGATGGTGAAAACATTAAAAAATTAGAAAAAGTTCTTCAAAAATATATTTCATAAAAATGTTTTATTTAAAAAGTTTTATTAAAAAAGTTCTTAAAGAAGATGAAGATAGAAAATTGGGAAAATGTCTTGCAGACCAGATTTCTACTCCTTATGTTATAATATATAGAGCTTGCGATAAAAATGTCTTTGAGTTTAAAAATAAAGACTATGTTACTTTAAGCAAAAAATTTGCAATTGAACACGCTGAAAGTGGTCACGTTTATCATGAGGAACAACAACATGTAATTCAAGCTCTTGTTGATACAAAAAATGTTTATGAAGCTTACAACCCAGGAGAATATTTTTATGTTGGAAAAGATAAAAAAGCAAAAGAGATATACAAAACAAAAGGAGAAGATTATGAAGGTTTAGATGAGGCTAAAAAACCAAATAAAAAAGACCAATATATACATTTACCAGAGCTTGTAATGAAAAAGAAAAATCTTCTAAAATACTTAAAAGAGATTTACAAAATTGATTTAAAATAAAAATGCGTTTACCCAAATAGATAAACGCATTTTTATTTTTTTAAAGTAAATATTAAAGCTTGCTTGCTTCATCTTTTACTTCCGAAACAACAGTATTTGCCTCAGTTTTAACTTCATCATCAGCTTCAGTGGTCTTACTTTCAACTTCTGTTTCTGCGCTTGTAAAAACGCCTTCAACTTTGTTTAAAATAGCTTTTAATTTTGTTTCAGTTTCATTAACAAATTCAGAAACAGCTTCTTCTGCTTTGCCTAATAAAGTTGCGTTTTCTGCTGTCGCTTGTGTTGTTTTTTCGTCCTTTTGTGGAACATTTAATTCTGTGTCAGGTAATCCCATAATTTTTTTTTAAATTGTGATATAATATTTTTTATAACGCAAATTTAGTTATAAAGTTTCATATTTTCAACATTAATTTCATTTAATGTGTAATTTTTCATGTTTTTTTCTGAAGAAGAACAAGTCATTCCATCAGATTTGTCGCTATGGCTTTTTAAAACAGTAAAAGGAAGTAGATTTATTTCTTCTAAAATTTCATCAACAGAACCCTTTTTAAGTTCTCCTTTGACTGTATAAGGAATATTGCGTTCATCTTCAATCTGGTCTAAACATGTTATGCATATATTTTTAATTAACCCATAAGAAAAATTGTCATCTACATTAATTGCATAATTAATCATATCAATATCTAAAACCCCAGTCCTAAAATGTCCCTGATATTCGTTCAATATATTTGTTTCTTTTTCATTGTTTTTAAGCTTAATAGGAAGATTTTCATTGCTCATCCAACCGTTTCCATGTCTGGTTTGATAACAGCGTGTAACATAGTATATTTTAGGTTTTGGCAAATCATTTCTCTGAATTATTTCAAGAGCATTTTTTGATGTTGTGTTTGACATTGTTACGTTGGGATAAGTTAATCCAAAATTTTGGTCTAACAAAACTCCTTGCGAACCCTCAAAAACATATGTGGTATATGGATTTTCGTAAAAGAATTTTTTCTCTCCAATAATTTTAACAAAAGAAAGAACTTCCTGGATTCTTTCAATGAATATATCTGTTGCTTTTTTAAAGTCTAATTTTGTGGTATATTCTTCGATTAATGATTTAGATATTGAAGAATTTTCTTTACAAATATTTTCAATTTCTTGTAAATAATATTTTTCAATAGAAGCTAATTTTTTTCTAATAATTTCTGGGTTTAATAAATCTTGAGCAAAAAATGTGTAAGGAGTTTTTAATGTTCTTTTCATAGTTGTTCCAAACCCAACACCACAGCTTCCGTGTCTGTTGTTTCCTTTTGATTTTTCTTTAAATTGATTTAGCATGTAGTCATAAAAAGTTGTAACAGGAGCCAGACTATCAACAAACAATTTGGGGTTAATTCCTTTAGATTTTAATGCTTCATATTCTTTTAATACAGCATCTGGTAAAAATGTGCAATATGAACTCCAAAAAGTATCGTGACCATTCAGTGTTCCAGCACCAAATGTAGAAAACACATGTTTTGTTCCATCTTCTGATACAACAGTGTGTCCAGCTTGATGACCTCCGCTAAATCTTATCACTAAAGATTTTTTTTTCCTTTTTATATTTTTATCTGCAAATTGAACATAGCTTGCAAGCGAATTTGTTAAAATTCCCTTTCCCTCATCTCCATACCCAATTCCAACCACAACATAAGATTCTTGATACATGTTTTAGCTTTTTTTTAGTAACGTAAATTTATTAAAAAAGTTTTAAAAAAAAAGGGCTTAGAAAAATCTAAGCCCACAATCATAAATGCTCAGTAAACTATTTGTTTTTTTTTACAAGGTCAGAATTCCTCCATCACCAATTACAGCGATGTTTGTTTTTGTGTCAATTACAGCAAGAGCTTTTTCTACTGCTCCAGCTACTCTTGGGCTAAAATCTTTTGTAATATTTTTTAATTCTGCTCCATGAGTAACATCAACAATAGCAGCTATTGTTTCAGCTACAGCGTCTTGTTCATCGAGAATAATAAGATTTTGTTTGCCAATCAAATTCTCCCAATATCCAAGAACTTCAGAACTATTTTTATATCTTGTGCAGTTCATATGGATATGATAAACGTGATACATTCTCCTGGCTTCTTCGAGAAGTTGTTTTGCAGTAATATTGTCTCCTTGCTCATATCCCATGATTTTTTTCAAATCAAGAGAATCCAAAGAATCCCAACTTTTTTCATCTCCTATTGTAAACAAAAATCCTTTTTGTTTTCTTTTTTCAAAACAATCAATAGAGGTGTGACGAGCAGCAAACAACCAAGCTAAAAGATATGATTCTTGTGAAGTTCCGCCTCCACCTCCCTCAAGACAAAGTGAAGTCAACCACTCGTCAAGTCCTGCGTTTCCGCTTTCAAATTGACCAACCTCCAAAGGATAATTATCACTATGTTGGTCACCAATTCCACCAAACATAATTTGTGGATGAGGTATTCCGTGTTTGATAATAGTATCCATTAGTTGACACAAATTTCCTTTTGCAAGAGATTCAGGTATTTTACCCATACTTCCTGTTTCATCAAGAAAAACTGCTATTGCCAAAGACTCTGGGTGAGCATCCGAATCCCTGCTTTCTCTAAATTTAATACCAGCAGGTAACATATCTTTTCTGGCAGTGCCAGATTTTTTATTTACAAAAATATCATCAACAGAAGATGATACTCTTGAATCTGATAAATATGAAAACGCGCTTGATGACCAACTTGAACTTCCCATTTTATTTATTTTTTTGTTTATTGATTAATAATGCAAATGTAATTGTTTTTTTTAATTTTAGTCGATAAATTCATGAAATTTTGGTTTACCATATAATTTATGTATTAAATCAATGTATGTCTTGTATGTTTCATAAGAATTTCCATTTGTAGATATCAGAAAATTTATAAAATCTGGATTATAATCTTTTTTTAAAGAAACTCCACTCCCAGATTTGTCTCCAAGTAAATATATTGTTGTTCTTTTCGACAATTCAAGGTCAATATTAAATTGAGCTTTTGGACTTATTTTCCTACCTTTGGAATCCGTTTTTTTATCAAGAACATAAGAGGGATACCAATGTGCATATTTTGCTGAAATGTCTGTTAGGCTTGTATCTATCTTGGTTAAATGATAAAAAGAGCCACAAATTAATCCATGACTTTCTGGAACAACATACATTGATTCTGGATTTATTCCAGCGTGAGAAAATCCAACCTGGTCTAACCATGCAGAAAATTCAAGCATTCTACTTAAAATCCATCTTGCATGCTCAAAAGAAGTGCTTAATTCATGCAGAGAGACAATATTATAATCGACACAAAAGGTTAATTTGTTTCCATCATAAATAGCCTTTGAAGGAAGATATTTTTTAAAATGCTGAGAACTAGCATCTTTTAAAGACATTAATTTGTTATAATTTTCGTATGATTTTTTAAGCAAATTAGCATCTCCTTCTGAGATTATTTCTCTACTTGAATACTTTATGGTTACCCCAGCACCATCTTTAAAAGTATAACTATTTTCAATGTAATCTCTATATTCTGTTACTTTTTTAAAAGCATCTTCTGCATCCTCAATACTACATTTATCTGGATGCAAAAGAAGAGCATAAGCTTTATATTCAGATTTATAATTTGATTTTTTGGTAAATACCTCTTTCCAACTTTTTGCTGATTGTATTTTTTTAATTACCTCTGAAGCCTCCATTGGTTCTGTTTTTTTCTTTTTCTAATTCTTTTTCTATTTTTTTTCTTTCACCCCTTTCGTATTCAAGTTGTTTTTCCACCATCCTGCTGTTTATTTTATCAACTTGTTTTTGATAGTTTATTTTGCTTAAATTGACTTTAACTTTTTTGATTTCATTTTCTAAAATATTTATTCTGGCAATTCCAAGCTCTTTTTCTTTCTTTTTTTGTTCTGAAAAAAAAATTCTTTCTTTTTTTATTTCTTCTTCAAACAAATTTGTTAATTTTTCCAATGTATCATCCCATTTTGAACCTTTAAAATAATTTTCGTTTTCATATAATTTATTTAAAATATGATGAATGTTATTTTTTAGTTCTTTTTTTCTTTTTTCTTCTTTTCTATTCATGTTGTTCACTCTCCTTTTAAAACGAAATCACCAATTTTAAGTAAAATAGAATAGTCAATAGCAATCCATATAATAAAATTAACAATCATTAAAATCGGCAAAAAAGGAACACATATAAGCCCAAGAAAAACTCTTGAAAATCTTTTTTTCATATTATTTATTTTTAATCTCTTCTATGGTGTCAAGCCAAAATTTTATTTTTTTCTCTAAAACCAACCCCTCAGCTTCATCTTGTTCTCTTAACTTCCTTAAAGATTTATTATAATCATCAAGAGCATAAATAATTCCATCACAATAATTTAAAGCATATTTTTTTGCGCTATTATCATTTTCTTCAAATAAAGATAATATTTTTTTTGCATTATTTTTTGGGGTTTTCATTTTTTGCTATTTTTATATTCATTAAATAAATTGCTATAAGCTTCTGAAATAGTCTCTTTTTCTTTTTTTACTTTTTCAAGCTCAAGATTCAAAGCATCACGTTCAGAACGAAGTTCTTCATTTAATTTTGTGTATTCTTTTAATGTGTCCAAAGCAGCTTCAAGTTTTCCTTTGTAACCTTCAAAAGTCTGATTTAAAGATTGAAATTTTTGTTCAAATTCTAGTTCTTTTGTTTTATATAAAAGACCAAAATCTGTAATTGTCTTTTCTATATTAGCCAAGTCAATATTATTTATAATATCAAATATACCCAAGTTAGGCTTTTTATTTTGACTCTCTTCTTTGTTGTTTTTTTTCATTTTTAATCTTGTGAGCGTAATCAGTTATTGTTGTCTGTTTTAAAAATCACTATTAACCATATTGGTAGCCAAAATAATATAAACGTAAAAATACCTATAAATTCTGAATAAGACAAATCCTTTAATTCTTTTTTTAAAATAATTTTAGTATTAGGTAAAAAAAATGCCACATGACAAATGCCAATTGTAATATAAAAATAAATTATTTTAAATAAAAAAGGTGTCATTTTATAAGTTTTAAAGATTTTTTAATTGCACTTTTAAGAGCTCCATTTTTACTCTTTGATGTTCTAACATATTCTTCTCCTGATTCGTCTGTTAATTTCCAAACATACAAACCAAAATATTCATTATTAATCAAATTTTTCTCTATCTGAATAAACAAAGAATGTTTTTTATCTAGCCATTGAATTATTTGCTCATAAATTGGAGCAGCAACTGCCCATTGAGGCAAAGCTGAGTTTTTAATTGGAACACGAAATCTATCAATTTTTTCTTCCTCTTTTATTAAAGGAAAATTTGAATAATGAATTATTAATTTTTTTGTGTCTATTTTTTTGGACGGAAACTTATTGTGTTCCCAATAAGCCATACAGATTTCATCAAAACCTTTTTTTTGAGCTAATATGCATAGATTATATGGTAAGAAAAGTTTTTCCACTGAATACATGAACGCAAATATACAAAAAAAGTTTCAAAAATTTAAGAAAAAGTTTTAAAAACTCTTACTTTATTCCAATAACTTTTAAATTCGCTCAATGGAATAATGTTTTTGCTATACTTATCTCCAAACTGCTTTCCAGTCAAATCAATTATCTTATTTCCAACTCTAACTACAACATGACTAAGATATTTCGGTTCATATTCATTCCAGGCATCAGCAGCATTTTTATCTAAACCTTGTTTTAACCCAACTCCTTCTATTAAACTTACGTTTTTTATTCCCTGCTCTAATAATTTATTCGCAAATTTTTCTGAAATGGTGTCACAAAAACCTTTTAAATCATTTGGGTTGTCAAAAGATTTGATTAATTGTGTTATGTGGTCTTCTTTTTTAAAATCATCAATATAAAATTCCATACCATCAGAAATTATTTTTCTAATTTTTTTTCTCAATATAGATTCATTAATTTTGTTTATGCTTGTAAATATTGGGTTTTTACCTATTTCTTTTGCTTCTTTTATTTTGAAGATATGTAATTTATCTAACAATTTGTCTGTATCATAAACAACTATTTCAAATTCCGATTCTGAATCTCCCATAGAAGAAAATACAACATATCTATTTAAACTCTCTTGCCAATCAACGTTGTCGCTATTTATAAATGAAGCTAAAATATAATTAGAGCCATTGTGACTTCCAAATTCTTTAGCTGCGCTTAAATCAAATGTCCAAGATTCACCTAAATAATCTTTTTCTATGTCATCTGGAGATTTTACTTTGATTGCTCTATATATTGGAAAATAATCTGGAAAAGAATTAAAAATATCAACAACCTCTTCAGCATATTTAAAAGCTTGCTTTTTTGTTTGAAACATACACTCTTCTTCTCCAGGCTCTTCTTCAAAACCAGGATAAATGTCATAATAATTAAAATCGCTCCAATTTCTTTTTAAAGAATTAAAAACATCCTTTATTTCAAATTTATTCTTCACTATTTTTCTTTTTTTTATTCTTTTTAACAGTCTTATGAGTAAAAAAGCCTAACAAAGGAATCACTATTGTTGTCAATATATATTTCCAATTCTCCTCAGTAAAACCTTTTATTGTATAGAAATAATTTGCATGAACAAGTATTTTTTTATCATAAACTGGTATATCTTTAGTTAAATCTTTATCTTTTATAGTAACAACCAAAATTAATTCATTGTTCCCTTTTTTCAAAGGTCTAACAGCCCATCTCCACATAGTAAAATCTTCGTCATCTTCTATTGTTTGTATTTTTGAATCTAAAGGAATAATTTCAAATTTATCAACACCTGGGTCTTCTAATTTTGCTTCCATTGTAGAGCCAACCCTAACCTCATCAGTTACACCAACTGGCATTCCAATTTTTATTGATATACTGTCTTTTTGTTTAGCAATTCTAAGATTTACAGTGTATGTTTTTCCAACTTCCATAGAGTCAGGAACACAATACCTTATAATTCCTTTGTCTTCCTTTATTTTTCCAACATTTTCAGTGGGTATTAAAAGTTTTTTAATTTTTATATGAGGAGAATATGTAGTATCACTAGCAATAGATTGCACCGATTTTTCATTTATTTGCTCTAAACAAGGTTCTTCCTGTGCGTTTTTGTTTGACCATTTGGGATTATTGCAACCAAATAAAATTAATAAAATAATTAATATTATTATTTTCTTTTTCATTTTTTTAAAATAAATATTTGTTTTTTTATTAAAAATAATTTACTTTAAATTTTAATTGTTTATATGTTAAACATATATTATTGTTTTTTAAATTTTTCCTTTTTGTTCTCCCCTTTTTTTTTGACCTCCTGATTTCAGGAGGTTTTTTTTTGCTATTTATATTAAAAAAATGGGCTCAAAAATTAAAATAACAGATACTTCTGGAAACAGAATTCAAAAAAAACCAAAAATAAATCAAACAGAAATTTCTTCTAATGGAACAAATTTGTCATTAAGCACGAATTCTCAAACAATACCTGTTGAAGGAGCGGTTCCTGGAGGAGCAAATACTGAAGTTCAATTTAATGACAACGGAACTTTTGGTGTAAGTCCAGGTTTTCTTTTTGATAAATACCAGGTATCTTTAAATGTGGGTAATTCAAATAACATTACTCAATCTCAATATGCAAATGCTATTGGCGGTCACAGTAATCTAATTTATAGTTCATACACTTCAAATATTATTGGTGGCTTTGCAAATGAAATAATTGGAAACGCATCCTGCTTTGGTAAAGGAGGTTCATCTTCTATTGTCGGAGGAACTCAAGGATATATATCTGATTCTTTTGGCTCTTCTGTTATTGGAGGTTCACTTAACTCTATTAATAATTCAAAAAAATCTGTAATTTTAGGAGGACATGATAATGGCATGAATGATTATTCAGTATCTTCATCTATTATAGCTGGAATTTATAATATTATGAGTGGAGCATCAATATCATCTATCATTGCTTCAAGTGCAAGTGTTATGTCTGGTGGAACAGCTTCTTCTACTATTTTAGGTTCATCTTTTGGTAAAATACTTGATAATACTATTTGGTCTAATGTAATAGGAGGATTTTATAATGTTATCGGAAGCGAATCTTGTGGTTCATCAATAATAGGAGGAGCACTTAATAAAGTGCTTTTAGGTTCTTG
>Ga0316217_10003754_pt1 | contig 16961 bp, 10 predicted proteins | sample 1anoAmetaG_FD_203633 | JGI IMG/M metagenome (GOLD analysis project Ga0316217, IMG submission 203633) | Freshwater microbial communities from Trout Bog Lake, Wisconsin, USA - 1anoA | ecosystem: Environmental > Aquatic > Freshwater > Lake > Hypolimnion/Profundal zone | place: USA: Wisconsin...
GATACTAAACCCTTAGAGGCTCAAGCATAGAACAATAAGGACGATTAAAAAGTTTCCTTTTGGGAGCTTTTCAGATTTGCTGAGGGACTCGACTACCTACTCATCACCCTAGGAATAATCTTTGCACTGATTGCAGGCTGCAGCTTTCCGTGGTTCGCCTACCTTTGGGGTAAAATACTTGATTCTTTTCTGACGACGAATGATGCTAACCAGAGAGTTGAAAATTCAATTTATCACAGAAACATATTTTTTTACTTGGGACTTGGATCACTTGCAGCCTCATGGGTGGCTTTTGCTTGCTGGGCAATGTTAAGTTAAAGGATGGCAGTAAAGTGTAGAAAAGCTTTCATGAAGAGTTTACTTAGACAAGATGTTGGATGGTACGATGTCACGAATCAATTCGAGCTATCTTCAAACTTTAACAAAGACGCTTTGGCTTACCAGAGAGCCACAGGAGAAAAGCTAGGTAGTATGTTTAATCTTTTTTCGATGTTTGTTTGTGGAGCAGTGATATCGATCGTAATTGGATGGAAGATGGCCCTGGTAATCCTTGCATCGCTACCCATTATTGGCTCAATCATCATGCTTTTCATCTATCTTATTCACTAAAGAGATAGCATCTTCCAAAGCTAATATGAAAAAGCAGACGTGAGCGCTCACCAAGCCCTTAACTCAATCAAAACTGTAAAAGCTATGAATGGCCAAAAATTTGAGGAAAATAAATATAACAAATTTCTCAGCTTCTTAAAGGAAAAGGTTGCAAGTTGGGCCGTTTATGCTGGAATAGGTACAGGTCTATACTTTGTCATTCAGTACTGTGCATTTAGCTTTGGATTTTGGTATGGGACCCATTGTGTAGCAGATAGCTATCGCTGTACTTCTGCTAGTCCCTACACTCCTGGACAAGCTACTATTGTCTTCTTTGCGAATTTCGTAGGCAGCTTCAATTTTATGCAACTGGTCCCCAACATCGTGGCTATTCTCGAAGGAATGAAAGCAGCGAAAAGATTGTACGCAGTGATCGATAGAAAGCCAGAGATGGACAGCCTCAGATAGGTCGGGGAACCAGGATTACGCAAGGAAGCTATTTTGGGAGAAATCAAATTTTAAAATGTTACTTTCGCTTATCCCAAATAAAAGCAAAGACCGATCTTGAAAGGTATAAACTTATCTTTCGAGCCACACAAATCAACAGCGTTGGTTGGAGACTCAGGCTGCGGCAAATCAACTATTGTTCAGCTCCTCATGCGTTTTTATGATCCAGATTAAGGCAAGATTTTATTAGACGGTGTCGACCTCAAAGAGTATGACCTCGAATGGCTGCGGTCACAAATCGGCTACGTAGGTCAGGAGCCATCACTATTCGAAGGCACTGTTAAGTAGAATATTTTTATAGGCAAGGGCGATGCTACTGAATAAGAAGTAAGAGAGGCTTTGTCTCACGCATAAGCTCTTTAGTTCGTCTAAAAGCTGCCTGGCGGATTGGACTATAATGTCGGCTACGCAGGTTCTAAGCTTTCAGGTGGGCAAAAGCAGAGATTGGCCATTGCAAGAGCCATTATTAAAAAACCAAAGCTGCTTTTTCTGGACTAGGCAACTTCTGCCCTAGACCGCAGAAATTAAAAGCTGATTCAATCGACCCTCGACAAGATATCAGTTGGATTGACCACAATAAGCATCGCTCATAGAGTAAAAACAATAATGAGTGCGAGTACGATCTATGTGCTTTATTCAGGAGAGGTAGTTGAAAAGGGTTCTTACAAAACTTTAAATCGCTTCAAGGATCTTTAGCTCAAGCCAGAAGATGAGGAAATAAAATCTGCTGCAAATGCAGAAAAACCCTTTGAAGCATAATAGGCAAAAGTTGGCTAAGATGACTAAGAGTAAGTTCCTGCTATAAGTAAAGCTGTTGCTAGGCAAAGCCTGGGTGAGGCTGCATCGAATCAGTCATAGTCGTAAGAAAATGTGTTTGCTCGGCTCTTTTCCTACACGGAAGGTCATAGACTATAGTTTTTCGTGGCGTTACTGTGCTGCGTGGTTGCAGGAGCAGTACATCCTGGCTCTGCGCTGCTCCTGGCGAATATTCTGAACCAACAGTTCACAATATACGCCTACTCTCAAACTAATCCATCAGATGCTAACGTTACTAATGGGATCCAAAATGCTTAAAAATATGTTTTGGGACTGCTCGGGCTTGCCATCTTTATTTTCTTCCCTTTTCTGGTTCAATCTGCTCTCTTTACTATAGTAGGACAATCTGTGACTGAGAAATTGAGAAAATAAGTCTATAATAAGCTCTTGAGGCTGCCAGTCAAATGGTTTGAGAAAAAGTAAAACCGAGGAGGAGCCGCTGCGACTCGTTTCGGAGTTGATTCTAGGCAAGTTAACAGTTTGGTGACTTCTTTGGTCTCAACAATAGCTATGAACTTTTCATCGATTATAATAGGGATGATTATTCCTTTTGTCTTTGTTTGGCAGATGGGATTGGTTGGCCTAGTAGCTATGCCTGCTATGGTTACTGCTGGTTTCGTTTACATGCTTTTCTCAGGTGCCGACGATAAAAATAAGCTTTACTATTAACGCGCATCTAAGGTATCTGAGTAAGCTATACTGAACATTCGGACAGTTTATTCCTGCAACTACCAAAAACGTTTAGGACTAATATACGACAAATAACTACAATACCCTCTAGATGCAGCTTTTGCCAAAGGTACCAAAGTAGGCTTGTGCTATGGTTTCTCTCAATTGATTACTTAATTCACTTTTGGAGTACTCTTCTATTTCGGTGCCCTCGTTATGCGCGACAATCCAGATGTAAGCCTTACTTACATTTTATATGCTATCATGTCAATCGTGTGGGCTGGCTGGTATGCAGGTAACAACTTTTACTTCATGCCTGATATCTTAACTGGCAAATAGTCGGCTAGGAATCTCTTCAAAATCCTTGACTTGGAAGACGAAGACCAAAGGCAAGTCAGAACTGGCTCAAAATTACTAACCACTCCAATTGAGGGAAACCTCGAACTAAGTATGCTGCATTTCAGGTATTCTAAAAAGTCGGACCCCGTTCTCAATGGAATAAATCTCAAAATAAAGAAAGGCTAAAAAGTGGCCTTCGTTGGTCCATCGGGCTGTGGAAAGTCAACTCTCGTTCAGCTATTACAGCGCTTTTACGACTACGACGGTCAAATTCTCTTAGACGGAGTTTAGATTCGAGACTACGACATCCATCACCTAAGGGCAGCAATCGCAGCTGTAAACCAAGAGCCAAGTCTGTTTACTGGCACCATCGGAGAAAACATCAAATACAACCTTGAGGCCAATGAAGACGAGCTTAAGGCAGCTGCTTCGAAGGCCGAAGTGCTGTAATTTATTCAGTCCAATGAGAAAGGGTTCGACAGAGATGTGGGAGTGCTCGGCTCGCAGCTTTCAGGCGGCCAGAAGCAAAGAGTTGCCATCGCCCGGGCTCTGAACAGATAGCCCCAAATTCTTATGCTCGATGAAGCCACCTCCGCCCTCGACCGAAATACAGAAAAGAAAGTGCAGCAAAGCATAGACGAAACCATGAAAGGCAAAACCAACTTAGTTGTCGCCCATCGCATCGAAACGATTATGAACGCAAACAGAATCTACCTTTTCGATAAGGGAGAAATCCTGGAAGAGGGGTCCTACGCTGAGCTCATTCAGAAAAAGGGCTACTTCTATAATTTGTAGAGGGGCGAGCAACTGTCACAATGATTAAACCTGAAATCTATCATTGACACTAAAGTTCTATTAATATCTGTGGTTTTTTACTGGATTAAAGCTTTGAAATAATAGTAAAAAATAGGATCGAATTATAGCAAAATAGATAAATCGTTCATCAGGCTAGTTCTTTCTTAGCCATCTCAATCTCATGTAAAATCAGCTTTAAGATTAGGAGGACATGCTGGCATCATCTATTTATTTTTTGTTTCCTAGGAGTAATTTTTAAATTCGGATGTAAGATTTATGAAAAGAACGAATTTTAGTTCAATTCGTAGTGTTTATTAGCACAAAAACAATCTAGTTCAGTAGGTTACTAATAATAATCTATGAATGCATACCAAACGATCATCAAAAATTTGTATCAACTACATATCATTTAAAATAGCATAGACTTGTTGTTAAAGCCTAAAGAAATGTAAATCCTTATTCGATCTTCGATCTTTTTTTTTATTTCTTCTTAGTTTCTTATACTTTAGATGCTTTTTATAATCTATAATAAATATCTTTTGTTTTCTGATACGCTAACTTCATGTAACCTCAAACAGAAAAAAAACTATTTGAGTCAACTCAGAAAAAACCCTCAGAAACTGAAACATAAAAGAAGGACGATTAAAAAGTATCCTTTTTGGAACTTTTCAGATTCGCTGAGGGACTCGATTACCTCCTCATCACCCTCGGAATAATCTTTGCAATGGTGGCAGGCTGCAGCTTTCCGTGGTTCGCCTATCTTTGGGGTAAAATACTCGATTCTTTTCTGACGACGAATGATGCTAACCAGAGAGTTGAAAACTCGATTATTCATAGGAACATATTTTTTTACCTGGGAGTTGGATCACTTGTAGCTTCATGGGTAGCTTTCGCTTGTTGGGCCAAGCTAAGTGAAAGGATGGCAGTAAAGTGCAGAAAAGCTTTCATGAAGAGCTTACTTAGACAAGATGTTGGATGGTACGATGTCACGAATCAATTCGAGCTTTCCTCAAATTTCAATAAAGACGCTTTGGCTTACCAGAAAGCCACAGGAGAGAAATTGGGCAGTTTGTTTAATCTTCTTTCAATGTTTATTTGTGGAGCAACGATATCTATTATAATTGGATGGAAGATGGCCCTAGTGGTCCTTGCATCGCTACCTATCGTTGGAGGAGTCATCATGATTTTCATCTATCTTACTCAGCGAAAAGATAGCATCTTCCAAAGTTTGTATGAAAAAGCAGATGTTACTGCTCACCAAGCTCTTAACTCAATCAAAACAGTAAAAGCTATGAATGGCTAATAATTTGAGCAAAGTAAAATATAGCAAATTTCTCAATTTTTTAAAGGAAAAAGTTGGGAGTTGGGCAGTTTACGCTGGAGTAGGTACAGGGCTTTACTTTACCATTCAATACTGTGCTTTTAGCTTTGGATTTTGGTATGGGACCCATTGCGTAGCAGGTACTTATCGTTGTAGTGAGGGTGTTCCCTACACCCCCGGAGAATCCACTATTGTGTTCTTTGCGAATTTCGTAGGCAGCTTCAATTTTATGTTACTGGTCCCAAACATCATGGCCATCGTTGAAGGGATGAAAGCAGCGAAAAGATTGTACGCAGTGATCGATAGAAAACCAGAGATGATAAATTTCAGTGAACTTGTGTAGCCAGGATTACGTGTTTAGTCTATCGTGGGAGAAATCAAATTTTAAAATGTTACCTTTGCCTATCCTAAATAAAAGCATAGACCAATTTTGAAAGGTATAAACTTAACGTTTGAACCTCATAGATCAACTGCATTAGTTGGAGACTCAGGCTGCGGAAAATCAACTATCGTTCAGCTTCTCATGCGTTTTTATGACCCAGATTAAGGCAAGATCTTATTAGACGGTGTCGACCTCAAAGAATATGACCTCGAATGGTTGCGCTCACAAATCGGCTACGTAGGTCAGGAGCCATCTCTATTCGAAGGCACTGTTAAGTAGAATATTTTGATAGGCAAGGGCGATGCTACTGAATAAGAAGTAAGAGAGGCTTTGTCTCACGCATAAGCTCTTTAGTTCGTCTAAAAGCTGCCTGGTGGATTGGAATATAATGTAGGCTACGCAGGTTCTAAACTTTCTGGCGGACAAAAGCAGAGATTGGCCATTGCAAGAGCCATTATTAAAAAACCAAAGCTGCTTTTTCTGGACTAGGCAACTTCTGCCCTAGACCGCAGAAACTAAAAGCTGATTCAATCGACCCTCGACAAGATATCAGTTGGATTGACCACAATAAGCATCGCTCATAGAGTAAAAACAATAATGAGTGCGAATACGATCTATGTGCTTAACGCGGGACAGGTCCTGGAGAAGGGTCCTTACAAAACTCTAAATCGCTTCAAAGATCTTTAAATCAGGCCAGAAGATGAAAAGAGAAATTCTACTGTAAATCCAATCAAAGTCTTTGAATTATAAGTTGGCAAAATTGGCGAAAACCACTAAGATTCTCTAATTAAAACTATATCAGGGCAAAATCCAGAAGAATCTCCATCAAATGAACCATAATAATAAGAAAATGTGTTTAGCCGGCTGTTTTCGTACACCGAGGGTCATAGACTACAGCTTTTCTTGGGGCTACTATGCTGTTTGGTTGCAGGAGCAGTACATCCTGGCTCTGCACTGCTTCTCGCGGCCATTCTCAACTAACAGTTCACAATATACACCTACTCACAATTTGATCCATCCGATCCGAATGTTACTACTGGGGTTCAAGATGCTTAAAAGCATGCTTTGGCGCTATTCGGGGTCGCTATCTTTATTTTCTTCCCTTTTCTAGCTCAATCCGCTCTCTTTACTATCGTGGGAGAATCTGTAACTGAAAAATTAAGGAAATAGGTCTACAATAAGCTTTTGAGATTGCCAGTCGAATGGTTTGAGAAAAAGTAAAACCGAGGAGGAGCAGCTGCGACTCGTTTTGGAGTTGATTCTAGGCAAGTTAACGGTCTAGTGACTTCTTTGCTCTCAACAGTAAGTATGAACGTTTCATCGATAATAATAGGGATGGTTATTCCTTTTGTCTTTGTTTGGCAGATGGGATTGATCGGCTTAGTAGCTATGCCTGCTATCATTATTGCTGGTTTCGTTTACATGCTTTTCGCAGCTTCAAATGACAAAAATAAAATTTACTACTAACGAGCAGCTAAGGTATCTGAGTAGGCTATACTAAACATTCGGACAGTTTATTCCTGCAACTATCAGAAGCGTTTAGGACTAATATACGACAAATAACTACAATACCCTCTAGATGCAGCTTTTGCCAAAGGGACCAAAGTAGGCTTGTGCTATGGTCTCTCTCAATTGATTAGTTAATTCACCTTTGGAGCTCTCTTCTACTTTGCTGCTTTAGTTATGCGTGACAATCCAGACGTAAGTCTTATCAATATTTTATATGCTATCATGTCAACGGTTTGGGCTGGCTGGTACGCAGGCAATAACTTTTACTTCATGCCTGATATATTAACTGGCAAATAGTCGGCTAGGAATCTCTTCAAAATCCTTGATTCAGAAGACTAAGACCAAAAGCAAATCAGAACTGGCTCAAAATTACTAACCACTCCAATCGAGGGAAACCTCGAACTAAGTATGCTGCATTTCAGGTATTCTAAAAATTCAGACCCCGTTCTCAATGGAGTAAATCTCAAAATAAAGAAAGGCTAAAAAGTGGCCTTCGTTGGTCCATCGGGCTGTGGAAAATCAACTTTCGTTCAGCTATTACAGCGCTTTTACGACTACGACGGTCAAATTCTCTTAGACGGAGTTTAGATTCGAGACTACGACATCCATCACCTAAGGGCGGCAGTCGCAGCTGTAAACCAAGAGCCAAGTCTGTTTACTGGCACCATCGGAGAAAACATCAAATACAACCTTGAGGCCAATGAAGACGAGCTAAAGGCAGCTGCTTCGAAGGCCGAAGTGCTGTAATTTATTCAGTCCAATGAGAAAGGGTTCGACAGAGACGTGGGAGTGCTCGGCTCGCAGCTTTCGGGCGGCCAGAAGCAAAGAGTTGCCATAGCCCGGGCTCTGAACAGATAGCCCCAAATTCTTATGCTCGATGAAGCCACCTCCGCCCTCGACCGAAATACAGAAAAGAAAGTGCAGCAAAGCATCGACGAAACCATGAAAGGCAAAACCAACTTAGTTGTCGCCCATCGCATCGAAACGATTATGAACGCAAACAGAATCTACCTTTTCGATAAGGGATAAATCCTGGAAGAGGGATCCTACGCGGAGCTCATTCAGAAAAAGGGCTATTTCTATAATTTGTAGAGGGGCGAGAAACTGTCACAATGATTAAACCTTGAAATCTATCATTGACACTAAAGTTCTATTAAAATCTGCGGTATTTTCTGCAATACAGATATAAATCGAAAGAAATAGTAGTGAAGATATGAGCGAAGTATGGCATAATAGAGGAAGGGCTCAGTAGACTATTTTTTTCTTACCCCTCTTGATTTGGGGCAAAATCATCTTCAAACGTTGTGAAGACATATGAACATCATCAATTTATTTTCTGTTTTATCGAAGTGATCTTTAAGTTTGAATAGTGCTAGATTTTAAGGGTGATGTAAGATTTTTATGAAAAGAACGATACAACCTGGAGTTCATTTTCCTATCGAACTAGGTTTCAGTCGGCATAACTAGATGTTGGTAGCCAACTTATTTGTGTACTGAAATCGTTCGATTATTCATAAATTGATATCTTGTGGAGTCCATACCAGGTTTTCTCAGCTGCTCCAGCCTTTAGGAAGACTTTTCAAGGGAGTCTCTTAATATGGTTAGTGCTCGTTTGCGTTTTTTGTGCTATTATTGAATCTTGTATATGTAATTGATGTTTTTGGAGGTGGGAGAGGTCAGGTCGTTGAGATTAACTACATACTTGTTGCTGATTTTATCGATTTCCTCATCATCGTCTGAAGACTCACATTGGTTCATCAACTTAAACCCCTCCTCTATCTTAAAATGTTGTTACATTAGTTTATGTCAATGTACATGAACTTACCCTACCTCAAAATCTACTTCGTTAGACCTACAAGTTATTATTCTTTCACTGCTTTGCTAGTATTCTCCAATTGCGATTATTTTTTGAGCTAAATTCTATATTTTCTGGGGGACAGTTTCAGCATTTTTTTTGTATTTTATTTTTATTTGCCAATTGCTAACTCTAAGCAAATGATGTTTATTTATGAATAAAAGCTTGAAATAATCTATTTACAAATCTAAGATATCACTGCTGTTGACATCTTACTTCTTGACGACCACCTCCTCCAAATCTTTCTCTACTATCTTCTTCGTCATCGCCTCCTGTGGGGCTTGGATTGAGGTCTCTTTCGTTGAACTCTTACAAAATTTTGTTTTTGCTGGTCTTTGCGTAGCCTTAAGATTTGATTGGCTTCCCTCCTAGTATTTTAGCTATCTTTTCTAAGTTCACATTTGAGATGGAGTTCTTCTTCGGGAAGTTTATTATAAACTAGAGATAGAGGTTTCCGTGAGACATTGGATCTTTGTAGAAAGGCATACCGAGCCCTTTAACAGTTTTAACATCTTAATTATGAAGAATTTCTCCGGGGGCAGTTGCAATAACATGCTTCTTGCCACTCAAATGCGTGAGTTCGATGGTGACCCCAGTCAAAGCCTCCAGGAGAGATATTTTCTTGTTGTGTAACAAATCAGCCCCTCTCCTCTCGAAGACATTATGCTTTTTGATTTTGATGCGGACATAAATGTCTCCTGCTATGATTCCAGGCTAAATAATACCCAATTTACGTACTAGTCGTTTTCTCCGGTAAATATATAATCGTGCTCGTTGGGACAACCTGATTCTATTGCCACTTCTAAAGTTTTTTATACGTCAATCACTTTCTTCCCCTTACAAGACTGGCACTTGTCCTACTGCTTTATGATTTCACCCTCACCTTTGCAATCTGCACATTGCCCCTGTGACTGAGAATACATCCCAGGCCCCAATTGAACCATCCTCACCACAACTCCTGTTCCTTTACATTTTGTACACTTTACACAATTTTTCCCACCTTTTCCCTCACAAGGCTCACAAATACGAGTTCTATATTATATAATAAAAACCTCTTGATTTTAAGATTCTTCATGGCGCCATTGAAGACTTCTTCCATAGTGACTGAGAGTTCAATAAGTTTTGGTTTGCCTTTTCTCGGGCCTGTTGATTTTTTCTTTCCTCCAGTAAACAAATCAAATAGGCCTCCAAAACCAGAACCTCCTGGAGGACCTCCATTCTTAACTCCTTCCTCTCCATAATCATCATAAAGTTGCCTTTTTTCTGGGTTGGAAAGGACTTCATAAGCATTCGATAGTTATTTGAATTTTTAGGGATCTCCTCCTTTATCTGGATGCATTTTGAGCGCTTTTTTTCTAAAAGCTTTTCGGATCTACTCAATAGTGACTTTTTTGTCAACCTAAAGAAGCTCGTAGTATTTTTTGTTGTCGACTTCTTTGTTAGGTGCTTGCTCTTCTTCTGATTCTTGACTGGAGAAGCCTGGGAATCCATCAAAGCCTCCAAAACCTCCTCTATACATTTAAAGTATTAATAATCAAATAAATGTTGAATGTTACCTTAATATCGATTCCTAAATATTGATAATTTTAAATACAGCCGCAAATTAGAAAACAACGAAAATACTTTCTAGCCTAAAAACCTCAATTATTAAAAATAACTAACAGGACTCTCAATAAAAATGTGCATCCATGTTTCTATGTTATAAATTGCTTTTTAAACCGATAAATTAGATAATATTAAGCATGCGCCCGGCAAAAAATAAAGCATCAAACCAGCAGAGAATATATGCATTATGCCTAAACCCGGATTGTACTTGCTTCACAAGACACTGCTCCGTTGTTGTTGCCAACCAAACTGTCATCAGTGTTGATTAAAATCATGAGAGTTGTAAAAGGTGGTTATGGAGATTAGATTAGCATGACTTTTTTTCCAAAAGTGCCTAGCAGAGTAGATTCTAAAAATAGGATCCAGATTTTCTACAGTCGCCATTAAGCTCAATCGAGTTGCTATTGACTTTCGATTAGGCCAATTGGAAACAAGGCATTACTGAAATATTCGATAGTATCAAATTCTAATTTGATAAAAAGTTGAAATAGATGTACGGTAGAATATCCCACAAAGTAGGAAACTTGATCTAAAAAGGTCAAACTGCAAAAAGGCATATGCTTCAGCTCAAAAACAAATGCCTCAATAAAATTTGGACATCTTAGCATTAACAGTTTTATAGAGAAAATTTACTCAACAACCTTCGCTAGATACAGAATACAGGATTGTTGAGGATCATTAATTGTGAAGGCTTGAGTATGGAGATAGATAGAATCAAGGACTATATGAACAGAATTTAATGGTACTTTTGGATCTAATAGCCTGAACTAGATCGCTTGGAAAGATCCAATTATAAGAAATACGAGTAGCAACTGTCGTAATTGTTGCAATACAAAGAAATTGAAGGGATAAATAGAAAACTGCAAGAAATCTACAGTGCTTTCAAAATTAAGCCTTTTGCTTTCAGCTAGTAAACTTCACTAAGATGTGGTAGATGCAGTCTTTAAATCCATCCATCTGAAGATCCTTTGAAAGTAAAGAATAAACAGACTAAAAGGTCGGAATGCCTCATAGCCCTCTATACTCACCTATGCAAGCAACACGCTGATTAAGTCATCGAGAAGTACATTCAAAAATCAAGCAAGCCCAACATTAGGCTGAGTCTGTAGTAGCTGTTGAGATAGGTCAGCGCTAACAAGGTCAAAACTTGTGTTGTGATTGACAGATAAAACTATAATTCTAGCAAATAGGTGATTCAAACAAAAGACACTTACGTGATTGAGGTGGTGTCTAAGCCTCGATAAAATATCGCAGCGGGAAGATACTTGATCGCGTAGTCTTCAGGCAAAGATGCAGCTGATATTTTCATGATCTTGATCCTTTACGAATTATCGAAAATAGATTCGAAAATGCGTTTGGTTCTCATAACCAACGATCACTTTGGCAAAACCCTCCAGCCTATCTACCTGTCTCTTGGGGCGAAGATTGATTTGATCAGCAAAGTAAACAACTAGCTCATCCTGCAATAGAACAATCAGAACGGATAAATGATCATCGAAGAGTGATTACGTCAAATTTTTATACTTTGAAGAGTCAATATTTTGCTGATGAATCCTACAAAGCAGAACCGAAAGAGGCTAACTCTAAAGTTTACTCTTTCATGCTAAGGTTTTATCTTGTCTTGATTTATTATTTGTTATTCCTTGTTTTCTTCATTTTTTGCGGCATACTCTAATACTAGTCAGATGAACTCACTACTCGCTGATGATTTGCTATTTGATACAGCTTCTTATTCTTCCTTTTTGTAAAATTTACAGCGCTGATGCTTAGTTATGGTTTGGGCGATTCTTCAACTTTGTATTCCATTGAAGAGTCTTCTTCAAAAAGCGGCCGATTTGAGTCATTTGCGATTTAGTGTTAATCGTCTGTCAAATACTTCTGTTTATTCCACAACCGCTGGAGTTTCCGCATCATATTCACAGATTGATATTTTGTTTATTTTTTGATTTGTTAAAGAGTATCATGAGATTCGTATTCTGATAGATAGTTTGGTATTTTAGGATGCTGCCTCCTTGTGCTGCTCCTTGCGATATCCTACATGCCTGCACTCTTACACTATAATAACACACATTACAAATAATCAAGTCAGCCTATTCTATAAATTTAAATAGCATTTTCGCATGAGCATCATCGCCCTCCTGATATCAAGCATCACTCCTCCGTCCTTACTCTATCACTACTCTAACTCTGCGCATAAAAATGACCTCAGTTCTGATTCCAACTTGATAGTTTCGAAAGCATAATCACTCAGACTGAAAGTGGGGCAAAGGTAAAGGCTAAACTCAGACTATGGTATATGGTTCTTGACCAAGGATGAGGACGGCCTAATTTATGCTGCATGTGTGAGTGAAGATTACCCACAGAGAGTGGTGTTTGGGCTGTTTCAAAAGATGCAAGTATCTCTAAAATAGAAAAGTGATGGAAACTAGTTATCGAAGGTGGTAAATAAGCTAAAAAATTAATTTAATTAACTATGCTAAAAATACAAAGATGCTCGATTGGATAAAATGAAAACAGCCCACTTCACCGTGAAAGACCTCAAGGATGAGCTCTATATAGGAATCGGGAAAAAAACTGAAAACCTGGAGAAATTAAAGACCTTCAAACAAAAATCGACTCGCATCAAAAGTAACCCTTTTTCTAAGTAGGTTTTGCAAAACAGTTCTAGAAGGGAGGCGAGGAAGTTGAGGAAAAGGTTTTTTGGCACAAATGGAAAGTTTTCATCATGATGGGAGTAGTCATCGCCAATGTTCTAATTGTAAGTGGAATCATCATCTACTTTAACATTCATTGATATTTTGTAATTTACAACACCATATTCTATCATCAATTTTTTAGAATTTGCAACTAATAAATTCAAGACTATTATTCGAATCTCTTTTTGTCCCTGCCGCAACCCATTATGTTTAAAGAACATAGAAATCATTGATGGCTCAAAGCAGTGTGGTTGAAGTCTCTTTGATTGGCCTAGATCTTCTCTTTCAAAATCTGAGTAAAATTCATTCTCATATCCTAACTGTTTCTCTTCCATCTAGGCTTCGAAAGTAATCTTTAGTTTTGATCGTTTTAGTACTAGCCTGGACCTGGAGTTTTGAAGCTCAGCTCTTTCATTCTTTTTTATCGGCCTATCCTATATCTCTTGCATCTTACACTGTGCTCACAGTTCTCGATAAAACCTCATAAAACTGTGGATGATAGGTCAGTGGTCCAGGCATTTTTTCTACAGTCGTTGAATGCCTTTTCTCCCTACCGATAACTCCTCCCCGGATTTAGTGTTTTTATTCATTTTTGAAATAGTAGCCAGGCCCGACTGGGAAAGCTTTTTACAAACTACTTTCTCTTGATTTAGGTATGCTAAATGGTCTTATAGATACATCGGTCTTGGTTGTTTTGATTTGATAGTGTCAATTGAGACCTAATCGTATGCACCAGGGCCAGGGACGTCATTTTAGTACTCAAATTTTCTTAGCTCTCTAGAAATTATGCCTCCAGTATGCTAAAGCTATGATCTTTCGGGACTATAGTGACCAGGCCCAGGATTCTAGGAAAACTGGTTGAAATTTCTCAAAGCGTTTGTAAATTTGTAGCATTTGATGTTTTGCCTAAACTTAGAGATTTAATAAGTGCCAGGCCCAGGAATGTTTTTTTTCTCAGCTTATTAGAGTTCTGATTGTTTGAACTTTTTAGAGTGAGGAAAAGAAAACAGCATTTGAGATCGCTGCAGTTTATTTAGCTCATATTAAGTTGGGCCAGGTATCTTTTGTCTTTCCTTATCTTCAAGAAACTATCTTTTTTTCTTAGAAAAACTAAATCAGCCCCATAAATACCTGTGGGACAGCACTTTAATGGTTCTATTGATTTAGTAGGATGCCGGAGACGGACCTATCTCAGATTTGTTTAGCGTATGAGTCTTTTAAAAAGAAGCTCTTTTACTAGGAAGTAGCAAAGTACGATTATACCTAATCTTTACAACCAAAATACGCAGCCGGCCCTGGTGACTCTGTCTAACATCGTAAATTCTTCCTCCCTTTAAAGCTGATAAGTCCTTTATCCTTTCTAAAAGCAAAAGTACAAGCAAGCCATTGTTGAAATCGTAAGTTCCTAGTGCAGGTTTACCTTCAGGACTATTTTTTTCAGACTTAGCAAAGGCTGGAGATTAGGCTGTTTTGATTTTGGATAGTTGTTTCGAAGCTTAGTCGCTAGTTTCGGAAGGATATACTTTTTGAAAAGCAAGTGCTTTTTTCGATGAAACTTATTCGCTTAGTTGTGAAAAAGTTACACATAGTTTTCTACATTCGACTATTTGTCCTTACAGTATGAATAAAGATAATAAATAACTGCAAAATTAGGAGGTAGAAATTTATTTCATTACTTATCTTAGTACGAAATACAGCTGCAAACTTTATTGCTCCACTTGCTAGTTTATATGCAAGTTATAAAAATATATAAACAGTCGCAGATGAAGGAATAGTCACTTTAAAATAATAAAAAGTCCGCTTCCCCTAAAAGAACAGATAAAGCATTTTTTACTGATCTGCGCTAAAAACCATCCGCCTAAATTTAAGACTAAGGGCGCAAGCTGACCAAATTCGTGGACCAGATTGAAAAAAAGATAGATAATGCTGAATGGAAACAGGATTTAATTCTTAAGTACAACTATATGCCTTTTAAGCGGATTTCTTAGAAGCTACAAATTGAAAAACAAAACTACATTAATAAGATAAGCAAAGAAGAAAAGTTATATGCAAACATGCTATCGGGCAAATAGATTACTGTTCAGCTGGATCTTTTTAGAGACTTCAGCAGGAAACTCAACTAAAAAATGCAGGAGATTCAGCTAAGCATCGCTTAGTAAAAAATGAAGAATGATATCCTCTCGAAATAGGTGGAGCAGAAAAGGCAAAGGTTGAAGTATAAAATTCGCTAAAACCTGATCACAATCAAATAGGCGCTAGACTAGCAAGGAGTTAGGAAAAAGGAAGATATTGTAAGTGTGGTTAGATCGAAAAGTACTAAAGATAAGTTCAATCCTGCTTCCATAACCTTTAGAACTTAAGCTCAGGGAAAAGTAGCTGACAGGAAGCTCTCTAGTCAAACAACCAAAAGATAGCAGATTAGCAGAAATGTAAAGCTCTTTTAAGAGTGTCTCAATCAATTGATAGCCTCAATTCAGTCCATGAAGAGTTCTGAAGATATTCAATCTGGAATCTATTTGGACATCATGTAAAGAACCTAGAAGAATAGTTACAAAAGCGAGAACAAATATACTAAAAGTAAAATATTTTAAACTCTGCATTCTAAGTTCGGGAACAACCACTTAAAGCATTTGAAAAACTCATAAAATAAGACTAACTTTGAAATGGATTGGTAAACCTTTAAGCAGCTCAATTGGAAGCAAATAATGGGTATTTTACTGGTGAAGGATAAGAACTGTGAAAAGACCAAAAAGCTCCTAAAATATAAGTGATATTCGTTTTTATGCCTTAAAATAACACAGTTAAATCATAGACTTCATTAGTCCGGAGGATACTGCCTTTAATCATAGATAGGCTTGTCCTAAATATCTTTCTAGAGAGACTCGCTTGGGTGCTACTCGTAGTTGCTGTAGTAATCCCAGGCCTTGTTTTCCTCATTTGAGAAGTTAGTGCGGGCTGAATCAATTTTGAACCTTTAGTGTTGCATTTTTTCTGAGTTAAGCAGCTCAATATACATTCTTATTTATTTTTCGTAGTAGTCTTTTAAATCTTGTATTTGTTTATTGGTTGATTATTCTAGATCAAGCAGGTTTTGTCGTAGTATTTTGTGCTAATTGATGACATCTTATAAAAATGCCGCAGTGTCAGGGCTGTCGTCCGCAGATGTTTGATCAGGGTCGAGATCCACCGACTACAGCTAATCCAAGTAAGGCTCTTCGTTCTAAACTAATTGAATAAATGTTTAGTTTAAGCTGTCATTTTAGAAGTGATTTATCCCAGTCTAACTCAACCTTTTTTAGGAGCCCACTGCTTACTTTTTGATTTCGTTTGTTTGGAAGTCTTCGAAATAGAAGTTGTATTTTCTCCTTGGTTTTTAGAGTAAGTTGGTGATATTGCTCAAAGCATCAAAAGTGTTTTTCAATTCTTCCTTTACCTTTAGGACTTGCTAATCTGCTTTCAGCTTATAGTTTGGTTACACAAGATATTGTACGTCTGGAAAGATATATTAAGGCTATTTGTTGGGGACAGTGGTCCAAACAGCGTGATTATTGAAGTTAATATTGTCTTTTAGAGCAGTTCTTGAATTTTAATTTCTAAAGTGGGTTTTTTGGCTTTTGACAGTAGCCTTTTTATCTTACTACCGCATTTTAAGAATCAAGTTTTCCTTATCCATAAGTAGACTTTGTTTTTACTATACAAGTTTCTTTAGCTTGTTGATCTCACTGTTTTTCTGTTCTATCTCCGACTTGTGTCTCTGGTTTATCTCAGAAATCGGAGAATCATGATCACATTCAAAGGGGCTAATCATTCGCACAGTATGAGTGTAGTGGATGGTTTTCGGAGTTGGAGTATTTGATGAGTGCTCTTTTTAACTCAGTT